>Ga0070675_100004981_pt1 | contig 10137 bp, 18 predicted proteins | sample KBSM43metaG_FD_65343 | JGI IMG/M metagenome (GOLD analysis project Ga0070675, IMG submission 65343) | Miscanthus rhizosphere microbial communities from Kellogg Biological Station, Michigan, USA - KBS M4-3 metaG | ecosystem: Host-associated > Plants > Roots > Rhizosphere > Soil ...
AACAAGCTGAAGATCGACATCTACACCTCGCGCCCGGGCATCATCATCGGCCGCAAGGGCACGGAAGTCGACAAGCTGAAGCAGGAAATCCAGAAGCGCACGAGCCGCGAGGTCTTCATCAACATCCAGGAGATCCAGAAGCCGGAGCTCGAGGCGCAGCTGATTGCCGAATCGGTGGCGACGCAGCTCGAAAAGCGCGTGGCGTTCCGGCGGGCGATGCGCAAGGCGGTGGAATCGGCGCTCCGGTTCGGCGCCCGCGGGATCAAGGTGCGGGTGTCGGGTCGGCTGAACGGGGCCGAAATCGCGCGCTCCGAGTGGTATCTGCACGGGCAGCTGCCGCTGCAGACGCTGCGTGCGGACATCGACTACGGCTTCTCGGAGGCCAGCACCACCTACGGCCAGATCGGCGTGAAGGTGTGGCTCTACAAGGGCGAGCGCCTGATACCCCGCGCCGGCCGTGAGGAAGAGTACAGAGACCGCGCGCCACGCCGTCCGGCGAGAGCGTAACGCGCATGGGTTCGCGTTTGGGCCGGGACCACGGGTCCGGCGCTGAGCCCGAACTGAGAACAGGGAACGCAGCAGTGCGAACGGTAAGGACACTCCGATGTTGATGCCGAAGAAGGTCAAGTTCCGCAAGCAGCAGCGCGGACGGATGACCGGGAAGGCCTGGCGAGGCTCAGACGTGTCGTTCGGCGACTACGGGCTGAAAGCGATGGAGCCGGCGTGGATCACCGCGCGGCAGATCGAAGCGGCCCGCGTGGCGATGACGCGGTTCATCAAGCGTGGCGGCAAGATCTGGGTACGGGTGTTCCCCGACAAGCCGATCACGAAGAAGCCGCAAGAGACGCGAATGGGTAAGGGCAAGGGCGCGCCGGAAGAATGGGTGTGCGTGGTGCGGCCGGGCCGGATCATGTTCGAGATGGAAGGCGTGAACGAGACCGAGGCGCGGCGGGCGATGCAGCTGGCGGCGGCCAAGCTGCCGATCAAGACGAAGTTCGCCACGCGCTTTGCGCAGGAGAAGGCGTCATGAAGGCCGAGCAGGTGCGCGAGATGGGCGTGGACGAGTTGCGCGTGCGCGAGAAGGAGCTCGACGACCAGATCTTCCGGCTGCGCATTCAGAAGTCGATGGGGCAGCTCGAGACGCCGACCAAGGTACGGGATCTGCGGCGCGACCTCGCCCGCATCAAGACGATTCTGCGCGAAAAGGCGGCGAGCTAGCGATGAGCATCAAGTCACAACTGACCGGCACCGTGGTGAGCGACAAGATGGACAAGACGGTCGTCGTGGCCGTCGAGCGCCAGGTCCGTCACGCCGTCTACGGCAAGAGCCAGCGCAAGACGTCGAAGTTCGTCGCGCACAACGAGAACAACGAGGCGAAGGTCGGCGACACGGTCGCCATCGCGGAGTCGCGGCCGATGAGCCGGCGCAAGCGCTGGATCGTCACCCGCGTCGTCGCGCAGGCGCCGCGGGTCTAGAAGGGATCGCCGGGTCGCGGGGCCGGTCCGCCTGACGGCGGACCTCACAGGTCGACCCGAGGATTGGAGAACAACCATGATTCAGATGCGATCGATTCTGGACGTCGCGGACAACTCGGGGGCGCGCAAGATCTCGGTGATCAACCCGATCGGCGGATCCACCGGCCGCTACGCGCGGCTCGGCGACATTGTGACGGCGTCGGTGAAGGAAGCCACGCCGGACGGGACGGTGAAGAAGGGGCAGGTGGTCAAGGCGGTGATCGTGCGGACGCGCAAAGAGCAGCGCCGGCGCGATGGCAGCTACATCCGCTTCGATCGCAACGCCGCCGTGCTCGTGAACGACAACAACGAGCCGATCGGGACGCGTGTGTTCGGACCCGTGGCGCGCGAGCTGCGCGAGCGCCGGTTCATGAAGATCATCTCGCTGGCGCCAGAGGTGCTGTAGAGAGACGCGCGTTCGCCGAGCCGAACGCCGAACCGAACCCCGGAACACGAACGACCGAACTGAACACGAACTGAGAACGCAGAACGTAGAAGAGTGAACTGAGATGGCCCGTTTACAGGCTCCGATCCGGAAGAACGACACGGTGGTGGTCACCACCGGCAAGGACAGCGGCAAGCGCGGACGCATCCTCAAGGTGCTGACGGCGAAGAACCGCGTCATTGTCGAGGGCGTGAACATCATCAAGCGGCACACGCGGCCGAACCCGCAGCGCAACATCAAGGGCGGGATCGTGGAGCGCGAGGGCGCCGTGCACGCCAGCAACGTGCAGATCGTGTGCCCCGAGTGCAGCAAGATGACGCGCGTCGGGCACCGGCTGCAGGGCGATCGCAAGGTGCGCATCTGCCGCAAGTGCGAGGGAGTGATCGACAAATGAATCGCCTGAAAGAGCGCTATCAGAAGGACGTCGTGCCGGCGCTGAAGAAGGAATTCGGCTACGGCAACGTCATGGCCATCCCCCGCCTGGAAAAGGTGGTCGTCAACATGGGACTGGGCGAGGCGACGTCGAACGCGAAGCTCGCCGACGTCGGTGCCGACGAGCTCGGCAAGATCACCGGCCAGAAGGCGATGGTGCGCCGGGCGACGAAGTCGATTGCGCAGTTCAAGCTGCGCCAGGGCATGCCGGTCGGCGCCATGGTCACGCTGCGCGGGGAGCGGATGTACGAGTTCCTCGATCGGCTGATCAGCATCGCGCTGCCGCGCGTGCGCGACTTCCGCGGCGTGTCGCCGAAGGGCTTCGACGGCCGCGGCAACTACACGCTCGGCCTGCGTGATCAGCTGCTCTTCCCCGAGATCGACTACATGAAGGTCGACAAGGCGCGGGGCATGAACGTGTCGGTCGTGACGACGGCGAAGACTGACGAAGAGGCGCGCAAGCTGCTGCAGCTGCTGGGCATGCCGTTTCGTACGAATTGAAACCTTCAGGAGCTAGGAGAAAGAAGATAGGAAATAGAGCGAACGGAGTCGAGCGCACGCGCACTCTCTCTCCTGTCTTCTATCTTCTATCTCCTGACTCTGATCAGAGTTAAGAGATGGCGACAACCGCAAAAGTGGCCCGCGAGGCCAAGACGCTGAAATACAAGATTCGTCACCGCAACCGTTGCCAGCGCTGCGGGCGCCCGCGTGCCTACCTGCGCAAGTTCCATATGTGCCGCCTGTGCTTCCGCAAGCTGGCGCTCGAAGGCGACGTGACCGGCGTGACGAAGAGTTCCTGGTAAGGAGATAGAAGATAGGAGAGAGGAGATAGATCGAGTCGAGCCGGCACGCAGGTGTCGCTCTTCCTTCTGTCCCCGTCCTCCTTTCTCCTGACTGTGAAAGAGGAAATATGACCGATCCGATTTCAGACATGCTCACACGCATCCGCAACGGGGTGTCGGCCAAGCACACGCGTGTGGACATGCCCGCGAGCAAGCTCAAGGCGGAAATTGCGCGGATCCTGCAGGACGAGGGCTACATCCAGGGGTTCCGGCTCCTCGAAGCGGCCGCCGAGAAGCAGGGCCGCCAGCCGCGGCAGATCATCCGCCTGTTTCTCAAGTACGGCCCGCGCGGCGAGCGCGTCATCACCGGCCTCGAGCGGATCAGTCGTCCCGGACGACGCGTCTATCTAGGCGTCGACGATGTGCCGCCGGTGCTGGGCGGATTGGGCACGAACATCCTGACCACGTCGCGTGGAGTGATGACCGGCCGGGCCGCGAAGAAGGCCGGCGTCGGCGGCGAAGTGCTCTGCAACGTGTGGTAACGAAGGCCTCCGGCGGCAGCATCACGGCTCAGAGCGGAGCCGGGATTCCGGCGCCAGGTACTAGGAATCAGTCATGTCTCGAATAGGAAAGAAACCCATCGCACTGCCGAAAGGCGTTTCGGTGAAGATTGCGGCCGATGCGGTCGAGGTGCAGGGCCCGAAGGGCAAGCTGCGACAGCCGCTGCCCCCGGGCATCGTGTTCGCCCAGAACGACGGCACGCTGGTCGCCTCGCTGGCCCGGGAAGACGCCACGCTGCGGAAGTTCCATGGCCTCGCGCGCAGCCTGGTGGCGAACGCGGTCGCCGGCGTGACCGACGGCTTCAAGAAGGAGCTCGACATCGTCGGCGTCGGGTACCGCGCGGAACTGAAGGGCAAGCAGGTGCACTTCGCGCTCGGCTATTCGCATCCGGTGGTGTTCGACATCCCGACCGGTATCGACATCGCGGTCGACAAGCAGACGCATATCGTGGTGACCGGCGCGGATCGGCAGCTCGTCGGTCAGGTGGCAGCCAACATTCGCCGCTTGCGCAAGCCCGATCCCTACAAGCAGAAGGGCGTGCGCTACACCGGCGAAGTGTTGAAGAAGAAGGTAGGCAAGACCGGGGCGAAGTAACCCTGGAGCCCCGCGGCGTATTGCCCGGAGCCGAGAAGGATCACTATGCGTATCAAGACGAAGGATGACCGCCGGGAGCGCATCAAGTTCCGCATCCGCAAGCGGGTGCACGGAACCGAGGCGCGGCCGCGGCTGACCGTATTCCGCAGCGTGGCGCACATGTATGTGCAGGTGGTCGACGACATGACCGGCACCACCGTCGCCGCGGCGTCGAGTGTCGAGGCGGACCTCAAGGGCGCGATGGGCAAGGCCAAGGGCGGCAACGTCGCCGGCGCGCAGGCCGTCGGCAAGGCCATCGCGCAGCGGCTGCTCGAGAAGGGCGTCAAGCGGGTGGTCTTCGATCGGAACGGATTTCTCTATCACGGGCGCGTGAAGGCCGTGGCCGACGCGGCGCGTGAAGCAGGCTTGGAGTTCTAGCGGAGCGGTCGAACGGGGTGGCTTGCGGCCAGCGTTCGGCGGCTCTGGTTGACGCGGGGCCGCGTTACCCAATGGCCCGAGTGGCATTTTCAAGGATGGACCGGTAGTCGCATGGCACTGATGAACCGCGATCGCGAGAAGGTCGACTCGTCGCAGCTGGAGATCAAGGACACGGTGGTGTCGATCAACCGCGTGACCAAGGTCGTCAAGGGCGGAAAGAATCTGAGTTTCAGCGCGCTGGTGGTCGTCGGTGACGGCCACGGCGTGGTGGGATTCGGCGTCGGCAAGGCGAAGGAAGTGCCGTCGGCCATCAAGAAGGGCATCGAAGCCGCGAAGAAGAACCTGATCAAGGTGCCGTTGCGCGGGACGACGATTCCGCACCAGGTGGTGGGCAAGTTCGGATCGGGCAGCGTACTGCTCAAGCCCGCGCCGGAAGGCACCGGCCTGATCGCCGGCGGCGCCGTCCGCGCCGTGGTCGAGAGTTGCGGCATTCAGAACGTGCTGACGAAATCGCTCGGCTCAGCCAACCCGCACAACGTGGTGCGGGCCACGTTCGCCGGTCTGATGGAGCTGAAAGACCCGGCCCGGGTCGCGCGCTATCGCGGCAAGGAAGAGAGCGATCTCGTGCAGGTTGAGAGACATGGCTAAGAAAACGCAGAGCAAGGCGTTGAAGATCACGCTGCTGAAGAGCACGATCGGCTTCAACCGGACGCAGGCGGAAACGGTCCGCGGGATGGGACTCCTCCGCATCCGTCACACGGTGGAGCTGCCGGACACGCCGGAAACGCGCGGCATGATCCTGAAGGTGCGCCACCTCGTATCAGTCACGGAGTAAGCGGGGCCTCGGAGCCCACATAAGCGCAGGTAGGCCGGGTCCCCTCGGACCGGGCGGAGCAACAAGCGATGGACCTCAGTAATCTCAAACCAGCCGAACGCTCGAAGCACTCGAAGAAGCGTGTCGGCCGCGGTCACGGCACGGGCCAGGGCACGCAGGCCGGACGCGGGCACAAGGGCGCGCAGTCGCGTTCGGGCTACTCGTTCAAGCGCGGGTTCGAAGGCGGGCAGATGCCGTTGCATCGCCGCATTCCGAAGCGCGGCTTTCACAACATCTTCCGGACGGAATACGCCGTCGTGAATCTCGACACGCTGTCCGAGCGGTTCGCGGACGGGACGGTGGTGACGCCGGAGCTGCTGCAGGAGGCGCGACTGATCACGCCGCGGCGTCTGATCAAGGTGCTGGCGCGCGGCGATGTGTCGAAGAAGCTGACGGTCCGGGCGCACAAGTTCAGCGGCAAGGCAGCGGAGAAGATCGTTGCCGCCGGCGGCGCGGCGGAAGTCATTGGCGGAGCGGCGTAAGACCTGTGGGTGTGCCACTGGCGAACAACAGGTGAAGAACCATGGATAACCCGCTGAAGAATCTGTGGGCGGTGGTCGACCTGCGCAAACGCATCGGGTTTACGCTGGGACTCCTTGCCGTGTACCGCGTTGGTGCACACGTGACGATCCCGGGCGTGAACCGCGAAGCGATCCGGATCATGGCCGACCAGGCGAACAACTCGATGTTCGGCCTCTACAACATGTTCACCGGCGGCAATCTGCTGCGCGCGACGGTGTTCGCGCTCGGCGTGATGCCGTACATCAGTTCGTCGATCATCCTGCAGCTGTTGACCGTGGTCTGGCCGTATCTGGAGCGGATCTCCAAGGAAGGCGAGCTCGGGCGGCGCAAGATCACGCAGTACACGCGCTACCTGACGATGGTGCTGGCGCTGGTGCAGTCGCTGGGCATCGCCATCTGGCTGGAGCAGAACACCGAGATCGCCGGCATCCCGCTCGTGGCCAACCCGGGCTGGGGCTTCCGCCTCATGGCGGTGCTGACGCTGACCACCGGCACGATGTTCATCATGTGGCTGGGCGAGCAGATCACCGAGCGCGGCATCGGCAACGGCATGTCGCTGCTGATCTTCGCCGGCATCGTGGAATCGCTGCCGCGCGGCGTGATCACCATCCTCGATCAGATGCAGAGCGGGCAGGTGAAGCCGCTCTTCGTGCTGCTGCTGCTCGCGATCATGATCGTCACCGTGGCGGCCATTGTCTTCGTCGAGCGCGGCAACCGGCGGATCACGGTGCAGTACGCGAAGCGCGTCGTCGGCCGCCGCCAGTACGGCGGGGCGAGCACGCACATTCCGTTGAAGGTGAACACCGGCGGCGTGATCCCGGTGATCTTCGCCTCCTCCATCCTGGCGTTCGCGCAGACGCTGCCGTCGCTGTGGAAGATGGCGTGGATCCGGCCGTTCACCGACCAGCTCTCGTACAGCATGCCGCTCTACGTGCTGCTCTACGTCGTCGGCATCGTGTTCTTTGCGTATTTCTACACCGCGATCATCTTCAATCCTGATGACGTCGCGGAGAACATGCGCAAGTACGGCGGGTTCATTCCCGGGATCCGGCCGGGAAAGCGGACGGCTGAGTACATCGACACGATTCTGGCCCGCATTACACTGGTGGGCGCGTTCTACCTGGCGGCGGTGGCGCTGTTGCCCGAGCTGATGATGACCGGGTTCAAGGTGGCACCCATCCCGGGGATCGGCCCCACGCTGGACGCGGTCCTGCCGCAGTGGGTGACGAACGGCCTCGGCGTGCAGTTCGCGTTCGGTGGCACGTCGCTGCTCATCGTGGTCGGTGTGGCAATGGACACGGTGCAGCAGGTCGAATCACAGCTCATCATGCGGCACTACGACGGGTTCATGCGCAAGACGCGAATCCGGGGACGGCGCGGGTAAGTCCGACGAACGGAGTACTGCGGGGCAGCGAGCGGTCATCGGGACAGCGACTCGCCGCCCGCTGAATGGTGTGAGTGGGAATCGACCGCGATGGGCCTGAACGTCATCATGATGGGACCTCCGGGCGCCGGCAAGGGCACCCAGGCGTCGCGGTTTGCCCGCGAACGGAGTCTGCTGAAGATTTCGACTGGCGACATCCTGCGCGATGCGGTCAAGGAGATGAATCCGATCGCCGTGTCGGCGAAGACGAAGATGGATCGGGGCGAGCTCGTCGACGACGACACGATGGTGGCGATCGTGCGGCATCGGCTGACGCAGCCGGACGCGCTCTGCGGGTTCGTGCTCGACGGATTTCCCCGGACGGTGTTTCAGGCCCGGGCGCTTGATGTCATCATGGAGGATCGGCGGAACGGTCCGCTGGTCATCATCGATGTCAGCGTCCCGGAAGACGAGCTGGTCCGGAGACTGGCGAGCCGGCGGATCTGCTCGAACTGCGGTACCGGCGCCGACCCGTTCGGCCGGTCGACGACGTGCAAGAAGTGCGGCGGCAAGCTGGTGCAGCGCGTCGACGACGATCAGGCCGTGGTGCTGGAGCGTCTCAAGGTGTATCAGCATGTGACGAAGCCGGTGCTCGAGTACTACCGCCTTCGCCCGACGTTTCGCACGGTGAACGGGGCGCAGGCGCCGGAGGTGGTGGCGCGCGAGCTCGACGCGATGATCGAGGAAGCGGCCAAGGCGTCGATCGCCTGAAGAAGGAGCAGAGGCGGGCGTGATTGTCTGTCGTTCGCGAGCGGAACTGGACAAGCTCCGGCGGGTCAACCAGCTGGTGGCCGCTGTGCTCGGCGAGTTGCGGGCGATGGTGGCGCCGGGCGTCACGACGCAGGACCTCGACGCCGTGGCCGAGGCCCGGGTGCGTGAAGCGGGGGCAGAGCCGGCGTTCAAGGGGTACCACGGGTATCCGGCGACGGTGTGCACGTCGATCAACGACCAGGTGGTGCACGGGATTCCGTCTTCGCGTCGCCTGGTGGAAGGCGACATCGTGTCGATCGACATGGGCGCGAAGCTGGATGGCTTCTTCGGCGATTGCGCGGTGACCGTGCCGGTGGCGACGGTGGATGCCGCGTCCGCCGAGCTGCTGCGGGTGACCGAGGAATCGCTCTTTCGCGGCATCGACGCGGTGAAGCCGGGCGCGCGGGTGTCGGACATCGGGGCGGCGGTGCAGCAGCACGTGGAAGCGCACGGGTTTTCCGTGGTGCGCGAGTTCGTCGGCCATGGCATCGGGACGGCCCTGCACGAGGAGCCGCAGATCGCGAACTACGGCCCGGCGGGCCATGGTCCGCGGCTGGCCGAGGGGATGGTGCTCGCGATCGAGCCGATGGTGAACATCGGCAAGCCGGTGGTGAGGGTGCTCGCCGACGGATGGACGGCGGTGACGCGTGACGGCAGCCTGTCCGCGCACTTCGAGCACACGGTGGCGGTGACCAGGGACGGGCGTGAGATCCTGACGCTGCTCGGTGCGGATCAGGAGCGGGCGCGACAGCTGCTCGGCGCGGTGGTTCGCACGTAGCGGGTTCGGACGCGCGATGCCTCGCGTCGAAGCGGTGGTGATCGAGCAGCTGCCGAGCGGGCTCTATCGGCTCGACGTGGACGGAACCCGGCGGCTCACGGCGCATCATGGTTCCGGGGTGGAGCGCAACTTCATCCGGCTGATCGTCGGAGACCGCGTCGAAGTGGAGTTGTCGCCGCGTGACGTGACGCGCGGGCGGATCGTCAGGAAACTGTAGGCCGGGTGTCCCGGTCTCGTAGGCCGGGACGGCAATCCCGGCGGTGACGGAAGCGGTTGGCATTATGAAAGTTCGAGCGTCGGTGAAACGGATTTGCGACAAGTGCAAGGTAGTGCGGCGCCGTGGCGTCGTCCGCGTCATTTGCACGAACGCGAAGCACAAGCAGCGGCAAGGCTAGGATTCAGGAAACAGGAATCTTCCTGATTCCTTCGAGGATTCAGAATATGGCTCGTATCGCAGGCGTCGATCTTCCCCGCACCAAGCGCGTCGAGATCGGCCTCACCTATATCTATGGCATCGGCCGCAAGCGGTCGAACGACGTTCTCGGCTCGGCCGGCGTGAGTCCGGACATCCGGGTCAAGGACCTGTCGGAAGACGACGTCCGGAAGATCAGCCGCGTGCTCGAAGAGGTGGGTGGCGTCGAGGGCGACCTCCGCAAGGAGATCTCGATGAACATCAAGCGCCTGATGGAGATCGGGTGCTACCGCGGGCTCCGTCACCGGCGCAACCTGCCGGTGCGCGGGCAGCGGACGCGGACCAATGCGCGCACGCGCAAGGGGCCGCGCAAGGGTGCGGTTGCCAAGAAGAAGACCGTCTAACACGAAGCGCATGAAGATCGCGAAGGGCACGAAGGCACATGGCGAAGACTGAAGCAGCCGGTACCGAGAAGAAGGGCGAAGGGGGCAAGAAGGCCCCGCGCAAGACGTTCAAGAAGCGTGGCGAGAAGCGCGTGGTGCATCACGGGTTCGTGCACATCCACGCCTCCTTCAACAACACGCACATCACGATCACCGACACCGAGGGGAACGTGATCGCCTGGTCCAGTGC
>Ga0070675_100004991_pt1 | contig 10131 bp, 5 predicted proteins | sample KBSM43metaG_FD_65343 | JGI IMG/M metagenome (GOLD analysis project Ga0070675, IMG submission 65343) | Miscanthus rhizosphere microbial communities from Kellogg Biological Station, Michigan, USA - KBS M4-3 metaG | ecosystem: Host-associated > Plants > Roots > Rhizosphere > Soil ...
CAAGCAAACGCCCTGGATCATCACATCGAATTGCGGCATAAACCGCTTCGAGCTGCGGGGGCCCAGGAATCTCAGGGTCCTCGCCATTAATGACACTCGCCATTTGGTCCGCATAACTGGCAACGATGCCTTCGCCGCTCGATGACGTCTGAAAGAAAGCCGCGTCCGAGCGGCCTGCCCGCCAACCCACGCTAAAAGCGTGATAACAATTGATTTTTTAAAGGCCCGTTGTTATATTCAACTTTCTAGTAACGAATTCATAAATTTGGATATACGTAGGGCATTTTACGTTCGGTTCGTTTCTAAACTCTTTGTTTATAGCAACTAAGTCCGGCAGGTAATTGGGCACGCCAATTGCCTCGAAAGGGTAAGATTTTGCAGTGTTTGATGTACATGGCATTGCCGGCATCCCATTTATAGCGGAAAACCTATGAATTGCGAAGCTTTTCGAATGCGGAAAGGTTTAATTTCTTAACTTGTATTTTTTGGAGGATCTAAATGAAAAGGGACTTACGATTTGGATTGATTTCAATGGTTTTCGTAGCCTTGTTCTCGTTGTTTACGTTTGGACAAGAGACTACGGGAAGCATTGACATCACAGTAAAAGATAAAGCGGGAGCGGTCGTTCCCAATGTGGCGTTAACGATCGCCAGCACCGGCGAATCGGTTGGATTTAAGCGGACCGTAACGACCGACGGTTCCGGGTTTGCCCGCGTGATCCAGGTCCCGCCGGGCGTATACAGCGTGACCGCCGGAGCAACGGCCGGCTTTGTTGAGCAGACGATAGACCAGATCAACGTCGGACTCGGCAGAACCACCCCGGTCATAATAGAAATGGGCACCTCGGTTGGAGCAATTGTTGACGTCAACGCCAGTGATGTCGCCCCGATCGACACTACCAGCACCAAGATTGAAACTACTATCTCGGCACAGACTGCCGAACTGCTTCCCAAGGGAGTCAATTTTTCGACGATCCTGAAGTTGGATCCGGCGACCCGTCCAGAGGCAAGGTCAGGCCAGTTCCAGATCGACGGCGCCAGCGGTTCCGAGAACACCTTCATCGTTGACGGACAAGAGGTAACTAACGTTCTGTCCGGAACGCTCGATGCCAACAGCAACATCCCCTTTTCACAGATCCAGGAAGTTCAGGTCAAAACGAGCGGCTTTGGAGCAGAATACGGTGGTGCGACAGGCGGCGTGATCAACGTTGTGACCAAGGGCGGCAGCAATACCCTTAACGGCGAATTTGGCTTTTTTAATAGAAGCTCACGTGCCGAGCCCATTGCTGAAAGCGGACTCATTTTGGGCAACAACGGCCTGCCTGAGTATTATCCTTCGCGTCGTTACCAGCTGAATGAGAACAATTACACGGCGCATATGAGCGGTCCTATCCTCAAAGATCATCTTTGGTTTACGGCCGACTATTCGCCCCAGATACTCAACCGGGACAGGGTGCTTGTCTATACCGATCGGACGACCCGTATACCGACCGGACGCGTAGACCACTATTTTGCTAAGCAGCGTCAGGAAAAGACGGCCGGCCGTCTCGATGCTCAGCTTTTTACCAAACTGCATCTGACAGCCAAATATAACTGGCAGCCGATCACCCAGACCGGTGTACTGCCGACATTTACGTCTGAATTATCAACACCGCCGATCCAGCCAGGAGGCACATTGAGTGGCGCTGCGTTTTACAACCTGACAGGCGGACGGCAAAACTCGCAGAGTTTTACCTCACAGGGAGTTTATGCAGTTACAAGCAACCTGATCGTCACCGGTCGGTTCGGCCACTATTTTCTTAACGAAAAGCTTGGCACCTATGGTTTTGGTGATATCAGCGTTCCCCGCATCGTCTGCTCGTCATCGAGCCCACAGCAGTTCCCGCCGGGATTTGGATGCCTGAGGGGCCAGAACAATGGGATCACATCCATTGCGAACGTCGAATTTGATGCCACGACCCGTGACATCTATGAGGGTGACGGTACATACAGCTTCGCTATTGCCGGCCGCCATGAATTAAAGGGTGGTTATCAATACAACGGCATAGGTAATCAAGTGAAGTATGGTCAGAACGACATCTACACGTTGCGTTACGGACAGGCTATCTCGTCTTATGCCGGTGTTCCGGGCTTGCCCTCAACACCCGGTGCTGTCGGATCCGGCCAGGTCCAAACTTTTGCGACCCGCGGAGATGTTAGCAGCAAGAACCAGGCGATCTACGTTCAGGATAAATGGCAGCCCACTAACCGTCTGACCCTTAACCTGGGTATTCGGGCTGAAAGCGAGGATGTACCGAGTTATGCCCCAGGATTACCTGGTATGAAATTTAGCTGGGGATCTAAGCTGGCACCGCGTCTCGGTGTTGCGTATGCTCTAACGAGCGATAATAAAACTAAGGTCTCAGCCTTTTTCGGGTTGTATTATGACCGGTTCAAACTGACCTTGCCCCGGGGCTCATTTGGTGGAGACGAATTCCACAATCTATTTTTTGAGCTCTTCCCTGGCGATACAATAACCAACCTTACTCATGACGTGATCTTTGGCGACGGAGCACCCATCCCGGGTGGAGCGTGTCCCATCCAGACAGCCCCGCTATTTGGCAGGGTCCGCTGCGATAAGGACAATCGCGTTTCCTCCAACAGCGGCGGTCCCCTTACCGAGGTTGGTGGTATCGATCCGAACATCAAGCCCTTCCAACAGCGAGAGCTGACCTTCACGTTCCAACGTGAACTTTGGAATAACGTTCTTTCTGTACGGTACAGCCGTAAAGAAGTTCTTCATGCTATTGAGGACGCAGGATTTCCAAATTCACAGGGAAGTGAATATTACATCATCGGCAATCCCGGCGAAGGGTTGTACAAGGAACAGGCCGATATGTTCGGTACGATCGCTATTAAGCCCCAGCGTCAGTATGACGCTCTGGAGTTCAGGTTCAACCGCAACACCGCACGTTGGCTGTATGAAGTTAACTATACGTATAGCCGGCTCTACGGAAATTATGGCGGATTGGCCAGTTCTGATGAAGAAGGACGTACCGATCCTAATGTAAACCGTTATTTTGACCAGCCGCAGGCGGGCTTTACCGCTTTAGGCGGTCCAGACAACGGAAGACTGCCGACAGATAGGCCCCACGTATTTAAAGCGTTTGGTGCCTATAGGCTTGACTGGGACCGTTTCGGCCTTTGGAAGTCAAATTCAACCTCGCTCGGCCTCTTCGGAACGATTCAGAGTGGAACAGTGATCACTTCGTTCGTTAACATTAATGGTATCGAGCAGGTCATCCTGACCAGGAGGGGTGATCAGGGCAGAACACCTGTGTCCTCGCAACTGGATCTGGAAGTTCACCATTACATCAAGTTTGGTGAAGACGGCCGGTTCCGGATCGCATTGGACGGAGAAGTGCTTAATCTGTTCAACCAGCATGCTGTCCTTAATAAGGGTATCAACCCTGATGGACAGGGCGGCAATATCATTAACACAACCAATTTCAGCGTGACCGATGTGCGGTTCCACCTGATATCGGAAGACCAGCGAGCTTCCTGTATGACGGCCCCGTCACCAACGCAGTGCTTGTTGATCGCGGGATATGCCGGTTTCCAGAGGAACGGTTCGCCTGAGCTTCTGGCATTGGCTGCTGATCCGGCCAGTCCGACACACAATGTGTTTTGGAACACCCCCTCGTCCTACCAAGCCAAGCGGCAGGTCAGGTACGGTGTTCGTTTCCTGTTCTAGTCCAAAGTTTATTCAGGACGCTAAGAGGCCGCCTACATCAGGCGGCCTCTCTTTGTCTTGATACCGTTGAGCGACGCTTATGTACTCTTTGCTTTTGCTTCAAAATCAGCGATCAGCTTCTTAATATGCTCGGCGTCTTTAGCGGACGGATTCGCCTTAAGAAAGAGCTTTAATTCTTTTGCAGCGTCTGCGTACCGTTTCATATCATTGCCATAAAGAAGAGCAAGCTCCCAGTGTACTTGCGGCAGCGTCTCTTTGGCCAGGTTCCTGGATTTTACAAGCTGTTTTTCGGCCTCGGCATACTTCTTAGATCCGCGGAGCAATGATCCTGAGAGCAATAATGCATCGGGCGACGAAGAGTTGATCTCGATCGCCTTCTCGATAGCCGACATAGCACCGGCAGTATCATTTAACGAGTAACGGGCGTACGCAAGCCCGTACCAGCTCTTAAATCCCCGCGGATTGATATCAACGGCGGCTGCCAGCAAGAGTTCAGCGGCCTTATAGCTCTCGGGCCGCGCGAGGCGGATATATTCGGTTCCCAGTCGCTCAAGGGCATAATAGTATTTAGGAAACTTTTCGATCGCTTGCCGCAATGCTGCCAGGCCGTCGGCATTGCGCTTTGCATCGACGTCCGCCACTCCTTTCTCATAGAGTTTTTGGGCTTCCGGTGGTATGTCTTGAACAAAAATGGCCACACTTGCCGGCGTAAGGCCCGGCTTGAGCCTCATATATATGTCCAGCTGCTGGTCGTCAAAGCCTCCTCTGCGGTACCCGCCATCCGGCGTTGCCACCACCGTATTGACGATCTCGATACGTTGCTCCTGCTCCTCGTAATCCGTTCCCAGCCCAAAGACCTTGACAATGAATGCACCGGATCCGAAGCCGCGAAATTCATAGTACCCCGCGCCGGTTGTTTTGCCCCGCTGGATCGTTCGGCCAAACTCGTCAAGCAGCTCTATGTACAGATCCGCCAGCCGTTGCCGGTTTGCCCCGTAAACATAGCCGCTGACGCTGTTTTGTGCATACGCCCCAAATCGCTTTGCTGATAACGAGGGACTTGCCAGGATGAACCCAAGAGCCAAAATACTGAGGCAGAAAAAATGCGCGATCCTAAATCTCATTTCCAATAACCTCTCTATGAAAGAAAGTCTGCGGCCGCCCGGGCAGCAACAGCTCCGTGGCCAACAGCAGTGCTGATCGTGGGAGCCACGGGCGCTGTTACGTCGCCCACGGCAAAAACCCCTTCGACGCTGGTTGCTGTGTCAGATCCGGTAACAATGTACCCTGCATCATCCAATTTGATCTGGCCGCGAAATAGTTCAGAGTTTGGATCGGTTCCTATACGGATCAAAACAGAATCGACGGCCAGTCGCGAGGTTTGATCAGAGACATGGTCGATCAACTCCACCGCCTCAACCCTGTCGCTACCGATTATTGAATTTAGATGCATGTTTGTGAGGAATTCGATGTTATTTGTCCGCTCTGCTTTTTCCAGAAATTCACGTCTTGCGGTAAACGATTGCCGCCGGTGAACGACCGTGACCTTTTTTGCCTTTTCGCTAAGGATAAGGGCATTTTCAATTGCAGCATCGCCGCCGCCGACAACAAGCACGCTTTGCCCGGTTAACTCGTTTCTTGATCTTACTCCGGAATCGAGGACCCCGCGGCCGGCAAACAATACCTCCCCGGGTATTCCCAGTCGCCGACGACGAACTCCGGTGGCGATGATAACGGCCCGGCCTTTATATCCTGTGCCGTCTTCGCAAATGACCTCTTTCTCGCGCAAATGGGTTTGCGCGATCCGCACACCTGAGAACAGTTTTCCACCCCGTTCTATTACCTGCGAGACAAAGATATCCCGAAGCTTTGTCGCCTCTGCAGCTTGGAGGCCCAAATAGTTGTTTACCGGATTAAAAGTGCGCAGCAACTGCCCGCCGAACTCCTCATTATTGTCTAGCAATATGGCCGTTTGACCGAGATCGATAGACCACAACAAGGCCGAAAGGCCGGCGGGCCCGCCGCCGATTATCAAAACCTCAACCTCCGTTTTTTTGGCAGTCACTGGGGTGCTGTTAAGTATTAGAAAATACTAGAATTTGTCAACGAAACCTGACACATTTTGTCACGTACCGTAGGCGAACGACAGTGGCCGCCGATCGCTCTACTTACAGAATTGCTTCTGAGCCTTTATTTTAGGCAGTTTCGCCGTCCTTTTACAACACCTTGTCCTAAACATCCGTTGGCATCGGTATTGCTCTTGAAGTTGGAAGCTGTTTTTGCAGCAACCTCTACCACCTTCACAAAGACAAAGCTTTTTCTAAACATATGAGACTAGAATTTGAACCGAATGTAACAGCTATCCCACTGGTCGAAAACGAGATGTTCGATGATGGACCCGTACCGGGATCGCATGGTTTCCAGGAGATGTTAAAGAAAGGCATTTCTGCCGCACAGAACGGCGACCGTGACGCCGCCCGCTCACTCTTGGCACGATCGACAGAGTTGGATCCAAAAAACGAAGAAGCATGGATGTGGCTTGCGTCGGTAAGCGATTATCCAGAAGAGCTTTTGGCGTTTCTGCAAAACGTGCTTGAGATAAATCCGTCTAATGAACGTGCGATCGAGTGGCAAAAGGCTACACAGTCGCTGCTCGCAAAAACATTTGTGCAAAGAGGTATCGACGCTCATTCGCAGGCAGACGTCGACCGGGCTCGTCAATTTTTCGAGCAGGCTCTTTCGCATGACGCACAATGCGAGATGGCGTGGTTTTGGCTCGGAAGCATAGCTTCATCGGTCGACGAAAGGACGCAATGTCTTCAGCGTGTGCTGGAAATAGATCCGCAGAATGTCGAGGCCCAAAATGCATTGAATTCCATAAAGAAGGCCGGGCTGCAGGCGGCACTAGATAGCGCCAAAAAACAGGCATTGGCCGGCAAGCACAAAAAGGCATTGTCAGCCATAGATGAGGTGCTGACGGTAGACCCGTTAAATGTCGACACGTGGCTGCTCAGATCGCACGTCGCGGCGGACCTGCACGAAAAGCTGATCTCGCTGGAGAAAGCGCTCGAGATCGATCCTGGAAATCACCTCGCCGCCTCCAGCTATGAATTCCTAAGATCCGCGTTGCTTAACGAAACACCCTCGCCAGTCCAGCTCGATGTGGAACCGGAAAAAACTGACAGCTCTCTCTCCGAGCAGTCAGAGCCGGCCCACGTGGTCGAAACGGACCTTTCCTCGAATCAGGATCCCACCGACCAGCACATCGATCATGGGTACGAAGAACCGGAAGCTAGCGCAGAGGTAAATGTAGACACGACTTCTGCAGCTGACGACGGCGATATAGGTGTAGAGCATTATGTAAGCGACATGATGTTCTCATCCAACGGGGCATCCGATAGGGACTTTGAGGTTGTAACGCATGATCGTCGCGTCAACTCTGATCTCAGTGAAACTTTGGAAACCGGACCTTCAGATCTCGACCATGCTTTTGAGATCGAAACGCCGATGGAGTATTCGCCATTTTACGAGCAAATTGACCAAACTCCTGTCGTGATGTCCCACTCGCTCGTGTCTGAAAGTGAAACGTCTCAGTGCCCTTATTGCAATACGCCCGCAGAGGCCAGCCCTTTTGCCTGCAGTTCGTGCGGCGCCGTACTGACCCTTTCCGACATTGAAGCTCTGTTATCGAACACAAACGCTAATGTCGACATAATTCAGGGATCGCTGACGGCGATGGAATTAGAATGGAACCAGCGCGAGTTTAACGTAAGTGAGCTATTGCATCTCGCCGTCGGTTATCTTAATCTGCGGAGCTTCGAACTCGGGCTCAGATACCTGCAGGAGGCGTCGCGGCTCGATCCCAACAACGTGATCCTGACCGGACAATTGACAGCCGTCGCCATCAGGCTCGAAGAGTTGCGTCGCCACGACAAAGGGCCTGACACAATGCCTAAAGGCAAGTCCATTCTGGTCGTTGACGATAGTGCAACGGTACGTAAGTTGATCGCCGGGAAACTAGAAAAGTCCGGCCATAAGGTCATTTGCGCGGTGGATGGTGTCGAGGGTCTCGCATGCATCGCCGAAGCACTGCCGGATCTGGTGCTGCTTGACATCGGTATGCCCCGAATGGATGGATACGAAGTCTGCCGCGAGATCAGAGCTAATCCGGCCGCCAGCGATCTACCCGTGGTCATGATCTCAGGCAAAGACGGATTTTTTGATAAAGTTCGCGGGCGTATGGCCGGATGCACCGGCTACGTAACCAAGCCATTCGGTCCAGAGACCCTGATGAAAGCGCTCGACACCTATCTCAAGCGCGAACCGGCCAGCGATTGTTAGTAACCATTTCACAAGTGTTACTCCCTTTACACAATGCAACCTGAAATATCTGTAGACATTCCAGACGTCTCCGAGCTCAAAGGCATTAGAAGCGGGATACTCCTGTTTCTTCAGGACCCCGACTCTGACTGCGACCTTAGATCGCCGATCGAGCAGTTACGGTCGTTTGGCGAAGCGTTGCCCCAGATAGCCGACCTGGCATCTGATTGTATATCCCAATTGGAGCGTGTATCTCAAGCAGACCGGAAAGGATCGGAAACATCCTTGAGAACGGTTCTCGATAAGCTGGCTATCATCGAGGCAGCCTTGCTCGATGATCCTACTGGCGAGGACCTCGCCATGCTCTCTGCTTTTATCGATGAATCCTTTGATCAGCTAACCCATTCTGGTGACTTCGACGAGGAGCCGGACATACTAGAGCCGGAACTCGAGGGATTTGAGATAGATGATGAAACCCTTGAGATCTTTCGTGCTGAAGCATCAGAGTTACTAAGTACAATTTCCGCAAATCTCATCGTTTTGGCAGAGGGCCCGACTGAAACGGAAGCTCTCTGGGAAATGCAAAGGGCGGTACACACCCTTAAAGGTGCGGCCGGGGTTGTGGGCATGATCGATGCCTCGCATCTCGCACACCGGATCGAGGATCTGCTTGGCCAATTGGCGGACCGAAACATAGAGATCAATGAATCCGAGATCGAGCTGCTCAAACTTTCAGTTTCGCACCTGAGACGGTTGTCAGAAGGAGCACACGCGGAAAATGAATTAGATGAGATATTTCAACAGTTTGACATACTTATCCAGAAAACTGCTCCTAAGACCGAACCGGAGCCCGCTGTTCCGTCCGAGCCCGAACCTGCAAACGAGCCGATCGCTGAAATTTCGAATTCCCCTAAACTGCCGGCTCCAGTCGTACGCGTGTCGCTTGACAGGCTCTATGAACTGCAGACCATCGCTCGTGATCTTGCCTCGGGTCGAACAGCGCTCGCCGAGCGTTTGGACGAGTTCGCGAAGAACTCACCGAGCCTGCAGGCCTCGTTTTCTGATCTGCAAATCTTGCTGGCTCAGCAGCTAGGCCTCGCAAATGAATTACAAGAGAAACTCGAGCAGATCAGGATGGTCAGATTTGGAATGCTGGTGACACGGCTAAATCGGGCGGTTCACGTTACGTGTCACGAAGAGGAAAAGAAAGCCGAACTTATCGTCAAAAATAAAGATGTCGAGCTCGATACGCAGATCATCGATGCACTTGTGGAACCACTTTTGCATTTGCTGCGAAACGCGGTGGTCCACGGCATTGAACCTCCTGAAATGCGGCGAATGATCGGAAAACCCGAAAGAGCGACGATTACGATAGACGTTGCACGGGCCGATTCTCAGGTCATCGTTTCGGTGTCGGACAATGGACGGGGGGTCACCATATCTAAATTGAAAGAAAAAGCTCTGTCCTCCGGCACAATCAGCCAGCAGCTCGCCAATTCAATGACGGACGAAGAAGCACTGGACCTGATGTTCCTCAGAGGAGTAACGACAGCAGAAAATCTCAGTCTGAATGCCGGACGCGGTATCGGCATGAGTATCGTTCGCGAAGGCGTAGAAAGTCGGGGAGGAAGCATAACCATACATTCAGAACCCCAAAAAGGCACTGTTTTTATGATCCATATGCCGACCAATCTTGCCGCCCCTCAGGACACAGCGCCGCGGCAGTCACAACCTGAAACAATTTCGCCTCCACACATAGAGGTCCTCAGGGACGTGCCGGTCAAAGTACCCAAAAATGATATCTCTGTCCTCATAGTCGACGACAGCGCGGTCATGCGTCAGACAATGTCCAAAGTTGTCGAACGGGCCGGCTGGAAAGCGTTCTCAGCAACCGAAGGCGGCGAGGCTTTACAATTTCTAAAAAAGGCTCAAGCTCTGCCGGACATAATCATCACTGACCTTGAGATGCCCGGTCTAGGCGGCATGGGTTTTATCGAGGCCCTCAAATGTAACCCACAACTCTTCGACATACCGGTAATTATGGTCACGTCCCGTAACGAGCGAGTTCATCGAGAAAAA
>Ga0070675_100004994_pt1 | contig 10127 bp, 8 predicted proteins | sample KBSM43metaG_FD_65343 | JGI IMG/M metagenome (GOLD analysis project Ga0070675, IMG submission 65343) | Miscanthus rhizosphere microbial communities from Kellogg Biological Station, Michigan, USA - KBS M4-3 metaG | ecosystem: Host-associated > Plants > Roots > Rhizosphere > Soil ...
CGTGCCGATCCACAACCCGATCCTCTTCGTCCACGGGTGGAACGCGAGCAGCGCGACGTGGAACACGATGGTGAGCCGGTTCAAGGCCGACGGCTGGACGAGCGCCGAGCTGGTGAACTGGTCGTACAACTTCCGGCAGTCGAACGCGACGACGGCGGCGCAGATCCAGCAGAAGGTGGATTCCGTCCTCAACGCGACCGGCGCGACGCAGGTGGACATCATCAGCCACTCGATGGGCGCCCTCTCGGCGCGCTACTACGTCCGCAACCTCGGCGGTGACGGCAAGGTGGACGCTCTCGTGACGCTCGGGGGTGCGAACCACGGTACGAGCACGGCGAACCTCTGCTTCGACACGTCGTGCTTCGAGATGCGGCCGGGCTCGACGTTCCTCACGAACCTCAACTCGACCGACGAGACGTGGGGCACGCCACGCTACGCGACCTGGTGGAGCGACTGCGACGAGGTGATCAATCCGCATTCCAGCGCGCTGCTGGACGGTGCCGTCAACACCCAGACGGCCTGCATCACGCACAGCGCTCTGCACGAAGACGCCGGCGTGTACCAGCAGGTCCGCGACATGGTGCACACGCCGACGACGCTGCTCGCGCTCGCGCCCTGATCGCGGGCGCGGGTGTGCCGCTCGGACGGCGCCGTCAGAGCGCCGTGCCGAGCGCCGTGCCGAGCGCCGTGCGATAGGAGCGGCTCAGGCGCAGCCGCGCGCCGGTGGAGAGCGTGACGTCGTAGTCGCCGTGCAGCTGCGGAACGAGCTCCTTCACCCGGCTGATGCGCACGATGGTGGATCGGTGGATGCGCACGAACTCCCGCGGATCCAACCGCGGCTCGAGCGCGTTCATCGTGCCGCGCAGCAGGTGGACCTTCGAGCCCGTGTGCAGCTTGAGGTAGTCGCCGTCGGCCTCCACCCAGTCGACGCTCGCGAGGTCCACTACCGTCACGGACTTTGTCGATCGCACCGCGATGCGTGACAGATAGGTGTCGCGCTCGTGGTGGCCCGCGACGCCGTAGGCCTGTACCAGCGCGCGCACCGTCTCCTCGACCGGCGTCGCGGATCGGTGCTGTTGCAGGCGGCCACGCACCCGATGCATCGTGGTGCGGAACCGATCCGCGTCCACCGGCTTGAGCACGTAGTCGACCGCGTGATGATCGAACGCCGCGACCGCGTAGCTGTCGAACGCCGTCACCAGCACCACCGCGCGCACCGTTCCCGAGCCCAATCGCTCCAGCACCTCGAGGCCGCTCGCGCCCGGCATCCGCACGTCGAGGAAGAGGACGTCCGGCGTGTGCGTGCGAACGGCCTCGATCGTCTCGGGACCGTTGCTGCTCTCGGCCACCACGACGACGTCCTGCTCCTGCGCAAGCAGCGTCTTCAACAGGTGCCGCGCCAGCGGCTCGTCGTCGGCAACGACGATCCGAAGCGCCTCAGTGCGCGGCGCCACGCGAGGTCTCCTCCGTCGACCAGGGGATGTGGATCGAGACCCGCGTTCCCGACGGTTCCCGCGGTGCGATCCGGAGCGCCTGGTCGCCGCCGAACTGCCGCTCGAGTCGCTCACGGCAGTTCGAGAGCCCGACCCGCTCGTGCCGGTCGTTCCCCGGCTCGGTCGGCAGTCCGATGCCATCGTCGTCGACCTCGAGCTGGAGCCATCGCGTCGCCCGTCGCGCTCCGATGCGCACCGTTCCACCATACAGCGAGGACTGGATGCCGTGGAGGATCGCGTTCTCCACCAGCGGCTGGAGCAGCAGGGTGGGCACGAGGGCCTGGAGCGCAGCGGGCTCGCACTCGACCTCCACGCGCAGCCGATCGCCGAATCGGATCTGCTCGATCGCGGTGTAGCGCGCCAGCAGCTCGAGCTCGCGGCGGAGAGTCCACGCACTCCGGTCGCCGTCGGACAACGTCGCCCGGAGCAGCTCGCCGAGCTGAGCGATCATCTTCTGCGCTTCGCGTGGCTGGTCGAAGATGAGCGACGAGATCGAGTTGAGCGCGTTGAAGAGGAAATGCGGATGGAGCTGCGTGCGCAGGACGGTGAGCTGCGCGCTCGCGACCGCCGCGGAGAGCTGCGTCGCCCGGAGCTGCCGTGCGGCCGACACGGTCTGGTGCCGCACCGCGAGCACCATCACCACGAAGAACCAGTAAATGAACACGGCCCAGAGCATCCACGCCCTGGTCAGCGCGATGAACGTGGCGAGGAACGGCTGCGTCGGATGTTCGTGCAGCGTGACGAGCGTGTCCACGACCTGCGTCGCCGTCGCGATCGTAACGCTGGCGACGAGGTGAACCATCAGCGCGACACCCCAGTGGCCGCGCTCGAAGCGGAACCGGCGCGTCAGGACGCCCACGATCAGCGGAATGCTGGCGAACCACACCAGGTATGCCCAGAGCATGAACCGCAGCACGTCGAGCAGATCGGGATAGACGCCGCGCGGGCGTGCGTTCACGTAGACCTGCACCGTGGTCAGGCCGATGTTCACCACCCAGAAGAGCGCGATCATCGGCCAGAGCACGCGCGGCTCGTCGCGCTCCTCGCTGCCGATGTCGATCGCCCCTTCGCCCGCCGTCATTGCATTCATCTCCCTGGCACACGTTTCGACGTGTCCGCCGACCATGCCCTCTGTCGCGACAGCATAGCGCCGAACGGGCCTTCGGCACAGAGCCGGGCACCTGGTCGTCCCGCTCGCGACGACTCGTCGCGCGATCACGCCGGTTCGCCGCATCGATCGACCTCGTCGCCGCACCACCATTTGTCGGCCAGCCGCGCCGCCGTAGAGTGCCACCGCGAGCCGGTCGCTCGCGATGACCCTTCAACGAACGGAGAGCTGTCGATGCGGAATGCGATCGCGGTGGTGTGCGCCCTCGGTGCGGCGGCGCTGGGGGGGTGCAGCGGCAGGAACATGCACGCCGATCATGTGATGGAAGCGTCGCCGAGCGCGCGACCAGAGCAGGGGATGGCGGCGCACGTCGTGAGTGATCCCGCCTTCGCGCGCGATTCCGCTCGGCTGCGAGCGGCCACTGCCGCGTTCCGATCGCTGGATGCTGCCGTAGCCGCCGGCTATCCCGGTGACAGCCCGGGATGTCTGGCCAACCCGACGCTCGGCGGGATGGGCTACCATCACACGAACGAGAAGCTCCTCGACGACACCATCGAGGTGGAGCGGCCGGAGGTTCTGGTCTATGGCCGCGCGAAGAACGGCGAGTACGTGCTGAACGGAGTCGAGTACATGGTGCCGTACTCGGCGCATCCGCGCGAGCTGCCCGCGCCGACCGTGATGGGCCAGAAGCTCAAGGCCTTCGATCGGGGCAGGTTCTGGTATCGACACGTGTGGATCTGGCTCGAGAACCCCAGGGGATTCTTCGACGACTGGAACCCGAAGGTCACGTGCCCTTAAACGGAAAGGAAGCCGGTTGGTGAGCCGCCCCCAGCGAGACGATGGCGGCTCACATCGATCGCCGGACACGCGCCGGGGGATGAAGCGTCGCTACTCGAGGTGCGTGCAGCGTTCCCGGCGCACGCTCCAGATGAAGCTGACGATCTTCCACGTTCCGCCGGCGCGAATCAGCGACACCGCGTCCGTGCCGCAGTGCGTGAACGTGGTGCCGCTCCGGAACGTGTAATACGTCCAGACCTGCGCTACCGGTCCATCGATCCGCACCTCGGGGTCGAACATTCGCTCGTCGGACACCCGGTCGTCGGGAGTCGATGCGACGCTGGCCAGAAACTGTGACACCGTGCGCGGCCGCGTCGCGGTCGTCGTGTCACGAACGCCGATGAGCCGCGCCGTCGAGTCGAAGAGCTGGCGCATCCCCGCGGTGTCGCGGCGGCGCATGAGATCGAACGCCTGCTGGACCGTCGCCAGCACGCTGTCCCGACCAGAGGACTGCGCCGCCAGGGCGGCGCCGGGAACGAGCAGCCCGAGGACGGCCGCGAGAACGAGGGAGGCGCGCATCGGTCGGGGGTGAAGGGATCGGACGACCAGGCAATATGCGCTTCGGCCGTCCTCGGACAACCGATCCGACGGCGCGAGGGTGCTCGGTGCTCGGGCGCGTGTGCACCAACGGCGCACGGTTCCTGCAGCGCCGCTCTCGGTACCCACGAGCCGCCGACACGTTCGAGCGTTCACCTCCGCATCCATCCGCAATGACGACCACCGTCCGTCTCGCCCTCGCCGGCGCGATCGTCTTCGCCGCCGGCATCGCAGTCGGTGGCAGCCACCTTCTCGACCGAGCGATCGTCCGCAGCGCCGAGGCGCAGCCGAACGCGTCGCAGGCGCCGCTCACCTCGGAGGAGCAGACCGTCATCCGCGTCGCCCGGCAGGTGACACCGACCGTGGTGAGCATCGTCGTGCCGCAGTACGGCTCGGGATCGGGAGCGGTGATCCGGCGCGACGGGATGATCCTCACCAATGCGCACGTCGTCGGCACCGCGCGCTCGGTGCAGGTCGGCCTCGCCGACGGTCGCAAGGTCACCGGCACGGTGCTCGGCCGCGACGTCGGGCTCGACGTCGCCGTCGTGCGCATTCCCGTGAACGATGCGCCGGTCGCTCCACTCGGGAACTCCGATCAGCTCCAGGTGGGCCAGCTCGCGATCGCCGTCGGCAATCCGCTCGGGCTCGAGCGCACCGTCACCACCGGCGTCGTCTCAGCCGTCAATCGCCCGGGGCGCACGCTGGGCGGCGAGACGTTCATCCAGACCGATGCCGCGATCAGCCCCGGCAACTCCGGTGGCCCGCTCGTCGATTCGCGTGGCAACGTGATCGGCATCAACAGCGCCGAGCTCCTCGGCCAGGGCGTGTCGGGGCTCGGCTTCGCCATCCCGATCAACCTCGCCATGGCGATGGCCGGCCAGGTGCTGGCCACCGGACGCTACGTGCGTCCCTTCCTGGGCATCCAGTTCAGCGACGTCGACGCCGACCTCGCCTCGCAGTTCAGACTTCCCGTACGACAGGGCGTGCTGATCACCGACGTGCTGCGCGGCTCGCCCGCCGCCACCGGTGGACTGCGCGAGCAGGACATCATCACGCGGGTGAACGACACGCCCGTGGCGATGGGCGGCGACCTCCGGCGCGTGCTGCGGGGCATGAAGCCCGGCGACACCGCTCGCCTCACCGTCGTGCGCCCGCCGAACGGCTCGCGCGAGACCCTCAATGTGCGGCTCGGTCAGACGTCGGAGTAGCGACGCGTCGTCGTGATGATCGACGGCGTGCTGGAGACGTGCCTCTACGCTGACGACCTCCCGGCGGTGGAGCGCTTCTACGCCGGCGTGCTCGAGCTCCCCGTCTTCGCGCGCGTCGCCGAGCGCCACGTCTTCTTCCGCTGCGGCGCGGGGATGCTGCTCGTGTTCGATCCGCAGCGCACCGCGTCCGCCCCGGGAGAGGTGGGGGGCATACCGGTGCCGGCGCATGGCGCGCACGGGGCAGGGCACGTGTGCTTCCGGATCGCCGGCGACGAGATGGGAGCATGGCGTGCGCGCCTCGAGCACGCCGGCGTCGCGATCGAGGCGGAGATCACGTGGCCGCGCGGGGGCTCGTCGCTCTACGTCCGTGATCCGGCGGGGAACAGCGTCGAGCTGGCACCGGCGAGCATCTGGTCGAAGCGCGACTGACGCACTGCGCCCCGCGTGGCGCGTCAGTCGTCGCCGACCGTGGGCGCCGCGTCCGCGGTCGGCGCGATGACGCGTTCCGTCGCGTGACGCTCCACGCTCGCCGCGATCGCGAGCACGGCCTCCGCGATTCGCTCGTTCCACCGCTCCACGCGCCACCGGCTCGCGCCGAGCCCGACGCCGGTGCCCACGACGAGACCGCCCGCCGCGAGCGCCAGCGTGGTCGCCAGCGTCCATGCTCCTCCCGACGCCGCTACGACGGGAAAGAGGAATGCGGGAACGCCGAGCACCGCCGCGCCGGCGACGTCGACGCGGGTCAGCGCGGGCGCGGCGCTCCAGACGGAGAGCGCCGACACTCCTCCCCTCGAGCGAACCTTCACGAGGAGCGAGCCTGGCTCGCCGTTCGCTCGGCCCATCTCGACCTCGAGACCCTCGGCGGTGATCCGCACGCTCGACGACGGGACGTGGGTGCGCACGTCGTCCGCCACGCGCTCCAGCGCGTCGGCCGAGAGTACGGCGTTGATCTCGTGCACGGCGTGGACGCGTGGCGACGCGGCAGTCGCCGACCGGAGCGCTACGCGCAGCGCCGCTTTCGAGACGGCGATGCGGCCGATCCCCACCTCGGCGGCGGCGCGCTCGATCTCGCCGAGCGTGAGTGCGTCCGCATCGGCGCGTGAGAGCACAGCGCTTCGCTGTTCCGCTCCACGTGCGTCGTCGAGACGCGCCGCCTCGAGCAGGATCGACTCGGCTTCCGCGCGGTCGAAGGTGCGGGTCGTCGACACTGGATCTGTCATGGGAACGAACGATGAGCGCTGAACGCCCTCATCGCGAGGGCCGAGCTCCCGTGACGCTCAGTTCTCGCGGACGAGCGTCAGGTCGGTCGGTGTGGCCGACGTGGGCCGCATCTGCACCGAGAGCGACGCACCCGCGCCTGGCCGCACCACGATCACGCCGGTCGGCTGCGTCGAGCCGGCGGATACCATCGAGATCACCAGCGAGTCGCCCGCGATCCGGCCGCTCCCCTCCCACGCCATGCCGGAGAGCGTCAGCCTCGCCGCGAGCGCTCCCTGCTCGCTCGACTTCGAAGCGATCGTCAGGCGAATGAACTCGACGGGCGGCGTCACGGAGCGCCAGGAACCCGCGAAGGTGTCCGCGGACGCGGTCGGCGGAGTCGCCTCCGTCGCGCGGGAAGAGCACGCGCTCGCGGCGAGCAGCGTGAGTGAGACGAACGTCCGACGGATCATGCGGCGCTCCATGAGTGCGTTCGTCAGGAATACACCCCGGCAGGGCGTGGAGCGTCAAGGTGCTTCGCCGGCGCCGGCCGGCGCCGCGTCTAGTTGCGCTGGCGATCGCGCTGCCTCGGCGCGCGCTGTCCGTCGCGGATGGTGGGCGGGGTGGACACGCTTCTCCCGTCCGAAGCAGGGGCGACGGGGAGGGTGAAGTAGAACGTGCTGCCCGCTCCCGGCGAGCTCTCGACCCACACCCGACCGCCGTGCGCCTCGATCAGCCCTTTCACGATCGGGAGCCCGAGGCCCGCTCCGCCTCCGTCATCCTTCCGGCGCTGCCAGAACCGCTCGAACACGCGCGGCAGGTCGTCGGCGGAGATCCCCTCGCCCGTGTCCTTGACCCAGAACAGGACCTGGCCGTCGTGCTGCACGGCTCCGGCCGTGATCCTGCCCCCCGGCTTCGTGAACCGGGTCGCGTTGCCGATGAGATTCTCGAACACCTGCAGCATGCGGTCGCGGTCGGCCCACACGTCGGGAAGCTGCTTCGGCACGTCGGCCCGAAGCTCTACCGACGACTTCGCGGCCAGCGCCTGCTGCGCATCGACGGCGTCGGTGACGAGCGCGCGTGCGGAGACCGCCGCCTGCTTCACCGAGAGATGCCCCGCCTCCAGCCGCGCCACGTCGAGCAGGTCCTGGATCAGGCGGTTCATCCGATCCGCTGCGCGCACGATGACGGCACCTCCCTTCTGCCCGTCCTGCGCGGCTCCCTCCTCCATGCCGAGAAGCGACGCCTGCATACGGATCGTCCCCAGCGGATTGCGCAGGTCGTGGGCGACGACACGCAGCACCTCGTCGCGCGCGGCGAGCGCCTTCGTCGCCGTCTCGAAGAGTCGAGCGTTGTCGAGCGACAGGGCGAGCCGCATGGCGATCTGCTCGACGAACGACGCGTCGATCTCCTCGTAGTGTTGCTTGGGGTCCGTGGATATGAACGTCAGCGCGCCGAACAGCGCCGAGTGCGTCTCCAGCGGGACCGAGATGAGCGAGACGGGTGCGAGCTCGCGCAGCAGCCTCCGATGCTCGTCCGTCTGTGCGACCGAGTCGAGGTACTCCGGCGCGACGTGCGAGACGAGGGTCGTCTGCCTCGTCTCCAGTGCGGCGGCGGAGAGATGGGGACGATGCGAGTCGAGCAGAATACCCTCGAGCGCGACGGCCAGCGGCTTCCGGCGCGCGTCGCGGTGCACGACGCGCGAGCGCGTGACGGCGACGCCGGCATCGGTCTCGTCGACCAGATCCACGATGCAGACGTCCGCGAAGTCGTGGACGAGCAGCTGCGCTGCCGCGTTGATGACCTGCTGCCGGTCGAGCGACGACGTGAGCAGCGGGCCGATGGCCGCCAGCAGCCGATCCTGGTCGGCCCGGCGCTTCTCGTGGGTGACGTCGTGGCTGAGGATCAGATACCCGGTCGGCTTGCCGTCGCGATCCGTCCGGCGCGAGACGATGATGCTGGCGAGGAACTCCGATCCGTCCTTGCGGCGCCGGTGCATCACGGCCTCCGCGCTTCCCTGATCGAGGGCCCGTGCGTAGAGCGACGGCGCGATCCCCGACGTGAAATCCTCCGGCCGGTGCAGCACGTCGGCGCTCGATCCCACCATCTCCTCCGATGTGTAGTCGAAGATGCGGCGTGCGCCCTCGTTCCAGAACAGCACGCGCCGCTCCAGGTCCAGCGCGATGAGGCTGTAGTCGGTGATGCTCTGGAGCACGTTCTCGAGAAAGCCACGCGCCTCGCGCAGCTCCTGCTCCATCCGGACGTGTGCCGTGAGGTCGTGCATGACGACCGTGAAGGTGAGCTCGTCGCCGATCACCACCCGCGAGATCGAGGCCTCGGCCGGGAACTCCGTGCCGTCCTTGCGAAGCCCGTAGATCGGAGTGCCTCTGTTGCCGGCCTCACGGGCGCTCGTGCCTTCCTTCGCGAACGCCGCGACGTGCCCGCGGTGCGCCTCTCGAAACCGTTCCGGGATCAGGAAGTCGATCGTTCGGCCGACCGCTTCCTCCCTCGTCCAGCCGAACGTGTGCTCCGCACCCTGGTTGAAGATCGTGATGCGCTGCTCGGCGTCGATCGAGATGATCGCGTCCACGGCGGTCGAGATGATTCCCTCGATCTTCGCCTGGGCCCGTTGAGTGACTTCCTCAGCGGCCTTCCGCTCGCGGATGTCGCGGACGAACGCTTCCCAGCGGCCGTCGGGAAGGACCGTCGCGCTCGCCTCGACGGGTATGTAGCTGCCGTCCTTGTGGCGCAGATGCCACTCCGTGATCGGGCTGTGTCCCTCGCGCAGCTCGGCGCGCCACGCCGAGAAACGCTTCGCTTCGTCCGGCGCGATGAAATCGAGCGCCGTCCTGCCGAGGATTTCCTGCTCCGACACCCCGAGCAGTCGAGACAGGGTCTCGTTGACCTCCGTGTAGCGCCCACGCTGATCCGAGATCAGGATCCCATCCGATGCGTGCTCGAACAGGTCGCGCATGCGCGCCTGGCTCATCTCGAGCGCGGCGTGCGATCGATTGAGCAGCCGGGCCGTGATCGCGAGCACGATCATGCTGAGCGCCGTCGTCGCAATGGCGACGGTGGCGACGACGAGCGGAAGCTCCTCCACCCGCATGACGATGAAGAGCCGGATGAGCACGAAGCCGAGCAGCGTCGGAAGCACGACGGTCGGCAGGGTGAGGCGTCTGAGCACGACCCCGCCAGGAGCTGCCGCGGTCGCGTCCGCCATGAGCCCCACGCCGGGCCGGTGCAGGAGCAGGCCGACCGACGACAGCAGCAGGCTCACGGCCGACGGCGCCGACATCCCGGCGACTGGGACTCCCGGGAGGCGCCAGATCGCGCCTCGGCCAAGGATCTGGCCGGCGAGCCCCACCATCGCCATGAACGCAGCGGAGATGAACAGCAATTCGGACGGCCGGAAGCGGGCCGCGGGCCGGTAGTCGATGACGAGGATGCCGAGGCCGACCAGCGCGAGGCCCAGGGCGGTGGGCGGTGACGGGCGGCCCGGGTGCGGGCCGAGGTCGCTTTGCAGGATGATCTGGTCGATCGACAGGCCGGTGTCGAATGCGTACTCCGCCAGCGAGCCGAGGCCGATCACGAGCACGGGAAGCACAGCCACGACCGAGAAGATCCGGAGTCCGCGCGGTAGCCGTGTCCCGCCGTCGATGACGGCGCCGATCGCACCGACGAGGATCAGCCCGACCGCGGTATTGGGCATCATCGTCGGCTTGCCCGGAAGCGCCGTGAAGAGGA
>Ga0070675_100004995_pt1 | contig 10127 bp, 9 predicted proteins | sample KBSM43metaG_FD_65343 | JGI IMG/M metagenome (GOLD analysis project Ga0070675, IMG submission 65343) | Miscanthus rhizosphere microbial communities from Kellogg Biological Station, Michigan, USA - KBS M4-3 metaG | ecosystem: Host-associated > Plants > Roots > Rhizosphere > Soil ...
ACCTGGATCTCTTGACTGACGCCGGGCTCGCGGAAATCGCCACCTACGCGGACGCCATTGGTCCTCACAAGTGGATGGTCGTGCAGTTCGGACCGGAAGGCCGCAAGGACACCGGGCTCGCGCGTCGCGCGCGCGCGGCTGGACTGGGTATTCACGTGTGGACTCTGCGCGCCGAGAACGAATTCCTGCCTCCTGAATTAAGATCGTCCGGCGACGCAGCGGCGCACGGCGACCTGAACGCGGAAATCCGCGCGTTGCTCGACGCGGGAATCACCGGTTTCTTTTCCGATCAGCCCGATCTCGCCGTGCGCGCGCGCGACGAATGGTGGGCGAGGTAGTAGTTCATGCCGCAACCGTTTCACCTGGCGATCCCGGTTCACGACCTTCGCGCGGCGCGTGGCTTTTATGGCGAGCTGTTCGACTGCACGGAAGGCCGCAGCAGCGATGAGTGGGTGGACTTCGATTTCTTCGGCCACCAGCTCGTGGTGCACCTGGATCCCGGCAAGAAGCAGCACGTGCACCACAACGAGGTCGATGGGCACGAGGTGCCGGTGCCGCATTTCGGAGTGGTGATGGAGTGGGGCGCGTGGCAGGCGCTCGCCGAGCGCCTGCGAAAACTCAACACGCGGTTCGAGATCGAACCCGGAATCCGATTCGCAGGCCAGGTGGGCGAGCAGGCGACGATGTTTCTCTACGATCCGTCCGGCAACGCCCTCGAGTTCAAGGCCTTCAAGGATCCGTCGCGGTTGTTCGCGAAGTAGCGGTCAGGCGCGTCACCGAGGTGGCGCGCAACCCGAGGCTCACGAGTTTCGCATTGAGTCGCGCGGAAAAATCCTCAGGCGTGCCGAGCTTCAGACGCGCGAGATAGGGGGCTTCCGCCTCGTGTGGCCGCGTGAGCAGTGCACGCACGAGCATCGATGCGCGGTCACCCAGGTTTCCCGTGTTCTCCTTGAGCCAGCGCAGGGCGCGCGCCAGATCGATTTCCTCGCGCGTGAGATCGGTGCCGAAGGGATACTCGGAAAATAGTCCCGCCCGTCGCGGCGCGGCGAAAGCTTCCTCGAGTCGCTCGGGCGTATTGCGGCGGTATTCCGCGGGCACGCGATAGCCTGCATCGATCTTGTTGGCGCGCTTCGCGGTAGCCAGCAGCTCATCCTGGAATCGCGAGTCGGCGATGCTCAGCATCGCCGCGATGCACTCGGCGTCAGTGCGGCCACGCAGGTCGGCGATGCCGTATTCGGTGATGGCGATATCGCGCAGATGCCGCGGGATGGTCGTGTGGCCGTAGCTCGTGACGATGTTGGAGCTCACGCGTCCGTCCTTGCGCCGCGTCGCACGCGCGCACAACATCGAGCGCGCGCCGGGCAGCGCATGAGCCATTGCGACGAAGTTGTACTGGCCACCCACACCAGACACCACGCGACCGTCATCGAGCCCATCCGACACCGCGGCACCCAGCGTGGTCAGCATCATCGTGGTGTTCACGAAACGCGCGTGGCCACGCTGCGCCACGCGCAGGCTGAAATCCTCGCCGTAGAGCTGGTTGATGTAGCCCACGCCGCGCATGTCGAACAGGCGGCGCTCGGATTCGGGCAGTGCACACAGTGCGGCGTAGAAGGCGCGCGGGCCCAGCAGGAACCCGGCATGCATGACCGTGCCACCCTGCAGCTGCAGCCCCAGGCAATCCCGTGCCAGCGCCGCGCGCGTCTCGGCCAACCCGAGGTCGGCCACGATGCGGACGCCTTCTGGCGAGATGATGTGGTCGTCGTCGAAGCGGGTCTCACTGCGCAGGACGCCAGCGGACCTGAGTGCGGCAAAGTCGGCTTCGCCGAGCCGGGGCCCCGCGCCAGCGGCGAGCAGATCTTCGAGCAGCGCCGCATCGATGCGTTTGTTCGAGCCGTTCGCGGCCAGCGCCCGCTGCAGCGGTAGATAGTCGTATACGCGGCGTCGGAGGATCCCCGCGCGATACAGATCGAGCATCTGATCGACGAACATCTCGGTCGCGCCAAAGAGACCTGTGATAAATGCGGCGCGACCGCCGACGGCATCGATGAGCGCGGCGCCGCGTTCCGTGCCCGCATCGACGAGCGCCTGCCGCCAGGCTTCGTTTTGCTGGTGGCGCAGCAGCAGGGAATAAACGATGGAGTCGCCGAGTTCGCCGATGCCGATCTGCAGTGTGCCTCCATCGCGCACCAGGCTGCTCGCATGCAGGCCGATGGCGTGGTCGACGGTGGACAGCGAGGGATTCGGTGGCGCGAACAGGTCGTAGTCGTAGCGCGAATGGTCGAGCAGCAGGTCGAAGGCGTCCGCGCCCACGTTGGCCTGGCCGAGCATGAAGGGCATCTCGCGGTGTACCTGGCCCAGCATCACGATCGAATGTCCGGCGGCACGCAGCTTCGCGAGTTCGGGGATGAGATCTACAGTGACATCGGGGTTGCTGCCGAGACTGATTTCCGTGATGCCGCCCATCATTCGCCGGGCGACCACGTGAGCGATCACGTTGACGCCACGAGCCAGCAGCTCACGGGTCACGTGCGTGTAGTTCGCCGACAGATAGTGCGACTGCGCGTGCGGGGAATTGAGAAGCGCCCCGGGCTCGAAGAAGAACTCGATGACGCGCGCATTTGCCGGCATCGCACCGGTGCGCACTGCCTGCAGGTAATCGAGTTCCGGGTAGTTCCCGAAGACACGCGCTGCCAGCGGCTCGATGAATGCCTTCTCGAGGTCGCTCGTCCCAGTGGGTTTGCGCAAGCTGAGTGCCGTGAAAATGGTGAGGTCGAGAGAGGCATCGCCCCGCGCGCGCCGGAAGAATTCGTTCGCGATGAGATTGGGTTTGCCGATTCCGAGCGGCAATGCCAGCACCACGCGTTTGCCCACGCGCCGCAGCGCTTCTTCCACGATCTCTCCGACGTCATCAAACATTTGCGGCATGACGCTACACTTGCATGCAGTATCCAAAGGGTCAACGCATATGAGCCTGACTAAACCCGCACTCGATCCGATGTCGGTCACGCCAAGAGTGAGCTCCGGTTATCCCGAGCCTTACCGCTCGCGAGTTTTGCCACGGGAGAAACGAGCACTCGGCGATCCACTGGGATTGACGAAGATCGGCATCAACCACACCACGTTGCCGCCGGGCAAAGAATCCTCGATGCGTCACTGGCACACACACGAGGACGAATTCATCTTCGTGTTGTCAGGCGAAGTCGTGGTGAAGACCGACGGCGGCGAGCAAGTGCTGAGGCCCGGCATGTGCGCGGGATTTCCGGCTTCTGCCGATGGCAAAACTGGCGATGGACACCAGTTGATCAATCGGGGCAGCGAGCCCGTGGTCTACCTGGAGATCAGCAACCGCGACAAGGCGGACCAGGCCTTCTACCCGGACGTCGACCTGCAATTCCACGGCACCAGCGCCGCGGTGATGTTCACGCGCAAGGACGGCAGCCGATTCTAGTTCAGCATGCGATGCGGCAGCACCACCGCCTCGCCTTCGAGGGGCGCCGCGCGCCATAGCGTGAATTTCTGATTCACCTGCGAGGCCATGGCGGTCGCGATGTTGCGATGATCGAACCCGGGTAGTTTGGACAGGTGCGACAGCAGGTCGAACTTCGTCGCGAGCGCCTGTCCGACGATCACTCCGGAGCTGCCAGCGCCCGCCAGCACATAGAAATATTCTTCGGACAGGTTCACGCCCTGCGTCATCACGATGGATACCTCGCGCAGCTCATTCCAGCGTACGAACTCGCTGTCGCCGCGCGCCAGTCGGCGCAGCACGCCTTCATCGGTGATCTGCAGGGCTTCGCCGCGTTTACGCAACTCCCACGTGAGGAACCACGGTTCGAGCAGGAACACCACGAACATGCCGAAGGCAATGCCGGGCAGCCACCAACTCGTGCTTCCCACCCACGCGGGGAAGAACGCAAGGATCGCGACGCTCAGCGAAGCGCCGATCCACACCTTTCTCATGGAGCCTGATGCTGCCATCGATGTTCAGGAACGGCTTCGGACCAGTGACACGGCGTACTCGATCTTCACTTCGTCACCGACGGAATCCGTGGCCTTCATTTCGCCTTGCCCAACGCCATAGTCGAGTCTCTTGATTGCCGTCTTCCCGCTGAGCTCGAGGCCATCGGGTGTGGGCTTGAGCGTGAGCGGCAATCGCAGGTCGTGGGTGGTATCGCGGATCGTGAGCTTGCCCACGGCCTCGAGGCCTCCATCGGCTCGCTTCGCGAGGGACGACGCCACAAAAGTGGCTGCCGGATATTTCGCGGCGTTGAAGAGGTCGGCGTCCTTGAGCATGGCGTCGCGCTCCGGTTCCTGCGTGTCTACCGACGCGATTTCCACGCGTACATTGAGTGAGCTCGCGGCCAGGTTCTTTTCGTCGTAAATCAGTACCGTCGTAAATTTCTTGAAGTTTCCGCTGGCGGCGGCACCCGCCTGTTCGAAAGTGAACTTGAGGCTGCTTTTCGCGGCGTTCTGTGTATACCGCGGGGGTGCGCCAGTCGCCGGAGTGGCCGCGGCTGCAGGCGTGGCGGCAGATGCCGGCGCGGCTGCGGCCGGTTTGACTGCCGCGGGTTTCGCTGTGTCCTGGGATGCATGGCAGGCAGCCGCGAACAGCGAAAGCGTGGCGCCGAGGATGGCCAGATAGTTAGTCATGCGAGTTCACTCAACCTTGCCGAAGGGCAACATTCGCCTCAGCACGTCGTTCTTGTCGATGAAATGATGTTTGAGCGCGCCCGCCACGTGCAGCAGCGCGACGCCGACCAGCACACCGAACAGCAGATGGTGCAGGTCGTGCATCTGGTGAAAGGTCTGTTCGGCGGGTGTGACGAGATCGGGAAACTGGAACATCTTGAACCAGCTCACGGGGTAGTTCTTCGCTGACGACATCATCCAGCCGGTCAGCGGCATCGCAAAGATGAGCGCGTACAACAGCACGTGGGAGATCCTCGCGAGAACGCGTTCCCAGCGGCGCGTTTCCACCGTGAGATCGGGCGTCGGATTGACGAGTCGCCACAACAGCCGCAATACCGCGAGCATCAGGATCGTCAGGCCGAAGGATTTGTGCCACGCAAGCGCTTCGAGTTTTGCCAGTCCTTTGAGTTCGTCCGCGCGGCTTGCGATCCACCATTGATTGATGATCAGCAGCACGATGAGCCAATGAAATGCTTTCGACAGGGAACCCCAGGAACGCGTGGTGTTACGGAAAGGCATGCCAGTAAGCTATCCGCTATGGATGATTCGGGTCAAAGCCACGGAATGAAGAGGCGCTTGTCATGAGTACACGGTCGGCGGGGCAACGGTTCCCGCTTCGAGTCATGGTTGCGGGTTTCGTGCTATGGGGGCTGTCGGCGTGTCAGACAAGCCCCCCTCCCGCGGAAACACCGGCACCGGCTCCCGTGGCCGCAGAGCCGACCGCCGCTTTGGTCGGTGCGCACGAATACCAGGTGGTGGGCGAAGAGTCCCTGCTGCAGATTCTGGTGTATCGCGGCGGTGCCATGTCACGGCTCGGGCACAACCATGTCATCGCGTCGCATCACCTCTCGGGCATCGTGTTGGTCGCCGACGACGTCACGCAGACGCGATTCGACATCGGGATACCGGTGAACGAACTCACTATTGATGAGCCCGCCATGCGCGAGCAGGCAGGTGCCGACTTTCCGCCCGGAGTGCCGCAGAGCGCGCGCGACGGTACACGCAAGAACATGCTGTCCGAAGCACTGCTCGACGGCGAGAAGTATCCGGAGATTCGACTGCGTGCCACCGACGTCGTCGCGGCGGGTGAAGTGTTCGACGTGGGTGTGGAGATCAAGATCAAAGACCAGGTGCGCAACCTACGCGTGCCGGTGACGCTCGATCGCAAGGACGGCGCGCTCACGGCGCGCGGAGAGTTTCCGCTGAAGCAGTCGGAGCTCGGGTTCAAGCCGTTCAGCGTCGCGATGGGGACGCTGGTGGTGCTCGACGAAATGCGTATCCACTTCGAGGTTGTCGCGCGCGAATAAATGGGGTCAGGCCCCGTTTCCTAGAAAACGGGGACTGACCCCATTGCCACTATTTCGTGAGCTCGGCCATTAACGCGTCGGCGCCATAAACCTTCGACATGGCCTCACGCATGATCGCCGGATGGACGGCGACCGCGCGATTCTTCGCGGTGTCGAACCAGTACGCGCCCGAAACCGAGTGGATATTGCCGTCGAAAATGAGGCCGACGATCTCCGCCTTGGCGTTGATGAGCGCGCTGCCGGAATTGCCGCCGACGATATCGTTGTTGGTGGAAAGATTGAACGGCGTGTTCATGTCGAGCTTGTCTTTCACACGCTGCCAGCTTTCCGGGATCAGGAACGGCTCTGCGCCCGTCGCGCGCTCGAAGGCGCGTGACAGCCGCGTGAACGGTTCGACCGGTTTGCCGTTTTCATTCCAGCCCTGCACCGTGCCGTAGTTGAGGCGCAGCGTGAACGTGGCGTCGGGATAAACGCTCGTCCCCAGCGTGGCGAAGCGCGCCTTGGCGATGCGCTCGGTGGCGGAGCGCACCGGCGCTTCGACGCCGTCTTCATAAGCCTTGCGCACGGCGCGCGAATCGCCGTCGACGCTGCGCGCCAGCATGATCATCGGATCGGTGGACGCCGCAATCGCGGCCGATCCGCCTTTCCACAATTCCAGGCGCACCGCCGGATCGGCGAGCTTCGTTTCGGCCACCAGGCGCTTGGCGAGCGCAGCGGGCGATTCCTTCGAAAGTAGTTTGCGCACCACGGGGTGATCGGGGCCCAGAAACTCGCGCATGCGGTTGAGGCCGGTTTCGAGGCGGATTTCTTCGTGCTCGTTGTAAATGGGCACGCGCGCGCCAAGCTGCTGTTCGATACGCGGGAGCACGCCATCGGTGAATTCGCGGAAACGTTGGGCATTGGGTTTGTCACGCTCGGCGGCACCGCGCACCAGCGTGCGCGCGTAGGCGATCAGGCGGCCCTGGAAGCCGGCGCCGGCTTCCAGATAGAGGTAAGGGAAGAACAGGCCGCGCTCGACCGCCAGCGCCTTCTCGATGTCGCCCCACGGATCGCCGGTGCTTTTCTTGAGCTTGGCGTCCTTGGCAACCAGCTTGCGCAGCGATTCCTCTTCGGCGGCCTTGCGAGCCAGCAGCGAATCTTCGTGCAGCGCGTCCACCATCTTGCGGCGCACCTTGAGGGTGTTCTCGAGACTGTTGAGCTGGTCGGCCGTGATGCGCTCGTTCTGCGGGCTCTGCGACGAGAATTGAATGAAGCGGCCGCGGATTTCCGACAGACGCAGCAGCCACTGTGGCAGCTCCAGGTTGCGCTGCTGCTTGAGCTGCGCCAGCGTGAGCTCGCGATCGGTGGCGCCGGGATGGCCCGACACGAATACCGCCTCGCCGGCGGCGGGCCCCGCGAAGTTGAACTTGAGGAAGTTAGGCGTCTTCGCCGGCTTGCCGTCTTCGTAGGCGCGCATCACGCCCATGTCGAGACACCAGCGTGGGAACTGGAAGTTGTCAGGGTCTCCGCCGAACGCGGCGATGCTGGCTTCCGGCGCAAATACGATGCGCACGTCGGTGTACCGTTTGTATTTGTAGAGCCAGTACTGCCCGCCTTCGTAAAGCGTGACGGTCTGGCATTTCTGCGTGGCCTGTTTCTCGCACTCGCCCTCGAGCTGCGTGAGCGTGGACTTGCGCACGTCGTTGGCAGCGGTCTCATCCTTGCCAGCGATGGCGGCCGATACCTTGGCGGTGATTTCTTCCATGCCGATGAGGATGTCGGCCACCTGTGTCTGGCAGCGCTTTTCCTCTTCGCGGGTCTTCGCCAGGAAGCCTTCTTCGACGAAGCTCTTGTCTTTCGAGGAATGCTCGGCGAGGCAGGACTCGACGCAATGATGGTTGGTGAGGATCAGGCCTTCGTCGGACACGAAACTCGCCGTGCAGTTCGAGAGGCGCACGGTGGCGGAGCGAACCCGGTCGAGCCACGCCTGGTCAAGATTGGTCTTCAGCGCGGTGTTGACCTTGGCGAATGGAAAGCCGTGGAAGGTCCACATACCTTCATCAGCACGCGCGCCGGAACACAGGAACACCATCAGTGCGGCCAGGGCCGCGCAGACGAATCGTGTCATGGGGAAACTCCGTGGGTCAGTGGGCGGATTATCACCACAATTGCCGGCGCGCGCATGGGCGGATTGACGCGTCCCGAGTTCGCCTCAGCGCGCGGCTCCTGGTGCATGGCATGATCGGCCCGCCGTGAACGACCCGCTTAAGGACGCTCCTCCCGCGCGCCGCTTGGGCGGCATCGCGCTCGCACCGGGTTATCTGCGCCGGCACGCCGTCGTCTATCTATATGCGGCCTTCACCACGATCGGGTTGTTCGCCTTCGTGAGCTATATGCAGCCCTGGCTGCTCACGGTGAATCTTGGGCTTCCGGCGCATCTGCAGGGCCGCACGGTCTCGGCACTCAATTTCGCGAATGAGCTGGTCGCGCTCGCCCTGGTCGCGCCATTCGGTGCGCTGGGGGACAAGATCGGCCGACGATCCGTGTATGCCTTCGGCTTTCTGTGGCTGGCGGCAGGTTTCTTGTTGTATCCCCTCGCGCGCACGTTGCCGCAGCTCACGGGTTGTGCGCTGTTCTTTTCGGTGGGCGTCGCGGCCATCGGCACGATGTTAGGGACGGTGCTGGCCGATACAGCCGCCGAAACATCACGCGGGAGGCTGGTCGGTCTCGCGGGGTTTTTCCAGGGCCTGGGCGCTGCCGCGGTGGTGCTGGTGCTCGGGCAAATGCCGAAACGCCTGACCGATGCCGGCGTCGACGCGCTGATCGCCGGGCGGATCACGCTGTGGCTCGCGGCCGCGTTCTGCGCCGTATCTGCGGTGGTGGTGTTCGCCGGATTGAAGCGCGGCACTCCGAGCGAACGGGCGCCGGTCATGCCGTTGAATCGCATCCTGGCGGACGGAGCCGCTGCGGCGCGACGCAATCCTCGCATCTGGTTTGCCTATCTGCTGCAGTTCGGCTCCTTCGGCGATCGCGTGGTGCTCGGTACATTCCTCACGCTGCGCCTGCAACAGGGCTGGCTCGAGCGAAACTTCAGCATGGCCGAAGCCGTCGACCGCGCCCGGCTGCCATTCGTGGTGGCGATGGCCGCCGGCCTTGCCACCGCACTCATCGTCGGCGCCATGCTCGATCGCGTGGATCGTCTGCGCATGGGTGTGGCCGCGATGGCGCTCGGCGCCGCGGCCTATCTGCTTTGTGGCTTCGTCGATGATCCCACCGACAGCGTGCTCATGGCGTGCGTCGCAGCGTTGTTAGGCATGGGGCAGATCGCCGCAATCATTGCGGGCCAGACTTTGCTCGGGCAGGAAGCGCCGCGTGACGTGCGAGGAGCGGTGTTCGGGCTTGCGGGCATCTGCGCGTCGGCGGGAATCCTGTTCACCAACGCCTTCGGCGGCTGGCTCTACGATTCCGTCTCGAAGGGCGGACCGTTCTTCCTGCTCGCCGGAGTGAACCTCGCGATCTTCCTGGCGGGCCTGCGGCTGATCAGTCGACCGCGCTGATCAGAAGAAGCGCCGTGCCTTCGGGCGCACGCAGCAGCGCGCCATGGCGCGGATCGAGGCCGCGCGGCAGATCGTCTGCCATCACGACATCGAGAGACCGCAGGCGATCGATGCGCTCACCCATATCCGCCGCCGCGAACACCAGCATGGGCTGGTCGAGGGTTCGGGCTCGATGAACGGCAAGGTCGAGGTAGTCGCTGGTCATCGACATGCGGACGTAGGGCACATCCGTTTCGGTCAGCGCGACGAACCCGAGCTTTTCCCAGAATTCGCGCATCGGTTCGAATTCCGGCGAGGGCACGCTGTACTCCGCGAAGTCGCCGCACAGCGAGCTCTCGCCACGGTCGCCGTCGCTCGAGAAATGTGTGGGAGCCTCCTGCACTCGCACCGCCTGACCGGATGGATCGAGAAATCCGAACTCGTTGAACGCGTCGTCGCCGAAGCGCTTCCACGCGATCTCGACGCCGAGCTTTTCGATGCCGTGGACGTGTTGCGCGACGCCCGGTTTCACGTAGGTGATGGTGGGCGACGGAAACTTGTACTGATGAAGCCCGACGTAGAGGCGCCCGTCGGTCATCACGCCGTACGGATG
>Ga0070675_100004996_pt1 | contig 10127 bp, 8 predicted proteins | sample KBSM43metaG_FD_65343 | JGI IMG/M metagenome (GOLD analysis project Ga0070675, IMG submission 65343) | Miscanthus rhizosphere microbial communities from Kellogg Biological Station, Michigan, USA - KBS M4-3 metaG | ecosystem: Host-associated > Plants > Roots > Rhizosphere > Soil ...
AGCCAGGTCGACGTTGCGTTGCACGAGCTGGTCAGCGTCGTTGGCGTGCCGGCCTGGAACGGCCCGGCATAGGGCCAGCATTCCTGGGCCGCGCCGTTGCTGAGGCAAAGCTGGCCGTTAGCGGCCGTCCATGTGCCGTTGACGATCGTTCCGCCGGGCGACGCGATCGAAGCCTGGCCGCCCGGGGCCAGCGTTACCGTGTTGGCAACACCGTTGGTCGTGACCGTGATGGGTTGTCCAACGACTTCAGAAGCCGGCGTCCAGGCCTGCGCAAGCGCGGCACCGGGGAACGCGGCAACAGTCATCAGCCCGATGGCGATCCGTGCAACAAACCGTTTTTCCATGACGCTTCTTGCCTCCTCGTCAGAGCGAGAGATTGAACGCGTGCCGTCAGGCAGGGCTGTTGGAGCCGCCGTTATTGTTCACTGCGAGGAAAATCCCGACGCCCACCGCAATAGCGAGCAGTGCGAGCCACAGTGGATTGAACCCGCCGGCGGCTTCAACCGGAGGCGGCGGCGGAGGCACGACCTCGGTCGTCTGGACCGGCGGCGGCGGCGCGTCGACCACCGGAAGAACACATCCTCCCGGAGCCTGCGCTGTCGCAGCGGCGGCAGCAGCGCCGCACATTGCGGCGGCTGGCGCACCACTGCTCATTGCAGTGAGGACCGCCCAAGGATCGACCTGCTGAGCAGGAGCCGGCGTGGACGCAACAGCCGCCGTCGAGCTCAACAGGAACGAGCCCGCCGCGACAACGCCAAGAATCCCTTTCAACCGCCCGATCGTCATCTGATTCCTCCGGCACGGTGGGATTTTACCCCCACAATGGTCGAAACACTTAGTCGATACCAAAGTTTCATGCCACCGCTTTGATAATAAATTCCTGCTTTGTGTGGCTTGGTTGCAGCACATGTCGCCGCTTTTTCCGGCAATGGCCTTGAGGTTCAGGCGCTTACAGCAGTGGCTTCCGGACGCGGGCGCCGGGATGATTGCGAGTCCTGCGCGGCTAGCCAGCTCTGGAACATCAGGACCGCCCAGATCGCAGGCGTTGAATCGCGTTGGCCCGACAGGTGCTGCCGCCAGCGAGCTTGCACCACGTCCGCGTCAAACCAGCCCTGTGCGCGGACCAAACCCGGGTCGAGCAGGTCCTCGGCCCAGGGCCGCAACGGGCCCTTGATCCACTCGCCGACCGGGACTCCAAAACCGGCCTTGGGCCGGTCGATCAGCTCGCGCGGGACGAGGCCGTAAAGCAGCTTGCGGAGGATTTGCTTTCCCTTGCCGTCACTGATCTTGAGAGCGAGCGGGATCCGCGCGGCAAGCTCGGCGACGCGATGGTCGAGGAAGGGAACGCGGGTCTCCAGGGCCACCGCCATCGACGCGCGATCGACCTTGGCGAGGATGTCGTCCGGCAGGTAGCTGACCGCATCGCAATACATCATCCGAACCGCGTCAGCGGCGCCCGGGCCAGCATCGAGGTCGAAGCCGGCGACGGCTCCTTCCCCGCCAATCACCGGCGACTGCTCATGGCTCCATTCGTCGAGGAAGCTCGAATAAACCTCGTCGAAGTTGCCGGCCGAGGCCGCGAGGCGCAGGCCTTTCTGGATCTTGCCGCCGAGGTGTGGCTGATGGCGGCCCGGCACCAGACGTGCGACGTCGCTCCACAGGCGCGAGGGCAAGCGACCGAGGGGAGAGCTGGCCGCACGGAGCGGCTGGGGAACCCGTTGCAACTGCTGCCACAGCCGCGGCGCTGCGAAATGGCGATTGTAGCCGGCGAACAGCTCGTCACCGCCGTCACCGGTCAGCGCCACGGTGACCTGCTCGCGGGCGAAGCGACTGACGAGGTGGGTCGGTATCTGGGACGAGTCCGCGAAGGGCTCGTCATACATTTCTGGAAGCAAGGGGATCACATCGCGCGCTTCGCGGACGGTCACGTAGCGTTCCTGATGGACGGTCCCAAGATGCGCCGCGACGCGCTTGGCATCCTCGGCTTCGTTGAACCCGCTTTCCTCGAAGCCGATCGAGAAAGTGCGGATCGGGACTGAGGAGTATTTCTGATAGAGGGCGCAGACGGTCGAGCTGTCGATTCCGCCCGACAGGAAGGCGCCGACCGGAACGTCGGCCATGGACTGGCCGGAAATCGCGGCCGCGAGGGTGCGCTCGAGTTCTTCAAGCGCCTCCGCCTCATCCTCGATCGGCCGCTCAAGCCCACTGCGGACGACGTCGCGGTATGACCAATAATATTCGAGGCTAACGCCGTCGGTGCGGCCTTCCGCCGGCGGCTCCGCGAGCGGCCTGGTTGCGGCGTCGGCGGAGAACGTGAGTATCGCGGCGGGCGGCAGCTTGAACACGCCTTCGTAGATCGACAGCGGCGCCGGGATATAGGTCCGTGCGGCGAGCAGCCTCAGCGCGCGCCGATCGATCGGGGCGTCGAAGCCTGGATGCGCCCGAAGCGCCTTGAGCTCCGACCCGAAGACGAGATCGCGACCAGCCCAGCCGTAATAAAGTGGCTTCTCGCCAAAGCGGTCGCGGACCAGGCTGAGAGTTCGGTCGCGACGATCCCACAAGGCGAAGGCGAACATCCCGGCGCTTCGGCGAAGCGTCTCGGACAAGCCCCACGTGACAATGCCCTGAAGGAAGGTCTCGGTGTCGGAATGACCCCGCCAGCCGCCTTGGGGAACGGCGCCCCGCCCCTCGAGCTCGGCGCGCAGGTCGGCGTGATTATAGATCTCGCCATTAAAGGTGAGCACGAAGCGCTCGTCGGCCGAAAACATGGGCTGGTGACCGGCGGGTGAGAGATCGACGATAGCAAGGCGGCGATGGCCGAAGCCGACGCTGTCTTCGGTCCACAGGCCGACGTCGTCGGGCCCGCGATGCGCCACAGCGCTCGTCATTCGCTCAAGTATGGCGCGATCGGCACCTTTGGCGCTGAAAATGCCGGCAATTCCGCACATATTGCTGTCATAGCGGATGTGCTGCCGAAATGGAGGGGCCCTGGCCGACGGCGTCCTTGTTCGCTCCCCCGCCTTTGTCTAAGCCAAAGAGGCGGCATTTGAGACCGGTTTGGACTACAACCGCGAGTGCGCGTTTGAGGCGGAGGTGAGTGAATGGCCGGGATCCGGCGCTTCATCCTGTTCGAACTGAACGAAGTGCCACTTCGCGTCGTCCGTCATTTCGCTGAGCGCAACCCAGGCTCGGCCTTCGGCAAGATCCTCGAAAAAGGCCGACATTGGACGACGGTGACGCCCGACCAGGGGCATTTATCGCCGTGGATCACCTGGCCGACACTGCATCGCGGCGTTTCGTCCGACCGGCACGGCATCGCCGCGCTCGGCCAGGACGTCAGCGCGACCGACGCCAAGTTCCCGGCCGTCTGGCGCATCCTCGCCGAGGCCGGCCGGCGGGTCGGGATGTTCGGCTCGCTTCACTCCTATCCTCCGCCAGGGAATCTCGACGCCTACGATTTCTACGTCCCGGACACGTTCGCAGCCGGGCCGGAAGCCAAGCCGGCCGAGCTGGCCGCCTTTCAGCAATTCAACCTGCACATGGTTGACCGCTCTGGCCGCAATGTTTCGGGCGAGCTGCCGGTCAGACAGGCCCTGCCCTTCCTGCTTCGCTCGCTTCCCGCTGGAATCCGCCCGGCGACCATGGGCAAGATCGCGCGGCAGGTCGCCTCGGAACGGATCTGGCGGCACCGGACAGCGCGACGCCGCACAATCCAGTCGCTGCTCGCCTTCGACCTGTTCCTGGCACAGCTGCAGTCGAAGAAGCCGGATGCCGCCTTCTTCTTCACCAACCACGTCGCCTCCTCGATGCATCGCTATTGGCCGGCGACCTTCACCGGCGACTACCAGGCGACCAAGTGGAGCAACGAGTGGATCCAGCGCTTCGCCGGCGAGGTCGATTATGTTATGGGCGAAGCCGACCAGATGCTCGGCGAGCTGCTCGCCTTCGCTGACCGCAATCCTGAGTATGTCGTGCTGGTCGCGAGCAGCATGGGTCAGGCCGCGGTCGACGAAGCGAACCGGCAGATCAGCACCGAAGTCCTGCTGCGTGACATGGACAAGTTCCTCGAAGCGATCGGGGTCGAGGGCGGTTGGCAGCGGCGGCGGACGATGGAGCCGACCTACACGCTAGCGTTCGACGAGGAATCTTCGGCCGACGCCTGCATGGCGGGGCTCGCAAGGCTGAAGATTGCCGAAAAGCCCATCGACTATCGCCGCCTGGACGCGCGCGGGGTCGAGATCGTGCTCGGCCATTCCAACATCTCCGACGAGGACCTGACGATCACCATCGGCAACCGCTCGGTCACGCCGCAGGACGTGGGGATCGCCAACGTGCCGATCGAGGATGAGGTTGGAGCTGCCGCCTATCACATCCCCGAAGGGATGCTGCTGGTCTACGACCCTCGGAATGAGTGGCGCGCGCCCCATAAGGAGGATCCGGTTTCCACGACCAGCATCGCGCCCACCCTGCTGGAACTGCAAGGCATCCGGCCGCCGGCCTATATGGACCGGCCGATCGCCGATTTCGCGTCAGCCGAGATGGAAATCGCCTAGCTTCTAGCTGCGGCCGCGCATCGCCAGCCGGGTCTCAAGCTCGGTCTTTTCCGGCACGACGACCCTGAACTTGCGGTTGGCGAAGTCGATCGAGACCTTCTTGAACGCGCGAATGGCGTTCATGCCGAGCAGGAGCGACGGGGTCTTGTCGAGCTTCAGCTGTTTGAAGGTATGCGCATCGACGAAGACGACGGCGAGATTCTGGAGCGAGACGCCGCCCATCTGAAGCTCGCGGACATACATGTAATCGCCCGAGATCGTCTGGCCGGTGACCGACAAAAGATCGACCTTTTGGCGGGCGTCGACCAGGTTGCGGCCCATCAGCCGCCGTCGTAGCGCCTCGTTGCCGACACAAATCTCCGAGCCCGTGTCCAGGACCACCGTCACCTTCTGGCCGTTGGCAACCGCGTCGGTCAGGATCAGCCGGCCGTTCTTGCGCCGCGCTTCCACCACAATGGTGCCGGGCTCATCGCGAAAATCGGCCTGAGCCGATGGGACGATCGTCATCGTCTTCGTTTCAAAATCGAATTGAACGCGCTGGGAACGAAGCGCGTCGGCTCCAACGATTCCGTCGGCGCCCATATTCGACCCTTCGAGAACGGCAGCATCGATCATCTTCTGCGCGGGCTCAGTGAACTCGAGGCTGGGCACGCGAGCCGTCTTGATCATGCTGACGCCGGTGCTTGTATGAAGCTCCGCCGATCCAACGCGCGCCAGGGCGAGGCGGGAAACGATGTCGGTCGAGACCGCGCTCCGGTCGGCACCGGTATCGACGAGGAAGTGATAGGGGCCGGCTCCGCCGACCCGCACCTGCACGGTCATCCGGTCGCCATTCGCGTCGCGAAAACGGACGTCCTGCGCCTGGCTGGTCTTGTCGATGTTGGGTACGCCCGCGACCGTATCAAGCCGAGTGACGTTTTGAGCGGGAAGCGCGGACCCACAAACCAGCGCCGATAGGACCAGAAATATGCGCCGGACCATGAGCGGTCTCCCTTGCCCGCCACATTACGCCCACCACGGTGGAACGGCAAACCGCCAGAACGGCTGGAATGAAACACTCCGGTAAGCCTTGGCTGATACCAAGCTGCTTAGTGGGACCGACCGGCGCGAGCCGAGCGGATGGGCAATGTAAAGCGTTGCGTATCGGTAATCGGAGTCCCCTAGTGAAGCATCAGGTCGAGCAAACTCTTTATTCGCTTTCCGAGGACGCCCCAGGACGTCCCGAACGGCGCAAAGGCGAGCGCTATCTAAGCCTACTCAGGGTAGGTGCGCTGGTGATCGATGGTCGGCGTGAGCTCTGCCTCGTGCGCAACGTCTCGGCCGGCGGGATGCTTATTCGGCCCTATTCGCCGGTCGCCGAAGGCACGGCGGTAGCTGTGGAGCTCAAGCATGGCGAGACCGTCAGCGGAAGCGCCAAATGGATCGAGGACGGCCTGGTCGGAATCGCGTTCGACCAGCCGATCGATGTCGTCGCGTTGCTGACATCGCCCGAGAACGGCCCTCAGCCGCGAATGCCGCGGATTGAGCTCAGCTGCACGGCCTGGATTCGCGAGGATGCGGACATCTACCGGACCCGCACGCTCAACATTTCGCAGGGCGGCATGTGCGTTGAAGGCGATGAAAGGCTTCGCGTCGAAACCAAGGTGATCGTCAGCCTTGCCGGGCTTGGTCCGATCGACGGCCGCGTCAAATGGAAGGAAGGAGACCGTTATGGGATCGGCTTCAACCGGGTCCTTGCGGTCAATGAGCTGATGGGCTTCCTCCGCCAGCAGCAGCGGTTCGCCAACCGCTGCGCCGTCGCCTGATCTAGGGGCCCTTTCGCCAAAGCATCATCAGGTTGTTCGCCGGCATCCGGCGGACGTCTTCGAGCGTGAAGCCGCGTCGAGCGGCGGCAGCGTCGAATTCCTCGACGTGGCGAAGGCCCCAGGCCGGGTCGCGGCGCTTGAGATCGGCGTCGAAATCCAGGTTGCTCGGCACCGTTTCGATATCGTCCTTCAACCACGGCCCGTAGAGAATCAGCGGCGCACCCGGCCCGAGCAGCCGATCGGCTCCTGCGAGCAGGCCGAGCGCCGAGGTCCAGGGGCTGATGTGGACCATGTTGATACTGAGCACTGCATCGGCCCGGTCTATCGGCCAGTCGGTCGACGCCGCGTCTATCGATAGGGGCGCCCGAACGTTCGGCAGGTCAGCCGTGTCCCGCCAGGCGGCGATCGACGCCAGCGCGTCGGGATGAACGTCGCTCGGCTGCCACTCGATCGAGGGAAAGCGCTCGGCGAAGAAAATTGCATGCTCGCCGCTGCCACTGGCAATCTCCAGCATCAGGCCGCACGCCGGAAGCCATTCCGCCAACACGTCCGCAATGGGTTCGCGGTTCCTGAGAGCCGCCGGGGCAGAGCGCTGTGCTCCTCTGGTGGGAGCCTCATAGAAGCGCTCGCCAGCCATCAGTTGCGGCCCCTGACCTCCTCCAGCATCCGCTTCGCGCGAAGATACATCTCAAGGCGCGTCACGCTGAACATGCCGAGCGCGAAGGCGATCAGCGGATCGGTCAGCATCGCCGGGCTGACGCTGCCCGTCTCACCAAGGACGGCACGCGCGCCAGACCGAACGACGATCAGCGCGACAAGAAAGATGATCGCCGCGGGTGACGCCTTCTGGTTGAGCGCGTGTGTTTCCAGATCGACGTGAATCTGCATCATCTTGCCGCGTTGCCAGCCGACGGCGGCGCCGATCCCAAACCCAGCTGCACTCGCGATCGCCACCCAACCCTTGGGGGGAAGCGACCAGAACATCAGCGCGGCCATGACGAGGTAGAGCGCCGGCACCACCCACAAGGTTTCCAGCTTCAGCGGGCGCATCTGACCCATCCGGCGCATCCGTAGCGCAAGCACGATCACAACGACCGCGACCGTCACTGCGATGCTGATCCAGCTCTGGTGCGGCGGCTGTCCGTGAACCTGCATGTTGTTGTCCCTCCCCTATATGCCTACTCGGCGGCCTCGGCTGGCTCCGGTGGCTTGTATGTCAGGACCGGCTTGCGAGCGGCAAGCGTCTCGTCGAGGCGCCGCCGCGGCGCGTGGACCGGCGCCGCCTTGAGGCTAGGGTCGCCGGCCTTGGCGCGCTTGGCGAGCGAGCGGATGGCCATGATGAACTGGTCGAGGCTCGCCTTCGACTCGGTCTCGGTTGGCTCGATCAGCATGGCGCCATGGACGACCAGCGGGAAGTACATGGTCATCGGGTGGAAGCCCTCGTCGATCAAAGCCTTGGCGAGGTCGATCGTGCTGAGGCCGCCCTCGAAACCGCGGTCGGAGAAGATCGCTTCGTGCATGCAGGGACCACTCTCGCCGAACGGTGCATCGAGCACATCCTCGAGGCTGCGCAGGATGTAATTGGCGTTGAGAACCGAATCCTCGGCAACCTGCTTCAGGCCGTCGGCGCCGTGGCTGAGGATGTAGGCGAGAGCTCGCGTAAACATGCCCATCTGGCCGTGGAAGGCGACCATCCGGCCGAACGCACCGGGATGCTCCTCGCCGGCGGTCTCTTCCTCGACAATCTTGAAGCTGCCGTCCGGATATTTGGCGGCAAAGGGCAGCGGTCCGTAAGGCGCGAGCGCTTCCGACAGCACCACCGGACCGGACCCCGGTCCGCCACCGCCGTGCGGGGTCGAGAAAGTCTTGTGGAGGTTGATGTGCATCGCGTCGATGCCGAGGTCGCCGGGACGCACCTTGCCGACAATCGCGTTGAAGTTGGCACCGTCGCAGTAGACGAAGGCACCGGCGGCATGCACCGCATCGCTGATCGCCTTCATGTCGGGCTCGAAGAGGCCGCAGGTGTTGGGGTTCGTGATCATCACCGCGGCGATGTCAGGGCCAAGCCGCGACTTCAGCGCTTCGAGGTCAACCCGGCCCGCTGGATTGGCGGGGATGTTCTCGACCCGATAGCCGGCGAAGGCGGCGGTCGCCGGGTTCGTGCCGTGGGCGCTTTCCGGGACAAGCACGACCTGGCGCTTGTCGCCGCGCGCTTCGAGCGCCGCGCGGATGCAAAGCAGGCCGCACAACTCGCCATGAGCACCCGCCTTCGGGCTCATCGCGACGCCATACATGCCGGTGAGGTCTAGCAGCCAGAAGGCGAGCTCGTTGATGACCTGAAGCGCGCCCTGGACCGTCTCCTGCGGCTGCAGCGGGTGGACATCGGCAAAGCCCGGCAGGCGCGCGACCTTCTCGTTGAGACGCGGGTTGTGCTTCATCGTGCACGAGCCAAGTGGGAACAGGCCGAGGTCGATCGCGTAATTCTGACGCGAGAGACGGGTGTAATGGCGAACCATTTCTGGCTCGCTGAGTCCGGGAAGGCCGATCGAGCGCGAGCGCTCGAGGCCGCCGAGGCGGGCTGTGTGACGCGGCACGTCGGCGAAATCGACGCCGGTGGTGTCGGCGCCATCCATCTCGAAGATCAAAGGCTCTTCGAGCATCAGGGCGCGGTTGCCGGTAACGGTCTCGACCTCGCCCTGCTCGTTCGCCGGGGTGGTCGGGCGCCAGCCTGAAGGATTGACGGTCATCGAACGACCTCCTTCAGGGCGCCTTCCAGCGCGACGATGTCCTCGTCGGTTGCTGTTTCGGTGACGGCAATAACGAGCCCGTTCTTGAGCGGATCAACTCCAGGATAGAGGCGGCCGAGCGAAACCCCGCCGAGAACGCCCTTCTCCACCATCGCGTGGACGGCGGGCCGGGCTTCGACGGGAAGCTTCAACGTGAATTCGTTGAAGAAACTGTCGTTGACGAGGCTGACGCCGGGGATCGCGGACAGCCGATCGGCCGCCTCGCACGCGCGCGCGTGATTCAAGGAAGCGAGCTGCCTCAGGCCCTTCTCTCCAAGCAGGGTCAGGTGCGCGGTAAAGGCCAGGGCACAGAGCACCGAGCTGGTGCAGATGTTCGATGTCGCCTTCTCGCGGCGGATGTGCTGCTCACGGGTCGATAGTGTCAGTACGAAGCCGCGCTTGCCCTCGGCATCGACGGTTTCGCCGGCGAGGCGGCCCGGCATCTGGCGGACATGCTTCTCACGGCAGGCGAAGAGGCCGACATAGGGACCGCCGAACTGGAGCCCGACACCGATCGACTGGCCTTCGCCGACGACGATGTCCGCGCCCATCTCGCCCGGCGAGCGGATCGCACCCAATGCGACCGGCTCGGTGACCACCGCGATCAGCAGCGCTCCGCCGGCATGCGCCGCTTCGGCGATCGGCGCCAAGTCGGTGATCCGGCCGAGGATGTCGGGATACTGAACGACAACCGCGCTTGTCTCACCGTCGATACGGGCGATCAGCCGTTCGGCATCCGTCTCGGCGGTCAGCTCGGGTAGCGCCGTCTCCAGTACGTCCTCGGTGAACTTTGCCATCGTCTTCGAAACGCTGACGTAATGCGGGTGCACGCCCGAGGAAATCAGCGTCTTGTTCTTCCGCGTGATGCGGTGGGCCATCGAGATGGCTTCCCACATCGCCGTCGAGCCATCGTACATCGACGCATTCGCGACCTCGCAGCCGAACAGCCGCGCGACCTGCGTCTGGAACTCGAACATCATCTG
>Ga0070675_100004997_pt1 | contig 10126 bp, 13 predicted proteins | sample KBSM43metaG_FD_65343 | JGI IMG/M metagenome (GOLD analysis project Ga0070675, IMG submission 65343) | Miscanthus rhizosphere microbial communities from Kellogg Biological Station, Michigan, USA - KBS M4-3 metaG | ecosystem: Host-associated > Plants > Roots > Rhizosphere > Soil ...
TTCTTCGAGTACCACCTCTACACCCTCGGTCGGCCGGCCACGATCACCAACAACTCGACCAAGCAGATCGAGCTCTTCCCGACGGCGCCCGGCGTCGGTTGCACCAAGTCGCTGGTCTACCAGGGGCAGGGGGGGATGCATTCGTACTACTACGGCTACCCCATGACCGACCGCAGCTTCGGCGTGCAGTCCAACAAGAAGGTGGACATCTACCTGCGCGTGAAGAATGCGAAGGCCAACGGCCTGGGCGTGCCGCTGCCCGCCGGCAAGATCCGCGTCTCCAAGCTGGACGAAGCCGATGGCGCGCTGGAGTTCATCGGCGAGGACCTGATCGACCACACCGCGCGCGACGAAACGGTGCAGGTGAAGCTGGGCAGCGCCTTCGACATCGTCGGCGAGCGCCGCCAGGTGGACTTCCGCATCGACACCAACGCGAAATGGATCGAGGAGGACATCGAGGTGAAGGTGCGCAACCAGAAGCCCGACGAATCGGTCACCGTGCTCGTGAAGGAGAACCTGTATCGCTGGAGCAACTGGACGGTGCTGCGCCGCACGCACGAATACACGAAGGACGATTCCCGGACCATCGTCTTTCCGGTGCGCCTTGCGCCCAAGGCCGAGGGCGTGGTGCGCTATACGGTAAGGTACACATGGTGACACCAAAGGGCCGGTTGTCTGGCGCCGGCCCTTTGCCTAGACTGTTTTTTCGATCGGAGGCCCTTCCCATGCGACTGGCAAAGAACGTGAAGTTCCGCGAGGAGAAATTCGGCGGTGTGCTCTTCGAGACGCGCTCCGAGAAGGTCTACACCCTCACGCCCACCGCCGCCGCGGTGGTGAAGCAGGTGGCCGAAGGCCGCGCTCCCGGTGAGATCGCCCCGGCGCTGGCGCAGCGCTTCGAAGCCGACGGCACCACCATCGAGCGCGAAGTGAAGGCGTTCCTCGCGGAGCTCGCCGAAAAGGGCCTGGTCGAGGATTGAACGACTCCGCCGCATCGGAGGCGTTGGCCGCGCCGCTCTACGTCGCGTGGCAGATCACGAACGAGTGCAATCTCGCGTGCCTGCATTGCATCGAGGAGAGCGGGCCCGGAAAGGCGTTTTCCGACGAGCTCGACCGTGAAGGCGCGCTTCGCGTGGTCGACGAGCTCATGGCGAACGAGGTGCCCTACCTCTCGTTCTCGGGCGGCGAGCCGATGCTGCACCCGCACTTCTTCGAGATGGCGGAGCGCGTCACCTCGCGCGGCAGCCAGCTCAAGGTGGAAACCAACGGCCACTACCTCACGCCGGAGAACTGCGCGCGGCTGAAGGCGCTGGAGGTGAAAGCGGTCCAGGTGAGCCTCGACGGGGCGACCAGCGCCACGTTCGGGCGCATGCGCGTGCGCGGGGAATTCGACCGCACGATCCAGGGCATCCGCAACCTCGTGGCCGCGGACGTTCCGGTGGAGATCAACTTCTCGCCCGCGCGTTTCAACATCCACGAGGCCGGGCGCATCGTGGACCTCGCCTACGAGCTGGGCGCCGCGAGCTTCTATTCGGGCCGCACCATGTTCACGGGCAACGCGGTGAAGGCATGGCGCCACCTTGAAGTGGAAGACGCCGACTACGTGAAGTACTTCGAGACGCTCGCGGCCAAGCGCGACGAATATCGCGGCCGCATGCGCGTGAGCTACCACGAGGCGGGACTGCTCGAGGAGCTTCGCTACCGGCTGCACCATCCGGCGGCGCTCCTCATCATCCTGCCCAACGGGCTGGTGAAGCTCATCAACGCGCTCCCGTTCGTCTGCGGAGACCTGCGCCGCGAATCGCTCGCCGACGTATGGGCGAATTTCCGGCGCGCGTGGCACGACCCGCGCGTCGCGACCTTCATCGACGAGCTGGCCGCCGACCCGGGCGCGACTCGCGGACTGCACAAGTGGGTGCGCGTGTGAGCGTGGGTGCCAGGCAGATGGACGCGATGGTCACGCCCGGGCGTCGCCTCATGCGCGTCTTCAGCCTGGTGCGCTACCGGTTCTTCCTCTATGCGGGGCTCCTGCCGTACCTGCTCGGCGCGGCGTGGGCCTTCGCGATGGCCGGCACGTTCGACGCGGCGCTCTTCTGGAGCGGCTTCGGCGGCGTGGTGCTCTCGGTGATCGGCGTCGAGGCGTTCAACGAGTACTTCGACGCGCGCATGGGCACGGACCGCGTCTTCAATCCCGACGACCTGCCGCCCATCGCGCAGGCGGTGTTCTGGATCGGCAGCGTCGCGTTCGCCGCGGCGCTCGCGGTGGGCATCTACCTCGCGGTTCGCGTGGGCTGGCCGGTGCTCGCGTTCGCGATCGTGGGCGGCCTCGCCGCCATCTTCTACGAAGCGCCGCCGATCCGGTGGTCCTATCGCGGCCTGGGCGAGCTCATGATCGCGCTCTCGTACGGGCCGTGGATGGTGCTGGGCAGCTACTACCTGCACACGCGCGAGCTTTCGTGGAGTGTCGCCGCGGCCTCGCTCGTGCCCGCGACGTTCATCATGGCGCTGGCCGTCGTGAATGCGATTCCGGATTTCCACCAGGACCGGCTGGTGGGCAAGCGAAACCTCGTGGTGCGCGTGGGCCGCCGGAACGCGGTGGGCCTCTACCTCGGGCTGGCACTCGCGGGACTCGCCGTGACGATCACCGGCGCCCTCGCGGGAGCGTTTCCGCTCACCGCGCTGTCGGCCTTGCTCTCGGTGCCGCTCGTCGTCGCGAGCGCGCGCTGCGCGATGCGCCACTACGAGGCGCCGCGCCACTTCCTGCCGGCGATGCGCGCGATGGTGCTCGCTTATCTCGTGGCGACCGGCGCCTTCACGCTCTCGGTCTTCGCCCAGCACTGGCTGCGATGAGCGCCCGGATCGAGCGCCTGCAGGCGCCGCTGCTCATCACGTGGCAGCTCACGCGCGACTGCGACCTCGCGTGCCTGCATTGCTGCACCGAATCCGCCCCGGGCAAGGCGCTCGCCGACGAGCTCACGCGCGAGGAAGCGTTGAAGCTCGCCGATGAGATCATCGAGGCCCGCGTTCCGTACGTGATGCTGTGCGGCGGCGAGCCGATGGTCTGCGCGCATTTCCTCGAGGTGGCCGAGAGACTCGGCGGCGCGGGCATCGACCTGAAGATCGAGACCAACGGCCAGCGCTTCGACGCAGCCACCGCGCGGCGGCTCGCCGCGTTGCCGGTGCGATCGGTCCAGGTGAGCCTGGACGGCGACACGCAGGAGACCTATGGGCGGCAGCGCCCGGGCGGCTCGCTCGAGCGCGCGCACGCGGCCTGCCGCGCGGTCGTCGCCGCGAGGCTTCCACTGGAGATCACGTTCGCGCCCACCCGCATCAACCTGCACGAAGCCGAGGCGGTGATCGAGCGCGCGCGCGCTTTCGGAGCCTTTCGCTTCAATACGGGGCGCCTCATGCGCATCGGCACCGCGGCAAGGCATTGGCCGCGCGTGGCGCCGGATGAAGGCCAGTACGCAAATTTCCGCGCCATGCTGGCGCGGCAGGCAGTGCGCGGCGGAATCGAGCTCTGCCATGAGCCGTTCAGCATGGAGCAAGGCCTGGAGCGCAGCGCCACCCAGCCCCCGGCCACGCTGCTCGTCCTTCCCAACGGCTGGGTGAAGGTCGCCGCCGCGCTCCCGCACATCTGCGCCGACCTGCGTCAAGTGCCCCTTGGTGAGGCCTGGCAACTGTATCGAAGCGCATGGGCCGGCAGTACAATGGCCTTGGCCGTGCGCGAAGCGATTGCAGACGAATCCCGCCACGGCGAGGCCAATGCCTGGCGCATGATGCCGGTGAACGCGTAGCGAAGGAGACCACGATGAGCGAGAAGGTCCGCAAGCCGAAGACGCCGCAGGAGCCCGTGACGCGCAAGCAGATGCCGGGCGACCGCAAGCAGCCCTGGGAGACGCCGAAGATGGAAGACGTCTCCGAGGAAGTGATGGCGCAGCCGTACATCCGCTTCACCTGAGATAGCGCGTGCCCGCGCGCTCGGTCGAAGATTACCGGGCGCCGCTCTTCGTCGCGTGGCAGCTCACCAACCGCTGCCGCGCGCGATGCATCGCCTGCTGCGAGGAGTCCGGGCCCGACGCGGCCTGGCGCGACGAGCTCACCGCCGAGGAGGCGAAGCGCCTCGCACGCGACATTGCGGCCGCCGACATTCCCTATGTCGCCTTCGGCGGCGGCGAGCCCCTAGGCGTATCGCACGCGTGGGATCTCTTCGAGATCCTCACCGCGGGCGGCGTCTCGCTCAAGCTCGAGACCGACGGCAGTTTCATCGACGCGCCGCGCGCGGCACAACTGGCCGGCCTGCGCGCGCAATGCATCCAGATCTCCGTGGACGGCCCGGACGCCGCCACGCACCAGCGCGTGCGCCCCGGCGGCAATTTCAAGGCGGCGGTGGGCGCCATCGAGCGCCTCGCGGTCCATGGCCTGCACGCGCAGCTCGTCTTCGTCCCGACGCGGCTCAACATCGACACCATCGCGGATACCTACGCGCTCGCCGCATCGCTGGGTTGCGAGTCGTTCGTGACGGGGCCGCTCATGCGCCTGGGACGCGCGGCGCACGACTGGGAACGCATCGCGCCCACGCCGACGCAGTGGAGCCGCGCGCTGGAGGCGCTGGCCGGGCGCGCGCAGGCGCTCGGCACGCCGGTGCCGCTGGCGATCTATCCCTGGGACATCCTCACCGAGATCCGCACTCGCCTCGCGAGCCCGCAGGCGATGCTGCTCGTGGTTCCGAACGGAAAGGTGAAGCTGCTGAACGCGTTGCCGTTCGCGCCGGCGGACCTGCGGCGCGATTCACTGGACACGGCGTGGAAGGCCTACCGCACCGCTTGGCGCAGCGACGCGGTGCGCACTTTCGTCGAGCGATGCAGCGCGGATCCCGCGCTGCTTCGCCACGCCAACGAGACCTGGCAGGTCGACCGGATTACTGCGACAGCACCCATTTGACGAGCGTCTTGCGGTCGGCTTCGCTCGCCGCCGTCTTGGGATGCTTGCCGCCGGTGAGCGCGGCTTCCACCTTCGCCGCCGCATCCGCCTGACCCTTGTACTTCGCGGCGACGTCCTTGAACGCGGGACCCGCCTTCTTCTTGGCGACGTCGTGACAGCCCATGCAGCCCGACTTCTTGGCGAGCTCCTCGGACGCGAAGCCCACACCCGCGGCGGCGAAACCGAGCACGGCGCTGGCGACGATGACGATGGTCTTCCTCATGTTTCCTCCTGGTCAGGGGCCGCGGCGCGGCCGGGTCATTCGGGGGCGGTATGCGCGATGCCCTTGTGGCAGTCGATGCAAGTCGCCTGGCCGGCCAGCACCTGCTCGTGCATCGGCCGCACGAACTCCTTCTGCTTGGCGACGACTTCCTTGCTGAACTGGTGGCAGTCGCGGCACTGCTGCGAGTTGTTCTCCTTGTATTCGGCCCACACGTGCTCGGCCATGCGCTTGCGTTCCTTCTTGAACTTCTCCTCGGTGGAGATCACGCCGGTGATCTCGCCGTAGATGTCCTTGATGCCCGCCTTGGTCTTGTAGATCAGGTTGGCCGGGTAGTGGGCAGGGATGTGGCAGTCGTGGCAGCCGGCCTTCACGCCGGTGCGGTTGGTGTGGTGCCCGCTCGCGACGTGTTCCGCGGCGACCCACTGCATGGAGTGGCAGGACGTGCCGCAGAACTTGTCGGTGCCGGTCGCGTACACCATCACCTGGGTGCCGACCGTCGCGGCGAAGCCGACCAGGATGCCGATGATGAGAAGCGAGAGCACGGACCAGCGCGCGCTCGGCGATGCGAGCCGGCGCCACGTGCGCTTGATGAAACCGCCCTGCGATCCGTTCGACATGCCGGCGCCTCCCTGTTCCGCCCCATCGTAGGGACGGATCGGGCGTCGGCCTATTGCACTTAGGTGCCTAGGACTTGCGGATCACCGCGCAGGCGATGCGAGGCCCGGCGTTGCCGGTCGGTTGCGTGCGGTAGTCGTCCGGGTCGCGGTGGACGATGAGCCCGCGCCCCACGAGGTCGGCAGCCGCGCCGCCGATCGATACGCCCTTCAGCGTGAATGCGGCCGTCGCGTTGCCATACGCATCCGCGACTACCGCCGGCATGTCGCCGGCATGGTGCGGGGCGTTGGGGGGGCCGTGCGGCTTGGCATCGGGATTGAAGTGGCCGCCGGTGCTCATGCCGTCACCCGAGCTGCAATCGCCCTTCTCGTGCACGTGGAAGCCGTGCTCGGCGCCGGGCTTGAGGCCCGACAGCGTCGCGCTCACGCGCACGGAGTCGCCGTCCTGCGTGAAAGTGACCTTGCCACGGGCGCTGTTGCCCGTTGTGGGCTGCAGGTCGGCGACGGCGCCCGGCTTCGCTCCCATGCCCATCGAGGCACAGCCTGCGAGGCTCGCGATCGCGACGACGGCAAGAACGGCTTTCATGGGGTCCGGCTCCGGGCTACTTCTTGGGGTTCTTCTTCGCGTCCTCGGGCGTATCCGTGCCCTTCGGCGGCGTGTTGCCCGCGGGCGTCATGGCGCCCTGCTCGTGGCCCTTGGCGCTGGCGACGCCGCCGGATGCCGCGCCGCCCGGCGTCGGCGTGGCCTTTCCTCCGGCCATCGGCGGCATCGGCTGCGCGGGCGCGGCGGTCAGGATCGGCGTGGGCTTCGGAATCGGCTTGCCGGCCTTCTTCATGTTGCCCTGGAAGTTCTTGATCATCCGGTCTTCGGCGGAAGCCTGGTCGGCCTTGGCCTTTTCCGCCGCAGCGGCGTCCTTGGCCTTTTTCTCCTCGGCGGCGGCCTTGGCCTTGTCGTCGGGCGGCGGCGGCGGCGGGATCTTGGCCCAGGCCGCGCCGCATCCCACGGCCAGCGCGATCGCGAGAGTCGCTGCTTTCACGTTCGTCCTCATCAGTCGTCTCCGGCTACGGGTTGGGCACCGGCGGGCAGGATGCGCTCGGAGCGCTTGCCGGCCTTCACTTCGTCGTACCAGAGCGCGTGGTGCTCCTTCGCCCAGGTCTCGTCGACATATCCGTCGCGCATGGCGCGATAGGCGCCCTGCATGCCGATGGTGCCGAGATAGGCATGGCCCATGATCATGCAGATGAAGAAGACCGCGGCGATCGCATGGATCACGTTGGACTGCTGCATCAGCTCTCGTCCCTGGTTCCAGTTCGGGAAGTCGAGGATGAGGCCGGTGATGCTGACGATGGTCCCGAGTCCCAGCAGGCCCGCCCAGTAGACGACCTTCTCGCCGGCGTTGAAGCGACCCGAAGGCACCTCCTCGCCCGTCTTGCTGAACATGCCGCCGAATTTCTTCATCCAGTCGATGTCATGGGCGCGGGGCAGGTTGTCCTTGAGGAACAGGAGCGCCATCACCGCGACCGAGAAGATGAAGAGCGGCCCGATGAAGTTGTGCAGGTTCTTCGACAGGATCGTGAGCCACGAGAAGCCGCCATATCCCAGCCACGGCAGCACGATGTGCTTGCCCCACATGATGATGACGCCGGACAGCGCGAGCAGCGTGAAGCTGATCGCCAGCGTCCAGTGCGTCGTGCGCTCGACGGCGTTGAAGCGCTCGATGAGCCTGCCGGTCGGCGCGCCGTGGACCTTGATCGGTCCCCGGTAGAGGAAGAACGCGAGCAGCACGAGGAAGGCGAACGCGAACAGCCACCCGCCGTAGCGCGTGAGCGGCCCGTTGCGGAAGGCGCGCCATTCGCGCCCGTTGCCCTGGATGAGGCGATTGGTCTCGCGTCCCTGGATCGATGCGTACGCCGGACGCTCGCTGAGGCCTTCCCAGGACTCAGGCGGGTTGTTCCAGCCCGGCACGGCGGTCGATCCCTTGGTCGGCGTGGGCGCCGTGTAACCGGGCGCGGGAGCGGCCTGCGTGGCGGGGGCGGCGGAAGCGGGCGGCGCTTGCGGTGCCGCAGGCGCGGAGGGCTTCGGAGTGTCCTTCGTGGGCGCCGTGGTCGGACCCTGCGAGGGCGCCGAACCTTGCGCGGCGGCCGCGAGCGGCAGCGCCAGCGAGAATCCTACGATCAGTGCGGCCAAGCGGCGCGCATGAGCCTGGAGCATGTTCTCCTCCTGTTGTTATGGTTTTCCGGCGGGGCGGAACGGCGTGTAATCGTCCTGATACGCGCTGCGATCCGCGAGCGCCTTCTCGTAGGCGACCTTGTCGCCCTTGAAGCGGTCGCCGGCATAGGCCTTGGTGTCCTCCTTGCCGGCGTAGGGCTTCACCGCGTCCTGCGGCACCTCGTTGCACGCGGCGAGGAAAAGCGCGGCGGCAGCCGCCGCGATCGCCCTCATGCCTTGCTCCCGCCGAGGTTGTCCGAGACCTTCTCGCTGCCGCCGTAGGCCATCGCCCAGCCCCACAGCGCTTCGCCCTTGCCCCGCGTGGTCACGCGCGTCTTGTAGATCTTCGCGATGACGGCGGAGTCGCCGGCGAGCAGCGCCTTGGTCGAGCACATTTCCGCGCACGCCGGGAGCTTGCCCTCGGCGATGCGGTTGCGGCCGTACTTGCGGAACTCCTCGACCGAGTGGTCCTCTTCAGGCCCGCCGGAGCAGAACGTGCACTTGTCCATCTTGCCGCGCAGGCCGAAGGCGCCCGCCTGCGGGAACTGCGGCGCGCCGAACGGGCAGGCGTAGTAGCAGTAGCCGCAGCCGATGCACAGGTCCTTGTCGTGCAGGACGATGGAGTCTTCCGTGCGATAGAAGCAATCCACCGGGCAGACCGCCATGCACGGCGCATCCGTGCAGTGCATGCAGGCCACCGAGATGGACCGCTCGCCCGGCACGCCGTCGTTCAGCGTCACGAGGCGGCGGCGGTTCACGCCCCAGGGCACCTCGTGCTCGTTCTTGCACGCGGTGGCGCAGCCGTTGCACTCGATGCAGCGCTCGGCGTCACAGATGAATTTCATTCTGGCCATGGTTGTCTCCTGGTTCTCTCGTCAGGCGCGCTCGATGTTGCAGAGCGTCGTCTTGGTCTCCTGCATCATCGTGACCGAGTCGTAGCCGTAGGTCGTGGCGGTGTTCACCGCCTCGCCGCGCACGATCGGCGCGGAACCCTCCGGATACTTGTCGAGCAGGTCCTTGCCCTGCCACCAGCCGCCGAAGTGGAACGGCATCCAGGTGGTGCCGGGACCCACGCGCTCGGTCACCAGCGCCCTCACCTTCAGCTGCGCGCCGGTCGGCGACTTCAGCCAGACGTTGTCCCAGTACTTGATGCCGCGGTCCGACGCGTCCTTCGGGTTGATCTCCACGAAGGCTTCCGGCTGCAGCTCGGCGAGCCACGGGTTGGAGCGCGTCTCCTCGCCGCCGCCCTCGTATTCCACCAGGCGACCGGAGCTGAGGATCAGCGGGAACTTCTCGTGGACCTTGTCCTGCACCGCCTTCTGCTGCACGGTCTTGTACAGCGTGGGCAGGCGCCAGAAGGCCTTCTTGTCGTCGTGGGTCGGGTATTTCGCCACGAGGTCCGGCCGCGGGCTGTAGATCGGCTCGCGGTGCTGCGGCACGCCGTCCGGGAAATTCCAGACCACGGCGCGCGCGCGCGCGTTGCCCCAGAAGTGCACGTTGTGGTTGACCATGCAGACGCGCTGGATGCCGCCCGAAAGATCGGTTTTCCAGTTCTTGCCCTCGGCCGCGGCCTGCTCCTCCGGCGTGAGCTCGTTCCACCAGCCCAGCTTCTTCATGATCACGTGGTCGATCTCGGGGTGGCCCACGGTGATCTCCGAATCCTTCGCGAACGAACCCTCGGAGGCGAGCAGATCCACGCCGTCCTTGGTGATGCCGAAGTTGGCGCGGAAGCAGCCGCCGCCGTCCATCATCTTCAAGTCGGTGCGATAGAGCACCGGCGAGCCGGGGTGCTTGATCGCCGCCGTGCCGTAGCACGGCCACGGCAGGCCGAAGTAATCGCCCTTGATGTCGTAGCCGGTTTCCTTGTCCACCACCGACGTCGTGCAGCGCAGCGTGTCCGAGGAGAAGTGGCCCATGAGGCGCATGTGCGCCTTCAGGCGCTCCGGCGTCTGCCCGGTGTAGCCGATGGTCCAGTTGCCGGCATTGATCTCCTTGGTCATGTCCTCGACGAGCGGCTCGTCCCATCCGTCCTTGTCCTTCACGAGGCGGATGTTCTTCACGAACTCGGCGCCGAACCCGAGCTTCCTCGCCATCGCCAGC
>Ga0070675_100004998_pt1 | contig 10124 bp, 5 predicted proteins | sample KBSM43metaG_FD_65343 | JGI IMG/M metagenome (GOLD analysis project Ga0070675, IMG submission 65343) | Miscanthus rhizosphere microbial communities from Kellogg Biological Station, Michigan, USA - KBS M4-3 metaG | ecosystem: Host-associated > Plants > Roots > Rhizosphere > Soil ...
AACCGGCACGTCGTCCGGTCTTTACTCGCAACTCTCTGAGAAGCTGACATTTTTAGGAATGGGCGTACCATCTCGCTTACCGACTCGACGAAATGGTGTCGCGGAAAACAGGGCCTCGGCACCTTGTGACAAGGGGCTGAGATGGCATTCACCCACATATTCGTGATCGGGGACAGTCTGGTCGACGCAGGCAACGCGCTGGGGCTTGCCGAATGGTACGACAACCTTCCGTTTCAGTCTCTTCCCGAAGGGGCGCCGACCGAGGACCTCGGCTATTTTCTCGGCCGCTTCTCCAACGGCTATACCTTCGCCGACCTGGTTTCGAACAAGTCGATCGGCCTCGTTACCGAACCCATCTTCCCATATCATTTCGAGGATCCATGGCTCGGGATACCCATCGCCCCGTTCGCGAACGACCCGACCGGCATCAACACCAACTACGCTTACGGCGGCTCGCACATCCGCAACGGCACTGAGGTCGTGCCGGACCTCGACGAGCAGACGGATGCCCTGCGCGATGCGGTCGACGGGCACATCCCTTCGAATGCGCTGATCATCGTCACCATGGGCGGAAACGACGTCCGCGACCTTGCGCCCACCGGCACCGACCCCGTCCCGCAGGCCGCGGCCTATACCGAGCTCCGGGAATGCGCGATCCAGCTGCAGCACGAACTCAGCCAGCTGATCGGGGACGGCGCCCGGAACATCTGCATCACAGGCCTTGCCGATGTCGGGCTCATCCCGCGCTATGACCGCGACGGCGACGGGGTCCTCAACGCGACCGAGCAGATGCGGAGCGCCGCCGCCACCGACTATTCGATCTATCTCGACACCTTGATCCGAACGCAGGTCGTCCCCGCCCTGCAGGCGCAGGGCGCGACCGTCACGTACGTGCCGCTCATGGATTATGTCGACGCAAACGGGCATCTCGTTGCCGGCGCTTTGAGCGCGAACCTTCCGACAATTGCCGCGCTTCACGGCCTGACGACGAAGGAGCTTTCGAACAACCTCCTCACCTACAAGGACCTGGTCTTCTACGACCACGTCCATCCGAACGCTCAGGCCCATGCGCTGCTCGGGGCCTACATGCAGTCGATGATCGCCGGCACGCCATGGATCGAGAAATTGCCGATGATGGGCGCCAACGTGGACTACAGCGCAACGGCAACCATCGGCGCGCCTCATGAAGTTGACACGGTGACCGTCTCGCTGGTGGCGGGGACGACCTACACGCTGGAGATGCTGGGCGTCAGCTCGCTCGGGACTTCGGGCAGTCTCGCCGATCCGATGCTTCGCTTGTTCGGTCCCAACGGCGTTCTCGCCGGTGCTGACGACGACAGCGGCGTCGGCTTCGACCCGACCCTGACCTTCGTTGCGGCGGCCAGCGGCAACTACACGCTGGAGCTCAGCGCGGTCGGAAGCGTCACCGGCAGCTACTCCTTACAGGCGGCGGCGATCGCCGGCACCGCGATGACGACGAGCAACACGTACGCCGTCTCAAGCTCCTCCACGGTCGTTATCGAGGGGGCGGGCGGGCTCGGCCGGGACGTCGTCAGCACCAGCGTGAGCTATGCGCTCAGCCCGGGAAGCGAGATCGAGGCACTGCAGACGAGCCGCACCTCGGCCAAGACGGCCATCAATCTCACGGGCAACGAGTTTGCCCAGACGCTGATCGGCAATACCGGCGCGAACGTGCTAGAGGGCAAGGGCGGAGCCGACATCCTGTACGGCAACAAGGGCAACGATCGGTTCGTCCTCAGCAATGATGCGGTGACCTCGCCCGGCGCCGCCAACATCGACGCGATCATGGATTATGCCGCGGGCGATCTGGTCGACGTGACGCAGATCCTTGCAGTCGCGCCGGGGACCAATGTCGCGACCGGCGGATACCTGCGAGTGACCACGAGCGGGCTCGTCCAGGTCGATCTCGACGGCGGCGGAGACGACTGGGTCACGCTCAGCACGATCAACGGCACCGGCGCCGTGACCATGCGCTATCTATCGGGAGCAACCGCGACCGATTTGTCCCTGTCCCGAGTTCCGGAGAGCACTGCGGCAGCGGCCCTTGCCGACGCGGTCGATAAATCGGGGTTGGGCTTCCAGCACTATACCCCCGGCGACCTATGGTTCTGAACGCGGAGGCTCAGCGGCCGAGGATCTGGTCGACGAGTGCGCGGACGTTCCCGAAATGCGCTGCTTCTATGCCGTCGGCGCCCTTGATTCCCGAAGGCACCCAGGCACGCTCGAAGCCGAGCTTTGCCGCCTCCTTGAGCCGCAGGCCGGAATGGGCGACCTGGCGCACCTCGCCCGACAGAGCGATCTCGCCGAAGACGATGCATTCCTTAGGGATGGGCCGCTCGGACAACGCGGAGATGAGCGCCGCCGCCACGGCGAGGTCGGCCGCCGGGTCGGTGAGCCGGTATCCGCCGGCGACGTTGAGGTAGACTTCGGCCGTCGCGAAGCTGAGACCGCAGCGCGCCTCAAGCACCGCGAGGATCATCGCCATCCGCCCGCTGTCCCAGCCGACAGCCGCTCGGCGCGGGGTTGCTCCGCTGGCAAGACGGACGGTCAGCGCCTGGATCTCGACGAGGACCGGCCGGCTGCCTTCCAGCGCGGGGAAGATGCTCGTTCCGCTCACCGGCTCGCCCCGCTGGGTGAGAAACAGCACCGACGGGTTGGGGACCTCGGTCAAGCCTTCGCGCTCCATGGCGAAAACGCCGATCTCGTCGGTTCCGCCGAAGCGGTTCTTCATTGCGCGGAGTATCCGGTACTGGTGACTGCGTTCGCCTTCGAAGCTCAGGACCGTGTCGACCATATGTTCGAGCACGCGCGGGCCCGCGATGGTCCCGTCCTTGGTGACATGGCCGACGAGGACCAGCGCGGTCCCCCGCTCCTTCGCGAACCGCACGAGCTCCTGCGCCGAGGCGCGGACCTGGCTGACCGTGCCGGGAGCGCCCTCGATCAGGTCCGAGTGCATGGTCTGGATGGAGTCGATGACGAGCAAATCGGCGCCGCCATTGTCGCCGAGCGTCGTCAGTATGTCGCGGACCGACGTGGCAGCCGCGAGCTGCACGGGCGCCTTGCCGAGGCCGAGGCGGACCGCGCGCAAACGCACCTGCTCTGCGGATTCCTCGCCCGAGACGTAGATCACCTTGCGTCCCTTCGCAGCGAGGTCGGCGCAAACCTGAAGCAAGAGGGTCGACTTGCCGATGCCGGGATCGCCGCCGACCAGCATCGCCGATCCGGGAACGATGCCGCCGCCGATGGCTCGGTCGAACTCGGCGATGCCCGTCGCGATCCGTTCGGGCAGCGCGACGGGATGGTCCAGCCCGACGAGCTGTATCGTCCGGCCGCCGCCCTGGAGGTTATGCTTCGCGGCGAAGATGCTCGACACCTCCGCACTCTCCTGGACGAGCGTATTCCACTCGCTGCAGTCGGGACACTGCCCCTGCCAACGGCTCGAGATCGAGCCGCAGGCCTGGCACGTGTAGCGGGTCTTCGGTTTCGCCATTTCTTGTCGAGCCTACCGGAACGAAGCAGGAACACAAGGCATCAGAACACCGCTTCGGCCTTCGCCTTCATCATCTGCTGGCGGACTAGTGGGATCGGCGGACCGCCGAAGCCGAGGAACTGGTCGTGGAAGTCCTTCCACGCCTTTTGACCACCGCGGCTGGCCGACCAGTCGTCGCGCAGTTTGCGGATCATCAGCTTGCCCATCGTGTAATTGAGATAGGCCGGGTCGTAGGTCCCGCGCGCCGCCTGCTGCTTCGCATTGCCCTCGTCCTGATAGCATTGGTTGCGGAACAGGTCGTAGCTCTGCTGCTGCGTCATCGACCCCGTGTGCATGCCGATCGCCGACAGATAGCGGCAATCGCGGAGCAAGGCGTTTGACAGCTGGCCGATCAGGATCTCGTCCCCGCCCCCGCCAACGCCGGCCTGGCGCATCATCTCCTCGGTGTAATGCGCCCAGCCTTCGGCGAAGGCGTAGCCGACGAACACCCGGCCGAACATGTTCTTCGACCGGTTGGCGTGGAGGAAGTTGAGGAAGTGGCCCGGCCACACTTCGTGGATCGAGGTGAACAGCAGGTCCGCCTTGCCCGGAATGTAGGCAAGCTGCGCCGCCTTCGACCAGGTCGGGTCTGGCGGCGAGATATAATAGACGGACGGCAGGTTCTTTTCGTACGGCCCGGGGATGTTGATGTAGGCGCTGTTCTGCCGGTTGTAGGGCGGCGATTCCTCGACCTTGGCCTCCTCCGGGCCCGGAATGGTCACGATATTCTTGTCGAGGATGAACTGCTTGAGCCCCGCCAGCTGCGCTCGCGCACCGGCGACCGGACCGCCCTCAGGCTTGTCGGCGTTCATCTTGAGCATGCAGTCCGAAATCGTCGCGCCCGGGGCGTATCGGCCGCAGGCCTCCTTCAGCAGCTTCTGGTTCGCTTCCAGGTCGGCACGGCCGATCCTCTCGAGCTCCTCGACCGGCGTCGTCACCATCTCCGTATCGGCGAGCATCCGCTGGAACTTGGCCTCGCCGAGCGCGAAGTTCGGCTTGGCCGATCCGCGCTGGGCTTCGACCCATTTCACCGTTTCCTGCATCGCCTTCACCGCATTGTCGGACGCGGTCTTGAGCGCCTTCTGGTCCTCGTCGGTCCCGACGCCTTTCCAGGCGGCCATGCCGTCGCCCGGATAATAGGAAACGAAGCCGCTGAATGCGTTCTTGGCATAGTCGACGAAGCTGATCGGCATCGGCGTGCGGATGTTCGTCCGCATCTGCTCGGCAGCGCGCGGAATGTTCTGAAGGAACTTGATGTAAGCCTTCAGCCGCTGCTCCTTCGGGGCGTAGGGCACGGTGATGTAGACCGATGGGTCGAGCAGGCCGAGATAAGCCGCTGGATTGTTATGCAACTGATCCGCCCCGTCCGGGTCGATCCAGAACAACTGGCCCTTGGCGACGGCGACTAGATAGTCGCGCTCATACTTTTGCTCGTCGGTGAGCTTGTCTTCGCTGAACGCCTGGGCGTCGGCGATCGCCTTTTTCAGCCGGGCGACGTCGGCGTCGATCGCCGTCTGCGAGAGATCAGCGATCTGCCCGTCGAATTCATGCCGTCCCTGCGCGACCGCAAAGCCGGGATTCGACTTGAAGCTGGCTTCGATGAAGTTGTTGACGAAACTGGGCCAATCGCCCGACGGAGCTTGCGCGGAATTCCCAGACTGGTTCGAATTATCCGCCATCTCGCAACCGCCCATGGCGATCGCCGCAACTGCAACCGACGCGATCAGGAACTTACGCATAAGGCCTCTCTCCCTCGCGGGCCGCGTAGAACTGCCTTGGAGCAACGGCAAGCGAGCCGGTCCCGATTGCGACGCGGGTGAAGCGTGACTAGGGGCAAAGCGTGATCCCTGCCCCGTTGCGAATCCCCGATTACCGCGCGTTCTGGCTGTCGCGGCTGGCGACGACCATCGCGCAGATGGCGATGGTCATCGTTATCGGCTGGCAGGTCTACGACATCGCCCGCGAAACGATGGGCATCCGCGAGGCGGCCTTTCAGCTCGGGCTCGTCGGCCTCGTCCAGTTCGTGCCCTTGTTTGTCCTGACGCCCGTCAGCGGCTGGACTGCAGACCGCCTCGACCGCCGAATCATCGCCCGGGCCGTCATCGCGCTGGAATGCTTGTGCGCGATCATTCTGTTCTGGGCGACCTGGGAGGATTTCATCAGTCTTCCGATCCTGTTCGGGGTGGCGGCGCTGCTCGGTGTTGCGCGAGCTTTTGCCGGTCCCGCGCTCGGCGCGCTCGCACCGAACCTCGTCCCGCGCGAGATCCTGCCCCAAGCCATCGCTCTCAGCTCGGCCGCGTGGCAGACAGGGGCGATCGCAGGCCCGGCCATCGGCGGCATCCTCTACGACGTCACCCCGCATTTCCCCTACGCCTTCAGTGCGGTCCTGTTCGCCTTTTCCGTAGCCTGCCTGTTCACGATCAAGCCGATCGCAAGAACGGCCCTGAAACCGGGAAGCCCGCTGAAGCAGATGGCGGACGGGCTCGCCTACGTGCGCCGCAACCGCCTCGTACTCGGCGCCATCACGCTCGACCTGTTCGCCGTGCTGCTGGGCGGAGTTACGGCCATGCTGCCCGTCTATGCCCGCGACATCCTCCAGGTCGGCGCGGACGGACTTGGACCGCTGCGCGCCGCTCCCGCGGTCGGGGCGACGCTCACCGCCATCTTCTTCTCGGTCCGGCCGCTCAGGACCAACGTTGGAGTGAAGATGCTCGTCGCGGTCGCGGTGTTCGGCGCGGCGACGGCGATCTTCGGATTTTCGACCTGGTATCCGCTCTCGCTGGCGATGCTGGCGCTGCTGGGCGCGGCCGACATGTTCTCGGTCTACATCCGGCAGTCGCTAATCCAGCTCCACACGCCCGACGAGATGCGCGGGCGCGTCGCGGCGGTTTCGACCTTGGCCATTTCGGCGTCGAACGAGCTGGGCGAGACGAGGAGCGGCTTCAGCGCCGCCCTTCTCGGACCCGTCACTGCGACCGTCGCCGGCGGCATCGCGGCCATCGTTGTCACCCTCATCTGGGCTGGCCTGTTCCCCGAGCTGCGCCGCGCGAGAACCTTCGAGCTTCCGGACGAACCGCCGCCCGAGGAAGCGACCGTCGTAGCGGGCGGAGCATGACTTGCAAGTAAGCGCGTCCAACCCGAACTAGCCGCTTCAATTCCAGCAGGAGAGCCTCGGCATGAAGGCGAACAACGTCCTCGAGACCATCGGAAACACCCCGCACATCCGGATCAATCGCCTGTTCGGCGACAAGGCCGAGGTCTGGGTGAAGTCCGAGCGTTCGAACCCCGGCGCGTCGATCAAGGACCGTATCGCCCTCTCCATGGTGGAGGACGCGGAGCGCAGCGGGAAGCTCAAGCCGGGGGGAACGATTGTCGAGCCGACCTCCGGCAACACCGGCATCGGCCTTGCGATGGTCGCCGCGGTCAAGGGCTACAAGCTGATCCTCGTGATGCCCGACAGCATGAGCGTCGAGCGCCGGCGCCTGATGCTGGCTTATGGCGCGACCTTCGACCTGACGCCGCGCGAAAAGGGCATGAAGGGATCGATCGCCCGCGCGGAGGAAATCATCGCCGCGACGCCCAATTCGTGGATGCCGCAGCAGTTCGAGAATGAGGCCAATCTCGAGGTTCATCGCCGCACCACTGCTCAGGAGATCCTGGCGGATTTCGGCGACAATCCGATCGACGTCCTGATCACCGGCGTCGGCACCGGCGGCCACATCACCGCCTGCGCCGAGGTGCTGAAGAAGGCATGGCCGAACCTGAAGGTCTTCGCGGTGGAGCCCACGCTTTCGCCGGTTCTTTCCGGGGGCGATCCGGGCCCCCATCCAATCCAGGGAATCGGCGCTGGATTCATTCCCGCGATCATGAACACGAGCCTGCTCGACGGCGTGATCCAGGTCGACCCGAACGATGCCAAGGAAATGGCGCGCCGGGCGGCCCGCGAGGAGGGCCTGCTCGTCGGCATTTCGTCGGGCGCGACCCTTGCCGCGATTGAGCAGAAGCTGCCGGAATTGGGCGATAATCCGCGGATTCTGGGCTTCAACTACGACACCGGCGAGCGCTATCTCTCCGTGCCCGACTTTTTGCCTGAGCAAAATTAGGTAAAGGCCCGGTAACCTTGTTCTTTAGCCGAGGCGTTAACGCCGCCCGGCTTAAAACCTTCGTTAGCGGGAGAACCCCTCCCGCCAAGAAGGTTCAGGAATGCGCCGAGCTCGTTTTGCAACTGCGGTTGAACAGGTTGGAGTCGCGCCCGCGAGGGTGTCGGTCAACGAGGCCATGTGGTTCGGCGTCCGCAGGCCGGAGTCCAGCGACGAAGCGTCGCTCCTCGACTGGCGGATTGCGGGGCTCGACCATATCGCGCTTCTGCTTGGAGTAACGCACCTCCTCATTACGGGGACCTGCATTGCGCTCTTCGAATCGCGCGGCACGGGACTCTCCAGCGACAATCCCCTGATCCCTGCATTCCTGACGATCCTCTGCGACGTCGTGGCCGCCGGGTGTCTGCTGATGCGCAAGCGCCTCAACCTGCAGTCGCACACCATCGCACGCGCGCTCTGCATCTATCTCGGCGCTGCCGGTCTGCTGTGGACCTGGTTCGGTCTGGCGGTACAGGACGATACGTTCACTCTTCCGATCGCCGCCGCGCCGATCGCCATGTGCGCCGGGATCGCGATGGGCGCAGTCGTCTCGGTTCAGTCGCCGCCGCTTATCATCACCAACCTGCTGGTTTCGGCCTTCGCGGCCGTGACCTTGTCGGCGGGGCCGCTGGTGCCGTTTGCGGTCGTGATCCTTTCGATGGCGCTCGTGACGTACAGCGTTGCCAACTCTCGAAGCTTCATCGCCGCCGGGCGGAAGCGGCTCAACCTCGACGCCGAGGCGAAGAAGGCGCTCAATTTCGTCGAGGAGTTCGAGAACAGCGGCCGCGGCTGGTTCTGGGAAACTAACGCCGAAGGCACCTTGTCCTACGTCTCCCAGCAGCTTGCCGACGATTTCCGCTGCAAGGCACCGGAACTTCTGGGGCGGCAGTTCACCGATCTGCTTTCGGTCGACACCAGCCACGAGAAGACGCTCGGCTTCCACCTGTCCGCGCGTTTCCCGTTCTCCGACGTAGTGGTGACGGCGGCGAGCGACGAGGACATCCACTGGTCGCTGTCGGGCAATCCGATCTTCGACGAGCGCGGCCGCTTCCTCGGCTTCCGAGGCATCGGCACCGACCTCACCGAGCAGCGCCGCTCCGAGCAGGAGATCACCAGGCTCGCGCGGTTCGACTCGCTCACCGGCCTCCCCAACCGCGCGATGATGCGCCAGACGCTCGACGAGGCCCTGCGTAACGCGACGAACCGTCAGAAGGGCTGCGCCCTCTTCCTGATCGATCTCGACCGCTTCAAGAACGTCAACGACACGCTCGGCCACCCGGTCGGCGACGCTTTGCTTCGCCAGGTCGCCGACCGCCTGAAGTTGGCGATGGGCGAGCATGGGCAGATCGGACGCCTGGGCGGCGATGAGTTCAAGGCTGTGCTTCCGGGCATCGTGGACATCGGGCTGCTGGAATCCCTGGCCCGGACTCTGATCGAGCAAGTCTCGCGCCCGTACAGCATCGACGGGCATCGTGTCGTGATCGGTGCGTCAGTCGGCGTCGCCATCGGTGACCCAGGCCGCTGCACCGCCGACAGCCTGGTTCGCGACGCCGATCTCGCTCTTTACGCGGCTAAGGACGCAGGTCGGGGCAAGCACTGCTTCTATGAGCAGGCAATGCACACCGAGGCGTCCGATCGCCAGGTCCTCGAGAACGACCTTCGCCAGGCCATCGACAAAGGCGAGCTCTGGGTCGCCTACCAGCCGATCATCGAGGCCGTGGGCGAGGAGGTGTCCGGCTTCGAAGCGCTCGTTCGCTGGGATCATCCCGCGCGCGGCCGGGTCTCGCCCGACAAGTTCATCCCGCTCGCCGAAGAATGCGGCCTGATCCCCCGGATCGGCACCTGGGTGCTCGAGACAGCTCTCGAGGAGGCCTCGCACTGGCCGGACTCGGTGCGAATCGCCGTCAACCTGTCGCCGATTCAATTCAACGACCCGAACATCGTTGAAATCATCTCCAACGCACTGGCGCGGACCAGCGTTCGCGCGAACCGGCTGGAGCTTGAAATCACGGAGGGGGTGTTCCTTGCCGAGGGCGATACCACCGACGAAACGTTCGCCCGGCTGAAGGACCTCGGCGTGCGCCTGGCGCTCGACGACTTCGGGACGGGCTACAGCTCGCTCGGCTATTTGAAGAAGGCGCCGTTCGACAAGATCAAGATCGACCAGAGCTTCGTTCGCGGCGCCGCGTCGACGACGAGCCGCAACAGCGCCATCATCCGCGCCATCGTCTCGCTCGCCGAAAGCCTGGACATGGATACTTGCGCCGAGGGCGTGGAGACCCACGACGACCTTCATCTCATCCGCGAGCTCGGGTGCAGCCACGTCCAGGGATACATCTTCGGCAAGCCGCTCGAGAGTCCCGCTGCTCGTGACCTGGCGTCGAAGGCGACCGCGGAGGCGGATGGTTTCAAATGCCTTCGCGAGCCGCGCCAGC
>Ga0070675_100005003_pt1 | contig 10120 bp, 10 predicted proteins | sample KBSM43metaG_FD_65343 | JGI IMG/M metagenome (GOLD analysis project Ga0070675, IMG submission 65343) | Miscanthus rhizosphere microbial communities from Kellogg Biological Station, Michigan, USA - KBS M4-3 metaG | ecosystem: Host-associated > Plants > Roots > Rhizosphere > Soil ...
GCGCGCCCGGATCAAGTCCTCGGCGGCCATGGTGTACCCCAACTTGCGCATGCTGCCGGCGAACTCGGGATCCACGCCGTGATCCCTGGTTCTGATGGCCTCATCGAGCGTGAACGCGTAACCGAGCTGGCTCATGCCGCGGAGATACTCGCCCTCGACGCCGTGATCGCGTGCGCGAATCAGCATGTCATACGGCACGGTGCTGTAACCGACGCTCTTGAGATGCGCGATGTACTCCGGATCGACGCCATGGTCGCGAGCACGAACGATATCGTCCGGTGAGAGATCGCTCACGCCCTGCGCGCGCATGCCGCGGACGTAGTCCGGGTCAACCCCGTGATCGCGGAAGCGAATGAGGCTATCCAGCGTGCCGACGCGGTAGCCGGCCTGCCCCATCTCCCGCAGGAAGTCGGTGCCGACGCCGTGATGCGCGGCACGCACCAGGTTCTCGATATCCGGGCGCTCGTACTTCTGCGCAGCCAGTTCGTCGATGAACTCGAAGCCGATGTCGTTCTGCGCCAGCGCGAACAGCTGCTGCGCGGTAGGACGGCTGAAGCCGCGGCGTGTGAGTCCGGCGATGAACGTCTCGCTGGGCACGAACCGGAAGGTTCCCGAGCCGGTACGGTCGTTGAGCGTGCCTTCGATCTCGAGTGCGCCGGCTTCGCGCGAGACGCTGACACGCATCGTTCCCTTGGCGTCCGGCGCCGACTGCGACAGCAGCCGATCGATTTCACTTGCGGGGAACTGACCATTCCATGAGAAGGGACCGGCTGTGACTTGCAGGACGACAAATTCACGGCTGAGCGATGGCCTGATCTCCCACGTGCCCGCAACGTTGTCCCGCGACCCGATCGGTTGTTCCGCGGCGATCGCAGCCGCGCCTCGCTCCTGCGAGTGCCGCTCATCGGCTGACCCGCTACGCGCGTCAGCGGACGCCGTGGTCATCGTCATCGCGGCGAGTGGCAGCAGTAACGCGGCGCCGATCGCGGCGCTGACGAGCCACATGCGCCGCGACGGTGTCGTGCGGTTGCGTGCGGGATCGAGGATGGCGCGCATGCGGCCTTCGAGCTTGCGCGAGCTCGCCATGCCGACGACCAGTGCCGGCGCGCGGCGACCGCTCCAGCTATAGGCCAGTTCGAGCAGGTGACCGGCGTACTCCGGCGCGTCAGCACCAGCGGCCAGCACGCGATCGTCGCAGGCGACTTCGCGTTCGATTCGCAGCCGGCGTGCGACGTACCACACGCCAGGATGGAACCAGTACGCCGCGCACGCCAGTGCCGTCAGCATCTGCGTCAGACAGTCCTGCCGGGCGATATGGGCGAGCTCGTGCAGCAACACGGCGCGGCGGCGATCCTGGTCCCACCGGTCAGCGTCGGCAGGAATCACGATCGAGGGAGCGAGTGTCCCCGCCGTGACTGGCATCACCTGCGTCAGGCTGCGGCGCAATGACACGGCCCGTCCCACGCCGATGCGTGTGGCGCAGTCGTCTAGCAGCGATGTCCACTCACGATCGGAGACCGCGGTGGTGCGGCGCACGATGCGGCGTGCGACCGAGCGGTGAACCACGAATCGTCCCAGCAGGATCAACACGCCCATGACGTAAAGGGTGACCAGCACGAGCGGCCACGGCAGACGACCGGCGGTGTTGGGCGATTCGATCACACTCACGCGAGGTGGCGCCGACGCGCTCACGGTCAGCGGTGTCGCAGACGTGATGCCGGCACGGCGGGCGATGTCGATCGCGGCGCTCGTCTCAATCGGCGCGAGCGGCACCGCAAGCTCCCACCTCGGCAGCGTCGTCGAGAACACCGGCAGCAAAAGGAGACCGACGATCGTGAGCGTCCAGATGAAGTGCCGCGTGGCAGCTGAGGCGCGGAACATCACGGCAGCGACCGCCGCCGCCGCGGTCATGAGCATCGTTCCCTTGAGGAGGATGGCGGCGAGAAACGCGATCATGACTTGCCTCCATGTTCCCGTACTTGTTTAAGGAGCTTCGCCAGGCGCTGATATTCGGCGTCGGAGAGCGGCTGATCGGTAATGTCGAGCAGGGCGGCCATCGCCGATCCCGGCGAATCCTTGAAGAAAGTGCGCACGACCTGCTGGAGCGCCGAGCGGCTGGCGTCCTCGGGCTTCGCGGCCGGGAAGTAGACGTAGCGCGGACCGTCGTACTCGCGGCGCAGCAGGCCGCGCTCGATCATGATCTCGAGCAGCTTGCGCACGCTGGACGGGCTCGGCGCGTCGGGCAGTTCGGCGCGGATGTCTTCGATCGCGGCCCGCTGGCGGCGGTGCACGATCTCCATGATCTGGCTTTCGCGGCGGGTCAGATGGACGTGGCCTGGTCGTTTCACGGCGGCTCCGATGAGGAAGGCGAAGTTTTTCGCCCTCAGCGAATATATTCGCCTCCTGGAGCGATGTCAAGTTCTGAGGAAACGGAGTCGTCGGAGCTAACGGATCTATATGGAGGAACGGAGAAACGGAGATCCGTGTGAATCCGTTGCCTCCGCAATCTCCGTTACCTGCGTTAGTCGGGCTGCGGCATCTCGGCGCTGTCGATGACCAGGACCTCGACAGGTCCTTTCTGTGAATCGAGCTTGAGACCGAGCTGCTCCTGCAGCGCGGTCAGGAGTGCCGGGCTGTCGGAGGGCGGCAGATTGGCGGTCGCGGCCGAGGGAACGTTGAGGCCAAGTTGTGGCAGCATCGCCATGAGTACCTGTGGATCGAATCGCAGCTCGAAATCGTACAGACCGGTGAGTCCGGTCTTGTCGTGCACCATCCGGCCGGTCACCTGTGTCAGGAACTGGGTCAGCCCCGTCATCGCCTGCCCGTTGCCGCGCATGCCGAACCCGCCGGTCGGATTGGACGGATTGATGGCGGGCATGATCGTGCAGGGAATCGTCTCGCCTTTTGCCATCATCGAGAGCAATGCCGCGCCGCCGCCCTTGGCGATGTCCTCGGCGCGCTTCTGCGCTTCGGCCGCGGCGTTCGAGCAATCCGACGAGGATGGTTTGATATCGGGACCAAGCTTGCCGTCGCTGCGCGCGACGATCAACGCGTAGATCGGCAGGTCCCGCGTCTCGGTGTGCGTCTTGAGCTTGAAGCGATCGACCAGCAGTGTCTTCATCATCGGCAGCAGGTCCTGCGTGCCTTTCGTCGTCCCCTCAGGGGCCTTGGCCGTGATGTCGAACTTGCTCGTCATCTGCCACGAGGGACCGCCGACGATCTGAAAATCCTGCAGACCGCTGTAGGCCATGCGGACCAGCAGGCGTAGCGGCATGTTCGAGACGGAGATCCCGCCGGCACCCTGCGGTCTCATCGACGGTATCGAGCCGAAGATCCCGGACGAGGCATTGGGATCGCTCGGCTTCACCGACGCCACCTCGAAGCGGACCGGCGCGGCGGCCGTCGTCGTCGCTTGCGCGAACGCGTTCGTGTGCCCGATGCCGAGGGCCACAACCACACATACGACAAGAGGTGTCTTCATACGCTCAATTCTGCTTTCGTATTCCTGAGAAGGTGCCGTTGCCGAAGTCTCCCGCAGACAGCGTGCCCTTCATCGAATCCTTGGTATCCACCGCACCGGTGTATTTCAACTCGATCGGGGTGCCCTGCACCGTCGCCGAGACGAGGAATTCGATGGCCTGACCTTTGACAGTGCCGGTGAGATCGGCTTGCCCCATCAACTGCGACGAATACTGGCCCGTCAGCTTTTCACCGTCCTGCTTGAACGTGAGTGTCGGATTGCTCTTGCCGGCTGGCGACTCGACGGTGAAGATCCAGACGCCGGTCACATCCACTTTGTTCGACTGCGCCAACGCCACGACGTTGATGCATGCGAGGAAGACCGCCGCCGCGAGTGCCGTCCACGAGGATGTCTTCGTCATAACGCGATTATCGACCCTTTTCACGCCAGAAACGAGATGGCAAAAACTGCGTACTGGTGCGTGTCAGATTGTGAGACTGGCTGCGACTATCTGACGTGAATGGAAGACCGCTACGCCGAAGTGGCGCGCACGTTCGGCGCCGCGCTCGAACGGCTGGCCGGTGGCTACGAACGCGACCCGGACGCCCGACGCGACCTGCTGCAGGAGATTCACGTCGCGCTATGGCGGAGCCTGGCTCGCTATGACGGCCGCTGCTCGCTGCGCACGTGGGTATATCGCGTCGCCCACAACACCGCGATCTCGCGAGTCGTCCGGCCGCGGGCGTCCGCGCCGACGCTCGTCGCGTTAGACCAAGACCTTGATTCAATGGCGGAGGCCGTCGATCGCGAGCATGGCGTCGATCGTCGTCGCGCGCTCGACCGGCTCTACACGCTGATTCAGCGTCTGCGTCCGCTCGATCGACAGGTGATGCTCCTCTACCTCGAGGAAGAGGACGCGGCATCGATCGCTGAAATCACCGGTCTGTCGGCGGCCAACGTCTCCACGAAGGTTCGCCGGATCAAACAGATCCTCGTCCGGCAGTTTCACGAGGGCACTCACCATGGCGAATGAACACGACCCCGACCGGGCGAAAGCGCCCTCGGTCGGCGATATCAGGCAGATGTGGCGGCAGCAGTCGCGGCAGGATCAGGCGATGTCGGTCGAGGAGGTGCGCAGCAGGGCTGCGGACTTCGACAGGAAAGTCGAGCGATGGAAGCAGGTGGGCACTCTCACGGTCGCCCTGCTGATCGTCAAGAACGTTTGGGAGGTCTGGGTCGATACCGACCTGCTCGAGCGTGCCGGTGACGGTTTGATGCTGCTCGCGTTGTTGTTCATCGCGTACCGGTTCTGGCGACACTCACAGGCCGAGGTCGTTCCCTCGACATTGGGACTGGCGAGCTGCATCGAGCACTACCGGGCTCGGTTGCTGCGGCAGCGCGAGCTCTCGCGCGACGCATGGGCATTCATTCTGCCGTTCGTGCCCGGCTTTGGACTGATCATTGTGGGTCGGGCGTTCGAGGGCCGCCCGACGTCGCAGGTGGCGTTGCTGATCGCCGTGGCCGTCGGTATCTTTGCCGCGGTGCTCTGGACGATCGCTCGCGGCAGGCGCGCGATCGAACGGGAAATCGGCGCGCTGACGGGAGAGTGATCCTTTTCGCGCCGCTGCCCGTCTATCTCACTAGCAACGACCCGGTGGTCATCGGGCGGGTAAACCCGCCGTGCTTCGGCCACCATCATCGGCGTGGTGCCCGCGGGGCATGTATCTCTCCTGACAGGCCGACAGATGGATGTCTGTCGGGTCGTTGCCACCCCTCGCCACACTGTCCTCGGTTTCCGAGCCAACTCCTGACGGCACCCTCCCGTCAAATGGACCGTTGGCAAGGCATCGGTAACCGAGACTATGAGCAAACCACCTGATCTGGTCCAGGGCACCCTCGACATCCTGCTGCTCAAGATCCTGGCCCTCGAGCCGCTGCACGGTTGGGCGATTTCCCAGCGGCTCAAACAGGTATCCGGCGACGAATTGCAGGTCAGCGACGGCTCGCTCTATCCCGCGCTCCACAAGCTCGAGCTCGGCGGATGGATCACCGCCGAGTGGAAGACCAGCGAGTTGGGCCGCCGCGCGAAGTTCTACTCGCTGACGAGAGCCGGCCGGCGCTATCTGGACCAGGAAACCGCACACTGGCACCGCTTGACGAGGGCGATCAGCCGCGTCCTCGCACTGAAGGAGATCTAGCGATGCGCCGCTGGATACATGCGATCCCGGCTCGCCTCAAGGCGATCCTTCTCCGGCGTCGGATCGAGCGGGATCTCGACGATGAGCTCGCGTTTCATGTGGCGATGCAGGCGCAGGCTAACGCCCGCGAGGGTATAACGGAGACGGAAGCCTATCGCCGGGCGCGCGTCGAGATCGGCGGCGTCGAGCAGGTCAAGGAGCGCTCGCGCGATGTCGTGCCCTTACGTTGGCTGCGCGACGCGATGCAGGACGTTCGCTACGGCCTGCGCGGACTGCGCAAGTCGCCGCGCTTCACGGTGGCCGCGGTGCTGACCGTCGTGCTCGGCGTCGGCGCGAACGCAACGATCTTCAGCGTGCTCAATCCACTGCTGTTCAAGCCGCTGCCGTATCCCGAGCCCGAGCGCATCGTCAACGTCTTCCGCACGTCACCGCAGTCCGATCGCTGGCCGCATTCGATGGCCAACTATCTCGATCACCGCGCACGAAACACCGTGTTCGAGCAACTGGTGGCGCTGACGTGGGAAAACACCAGCTTCGCCGAGCCCGGTCAGCCTGCCGATCGTCTGTTTGAGCTTCGCACCACCGGCAACTTCTTCGCACTCTTCGGCGTGGCACCGCTGCTGGGGCGGACCTTCACCGACGCCGACGATCGAACCGGCGCCGAGCCCGTGGTTGTCCTGTCGTACGGATTCTGGCAACGGCGATTCAATGGTGACGAGGCGATTGTCGGACGCTCCATGCGACTCGATGGCCGCAACGCCACCGTGATCGGCGTCATGCCGCGAGACTTCGAGTATCCGCTGTTCTGGGGAACCATCGACCTGTGGCGGCCGTTCGTAGCGTCGCCTGAGTTGCGGCAGGACCGGGGCAACAACTACCTGCGTGAGTTCGCCCGCCTCAAGCCGGACGTGACACCCGATCAGGCGGACGCGGCGATGAAGGCCATCGCGAAACAGATCCTCACCGAGAACACGAATCTGGATCAGCGCGAAAGCCTCCGCATCGAGGGGCTCCACATCGTCAATCCCGTGATGCGCCGCCTGTCGGCGTTTGCGTTTGGCCTGACGTTTCTCGTGCTGCTCATCGCGTGCGTGAACCTGGCCAACCTGCAGTTGGCGCGCACGGCCGCGCGGGCGCGCGAGTTCGCGATTCGCGGCGCGATCGGCGGCGGGAAAGGACGGCTCCTCAGGCAATCCCTCACCGACAGTCTGGTGATGTCGATGGTCGGCGGCGCGATCGCGATTCCACTCTCGTTCTGGTGCACGACGCTCATCGCGGCCCGTCAATTCGCCGACTTGCCGGGCGTTCGCGTCGTGCTGGAACCAGCGACGCTGGCATTCGCTTTTGGCTGCGCGGTGGTGACCGGCCTGATCTTCGGTGCCGTGCCCGCATGGGTCGCGTCGCGCGCCGACATCAACGACGTGCTGAAGCAGAATCCGCAGAGCATGACCGCCGGCCGCGGACCGCAGCGCTTCCGGCACGGACTCATCGTCGCGGAGATCGCGTTTTCCCTGATCATCCTCGCCGGTGCCGTGTCGCTCGTGCGCGGGCTGCAGCGGATCACGGCGGTCGATCCCGGCTGGCGCCCTGATGGGGTACTGGCGGCGAGGCTGAGTATCGCCGGCCCCAACTTCGTCACGCCCGAGGCGCGCCGCGCGTTCTTCGAGACGCTACGCGATCGTGTGGCGGAACTGCCTGGCATGGGCAGCGTCGCCCTCGCGAGTTCGAGTGTGCCCACGATGCCATTCAACTCGAGCACCACGTTCGCGGTGGAGGGCCGCCAGGAGACGGTGCTTGCGTACAACGAGCGCGTGACCCCGCAGTATTTCGACACGATCGGGATCCCGCTCCAGCGTGGCCGGGTGTTCACGGCAGACGATCGTGTCGGACGTACGCCAGTCATGGTGATCAACGAGACCATGGCTCGCACGCTGTTCCCCAACGAGGATCCGATTGGCAAGCGCATTGGGTTCCGGGGAGCGAACCCGAACTGGCGCGAGGTGGTTGGTGTGGTCGGCGACGTCATCTTCCCGTCGTTCGCCGCGTCTCTCAGCGTCGACACCGCATTCGAGGTGTATCAGCCGCTGGCGCAGACGGGGGCCGGCGGTGTGAACATCCTCCTCCGGACGACGAGAGAGGCCGATACGGTCGCGTCAGATCTGAAACGCGTGGTTGCCGCGATCGATCGAGACCTGCCCGTCTACGATCTCGTCACAGCCAGAGCCGCCGAACAGCGGCAGACGGCGAACCTGCGGCTGCTGGCGAATGTCCTCAGCGGCTTCGCGATGCTCGGCCTCGTACTCGCAGCGATCGGCATCTTCGGTGTCGTGTCGTACTCCACCGCGCAGCGCGCGGGTGAGCTCGGTATGCGCATGGCGCTCGGTGCGCGGCAATCCGTCGTATTGTGGCTCGTGCTCAGACAAGGGGTCGGCCTGACCATGGTGGGCGCGGGTGTCGGGCTGGCTGGAGGACTTGCGCTGGGTCGAGTGCTGTCGTCACTGATGCCGAATCTTCCGGCGCCGGAGATCTCGATCGTGCTCGGCGCCTTCGCGTTCATGGTGTTCGTGGCGCTCGCTGCGTTCTCGATCCCGGCCTGGCGCGCGTCGAAGACCAATCCCATGCTGGTTCTGCGTCACGAGTGATACGGGCGGGCTAAAGACCCGCCGCTACGGTACCGCCGCTACGAATCCCTCTTCGTTCGACCGATACACAGATCAACGAGGGTCGCGTCTAGTGAAAGACCGCGAAGAGGGAAGCCAAATGAAGAAATCTGCCATGCTCCTGGTATTTGCCGTCACCGTGTCGGTGGGAATTGCTGTGAAGCTGTCGACCGGCGATGAGGTCAACGGAGCGACCACGCCGGCGGCGCCGACGCGGATCAACAAGGAGTTCGACCTCGCGGCCGGCTCCGTAGGGACCGTGTTGTTCACGGCGCCAGGCCGGCCCGGGACCTTGTCGGGCAAATGGCGCGCGAGCGGCAAGGGCGGCAACAATGCGCTCTCCGGGTTCACCCTCACCGACCCGAGCGACGCGGTGCTCGACTCGGCGTTCAAGGGTTCGTCGGGCAGCTTCCAGGTGAAGGTGTCGGCCGCTGGCAAACACACCTTCTTCTTCGAGAACGCGGGCAAGAAACAGACGCCGCGGCACGTGACGCTCGACGCCGAGTTCACTCCCGACAAGTAGAGGCGGGTCGCCAGACCCGCCTGTTTCCTCCTTGCTTACGACTGTTTGCGGGTTTGCCCGCTTGCCGGCGCTTCGGTCTCACGAGTGAACGCGCGCGATCGGCGTCGGGCCGTGATCGTGATCGTGTTGTTGACGTCGCTGATGCCCGGAATCGCCCAGGCGAGCTCCCCGGCGTCGCGCTTGATCCGTTTGTGCGCAACTGACCCTGTCAACGAGACCCGGCCTCCTTCAGACCGGACTTCAACATCCCCGGCGCCAGACAGCAGCTCGAGGGCGTCGTAGATGAACTCTTCGACATCCTGATCGCTGTTCGGGCCTTGAGGCTGGCCGCGCCTCATCGCGACGGCGGCCAGTAACGTGTGAGCGGTAACGCTTCCGGGCACGGCGAACGGAGTGCTGAGGGGGGCGCCGATCAGCGGCCCTGTGCCGAGGCCAAATCCGCCGAACACCGTACCCGGCGCGGGTCCGCTCTCGACGCTCGACATTGACGACGCACCGAGGCCCGGCCATGTCAGTCCGGGCGACATGCCAGTCCAGTTCGGTGTCACCGAACCAAAGACTGCTGGAATCATGGAGATCTCCTTCCTCGGCTGGCTACATCACGTAGCCGGCCTGGCCACCGAACACCTGTGGTTGGACACCTGGCGTGCCCGCGAGCCAGCCCGCCGGTCCGCCGTAGGCGGAGATCGGGAAACCTTGTTGAGGCAGGAACGTCTGCTGCTGTTGCTGCTGTGCCACCACTTGGATCAGATACTGAATCTGCTGAAGCAGTTGAATCCGCTGCGGAGCGAGTTGCAGAAGCTGTTGCTGCTGGAGGTATTCGAGCTGCACGAGCTGCTGTAGCGACTGCAGGAGCTGCTGTTGTGCATGTCCGCCGTGCGAACCTGAGGCCCACGGTGTTCCGATGCCCAACGACTGCGCCGGATTGAAAGCCGATGTTCCGAACCCTAGTTGAGTTCCACCCATCATGTTCTCTCCTTGGTGATCGTTTCTGGCGAGTCCGTCGTCCATCGCGTGTGCTCGCGATCGAAGACGCGGAAGCCCGGGGTGCGAACGGCAACTGTCGTACCCATGGACACACGCCATATGCATTGCACGCGACGTCGTCGTGCGCAATTCGTACCGTGCAGGATGTCAGCGATGAGTAACCAGGGACTACTGAACGTTTCGGCGGCGCGAGGATGTGCTACTTCTTCACGTCAGTCTGTAATAACTTCTCGAAGCGCTGAATGTCTTCGTTGTTCTCGATGCATTCGTACTCACGGATGCGCTCGCCCGG
>Ga0070675_100005005_pt1 | contig 10119 bp, 6 predicted proteins | sample KBSM43metaG_FD_65343 | JGI IMG/M metagenome (GOLD analysis project Ga0070675, IMG submission 65343) | Miscanthus rhizosphere microbial communities from Kellogg Biological Station, Michigan, USA - KBS M4-3 metaG | ecosystem: Host-associated > Plants > Roots > Rhizosphere > Soil ...
GGCAAGGCCTATGAAGAAGTAGGTTTTGTAGCGGTGAAAAATCATGGTATCCCTGATGATTTGATTGCGGATTTATATAAATATGTGCAGAAATTTTTCGCCTTACCAACCGAAACAAAATTCGAGTATGAGAAAAAAGAACTGGCAGGACAAAGAGGATATACTTCTTTTGGCCGTGAACATGCCAAAGGTTTTGATGCACCCGACCTTAAAGAATTTTTTCAATACGGGCAAACAGTTGAAGACAACGATCCCATAAAAGAAGAATACCCTGCAAATGTCACGGTAAAAGAAGTGCCGGAATTTACACCCACGCTATTTAAGGCCTATCGAAATTTTGAAAAATCAGGCAAGGCGTTATTACAGGCTATTGCGTTATATCTTGATTTAGATGAAGATTATTTTGATGATTATGTACACAATGGAAATTCTATTTTAAGAGCTATTCATTATCCGCCCATTTTAAATGAGCCAAAATCAGCCATCCGGGCAGAACAACACGAGGATATTAACCTTATTACTTTGCTGGTTGGTGCTTCTGCAGACGGTTTACAAATTCTTACAAAACAGAATGAATGGGTGGGTGTCACTTCGCTACCCGAACAAATAGTAGTTAATGTAGGTGATATGCTTCAGCGTTTAACCAATAATAAATTAATGTCAACTACACATAGGGTGGTAAATCCTCCGAGAGAATTATGGGGTACGTCCCGTTATTCTATTCCCTTCTTTTTACATCCAAGGAGCACGATGAATCTTGCTTGCCTCGAAGGATGTATTAATGACGAATCTCCTAAAGCTTACGAAGATGCTACTGCAGGAGAGTACCTGGATGAACGATTAAGGGAAATAGGGCTAAAGAAATAAGGAAAACCATTCTGACAATTATTTAAAAAAGCACCTTGTGGTGCTTTTTTTATCTCCATTTATCCTATCATTTTACCATTTACAAATTATTATGGGAGGGATATGGGGCCGGAACTGGTTGAAAAACAAACATTTCGGTTAGATGTATCTATCCTATTAAAACAATTACCATAAAATATATGGTACTATGTGTTGTATAGTACCATATAAAACCATAGTTTTGTCTTGTCATTAAAAAATAGCAATATGAAATCAGGATTTATTTTCTTCTGCAAGACTTCAATCTTCCTCATTCTGATTGCAATTACAAATCAGTCGAATGCTCAACCTGGAAAATCCGGCGACTTGTTTAATGAAATAGCGCATATGGATAGTGTTTTATTCAATGCATTTAATAGCAGGGATATGGAACTGTTCAAAACACTATTTACTACCGACCTTGAATTTTACCATGACAAAGGAGGTCTTACGGACTATAATTATACAATTCAGAGTTTAAAAAATACAGCTGCTCAAAACAATGGGTTAAGAAGAGAATTGGTAAAAGGCAGTCTTGAGGTTTACCCGGTAAAAGATTATGGTGCCATCCAAATAGGAACACATACATTTTGTCATCCCGAAAATGGTAAGATGGATTGCGGCACCTTCAAATTTGTACATGTCTGGAAAAAAATAAATAGCGAATGGAAAATAACACGTGTCATTAGTTACGACCATTGATTAAAACAACAAGTAAAAATGAAGTTCGTATCCATTAATAATAAAAAAATTCAAAAATGAATATTGAAAATACACAGAGCCAGATGAGGAAAGGTATCCTGGAGTTTTGTATTCTCTCCATTATACGAAGAGGAGAAGCTTATCCAAGTGATATAGTGGAAGAAATGAGGGCAGCCAACCTCCATATATTGGAAGGCACCCTTTATCCTTTGCTCACACGTCTTAAAAATTCGGAAATGCTCACTTATCGATGGGTAGAAAGTAACTCAGGCCCACCCCGCAAATATTTTTTGCTTACGGAAAAAGGTGGGGCTTTTTATCAAGAGCTAGAACAGACCTGGCTCGAATTGTCAAATGGTGTAAATGCTTTGACCAATAAAAAACACTCATAAAAACTTCAACCAAAAAAGTAAATAAAATGAAAAAGATCATCAACATAAACTTATCCGGCAGGGTAATCCCCATCGAGGATTCTGCTTACGAAAGTTTACAACGATATATTGAGAGCCTTCGACGCTACTTCGCCGGTGAAGACGGCCGTGACGAAATCATTAATGATATTGAAAGCAGGATTGCTGAATTAATGAATGATAAAATAAAGAAAGGCGCAACAGCTATAACTGATGCTGATATCGAAGAAATAATTTCTTCAATGGGACGGGTAGAAGACTTTGAAAAAGCTGAGTCTGCTGAAAATAGCGGTGCTAGTAATCACTCTTCCCAAACCGCGTATGCCGGTCCTGAACCAAAAAGATTTAAAGGAAGATTGTATAGAGACACTTCTGATAAAATGATAGGTGGTGTGTGTGCGGGTATTGCCAATTACATGAATGTTGATCCGGCGATCGTCCGTTTATTATTTGCCATCATCACTTTCGGAGGTTTTGGAATGGGATTTCTTATCTATATTTTATTATGGATAATCCTTCCATCAAGAGACCTGGATACCTATGTAGGTAAACGTTTATTTCGCAATCCCGAGGATAGGATAATTGGCGGTGTTGCCGGTGGATTAGCAGCTTATTTTAATAAGCAGGCCTGGGCTATACGATTAATTTTTGCAGCACCATTAATATTAAACATCTTCTTTAGCATTCTCAACGGAATGTTTTCTCCATGGGATTATCATTTCCGCCCTGTTGATGTTGCCTTTGGTTCTTTAACCGGTACATTTATAATTACCTATATTATTTTATGGATTGTTCTGCCCGAGGCAAGAAGTTCCTTTGAAAAAATGGAAATGCGTGGCGAGAAAGTGGATGTAAACCGCATTCGCCAGAATGTTCAGGACGGTATGACCGACTTTAAAACTAAAGCGCAGGCATGGGGTGAGGAAGTAAAAACTTCTGCACAGCAATTTGGCGAAAGAGCTAGAGAATTTGCCAGCACAAGGGGTCAAACGTTCGCTTCTGAAGTAAAACGAACGGCACGTCCGGTGGCCAGTGGCATAGGGCATGCAATTGGAGTTTTGTTTAAAGCGTTTTTTCTTTTTATTGCCGGTACTATTGCTTTTGCATTATTCATAGTTGTATTGGTATTTATTATGAGTGGTGTCGTGCAACCGTTCAAAGATTTTCTTTTAGACGGCTTTTGGCAAAATGCGTCATTATGGGGTGTCCTCATATTATTTCTTGCTGTACCGTTGATAGCCATTATTACGTGGATAGTACGCCGGGCAATGAAAGTGCGTTCTCAAAACAGGTATCTGGGATGGATATTTAGTGGTTTATGGTTTTTAGGATTTGTCAGCCTGGGAATATTTGTTTCAAGTATGGTATCGTCTGTTCGCAGGTTTGATAAAATTGACGAGCCTCTTTCTGTTTCAACCGGCATTAATAAAATGGTGGTAAGAGTTACTGAGCCTGAGATCAGGTATAGTGGCTCGTTTGATTGGTTAGACACCGATGGTGAAGGGTTTGATATCACTGAAGATTCATTACACTATGCTAATGTGAAATTGAACGTAATAAAAAGTGAAGATTCATTCTATCATGTTACTCTTTGGAAATATAGTCGCGGTAGAAATCGTAATGAAGCAAGACAAAAAGCAGAAAAAATTTCCTACAATATTTCCTCCCTGGATAGCAATTTGATTTTAGGCAGCGGTGTGAGTATTGCAAAAGCCCAAAAATTCAGGGGGCAACAGGTGTTGGTAGAAATAAAAGTTCCGGTAGGGAAAAGAATGTTTTTTGATGAAACTGTAAAGGATAGATTACACCCCATAAAAATCAGGATGAACGAAAGACGCCGTTGGAACAGGGACGGATGGAATGGCGATGATTGGAATATGGACTGGGATGATTACAATGCATTTTACTGGGATTCAAATGTTGATTATATAATGAAAGAAAACGGAGAATTGGAGAAAGCAGATAGAATTGAAACTACGTCGCCGGGTGTTTATGAATACAAAAAGAACCCGGCCGCAGATAGCTTAAAAAAACAAATTGAAGAAAGAGAAAGGCAATTGGAGGAAGAGAAACAAAGATTGAAAGAATTAGAATCGACAAGTACTTTAATTCGTGTAAAAAATAAAGCAAAAGGCTCTGGTTCGGCACAACTGCAATGGCCTATGAGCGCATTCATTATATAAATTTTTGGTTGAAGTTGACAATTCGTTAAACAATTGTCCGCTTAAAGGCTCCGCAAGGAGCCTTTTGTTTAAACAATGGTTATGGCAAAATTCTGGCAGATGTAGACCGGCGAAATACCGATACATTTTTTTAATTCTTTGATTCACTTCAATCATAATTCAGACAGGCTATTTTTGCAGACTAAATTTGGTGAATGAAAAACACGCCTTTTACAGAGAAACATATTCAATTTGGAGCTAAAATGGCTGAGTTTGCCGGGTACAATATGCCTATTAGTTATTCGGGAATAAACGACGAGCATCATAACGTAAGAAAAAATGCAGGAGTATTTGATGTTAGCCACATGGGCGAATTTATCTTGAAAGGCGAGCATGCATTGGATCTTATCCAAAAAGTAACTACAAATGATGCATCAAAATTGACAAAAGGCAAAGCACAATATAGTTGCCTCACCAATGAAAAAGCTGGTATAGTAGATGATCTTATTGTCTACTGCATTGAAGAAAATAAAGTGTATATGTTAGTGGTAAACGCTTCGAATATAGAAAAGGATTGGAACTGGATTGTGGAGCACAATACTAGCAGTGTAGAAATGCATAATATAAGCGATCAAACCTGCCTTCTTGCAATACAGGGTCCCAATGCTACTAAAATTCTACAACCGCTCACCGAGATTGATATTTTAAACCTGAAGTATTACAGTTTTGTAAAAGGAAAATTTGCAGGTGTAGAAAATGTTTTGATTAGTGCTACTGGATATACCGGTGCTGGTGGCGTTGAAATATATTTTGAAGACAAAGAAGGTGCTGCTGATAAAATCTGGAATGCTATTTTTGAAGCAGGTAAAGAAGCAGGGCTAAAGCCAATTGGATTAGCTGCCAGGGATACATTACGGTTAGAAATGGGATATTGTTTATATGGAAATGATATTGACGATACCACTTCTCCCTTAGAAGCAGGTCTTGGATGGATTACCAAATTCACAAAGGATTTTACGGCTAAAGATTTACTGGAAAAACAAAAGCAAAATGGAATCGAGCGAAAACTGGTTGGTTTTGAGTTGAAGGAAAAAGGCATTCCACGTCATGGATATGAAATAAAAGATTTTAGTGGTCAGGTTATTGGTTATGTTACTTCGGGTACACAATCGCCCAGCCTTAATAAGGCTATTGGAATGGGATATGTACGCGTTGCATTCGCCCATCCCGATACCAATATATTTATAAAAGTCCGGGACAAATTATTGCATGCAAAGGTGGTTAAACTTCCATTTAATTAACATGCCGGTTATTCATTTAACAACTTTTGTAGCAGCACCTGCAGAAAGGGTTTTCGATCTCAGCAGAAGCATTGAGCTTCACAGACATTCTATGCGTAAGCACAAAGAACAAGTTATTGGAGATCTCGTTTATGGATTAATAAGAGAGGGTGGTGAAGTAACCTGGAAAGCGCATCATTTATTTAAAACAAGAATTCTAAAAACAAAAATTACGAAGTTCAGCAGGCCAAATAGTTTTATTGATGAACAAATAACAGGCGATTTTCAAATGATGCAACACCAACATTTTTTTAAACCTTGTGATAACGGTACTATAATGATCGATATTTTTCAATTTGAATGTCCATACAACATACTTGGAAAAATATTTAGTAGAATATATTTAACCAGTTACATGAGAGGTTTATTGGAGGAGAGGAATAAGATTATTAAGGAGACAGCGGAAGGAAGCAGGTGGAAAAATTATTTGGCATAAAAATCTAAAATGGGCAAACCTACTTTATATACGAGCTTATCACCGGCTTTATTGCATTTGTATAATGTGCGGGACTGTATTGTGGTAGTAATTGATATTTTACGAGCTACATCTACAATCGCTACTGCCTTATACAATGGAGCCAGGGAAGTAATTCCGGTGGATAGTGTAGAAAAATGCATTCGCCTGGGAAAAGAAATGGCCTGCATTACGGCAGGCGAAAGGGATGGTCAGATAGCCGAAGGATTGCAATATGGCAACTCTTCCTTTGAGTATCCGCGGGAGTTTGTACAGGGGAAAATCTTAGTGTTAACCACTACAAATGGTACAAAACTGCTGCATGCTGCGTTGGCAAAAGGTGCCACCGAAATTATTACAGGATCATTCTTAAATTTTTCATCAGTGTGCGATCATCTTGTACAGGAAAACAGGAATGTGATACTTGCCTGTGCTGGTTGGAAAGACAAAGTGAATATTGAGGATACTTTGTTTGCAGGAGCAGTTATATCAAAACTGCGTGATTCTTTCGAAATTAATTGCGATGCATCCTATATGTCCGCTTGTCTCTATCAAGAGGGGCAACAAAATCTTTATGATTTTCTAAAAAATAATAATGCATCTCATTACCATCGGTTAATGAATTTTGGCTTGGAAAAAGACATACGCCATTGTCTTACTTTAGATATTGCCTCCGTGCTTCCATATTACATAAATGAAAGGCTGGTAATCTAAACGGCAATTCATGGCTGGCCACCTTTTTTATAAGAGTTTTGACTAATTCCTCAAGGTTTTCTGCCACACTTTCCGTTATTTTTGCAGATTGCCCTTTTCACATCATAAGCAGTTAGCAACGGGCAATTAGCAGTTAAAACCAGAGGTACACACTGCAAAATGCGAACTGCAAATTTTGCTATGGCTTTACCGCATCTTTTAAAATTCGTTTATACCCATGGAACTGATGAAGTAATTCGTCGTGGAAAGAAAATTCATGCCATAGGTTATGTAGAACTGGTCGAACATGATCATCTTTTTGGCTCGGCTGTTTTTAGAGTGAAAGACGATAACTACGCCACTTTTTATAAAGTACATGTTCAGAATTATAAGGATGCAAAAACCTTATCGCTTAGGTGTGCCTGCCCTTATAATTTAGGCGAGATCTGCCGGCACGAAGCAGCAGCTTTATTGCGTTTGCAGGAAATGATGGATAAAGGTTTGCTGCAGGCAGAAGATTTGGAGTACGATCAGCAGCACACGGTAGCTAAGATGAAAGCTATTGAAGTAAAAACGTTAAGGCTGTTATCAGACCCGGAAACTTTTATCGAGGCAGAAAAATATTTACAGCAAAAAAAGCCAATCATAGAAAGTGCAAAGGACGAAGCAATAAAAGCTAAAGTATCTATTGATGGCAAAGATTATTATGTTATCATTCGCCGCAACGAAGAGAGAACTTTTGACACGAGCAGTAATTATGAAGATAAAGACCATCCTTTAGGCCTGCCAAAGCTGATTGTTTTCCTTCATTTATTTTATAAGCACGGTCCTAATTATTTTGATTCGATCCGGAATTGGGATAAGGAGAAAAATAAGCTACTTGAGGCATACGGCTATTCTTTGAATGATGATCTTAAAGGAAAATTTGAGTTTAATTATAAAGATGGAAAACCTTATTTAAGAGTATTGGACAATTCCATCAAGCGAATAGTAGTCCCAATTTCCACTTCCTACAAAAGAGCTGAAGAACCTGTAGAAGTAATGGAAGCCGAAACCACGGATAAAGAGCCAGTAGTGGTGGCAAGCAGACTGGGTGTTGTGTTTAACTTCAATAAAAAGAGCTTTCCCCATTTTTCTCTCGATATTGTAGATGGTGAAACAAATGAAGAAAATCAATTTATTGGCAACATACAGAAGTTGGAGCTTGCTAAATACATTGACGTGGAAGTTTATGATGAAAAGGGAAAGTCATTAATCAGCCAGGCACGTAAATTACAGGAAAGCGAAATCAATAAATACATCAATCGCAATTCACCTTTCTCTGGTTTTTGGGAAAATATTGTTCACACTGAAGGAGATGAATTGCCGGAGGAAACAAAAACCCTCATCACAGAATATTTTTTACCAAAGCTTAAAAAAATTTGCATCGAGAATGAGCATGCATTATATATTCTCGGCCCCAATAAAAGTTTTAAAACCGCTCACCTCGAAAAAATAGAATTTAGCAATGCGCCATTAGTACCACATTTTTCTGTTTCTAAAAAAGAAAATAATTACGAAATAGAATGCTTTGTAAAACCCGAGGCAGTAGCATTTGAACTATCTGATAACGAGGCCCAGACGCCGGTATTCTTTCTTTACAACCATCGTTTGTATTTGTGGAATAACACTGAAGCCGTTGCTGTTGCAATGGAATTTTTACCAACGGGTAGAAAAAAAATAAAGGGTGAAGACTGGGATACTACTTTACACAAGTATATTTTACAATTAGCCAAAGAATATAAAATTGATTTCGACCGTGAGTTGATTAACGAAGTGAAGGATGGTGCGCCGGAGGTGCGATTGTTTTTACAGGAAAAAGGCGAGTACCTGGTTTTTCAACCAATATTTACTTATAAAGGTTTTGACACAAAGGCAAAAGACAGGGACGAATTGATTGTGCCTGATGGTAACCGGGTGATAATTGTACACCGCAACCGCGAGGCAGAACAGGATTTCATTTACAGGTTACGCACCTTGCATTCCAATTTTCTTTCTTTTGATGATGGCGCTGCTTTAGCATTAAAAGGTGCTGATGTATTAAAAAACAACTGGTTCTTTTTGTTCGTAGATGCTATGAAAGAGCAGAAAGTGCCGGTGTATGGGTTTGAGCTTCTTAAAAACTTCCGTTTTAATACAGCCAAACCTTCTACTCATATTTTTATCAGCAGCAATACAGACTGGTTCGATGCTAAGGTGGATATTATTTTTGGCGATCAAAAAGTTAGTGTAGCAGAAGTAAAAAAAGCGCTTGCTAATAAGCAGCAATTTGTGCAACTAAATGACGGCACACTTGGAATTTTACCGGAAGAATGGCTGAAAAAATATTCTTTATTGTTTAGGGTTGGTGAAGGGAAAACGGATAAACTGAAATTATCACGCTATCACCTAAGTGTGATTGATGAGTTATATGATACACGTGATGAAGAAGAATTGACTATTCAGCTTGAAGAAAAATATGATCGGTTACGGGAGCATAATGATATAAAAGAGATTGAACCACCAACTCAATTGCAATCTATTCTTCGCCCCTATCAAATAGCGGGGTATCAATGGTTGAACTATTTACACGAGGTAAATTGGGGCGGTATATTGGCAGATGATATGGGTTTGGGAAAGACAGTACAAGCTCTCTCGTTCATTCAACACTTTTATGAAACTTACGGAAAAGTGCAGGCTCTTGTAGTATGCCCGACAACACTTATTTATAATTGGGAAAATGAAATCAAGAAATTTACTCCTTCCCTCAGCTACTACATCCATCACGGGCCTATACGCAACCGCGACGTACAGGAATGGCAGAAGCACAATGTTGTCATTACTACCTACGGCACTTTGCGAAGCGATGTAAAATTGTTTTTATCAGTGCCGTTTGATTATGTGGTCCTCGATGAATCGCAGGCCATCAAAAATCCTTCAAGCAAGGTTACCAAAGCTGTATCACTACTTCACGCCAAACACCGTTTGTGCATGAGCGGTACACCTTTGCAGAATAATACTTTCGACATTTATGCCCAGATGAATTTTCTTAATCCCGGCATGTTGGGCACCATGGAATTCTTCAGGCAGGAGTTTGCCATTCCTATTGATAAATTTGGTGAAGAAGAGCAAAAAGATCATCTCCGTAAAATTCTTTATCCTTTTATTTTAAGACGCACAAAAGAGCAAGTAGCAAAAGACCTCCCCGATAAAACAGAAACGGTTTTATTCTGCGAGATGGGTGATGAACAACGCAAAATTTATGATGCTTATCGCAACGAATTTCGCAGTAAAATTATGGGTACTATTGAGGACCAGGGAATACAACGATCACAGCTTACAATTTTGCAGGGGTTAATGAAACTCCGGCAAATATGCGATTCGCCTGCTATCCTCAATGAGATGGAAAAATTTGAAAATCATTCTATCAAGTTAGACGAGTTGTCAAGAGAAAT
>Ga0070675_100005006_pt1 | contig 10118 bp, 9 predicted proteins | sample KBSM43metaG_FD_65343 | JGI IMG/M metagenome (GOLD analysis project Ga0070675, IMG submission 65343) | Miscanthus rhizosphere microbial communities from Kellogg Biological Station, Michigan, USA - KBS M4-3 metaG | ecosystem: Host-associated > Plants > Roots > Rhizosphere > Soil ...
GCTGGAAGGCGCGGAAGTGCAGCGGCTCGCTGTCGGCTATGACCCCGTCGAAGTCGAAGATGACGGCCTGGAGCGCGGCGGTCACGTACCCGGGGCCTTTTCGCCGGCGCGGATCTCAACCTTCAATCGGTTCGAGGCGGGCGGATACGGGCAGTCGTAGGTGGCGTTGTAGGCACACGTCGGGTTGTACGCCATGTTGAAGTCGATGTTGTAGAACCCGGTGGAGGTCGGGCGGATGTCGAGATAACGGCCGGCGGGATAGGTATCCTTCCCGGTGGTCAGATCGGCGAAGGGCACGAACAGGTTCTCCAGCGGTTGCCCCTCCTCGACGAACGCCGCCAGGGTCATCGGCTGGCCGCGCAGCGAGAATTCCAGCACGCCCACGCGTTCCATCCGCCGGAGCTTGCCGGTGGACGTCGGCATCTCGAACACTGGCCGTTGGTTGGCGAGCTTGAGCTCCGCCGGCGCGGTATACGACGGGTCCGGCGGGTAGTAGCGGAGCGGCAGCAGCACGTCCCGTTTGTCCGCGGGAATCGGCTCGGGTTCCTCGCGGAACGCCTTGTCCTTGATCGCGCGGGCCTCGGCAACCGTCTTCGCGTACGCTTGCGGGTCTACGGGCGCCGACGGTCCTGAGGTGCACGCCGCACCGGACACGAGCGCCGCGACCACCGCGGCCAGAACGGGCAAACGCATCAACTGAAAATATACCCGCGTTCGGTGACCGCCTCGGCCAGTTGCCGGCGCAGGCGGACCGTGTTGACCGGGGTGGGTTTGAGCACGCGGCGTAGCGCCGCCAGCAGGGTGCGCAGGGTGTCGCCGTCCACCGTGGCGGCCAGCGCGCTCTTGGCCGCGGCGTCCACGCGCCCGGCGGCCTCGGCCACGAACACCTTTACCGCGGCCTCGTGCAGGTCGGCCAGCGAATGACCCTGACGCACCGCCGCCGACGCGCGCACGACGGCGCTCTCGGCCGCATAGGTGTCGATGAGCACGTCCGCGGCGTAGCTCAGCACCTCCTGCTCGGCGTCGAGACGGTCGCCAAACGTCTGCATCGCGGTCCCGATCACCATCAGCGCGACCTTCTTGAACGACGCCACGAGCCGCGCTTCGTCGGCGAGCGGCGCGTCGGAGTCGCCGCCAGCCTGAATCGACGGCGACAACACCTCGTCCTGCAGCCGCCGCGCCGCGGCGACGAGCGGCAGGTCGCCCTTCAGGCCACGGCGCATCAGCATGCCGGGGATGAGCATGCGATTGATCTCGTTGGTGCCCTCGAAGATCCGGTTCACGCGGGCGTCGCGGAAGTAGCGCTCCGCCATGTAGTCGGCCACGAACCCGTTGCCGCCGTGAATCTGCACGTTCTCGTCGAGCACGTAGTCGAGCGTCTCGGTGCCCATGACCTTGCAGATCGACGCCTCGATGGCGAGCTCCTCGAACGCGCGCGCGAGCGATGGGCCGTCGTGTCCGAATTGCGCAATCGCCGCGTCGATGAGGCCGGCCGTCCGGTAGGCGAGGCTTTCGGCGGCGTAGGTCCGCGCGGTCATCTCGCCGAGCTTGTGCTTGATCGCGCCGAACGACGCGATCGGCTGACCGAACTGCTTGCGACCGGCCGCGTATTTCGCGGCGTCGCCGATAGCGCCGCGGCTCCCGCCAGCGCACATCGCGCCAAGGCTGAAGCGGCCGTAGTTGAGAGTGTTGAGCGCGACCTTGTGGCCGCGGCCGATCTCGCCGAGGACGTTTTCAGCCGGCACCGGCACGTCCTGCAGGAGGATCGTCGTGGTGGACGAGCCGTGCAGCCCCATCTTGTGCTCTTCCTTGCCCGAGCTGAGGCCGCCGAATCCGCGCTCGACGATGAACGCCGTGAACTGTTCGCCGTCGACCTTCGCGAACACGATGAACAGGTCGGCAAAACCGCCGTTCGAGATCCACATCTTCTCGCCCGACAGCCGCCAGCTGCCGTCAGGCTGTTTCGTCGCGCGCGTCCTGGCCGCCAGCGCGTCGGACCCCGAGCCGGCTTCGCTGAGCGCGTAGGCGCCGATGATGTCGCCGGCGATGATGCGCGGCAGGTACTTCGCTTTCTGGGCTTCGGTGCCGAAGAGCACGAGCGGCAGCACGCTGAGATTGGCCTGACCGCCGAACGTGGTGGCAAACGACGCCGAGCGTGCGATGCGCTCCACGACGACCAGCGACGACACCTTGTCGAGGTCGAGGCCGCCGTACTGCTCGGGGGCACTCAGGCCAAGCAGGCCGATCTCGCCGCATTTCTTGATCAGAGCGCGCGACAACGCCCAGTCCTTGGCTTCGAGCCGGGGGAGCGCCGGCATGATCTCGGCCTCCACGAACTCGGCGGTCGTCTGCGCCATCATGCGGTGCTCTTCGGAGAGCTTCTCGGGAGTGAACGTCTCGCCGGGCTCTTCGAAGAGCCACGCCCCGCCCTTGATCTTCGTGTCGGTCGTGGTAGTCATATCCGTCCGCTCTCGTAGAGGCGGGTCTTTAGACCCGCCTGCAGCCGGTCGGTCTAAAGACCGACCGCTACATGCGTTCTAGTATGCCGGCCGCGCCCATGCCGCCGCCGACGCACATCGTGATCAGTCCGTAGCGGACGTTGCGCCGCCTCATCTCGTAAAGCAGCGTGGTCGTCAGCTTGGCTCCCGTGCAGCCGAGCGGGTGGCCCAGCGCGATCGCGCCGCCGTTGACGTTGAGACGGTCGGGATCGATGGGCAGCTCTCGCAAGCATGCCAGCACCTGCGCCGCGAACGCCTCGTTGAGCTCCACCAGATCCATCTGCTCGAGCGTCAGCCCTGCCAGCTTCAGCGCCTTCCGGATCGCGGGCACCGGGCCGATGCCGAAGCGTTCCGGCGCCACGCCGGCCGTGGCATAGGTGACGAACCGGGCGAGCGGCTGCAGGCCGTGCGCCTTGGCGAACTCCGCGGAGGTCACCAGCACCGCAGAAGCGCCGTCGCTCGTCTGCGACGAGTTACCGGCCGTCACGCTGCCGTTCGCGTGAAACGCCGGCCGCAGCTTCGCGAGCGCATCCATTGAGGTATCGCGCCGGGGCCCTTCGTCCTGGGCGAACGTCACGTCACGAACCGGAGCGGCGCCGGCTCCATTGCCGGGCGACGCCACGCGGAAGGCGAGCGGAACGACCTCGTCGGTGAAGCGGCCCGCATCCATCGCGGCCACCGCGCGCTGGTGGCTGCGCAGCGCGAATCCGTCCTGCTCTTCGCGGCTGATGCCGTGGTCGCGCACGTGGTTTTCGGCCACCAGCCCGGTCGTCAGGTAGACGTCGGGGTAGCTTTCCACGAGTGCCGGGTTGGGCGACACTTTGTTGCCCCCCATCGGCACCAGGCTCATCGACTCGGTGCCGCCGGCCACGATGGCACCCGCCCAGCCGCACATGATGCGCTCGGCCGCGAAGGCGATCGCCTGCAGGCCGGACGAGCAGAAGCGATTGATCGTGACCGCCGACGCCTCCACCGGCATGCCGGCGCGGAGGCTGGCGATGCGCGCCACGTTGAGACCCTGCTCCGCCTCGGGCATGGCGCAGCCCAGGATGACGTCGTCGATCTCGCGCGGCTCGATGCCGGGCGCGCGCCGCAGCGCCTCGGCAATCACCGTTGCCGCCATCTCGTCGGGGCGGACGGTCTTGAGCGCGCCGTTCGGCGCCTTGCCCACGGCGGTCCGGACGGCGGAAACGATTACGGCGTCGTGCATGAGAAATCCGCAAGCAGGTCGCGCAACACGTCGCCCACCTCGCTGGCCTGCCCGTCAAACAGGTGGTTGGCGCTGTCGATCTCGACGAGCTCCTTCGGGTCCTTGAGCTGCGCGTAGAACTGCCGTACCAGTTTGAGCGAGATCAGCTCGTCCATCTCGCCATGGATCACGAACTTCGGCTTGGTCGACAGCTTCACCGACCCGAACTCGTAGCGGTCCACTGGCGGAGCAATCCCGATCATCGCGCAGATCCGGTCGTCGTCGCAGGCGCTCGTCATGGCGATGTAAGACCCGAACGAAAACCCGGCGGCCCACAGGTCGGCGCCCGGATGCGCGCTGGCCATGTAGTCCACCGCGCGCCGGTAGTCGTCCATCTCGCCGCGCCCCTCGTCCCAGGCCCCGGCACTGCGGCCGACGCCGCGGAAATTGAAGCGCAGCACCACGCACCCGATGTCGGTCAGCGCCTTGGCGCTCTGGTACACGACTTTGGTGTGCATGGTGCCGCCCTCGATCGGCAGCGGGTGCGCGAACACTACCGCCGCGCGAGGCGCCGTCTTCGGGCGATCGATCAGGCACTCGAGGGGCCCCACCGCGCCCGGGATTTCGCGAATCAGGTCAGCCAACCCGTCTCTCCGGTGACTCCAGTACGTCGTTGCGGGGCTTTCGCGCCGCACCAGGCTCGCACGACTCGGCGAAGCCCGCGATCAGGCCCGCGAACTCGCCGGGCCGCGTCACCAGGCCGAGATGGCCCGTCCGCGCCAGCGTCACCGCCGTGGCATGCGGCCAGATGCGCGTGTACTCCGTGGTCAGTTCCGTCGGCACGACGCGGTCGAGGCCAGCCTCGCCGGTCACGACGAGCACCGGCAGCTGCACCGACGCCAGTCCGTCCACCGCCGCGTCGGCCGCGAGGCTCGCGCGGCGTGCCATCCGCGCCGGCGCCGGGAAGTGCGCCAGCGCCAGCGCCCCCTGCCGAATCGACGGCCAGAGGCCACGCCACCAGCCGTTGTACGCGGCGGCAACCTCAGGATAGAGCCGCAGCGCTCCCAACAGGAAGAGCGGCAACAGCAGGTTCGGGCTTCGCATGAAGAACTTCACGCGCGCGTCGGGCCGCCACGACGGCGGGATCGCCGACACCAGCGCGAGTCCCGTGACGCGTTCAGGAAAGCGCTGCGCGAACGCGACCGCCACCAGGCCACCGTAGGAAGCACCGCACACCACGGCGCGCTGAAGACCGCACGCATCGAGCGCCTGTGCCACCTGTTCGACGTAGGCCTCGAAGCCGTTGACGTGCGATTCCCACTCGGCGCTCGGCTCGTCGGCCAGCGAGAAGGTGATCACGCGACAGTGCTGCGCCAGTGCGTCGACGGCCGGCTCCATCCACTCCCAGCGGCCCTGAACGCCGGGAACCAGCACGACAGGAGCTCCGCGCCCGCGATCCACGACTCTCATCGATTGTTGTCGATCAACCATAGTATGGCCGAGGGTCGCCGTCAGGTATTGTTGACGAGTTGCATGCAGCGCGTTGATCGACGCCGGCTCCACCCGCGCGTCCACCACGATCTCGTGCGTTTGGGCCTGCCGAAGGACGGCGGCGACGTCGTTGCCTGCCGCGGCCTTCAACGCGGCGCTCGCCGCCCTGCAGCATGCCTTCGAGGTGGTTCACGGGCACGGCAACAACTACCGCCCCTTCGACGGAGACAACGGAGTGCCTGACACAGTGGAGATCACGCTTTTGAACCGGGCGCTGATGCCGGTCGGTGCCGCCGCGACGACTTGGACCTACCCGAGGCCGGGCCTCGATTTTCCCAACCGGCCCAACGCCGCGGATTACGCGTTGCGGTTCGACTAGCCATCGCCCGATGGATCACCTCCTGCTGCGTACCGGCAAGCGCGCCGTGCTGATCGCCGACGTGTCGGCGAGTGCCGACGGCCACGGCATCGGCTACGGAATCATGTTGAAGCGCTTCGACAAGGCGCTCTCGTACGCGCAGGCGAGCGGGCTGTCGCTGTTCTTCGTGCGCGAGTCCCCGATCAACCGCATCGTCTTCCGCCTGGAATCGGATGATGTGCGTATCGTGCCGCGCCGAGGGCTGCGCCGCCTGTTGCTCACGGCGATCTGGCATCTCGCCGCTCCCTTCCGCATCGGTGCGCCGTGGCTCTGGCTCCAGTGGACCGCCGCGCGGCTCGTGGTGGGGCAGCTCTATGCCCGCGTCGAGCGCTCCGGGCGGGTTCCCGCATCGATTCGCCGTTTCGTCGTGCGCCCGCGTCCGCTCTACGCCGCGCTCAAGAGGGCGAGCGCGGAGTACGCGCGGCGCTCCGATGCCGCTTGGAAAACCAGGGTGAAGGCGAGGGACCCGGGCCGCCGCCGCGACCCTCGGCGGCCGCCGCCGCTGTCGCGGCGCCTGCGCCTGCCGTCGTCGCTCGAGAAAGAGGCGTTGGCGTCGGCAGCACGCGTTGGCATCGAGCCGTCGGCGCGGCTGGTCACCGTGCACGTGCGCGAGTCTGGCTATCGCGCGACAGCGGGCCTGCGACAGCGGGAGTGGGACGATCTGCGGAACGCCCGCATCGAGACGTACCACAAGGCGTTTGCGGCGCTGGTGACCCGCGGCTTCACGGTGGTGCGGCTCGGCGACCGGACCATGACCGGCGTCACGATGCCCGGAGTGGTGGACCTGGCCACCTCACCGGCCCGCACCGAAGCGCTCGAAGCATGGTGCGTGCTGCGCAGCCACTTCCTGATCGGCTCCGATTCGGGTCCGTCGTGGCTGGCGTTTCTACTCGGGGTGCCGGTGCTGACCGTCAACGCCTTGCATCTAAGGGATGTGCTGCGACCCTGCGACCGCATGATCTGCAAGCTGGTACGGGACCGGGTCACCGGCCGCCCGTTGTCGCTGACGGACATGCTCGCCCCGTCGTTCCTGCGGAACGGCCTTCGGACCGACCTGTACGAGCACCTCGACAACACGCCTCAGGACATCAAGCACGCCGCGCTCGACATGGTGGACGTGGTGGAAGGGCAGACCAAGCTCGTGCACGATCAGCGTCAGTTCAACAAGATGCTGACAGCAGCGGGGAGGGAGTTGCCGAACGACTGGACCGGCCTGCAGGGCATCGCGCTGCTGCGGCGGCCGAAGGGCGCACTCTCGCGACGGTTTGCCCGGCGCTACCTCTCGCGCGCGTAGTGCTCAGTTCCGCAGGGGCTTGCCCGTCTTCAGCGTGTGCTGGATGCGCGCCTGCGTCTTCCGCTCGCCCAGCAGGCTGAGAAACGCCTCGCGTTCCAGGTCGAGCAGCTGCTGCTCGCTCACCGTCGTCGGATGCGGCACCGCCCCCCCTGCCATGATCGTCGCCAGCTTCCGGCCGATCAAGGCGTCGTGGTCGCTGATGCGGGCGGCACGCCAGGCGAGGTGAATGCCGAGCTTCAGCGGCGCCAGCACGGCGTCGCCGCCGACGGGAATCGCCGCGCGCGGCACCGGCCGCTGGTAGCCGTCGGCCACCCGCTGCAGAGCGTGCGCCTTGGCATCGGCAGTCAGCCGCTCGCGGTTCATCGTGATGGCGTCCGGTGTGCGCAGGTAGCCCAGGCGCAGCGCGTCGGCGCCGCTGGTGGAGGTCTTTGCGAAGCCGATGGTCTCGAACGCCTTCTGGATCGGCGGCATCAGGTCGGCGCCTGAAGCGACGCTTTCCGCCGCCCGCACGGTCATCTCTTTGGTGCCGCCGCCCGCGGGAATGAGGCCGACGCCCACTTCCACCAGGCCGATGTAGGTCTCGGCCGCCGCCTGCACGCGATCGCCGTGCAGCGCGATTTCGCAGCCGCCGCCGAGCGCCAAACCCGCTGGGGCAACCACCACGGGCACGTCGGCATAGCGCAGCCCCATCGTCGCGCCCTGGAAGGCGCGCACCATCAGGTCCAGCTCCTCCCAGTTCTCGTCCTGCGCCTCGAGCAGCACCAGCATCAGGTTGGCGCCGGCGGAGAAGTGCACGCCCTCGTTGCCGACGACGAGCGCCGCAAAATTTCTGGTCGCCTCGCGCACGCCGGCCTGCAGCATCTGCACCGTGTCGGCGCCGATGGCGTTCATCTTCGAGTGGAACTCGACGCACAGCACGCCGTCGCCGAGATCGACCAGGCTGGCGCCCGGATTCGTCTTGACGATGGCCGAGCGGTCGCGCGCGCTGCGCAGCAGCTGCAGCCCCGGGGCCGCGGGCGGCACCAGCCCGGTGCGGAGGCGTGGGTCGGCGCCGATGGCGTCCAGAATCTCGAACGGTCCGAGCTCCCAGCCGAAGCCCCATCGCATCACCCGGTCGACATCGTCGGGCGAGTACGCGATCGACGGCGTCACCGCTCGCGTGTAGTCGAGCGTCGGGCCCAACGTCTGCCGCAGGAAGTCGCCGACGCGCTCGGTCCCCGTGATCAGTTTGGCGATGCGCTCACCCGTGTCGGTGACCGACTCCGCGCCCGCGAGCGCACCCAGCTTGGGGCGCGTCTGTGGGTGGTACTCCAGCGTGGCCGGATCGATCACCAGAATCTGTGACTCGCCGTCGGCGCCCTTGACGCGCTTGTAGAACCCCTGGCCGGCCTTTTCGCCGGTCCAGCCGCGCGCCAGCATCGCCTCGACGAAGGGCGGCAGGACGAACGTGGCCCGTGCCGCCGGATCGGTCAGCCGCTCGGCGAGGTTGCGGACCACGTGAGCCAGGATGTCGATGCCGGCGAGATCGAGCGTGCGGAAGGTAGCGCTTTTCGGGCGGCCGATCGGCGGCCCGGTGATCGCGTCGATCTCTTCGATCGAATACGTGCCGGCTGCCACGAGCGCCAGGGCGCGGACCACGTCGAAGAGCGCGAGGTGGTTGCCGATGAAGTTCGGCGAGTCCTTCGCGACCACCACGCCCTTGCCGAGATGGAGGTCCGCAAACGCGGCGACGCCGGCGAGCACTCCCGGATCGGTGTCGGGCGTCGGAATGAGCTCGAGCAGCCGCAGATACCGAGGCGGGTTGAAGAAGTGTGTGCCCAGCCAGTGGCGCCGGAAATCGTCGCTGCGGCCTTCGGCCAGCACCCCGATCGGGATGCCAGACGTGTTGGAGCTGACGACGCTGCCGGGGCGCCGCGCCTTGTCGACGCGCTCGAGGAGCGCGCGCTTGACGTCCAGCTGCTCGACCACGCACTCGATGACCCAGTCGGCCTCGGCCAGCCGGGCCAGGCCGTCGTCGAACGACGCCGTCGTGACGAGCGTCCAGCCGTCCGACAGAAAAAAGGGATCGGGCTTGACCCCGCGCGCGCGCTTGAGGCCCTGCGCGGCGGCATCGGCCGTGACATCGAACAGGAGCGACGGCACGCCAGCGTTGGCAAAATGCGCGGCGATCTGGGAGCCCATGACCCCAGCCCCCAGCACGGCAACAGAACGGATGATCATCGATCTTGAGTCCGGCGGGTCTGAAGACCCGCCGCCACGAGTTGCGGTACACAGCATAGCCCGCCGCGGGGCACGCCAGGGATCAGCGCGACCGCACGAGGGGACGCGTGAGACAGGTGGGGCCGCCGGCGCCCTTCACGCTGATCTCGGAGCCGCTGTAATCCACGACCGTCGCGCCGGCGCGTTCGAGCGCGGCGCGCGTGAGCGGATTGCCCGACAGCATCAGGCATTGCCGCGGCGCCAGCGCGAGCACATTGGTGCCCATCGAGTCGAACTCCTCGTCGGGCGTGTCGACGAGTGCGATGCCGCGGGCAACCAGGCGTTCGTGGAAGGGAACGGGAAGGAGCCGGGCGTACACGACGGCCAGGTCCCGATCGACGGGGCTGATGAGCGACATCAGGTGCATCACGTCGCCGGACCCTTTCCAGTGGGGTAGCGGCACCTCGATCACCTCGACCTGCGGCCCGAGGATGCCCGCGAACTGGCGGATCCCCTCCGCGTTGGTCCGATAGCCGCGACCGACGGCGACGGTCCGGTCGTCGAACCACACGACGTCGCCCCCCTCGATCCGTCCCGGCGGTTCGATGGTGCCGGCAATGTTCGTCCAGCGACGGGCGGCGGCGGTGAACGCGCGCCCCTGCGCGGCCGGCTCGCCATGGCGCGCCGGCTTGCCCATCGCACAGAGCACGACACCGCGCGGGGTGGCCAGTGAGGCATCGCGCGCGTAGATCGAGTCGATGGTCGTGGCGGCGTCGGCGGGCAGGAACGTCAGCTCGGCGCCGTGGGCGGCGAGGAGCTCGAGAAAAGCGTCGTGCTCGCGGCAGGCCGCGTCGAAGTCCGGGGCGGCCGTGAAGCCGTGCGCCGCCCATTGCTGCGCGAGCACGCCGGCGCTCACGAATGCGTCGCGCGCGCGTTTCACCGCCACGTGCGTGAGGCGGTCGAACTCGTTGAGCGTCACTTCCATCGCGTCAGGATTGTCTCCCGGTCGAAGAGCGACACGCCCAGGCG
>Ga0070675_100005007_pt1 | contig 10117 bp, 6 predicted proteins | sample KBSM43metaG_FD_65343 | JGI IMG/M metagenome (GOLD analysis project Ga0070675, IMG submission 65343) | Miscanthus rhizosphere microbial communities from Kellogg Biological Station, Michigan, USA - KBS M4-3 metaG | ecosystem: Host-associated > Plants > Roots > Rhizosphere > Soil ...
CATCAGCATGATCCTCGCCGCGATCCTGCTGAAGATGGGCGGCTACGGCATCTTCCGCATCGCATATCCGCTCTACCCGGAAGCGGCAAAGCACATGTGGTTCCTGATCGCGCTGGTCGGCGTGGTCAGCATCATTTACGGCGCGCTGTGCGCCATGAGCCAGACCGACTTCAAGAAGCTCGTCGCCTACAGCAGCGTGTCGCACATGGGCTTCGTCACGCTCGGCGCGGCGATGATGACCGACGCCGCCGTCAACGGCGCGCTCTTCATGATGATCGCCCACGGCATTACCAGCGCGATGATGTTCTTCGTCGTCGGCGTGATCTACGAACGCGCGCATCACCGCGTGCTGGCCCGGTTTGGCGGCATCGCGACCACGATGCCCGTCTACACCGGTTTTTCCACCGTCGCGTGTTTCGCGAATTTAGGCTTGCCCGGCCTATGCGGCTTCGTCGGCGAAGTGATGGTCCTCATCGGCGCTTTCCAGGCCGCCAAGCCCGATTCGATCCTGATCAGAACCTTCGGCGACGGCATCCGGCCGTGCATCATGACCCTCGCCGTCATCAGTTGCTTCGGCGTCATCCTCACCGCCGGCTACATGCTCTGGACCATCCAGCGTGTCTTCCTCGGCCCGGAGAAGAGCGAGTACAAGGATTTCCCCGAAGTCGACAGCCGCGAGATCAGCGTCCTCACGCCGCTGACCGTCATGGCGATTCTCCTGGGCATCCTGCCATACGTTTTCTTCTTCGTCTTCACGGATTCGACGGTACACGCCCTGTTCGGTCTCTTCCGGACCGGCGGGGCGGCGGTGGCGGGGCTGTGACACGATGATGACGACGCCACACATCCTCGCCGCGATCGGCGTGCCGTTCATTCCCGGCTGGGCCGAGCTGCGCCCGTTCTTCGGCGACCTCGTGCTCATCCTTACGATCGTCGCCGTGCTGTTGACGCCGTTCTTCACCTCGTCGCGCTCGAATCTCGCGACCGCGCTCGTTTCGCTCCTGGGCCTGGCCATCGCCTTCATCGGCCAACTCGCCGTTGGATCGGGTGATGGCGTCGTCGGCGAGCATTTCCGCGGCATTCTTGTCGCGGATCAATTCGCCCACCTGTGGAAGCTGATCCTCATGCTGTTCGTGATGGGCGTGATCCTCATGTGGTTCACGACCGTCTCCAACACGATGCACGAAGGCGACGGGCCGGAGTTTTTCGCGCTGCTGCTGTCGGCGACGCTCGGGATGTCGCTGATGGCGTCGACGCACAACCTGCTGATGCTGTTCCTCGCGGTCGAGATGGCGTCGCTGCCGAGCTACGTGCTCGCGGGGTTCCGCAAGACGCACCGCGTCGGCGCGGAGGCGTCGCTCAAGTACGTCCTCTTCGGCGCGGCCACCAGCGCGGTGATGGTGTACGGGCTCAGCTATCTCTACGGCCTGTACGGGTCGCTGAACGTCGCGGAGATTGCGACGGCGATGGCCAAGACAGGCACGATGGGCACCGGCGGGGCAGCGCTGCTGGCGGTGTCGATTTTCGGGCTCATCGTGGGGATCGGCTTCAAGATCTCGGCAGTGCCGTTTCACTTCTGGTGCCCGGACGTTTTCGAGGGCGCGAGCATCGACGTGACGACGTTTTTATCCGTCGCCAGCAAAGGCGCAGCGCTCGTGCTGCTGCTTCGCGTGCTGACGCTGCTCGCCAATGGCCTGGGCTACCAGGGCCATGCGGGCGGCGTGTCGCTCCAAGCGATCGCGGTGACGATCGGCGTGATCGGCTCGGTCACCTGCACCGTCGGCAACACCGGCGCGCTCGTGCAGAACAACATCAAGCGGCTGCTCGCCTACAGCTCGATCGCGCACGCGGGGTACATGCTCTGTGCGCTCTCGCTGCTGGTGAAGAACCGCGCTGACATCGTCATCGGCCACGGCAATGTCGTCGAAGTCGCCGCGGCGCAGGCGATCCTGCTTTATCTGGCGGTTTACCTGTTCATGAACCTCGGCGCGTTCACGGTCGCCGCGCTGGTCTATCGCGCCACGGGCAGCGAGGACATCAATGATTACGCGGACCTCGTGCGCCGCGCGCCGGTCGCCGCCGCGGTGATGACCGCCTGCATGTTCAGCCTGATCGGCCTGCCGCCGTTTGCGGGCTTCGCGGCGAAGTTCAACCTGATGAAAGTGCTCGGCACCAACGGCGGCTGGTGGTGGCTGCTTGTCGTGGTGATCGGCGTGAACACGATCGTCAGCCTCTACTACTACGTTCGCGTCGTGAAGATCATGTACTTGAGCCGGACCGACGCCCCCGCGCTATCGGTGAACCCGCTCGGCCTCGGGCTGGCGGTCGCGTGTGCGGCGGCGCTGCTGCTGATGTTCTTCGGTTACGGCCCCATCGATCGGCTGACGACGTCCTACGCGCAGATCTACGCCGGCCAGGCCAATGTCGCGCCCGCGCCCGCGCAACCGTCGTCGCCGCCCGCGCCCGCCACCGCCCCTGGCGCGACAACCCGCCCGGCGCAGACGGCGCTGGCCATACCGGACTAACATGGCGACGAACCTGGCCGGCATCCCGATGAGCAACCGCGACCGCAACAATCACAGCAGCAGCGCCATCCCGCTCGCCGTCATCGACCTGCTCAACAGCCTGCTTGAAGCGGAGATGAACAGCGTCTTCCGCTTCATGGGCGAAGGCTCGCCGTACTTGAGCCGCGCGACGGTCGAAGTCCGCCGCCCACTCGCCGAAATGGTCGTCGCCGAGCGGCAGCGCGCCGGCCAGCTTGCCAACCTGATCGAATCGATGGGCACGGTCCCGACGCCGCAGGTCGGCGTCCGCCGCGAGGAGCAGTTTCTCGCCTTCCTGTCGCTGAAGTTCTTGCTGCCCAAGCTGCTGGAGGAGAAACGCCTGGAGTTGCAGCGATATGAGAACGCGCTCCGCGGCATCAAGCCGTTCCCGAACGTCCCGCCGGAAGTGCCCGGCGTAATGACGGCGCACATCGCGCAGCTTCGCGCCGAGTTGGCCGCGCTCGAACAAGCCGCCGCGCACGTCGCCAGGGACAGTAAAGCTGCGAAGAAAGATCCGAGTGAACCGGCCGCCGGCACAAAGACGCATTCCGATGCCGGTCCCGCCGCCGGTTAAGAGCACCACTACTTACGCCGGTTTGTGAAGTTGACGCGCAGGCGAGAATCGGCCAATCTGGCGCGGGTATGGGCGTTGCCGACACCAAGCACGCAGAGCTGGTCTCACAGACACCGGTCTACAAGCATCTCGACGCGCCCGAATCGCAGGATCCGGCCGATGCGCCGGCGTCGGAGCAATCGCACCCGATGCAGCCGCGCGTGGACGACAACATGATCGGCCAGGCCCTCGTCTCTGGCGGTGGCGGCGGCAACAACAGCGGGGGCGCGAGCGGTGGCACGGGGGCATTGCGCGAGCGCGATCCCGTCGCGGCCGGCATCCGCACGCCCGACCAGCCGACCTGGTTTGACAAGGTCGAAGCCTTCGTCAGCCGGCTCAGCATGCGCGATAACTTCTGGAACAGCGTCTGCTCGCTGCTGTGGTTGCCGCTGGCGTTCTTCAGCGGCATTCGGATGAAGGAACTGGAACCGGGGACGATCGCCGCGCAGGCGATCCTGCCGTTCCGCCGGTTCAACCGCAACTGGTACCGCGCGATGGCGGGCGGGGCGCTGCTGGCCAACAGCGAAATCGCCGGCGGCACCTACGTCTTCGGTATCTGCGGCGCCGACTACACGGTCGTCTGCAAGAATCTGAACTACACGTTCCTCCGCCCATGCTTCGGCCCTGCGGTCTATCGAATGACCGCGCGCGAGAACATCCACGAATTCGCCCGCCAGGGCGGCGAGTTCAACACCACCATCGACATGGAAATCAGCCAGCAGGGCTTCCGCGGCGAGCGCGACCGCCGCGTCGGCCGCTGCGAGGCCACCTTCCACGTCACGCCAAAGGTGCATCACAAGCGCAAGGCTCAGCGGAAGCGCAAATGAACTGAATTGACAATTGAAAATTGACAATTGGCAATTTTCAATTGTCAATTCATTTCGCCAGTGACCACTTCCCCTCCCGCTGCCCGCTCTTCGGTACTTAACGACCTCCTCCGCGCCACCTTCCTCGCCTCCTCCTGGACCTGGGTCATCGGCATGTTCCTGCCGGTGCTGCTGGTGCGCGAGTACGGCGTCTGGGCGTGGGTGATCTTTGCGATTCCGAACTGCGTCGGCGCCGCGGCGATGGGATGGACGCTGCGGACGCGCGAGCAGAGCGTCGCGATGGTCGCGGCGCACGGGACCGCCTGCCGCGTCTTTTCGCTCGTCACCATCGCGTTTCACGTCTTCGTCGTCGGCTGGATCATCCTGCCGTGGATGAGCGCCTACGGCTGGCTGCCGGGTGTGTTCATGTTCGTCTTTGCGCTGCTGACGATGCGCACGAGCGGCGTCGGCATCGCGGCGGTGCTGACGTACATCTACTCGCTCATGTGCGCCGCGCTCTTTCTCAGCAACGCCGGCGTCAACATCGTCAAGCCCGATGCGCTCCCGCCCGGCGCGCTGGCGATGGCGCTGATCGCGCTCGTGCCGGTCTGCGTCTTCGGGTTCGCGCTCAACCCGTATCTCGACCTGACCTTCCACGCCGCGCGACAGGCGTCGACGACGCCGCGCGGCGCGAAGATCGCGTTCGGCGTCGGGTTCTGCGTGCTGTTCTTCGCGATGATCTGCTTCACGCTCGCGTACTCCGGCGTGCTGTGGCGCGACATCGTCTTCAGCGCCGTCAACGGTCGCCCGCCGCCGGCTGAGTCGGCCGTCTGGTTCGTCGTCGGGCACATGCTGTTCCAGGCGGCCTTCACGAGCGGCATTCACACGGCGAGCGTCGCCACGAGCGCAAAGGCATGGCTCGGCGTGATCGTTGCGATCGCGCTGGGCGCGGGCGGCGCGTGGTGGGCAAACCGAACCGTCTACCGCGGCGAGATGCTCGCCGGCGAGCTGCTCTACCGGCTGTTCATGTCGTTCTATGGATTGATCTTCCCGGCGTACGCCTGGATCTGCATGTTCCCCAGTTGGCGTAACCCGATTAGACCGACCCGCCGCGCGATGATCGTTTTCTTGATCGCCGCCGCGCTGGCGGCACCGTTTTACGCAATGGCGTTCATCGGCGGGCGGATGCCGTGGGCGATGGCGGGCGTGCTCATCGTGCTGCTTGCCCGTTTTGCCGTACCCGCCGGTCGACGCGGGCCGGTGGACAGCGCATAATATTGCCGACGGGTCGGTTCGCCCCGTTTTCACATCGTGGTGGACACTTCGCCCGCAGAAAAATGCCCGTGCCCGGTCGGTTCGACCGATCCTAAAATGTGACGTGCCGGGGCGGGTTGATCAGTTACGACGCCGTCGTGTTTGCATGGATTGTTCAATTGGAGGTGTTCGTTCGCGATGGAAACTGAAGTCACATGTCCCGATTGCGGCAAGGTGATCGCGCCGGCCGGCGCGGTCGACAACATCCTGCGCTGCCGCTGCGCCGAGAACCGTGTGCCCAAGACTTCCATCGACAGCGTCTCGTCGCGCCCGAACATCTCGGTCCCCATCCCCGACATCGCGGAACTCACCGAGCCAACGGCCAAGGACGATACCGACACCATCGACGCCGGCGCCAACGCCGCGCTGACCAGCACCGAAAAGAAATGCTACGTCTGTGGCGCCGATCTCGCGGGACGTGTCCGGCTGAAAGACCACCTCGGCCGCTACTGGTGCAAGGAATGCGCCGCCGCCGACGAACGCGCCAAGAAGCGCGAAGACGAGCTGCGCTGCGCCGACTGCAGCCGAGTCTTCCCCGTCCGCAAGCTGCAATACTTCCAAACCGACCGCGTCTGCGCCACCTGCTTCAAGGAGCGTGAAAAAGTCCTCGAGCGCAAGATCGTCAAGGCCACCGCCGAAAAGCTTCACAAGTCGCACGAGTACGGAAAGCTGAAATGGATGGCGATCATCGCCGTTGGGCTGATCGTAATCGCGACAATCTTCCAAATGAGTCGATAGCTGCTGCTGCTGCTGCGTGCGGGAAAATACAAACGCAGAGACGCAGAAAAAAAGAAAGAGAAAGAGAGAGACGGCGTGAGGCGGACCCGTGACACGGGCGTCTCGCCGTCTCGCCGGTGCTAGCTATTTACGTGTGGGCGAGACGCCCATGTCACGGGCGAACACCTATTAATCCAATCTTGTCTAGTTCTCTCTGCGTCTCTGCGTTTGCATTTAGGTTTGCGTCCTCACCCCGAGAGCGAATCCAGCCACTGATCCACGTAGTTCCACTTCGCCTGCCACTGTGATGCCGGCTTAGTCTTGCTGAAGTAGACCTCGACGGAGGTCGCGAAGTCCTCCAGCGGATTGGTCTTGCCGTACTCGCGCGCGAACTCGGTGCCGGGCGTGAAGGTCCATTCGCCGGCGACTTTGCGCCAGTGGCTGATTTCGACGAAGTCGCCGAAGCTCGGATTCTCGTCGGTCTCATCCCAATTGTGGGCAAGTTCGTGGATGACCGTGATGTGCGCGGGAATCGTCGGCTCGGTGAACGCCAGGTCAGCGATGTTCATCTCGCCCTGGCCGTCATTGGTCGCCAGCGTGTCTTCGCCGAGGTCGGCGACGCGGCGGAAGACGGGGGTGTCGCCGCTGGCGAACTTCAGCAGCCGCGTGTTGTTCGTGCGCGACTGCAGCATCGCGAAGCCCTTGTCGATCTGCCAGATTTCATCCTCGGTCCAGCGCACATCGACGTCCTTGAACCCCATGAGCGCGTCTTCGCTGGCGACGTCGGTGTGCGCGTCGTCGTCGTAGCTGTAGAAGCGGTCCGCGTCCTCGTTGCCGGTCAGCACATCCGCATCGACCCCGCCGAACAGCGCATCAACACCCGGCCCGCCGTTGAGCGAATCCTCGGCCGTCCCGCCGCTGAGGCTGTCGCTGCCCGCGCCGCCGTCGAGGAAATCCAATCCGTTCTCGCCGTATTCAAAGTCGTTGCCGTCGTCGCCGAACAGCGAATCGTTGCCATCGGCGCCGTGGAGCGTGTCGTTCTCATCGCCGCCGTGCACGATGTCGACGCCGTTGCCGCCGGTGACGGTGTCGAAGCCGGCGTCGCCGAAGACCTGGTCGTCGGCCTTTTCGCCATCAAGGCTGTCGTCGCCGTCGGCGCCGTGCATGGTGTCGAAGCCGTCGCCGCCCAGGAGAAGGTCGTCGCCTTCGTCGCCGTTCATCAGGTCGTTCTGCCCCATGCCCAGGATGGTGTCGTTGCCCGCGTTGCCATAGAGCTTGTCGTTGGACGATCCGCCGGCCAGGACATCGTTTCCGTCCTCGGCGAAGAGCCGATCGACGCCGCCGCCGCCTTCCATGTGATCGTTCGATTCGCCGCCATAGATGCGATCGGCGCCGTCCTCGCCGAAGAGCCGGTCGGAGGTGGGCCCACCATCGATGCGATCGTCGCCGAGTCCACCGAAGACCAGGTCCTTTCCGCCGCCGGAAACGAGCGTATCCGCGCCCGCGCCGCCAATGATCGTGTCGTTTCCCAGCCCGCCGAGCACGTAGACGCCGCCGATCCCTTTGCCGATGTCGAGCCGATCGTCGCCTTCCTTCAAGTCGATCTGGATCGACGTGACATTCGCCGGATTGAACCGCGCGATCGACGAACCGATGGCGACTTGAATCTTCGGGACCGATCCCTTGATCGCCAAGGCGATGACATCCGCATCCGCCGTCCCCGTGATACGCAGGATGCCGCCCGGGTCGAGGACGGCGTCGAGAAGAAGGCGGCGTTCGAGAACTTCACTGGGAGCAACGTGTTGCTGGCGCATCAGACGCATGAAACCATCCACTTCGCGCGGGGAAAATCGTTCGACCGAACCGAAGAATACGAACCTCGGGCGTAATTCCTATACGCCTGGCGGACGTTCGTAAGTCCTGTGTTTTCACAAAATGTTCAAAAAAACTGGCCCAACTTCAGGCCCGGCCAAGAGTAAAAATGCGCAATTAGAGCCCGGCCGCCGCACGGGGCGGGGTTCGGATGAGTCGTGGGTCGTCGGCGAGTCAAAATGCGGCAGGCGTGACGGGCGTGGCGGCAAACGGTATCCGGACGCGGCTCCATGTTTGGCGGCTTACGCTGCGGCGGCGCGATTTTCTGGTCCCGGCGGTCATGAAACTCATGGCCGCTTTGCGTGTCTAACGATAGAATAGCGGGTCACTCCGCTCGCGCTCCGCGCGAGCGAAATCTCGGATTGAACGCAAGTTGCGCACTTGAGAGGCACTGGCATGAACACGTTCTCATCTCATCGACGTTGGATCCTGATGACAGCGGTCGCGGCCGCTTTGCCGATGGTGACCCTCACCTCCGGCGCTTCCGCCCAGCAGCGCATCAATGCCAACGGGCGGGTGCTGGATGCAAGTAATCGCGTCGGAAGCGGCGGGCAGAATCCCGATGACAGCAACTTCCGCGCGCCGCAGAACGCGATCAACAACGCGATCATCACCGGCAACGTCACCGCCGGAAAACATTTCCGCGGGCCGATCGATTACACCGATCCCAGCGCGTTCCGCGGCCCGACGGCCGGCATCAACATGGACAATTTCCTGCGCCAATCCTCCGGCGCGACGAAGGACTCGCGGCTGGCGGATACGGACACGCTGTATTACGGCGAACGCCGCGCCGCGCCGCCGCCGCCGAATTTCGTCGAAGTCGGCGGCGTCGGTTCCGGGTCGTACGTGCCGGCGCAGCAGGTGCCGAATCGGCCGCTGTCGGATCAGCGCGTGGGCGCGGTCGATTTCTCGCAGCCGTACGTTCTGCCGGCACCGGGACAGTTGCTCCTGCCTGGCCCGGTCGATCCCAGCGCGGGGCAGCAGTTCATTACCGCCAGTCCGCTCACCGGCATCCGCCAGATCAACGCGAACGACCCGAACTTCTTCAACAACGTCACGAACACGCAATACAACCCGGTCACCGGGCGCATCGATGACAACGCCATCCAGAAGATGCGCGACGAGTTGAACGCGGCGGCGAACGCGTCGAACCCCGGGATGACGCCGCCGGTCGATCGGACGAATGATGCCTCCAACACCTTCGGCGGTGCGGAGGGAACGAGCGGCGGGGCGAACGGCGGCGGCGGGGCGGGCGGGACGAATGGTGCCGGCGGCGCAAGCGGCACCGGCCTGGGCGGTGCGGGCGCGCAGCCGATCCAACAGCAGTCACTCCTCCAGCCCAATACCGGCGCCACGCCGATCGAACAGAAGCCGATCACCGAGCCGATCGTCCGCGACGCCAACCAGCTCGGCACCGGCCAGAGCTTGCGCAACCGCATGACGGCGCTGGTCCCGCCCGACCAGCAGAGCAGTGTCTACGCGCAGCTTCGTCGTCAGCATGATGAATCGGTGGCGGACGCGAACATGTCCGACGCCGAGGCGGCGCGCGCGTACAACGCGGCGCGGCGCGCGGAGGCCGACGCCAAAGCGCGCGGCGCGGCTCAGCCGGGTCAGCCCGGCCAACCGGGCGCGCCCGCTGGCGCCGGACTGGCGACGGGTGCGCCCGGAGCATTGCCCGGCCAACCCGGCGCGCTGCCCGGCCAACCCGGTCAGATCCAGGGCGCGGCGAACCCCGGCAATCTCGCAACGCAAGCCCCCGGCGCGGCGCCGATCCCGCAGCCGCCCGGCCCTGGCGACGCGCCGGCGCCCGGCGTCGTCGACTACACCAAGAAGAACGCGCAGCTCCTCAAGGAGATGGGATCGAACGAGCAGAAGGCGGCGAAGAAGAAGAAGGTCTATGCGCCGGTGAAGGTCCCGTCGCTCGCGACCGGCGTGAAGGCCAAGGGTCTGGGCGACATCCTCAAGAACGCCGAGAACCTCATGAAGGACGGCAAGTTCACCTCCGCGCTCGATCAGTACGACACCGCCGAGCAGGTCGCGCCCAACAACCCGCTGACACGCCTCGGCCGCGCCAACGCCGAACTGGGCGCGGCCTACTACGCGCGGGCCGAAGCTCACCTGCGCGACGTCTTCCAGAAAAATCCCGAGCTCCTCGCCGGCCAGTACGACCTGACCAACATGCTCGGCGAGCAGCGGATGCAGGTGCTCGTGAAAGACCTGAAGGAGATCGCCAACCGCGAGCAGAAGGAAGC
>Ga0070675_100005009_pt1 | contig 10116 bp, 8 predicted proteins | sample KBSM43metaG_FD_65343 | JGI IMG/M metagenome (GOLD analysis project Ga0070675, IMG submission 65343) | Miscanthus rhizosphere microbial communities from Kellogg Biological Station, Michigan, USA - KBS M4-3 metaG | ecosystem: Host-associated > Plants > Roots > Rhizosphere > Soil ...
GGCTCACCAGGCGGAGTGCCCGTGACCTACACGGATCTGATGACCGCCACCGACAAGAACGGCCAGTCGTGGAGCTATCTGTCTTCAGAAGCGGCCTACCAATACGTGCGCGAATTGCATCGCAAGAATCTCATCATTCCAATCGTTGGAGACTTCGCGGGCCGTTCCGCTCTGCGAAAGATCTCCGACTACCTCAAGCAGCGCAACGCGAATGTCACCGCTTTTTATGTGTCGAACGTGGAGAACTATCTGTCGGGCCCTGGAGTGCTGCAAAACTTCCACGCGAATGTCGCCAACTTGCCGATCGATGCTTCCAGCATGTTTATTCGATGGGCTCCAAGACCTGCGATTCCAAACGTACCCTGGTACACGCCTGAAATGGGAGGCGTGTGGGGCGTCGCCACGTCACTGGCGCCGATGGCGGAACTCGTTGATCTGATCAAAGCGGGCCGGGCACCTGCCAGCTATAACGACACGCTGCGGATCTCGAAAGATCCCATGTTGCTCGCCGCATCGATTCAGGATCCCTCGTTGCGCAGGGTCACCGGTCGCATCAGTGGAATTGCGGGGCTCAAGCCCAACGAGATTGCTCGCGTCGAACTGATTGAAAACCTGCGTCCCGCGGGGCTGATCATCAGTGCGGAAGTCGCAGCCGACGGTTCATTCGCGTTTGGAAATGTCTCGCCACGGACTTACCAGGCCATTATCCTGCGGTCCTGCAAGGGTTGCAGTTCGTCGCGCGTCGGTGGTTCACCGGTGAACGTTGTAGTCGCCGACAAGGATATATCGGGTCTGCAGCTCGTGCTTGATCCTCAATAGAGGCCGGAGCAGGCCAGACGGGTATCGTGAGCGGCACAAAGCCGCGAGGAGCTGAGTTCATGAATCGACTGATACAAATTGGTGCCGCCTTGCTCTTGTCTGCCTTTGCCGTTATCGTAGCGGCACAGTCGGTCTACCCGACACGCACAACGGTCTACGACCCGGCGAACTCCTGGAATGGATACACCGTTCTATCGCCGTTGAACACGCAGGCGGTGATCGTCATCGATATGAACGGGAACGTCGTCAAGCAATGGGACGGCTTCGTGAACTCGGCAGGCGGCCCTGCCCGCGTATTTCCGAACGGCGTGGTGATGGCGGCCAACGGAACAAATGCTCCCCGCCAGGAATCACTCGAGCTCATCCAGCGCGACTTCGAAGGTAAAGTCCTGTGGCGCTTCGATCACAACGAGCAAATCCAAACGCGTGGCGGCGCCACAGTCTGGTCGGCGCGCCAGCATCACGACTGGCAACGGGAGGATTTTCCGGCGGGCTACTATTCGCCCGGAATCACGCCGGGAGCGCAGGACAGCAAGACTCTGATCCTGACACATAAGAACCACGCTCGTCCAAACGTTGCCACGGCGCAGCTCGAAGACGATCGGCTCATCGAGGTTTCGTCGAAGGGAGACATTCTCTGGGAATGGGTGGCGAGCGACCACATCGATGAATTTGGCTTCAGCGACGCCGCCAGGAAAGCAATCATGGTCGCGCCTGGGGTGAACGCCGCGCGAGGCAGCTTCGATTGGCTACATATCAACTCGGCCACTTATGTGGGACCGAACCAGTGGTTTGACCGGGGAGATCAGAGGTTCGCTCCCGGCAACGTCATCATCAGCAGCCGGCAGGCCAGCTTTATCGCTATTGTCGCTCGAGACGGCAAGGTTGTCTGGCGGCTTGGTCCCGACTTCAGCGAATCGAAGGAGCTCCGAGCCATCCGCCAGATTATCGGACAGCACCATGCGCACATCATCCCGAAAGGCCTGCCTGGGGCAGGGAACCTGCTGGTCTTTGATAACGGCGGAGCCAGCGGTTACGGGTTTGCAAATCCAAACGCGCCTGACGGTGCGAACTCCTTTGCACGCGCGAACTCGCGCGTTCTGGAGATCAATCCCGTGACGCTCGAGCTCGTCTGGTCTTATAACGGGCCGAGATTCTACAGCTCCAATATCAGCGGCGCACAGCGTTTGCCAAACGGCAATACGCTCGTCACCGAAGGCGCGAGTGGCCGGTTACTCGAGGTCACAAAAGAAGGCAAGATTGTCTGGGAATACATTTATCCCGTGTTTAGCGGGGCAAATTCCACAAACGGTGTCTATCGCGGCTATCGGATACCCTACGACTGGCTTCCAAAAATCGAGCGGCCCAAAGAGCAGGCCGTCGTACCCCCACCCATCGCCAACTTTCGCGTTCCGTAGGGAGTTCTGGTGACGTTGACCGAACTAGCGCTGCAGGCTGACATGAACCTGAAAGCGATTCCACGAGTTCGGTCAACGTCACCAGAACTTGCCGGCTGAGCTTCAGCACTTCGTTTTGCCTATGCCCAAACACGCAGGGTAGAATCCCGGTCGAAAATCTCGGAGGGAAACAAGGCGATTCAAATAAGCTGCCGGCCTTGCATTGGCCGCAGGTGTGATGCTGGCTGCAAGCTTCAACAACCGCGTCGATGCATCCGTCGGACATGAACTCTCCATGGCCGGGCGGGCTTAGCGGAAACTGATCCTCGCTGAGGAGGGAACATTTTGATATCTCCGGCGTCCTCTAGTATGTGAAGAGTGCTGCGGAACATCGCCGCCAATGGATTCATTTTGTGATTTCTGCCGCGACTATGTTCGCTCTGGCAGGGTTTACGGTCTGGCGCGCCTCCGTCACGGCATGGCGGCCGCCGACAGATCGGATCTACTTCTTTCCCAACAATACGTGGCTTGGTTCGATCGACCACCGCTGGCTCAGCGGTTGGCTGAGTCGAATCGATCGCAGTTGGTTCAATGACTTTCTATTGGGCCCCGGAACGGTGGCGTGTTTCTTCGTGGCGTTCACTTTGCTCTATGCGGTTGGCGGTCTGTTGCATGACGAGACGGACAGCGTTCTCAATTCGCATCGGACGGTGGGCAGCGATTCCCGCTGGGCTGATCACAAGAGGCTCATGAAAATCATTCTGTATGGACTTCTTGTGCGAGCGCTGGTCGGGGGATGGGGTGAAGAGGTAGGAATTTTGGCCAGTTCGCTGGTGTTCGACCCTCTGGATCTGAGCGTGGAACTGGCAGGAATAGTTCTGGGCGCGTGGCTCGTCCATACGCTTTCCTATCCCCTCTTTTCCAGGAGGCCGCACTTTGCGCCCGGGGAACACGACCTCTCAGGCCTGGAACACCTGCGGGCGAGACTTGGCATTGACATCGCATCCGTTGTCGCAACCGGCATCTATATCTTCATCGTCGATCCATTTGAGCTTCGCCCGCTGACGCTGGTCGAACGCCAGATACTTTCCATTGAGATCGCCGTTGTATTTCTCACTTTCAGATGCGGTTTGAGGCGCGGCCTGAACGGATCGATCACGGGGGGAAACAACTTTCAGTTAAGCAAACGACCTGTCGTGAGTTAAAGTGCCGCACCAGTGAGACATTTTTCATGAAGCCTATTTCACGCCGAGAGTTTGTCACGCTAACGACGGTCGTTCCTGTTGCGATACCTGCCATTCTTCAGGGGCGCGCAGCGCCAACAGCGCAGGAAATCGTCGACCGGATCAAGCAGAGAATCGGAATCGAATGGAAAGCAGATGGCGTAGACACGTTCAAGGCGGGCGACCCGATGACTCCCGTAAAGGGAGTCGCCACCAGCGCGATGGCCAGTCTCGATGTTTTGAAGCAGGCCGTGAAGGCAGGAGCAAATTTCGTCATCACATGCGAGCCGACATTCTATTCGAGGGCTGATGCTCCTGCGCCAACCGGCGCACGACGAGGCGGGCCCGTCGCTCCGGACGCAATCTTCACGGCGAAGAACGAGTTCATCAGGAACAACCAGCTTGTGGTGTGGCGATTCAGCGATCACTGGCGTCAACGTACGCCGGATCCTCTCAGTGTTGGTCTCGCCGATACTCTCGGCTGGGGAAGGCTTCGTGCTCAGGACGATCCGCGCCGCATCACGATACCCGGCACGACACTGGAATCGCTCGCGTCGGACTTGAAGAGGAAACTCAACAGTCGAGGCGGTATTCGCGTTGTCGGTGATCCCAGGCTCAGGGTCTCGAAGATCGCGCTGCTTCCGGGCACGAGCCCCGTTCAGAGTGCGCTCGGCCTCTTTCCGCTGGTCGATGCCATCATCGCGGGCGAAGTTCGAGAGTGGGAATCCGTCGAGCTTGCTCGCGATAAGGTCACTGCCGGAGAACGCAAGAGCCTCATCCTTCTCGGCCGCGTTGTTTCCGAGAATCCCGGCATGAGTGAGTGTGCGAAATGGTTGAAGGACGTCGTGCCTGAAGTCCGCACGACGTGGATTCCGGTAGACGATCCCTATTGGAGGCCGGTGTAATGCGCGCCCTCACTGCCGGCGAAGTGGTCTCCCGCGTCAAATCGAATCTTGGCATACCCTGGCGCGACACGACCTACAGAGACACGTTCAAGTTTGGCGGTCCCGAGACGGAAGTCCGAGGCATCGCCACGACAATGTTCTGTAATTTCGATGTTGTACAGCGGGCTGCGCAAGCGGGAATGAACATGATCATTCCGCATGAGGATACCTACTGGAACGATCGGGATGACGTTTCGATTGTCAGCGGCGACCCTCTGTACAAAACGAAGGTCGAGTTCATGAAGGAACACAACATGGTGGTGTTCCGCATCCATGACCACATGCATTCGCAGCGACCGGATTTCACGTATGTCGGATTGGCGCGTGCTCTCGGTCTCGACAGGAAGTACGAAACGGCTCCCGAGTCGCATCGCTTCGTCATTCCTGAAACCACCCTGGGCGCACTGGCCTCTGACTTTCAAAAGCGGCTCGGTGCGCGAGCCGTTCGGGCGGTTGGCAATCCCAACGCGAAAGTCCGCCGCATCCAGGTGGGAGTTGGCTACGCCACTCCGGCGGTCAACGACCCCGAGGTTGACGTTGTTGTCAGCGGGGAGCAGCAGGAGACCGACGGCGGCTTTGACAGCCCGGAGTACGTGCTCGATGCGGTTTCACTCGGGATCACCAAGGGCTGGATCATGCTGGGTCATGCGATCTCCGAAGAGCAGGGAATGCTGGAAATGGCTCAATGGATCAAGTCGTTCACTCCCGAAGTTCCCGTTCAGTTGATCCGCGGCGGTGAACCGTACTGGGCGCCGAAATAGTCTTTGCTGACTGCGCGTCCAGGACTGAGATGGACTGAGATGGACCCTGCGGCCGTCCAACGCTTACGATCCTCGATTAGAGCCGCACGACTGAAAGGGATACCATGAAGCCTGCAATTCCGCTGTTCCTGCTGTGTCTTGCTTTAGGGTGTGGGTCGTCGAGGGAGCCGTTTGCCGAGTCAACTCGGACAGCATCAATGCTGCCTGCGGCATCGCCGCAGGCTCCCACGGAAAGCGTCCAGCGTCGCCTTGTCAGAACCGTAGACCTGGATCTTCGAGCGACAGACACCACGGCCACGTCAGAAAGCCTTCAAAAGCTGGCGACGGAGTTTGGGGGGCACATCAGCTCTCTGACTTCGGAGCGTCGGAGCGGCATGCTCGTCTACTCGATGACGTTGCGAATCCCGGAAGCTCGACTCGAGGAAGCAATCACGCGGATCAAGAGCCTGGCCGATGTGGACCGCGAAACGATGACACAGGAAGACGTCACCGAGAAGTATGTCGATCTGGCGGCGCGCATGAAGACTCTCGAGGCCACCGAGTCGGAACTGCGGAATCTGCTTTCTGAATCGCGCCAGCGTCAGCAGAAGGCAGACGAAATCATGGCCATCTACAAGCAACTGACGGAGATTCGCTCGAGCATTGAGCAGATTCGTGGTCAGTTGAACGTGATAGCGAATCTTTCGGCGCTCGCAACCATCAGAATTAATCTGCTTCCAAAGGAGTCGCCGGCAGTGGCGATTTCCTCCTGGCGTCCGTCCGAAACCGTGCGTCGCAGTTTTCAGTCGCTGGTCTCGGTGCTGACCGGCCTGGTGGACTTCGCGATCATCCTCTGTATCGTGGTGCTCCCTCCGACGTTGATCCTGGCCTTGATCGGCTGGCTCGCTCTCAAGGGTTGGAATGCCGCTCGCGCCCGAACCCGTGCCCGAGCTTAGGATCCACCGACGTTCTTAACCTTTTAGAAACGCCTGAAGCTCCGCGAGTACCGGCGCAGGCGCGCCTTCCTGCATGTTGTGGCCTCCGGGCATGCCCTTGCCCGTAACACGGGAGCCGCGCTCCTTCCAAATCGACATAACGTCGTACAGATTGTCCATCGCTCCAGGCTTCGCCCACATCACGTGCAGCGGGCACGAGATCTTCTTCGAAAGATCGGCCTTGTCGTGTTCGAGGTCTATCGAAGCGCCGGCCCGGTAATCCTCACACATGCCGTGAATGTTAGCTGCATCCGACTGAATGCGAAAGTATTCGGCCTGGACCGGGTCCGCAGGAGGCGTTCTTCCTTTGAATGGTGCGGCAATGGAATCCTCTGGAATGGGCGCGGGACGCACGTTCTGGAACCAGTGAAAGTAGGCGGTGATGAAACCTTCCGTCACGTGAGTGTAAAGGTAGTACGTGGGAACGATGTCGAGCACAGCAAGTTTGGTGACACGCTCGGGGTGATCCAGGGCGAGGCGATGCGACACCCGCCCGCCGCGATCATGTCCCACGAGCCGGAACGCGTCGAAGCCCAGGTTCTTCATGACCTCCACCTGATCAAAGGCCATGTTCCGCTTGGAGTACGGAGAATGATCAGGCTTGTCTGCCGGTTTGCTGCTGTCTCCATAACCGCGAAGGTCGGTGGCCACGACCGTATAGGTCTTGGCGAGGTCCGGTGCGATCAGTCTCCAGCTGATGTGCGAGAGCGGTGCGCCGTGCAGCAACAACAGCGGTGGACCCTGGCCGCCGATGACTCCGTTGATCGTCGCTCCAGACGTCTGGATTTTGAAGGTCTTGAACCCGGGAATGAACGGACTCGTGCCACCAGTTGCCGGCTGTTGCGCGGCAAAAGACGGCATCCGGCTGACAGCCAACCCTGCGGCAGCAACTGCCGCATGTTTGAAGAGGTCACGTCTGCCGGGTTTGAATTCTGAACGCTTAGCCATGATCGAAGCTCCTGTTGAGGATTCGGTGTTTGGATACTGCCCCAATCCCGGTGGTGGTTTCCAATACTTTCGACTCAGACTTTCGGCAAATCTTGCGTTTCGTCGCAGTTTGCCAAATTCATCGTTCTCATGTATCCATGACGCATCATGATGATTGCGCACACACAGCTTCCAACGTTCATGGCGGTTGCCGAGCTTTCGAATCTATCGGCGGCAGCCAAAAAGCTCGGTATTACGCAGACGGGCGCCACCCAGCGAATCAAGTCGCTGGAGCAATCGCTCGGTGTCACGCTCTTTACCCGATCCCGTTCGGGAATGCGCCTCACTGAGGAGGGACGGCTGTTGTTGCGTTACTGCACGGCAGTGTCGAACCTCGAAGGACAATTCCTCTCGGTAGTGAAAGAGGGAGGGCAGGTCCGCGAAGTGGAATTGTGTCTCGTTGGCCCCATGAGCCTTCTTGCCGGAAGAGTCGTCCCGCGCTGTAGCGAGATCCTGAAAAAGTGGCCCAGCCTGAATCTGCGATTCGTCATTGATTCGAACGCGAATCGTCTCAATCAGCTGAAGCGGGGCACGTGCGATTTGGCTTTCGTCTTCCCGCATGAAGTCGGCCTGGAACTCGACAGCAAACTCGTTAAGCCTGTCGAATACCTCCTGGTTGCCACACCGAAATGGAAAGGCCGGCCTCTGAAGGAAATATTGGAAACGGAAAAGTTGTTGGCGTATCACCCTGACGACACGACAGGTCTGGATTACCTCAGGACCTTCAATCTGCTCGAGTCCTTCAAGAGATCGAAATTCTGCGTCAGCGAGAACATCACGCTTATCCGGTTGCTTGAGCTTGGTCTCGGCTTCGGAGTCCTGCCGAAAGAGATTGCGGAGCCATTAATTGCGGGAGGCAGGCTCGTGTCTCTGAATCAGGGGCGTTCCTACAAGATCCCGTTTGCGCTTGCCTGGTATCCCAGAAGGGAAATGCCGGATTACTTCAGAGAAATTGTGAAGATGATTAACTAGCGGCGGGTCAATCGTGATTCGGATTTTAGCTGTCACGGCTTATCCACCCTTATCCACCCCGTAGCGGCCCGGACTCAAAATCCCCTGAGGGTCCAATGCTCCTTTGAGCCGGCCAGCCAGGGCCTTGAAGGCTGGATTGACGTCGAGGATAACGGGCATCGAAGCGACGCTCGTCCGGTATGGCTGATAGCCCGCGTCACGCGTGGCTTGAAAGAGATCGTTGTACAGAGCCTCCGCCTGTTTCCGTTCCGCCGGATCCTCCCTCGCAAAGAAAATGCCAAACAGCGTGATGATGGAACGCGGATTCATGAGCAACAGGGTCACGCAAAAATCTTTACCATGCTTTTTGAACAGAGGCTCGCCAACCCCCAAAATGCGCTGAAGGTCGGCCGACGTCAAAGGGATGACGGGCGCATGCCACATCTCGCCGCAGCCATCACGCGCCGGATCGAGGTCCCGGTCGGGCGCGGGCCGAGATGCCTGGCAATAGGCGTAGCGCAGGAAATAATCCGTTGGGATGCCTTTGAGCAATCCATGCTGATGCGGGCCGAGTTCTGCGAATTCGACCGGCTTGCCGACCACCATTCGGAACAGCGCGGCTCCCACGCGACCGACGATCGACGCTCGGCGTTGAGCCAGCCACGGGACCACACGTTTCGACATCCGGATCATCCCGTCGCTCACAAAGAGGAGCTGCCCATACGGCGAGAGTTCCCGCCGGAGGATCGATTTCCAAACGGAAATCTCGCGAGCGGTTCCATAGAGTCCCCAATTGAGCGTCCACAGACCCACATTGAAATGTTGGCGCTGAGCGGCACGCTTCTCTTCAGTGAGCGGGGCAGCTTTCGCGGGGTACTGGCGGTCTTGCGAGTTCAAGATCGAAAGAATGACGCTGTCGTTTCCGCCATGAATCTGGCTGCGGATGATCCCGCGAAGCGTCAGGCGGCGGATGGCGTCGATCGCTCCCGCCACGCGATCTTCGTGCCGCACTTCGAAGATGACCGAGACAAAGGCCGGGGGCGCCGGCATGAGCCAGAGACCGGCCTTCGTCACGATGCCCAGATTGGATTGACTGAAAAGACCCTCCAGATAAGGCCCGGTCCCCCATTTATGGGTGTTCCACGTTCGAGCTCCTTCCTCGGGCCCACCCCCTGTGCAGACGCGCTCCCCAGTGGGCAAGACCACTTCCAGCCCGCACAGGTTTCCAAAGTGATCGCCGTATGGCGTTTCGCCTAAGCCCCGCTCGAGTGCGTTGCCGATGACGCTTCCTTCGGGCGTACTATCCGTCGTGTCCGTCCAGAGGGAAGGATGTTTTTCGCGCAGGTAGCGGTTCAGCTGGCCATAGGTGACCCCCGGCTCGATTACCGTGTAGGCCAGCTCTTCATTGACTTCGACAATCCGATTCATGCGCTCGAGGACCATGATGAGAGCGCCGGCATAAACCGGTGTTGCGGCGCCGTATCCCCAGTTTTTTCCTTTGCTGACCGGCCACAAGGCGATTGCATGCCGGTTGGCAATTCGCACGATGGCCTGGACGGCCTCAACCGAATCGGGAAATACAAAACCCGCGGGCCTTTGCACTGAAGGTGTCGTGTCGCGTGCGCGTTGTTCGAAGGACTCGCCGCTTATGAGGACGTGTTCCGGGCCGATGGTTTGGGCGATTTCGTCGAGCGCCACGCCGAGGGCAGGTGGGAGGTTGGTCGTCATGAATGGTGTCTTACTTACGACAGACGACAGCAGGCTAAGACGTTTTCGAGCGGTCCCGCGTAAGGCATTAACATACTTCAGGAATCGCCCATCCGGCCAAGTTCAATTATCAACGGATCAACAGTCAGACAGCCGACAACCTGGGGAACGCACACGGGAGAGTTTTGAATTCAGCCTGCCGGAAGTGGAATTGGGTTGCCAATTTGGTCATTGGGTGGTTTGACAGATGCATTTGAGATGGGACATGGGACGTTTGACCTTTGACATCGCAGGGGAGCAGCTTCCTCACTGTCAACTGTCAAGCGTCCCATGTCCCATCTCAAATGTAGTTG
>Ga0070675_100005011_pt1 | contig 10114 bp, 11 predicted proteins | sample KBSM43metaG_FD_65343 | JGI IMG/M metagenome (GOLD analysis project Ga0070675, IMG submission 65343) | Miscanthus rhizosphere microbial communities from Kellogg Biological Station, Michigan, USA - KBS M4-3 metaG | ecosystem: Host-associated > Plants > Roots > Rhizosphere > Soil ...
AGGCCACCCCGACGCTGCGTGCCCGCGTGCACCTGCGTCTGCGCGACAGCCTGGCGTGCGCACGCATGAAGCTCTGGGATGAGAACCTCGGACGCATGGTGGCCTTTCCACGTTGATGAGCCCCGGCTGATGACTCCCGGCCGGACGTGGACGCTCCTTGGAAGCGATGGCCGCACGTATTCGAGCCCGACGCCCGGAACCCTGGGCGGACATCGCAAGGGAAAGATTTACGGTCGCCTCGATTGTCGTGCGGCGTCGCAGGCAATCGCCCGCCGCGGCTACGTGACCCATCGGGTGTTTTTCCTGGATGAGCCCACTGCGATCGCCGCCGGCTATCGGCCCTGTGCGGTGTGCATGCCGGAAGAGTACGCGCACTGGAAAGCGCGTCAGCACGCGTCATGAAAGATCAGGCCGAGCGTGTGACGTTCGCCGCTGCGAATCCGGCTCACGCCGTGCCGCAGATTCACCCGATGATTCCCGCGCGCGCCTTCGACCGGCCGATGGCTGACTGCAAAGACCGCGGCGTCTCCCTGCCGCAGGTTCAACACCTCGACGCGTGATTGCTTCCGTGGCCGCTGCTCGGTGATGACGAACTCACCGCCTTCGAAATCCGCGCCAGGCTGGGAGAGCAACACCGCCACCTGCAACGGAAAGATGTGTTCGCCGTAGAGATCCTGATGCAGGCAGTTGTAGTCACCCGCTTCATAGCGAAGCAGCAAGGGTGTCGGGCGTGCCTGTCCCGCGGCGTGGCAACGCGCCAGAAACTCCGAATGAACGGCAGGGAAACGCGACTCGAGCCCGAGGCGCTCGTTCCATGAGTTAGCGATCGGTGCGAGCCGCGCATACAACGCTTCCCGCCAGGGCGCGATCTGCGGCGGAAGCGGATAGGCGAAGTAGCGATATTCCCCGCGTCCAAAACCGTGGCGCGCCATGACGACGCGACTCCGGAACAATCGGTCTTGCGCAAACAACGCGGCCAGCGCGCGGCATTCGAGTGCGCTCAGCAGCTGCGGAATAACCGCGCTGCCCTGCGCGTCGAGTTCGGCTCCGAGCGAACGCCAGTCTAGCGCGGCGACACGCTGCGCCGGTGAGTCAGCCGGCGCCGCCGTCATCATGACCGAGCTCATCGCGCCGCTTCGCGTTCCAACAGTGTCCGCTTGCGCATCGTTCCCCAGCGATAGCCCGACAACTCGCCGTCGCTGCGGACGACGCGATGGCAGGGGATGGCGAGCGCGAGCGTGTTGGCTCCGCAGGCCTGCGCCACAGCACGAACGGATTTCGGCGCATTGATCTTGCGCGCGATGTCGGTGTAGCTCGCCGTGGTACCCGAAGGGATTTCCCGGAGCGCATGCCACACGCGTCGCTGGAAATCGGTGCCCTCGGGATCGAGTGGCAGGTCGAGTTCACCGGTGGGCGATTCGATGAATCCGATCACGCGGGGCAGCACCCGCGCCAACCGCCGCGAATCCCGCCAGAGTTCGGCATCCGGGAAGCGCTCGCGCATTTGCGAGATCAGTTCGTTGTCCCTGTCTGCCATGAAAATGGCGCAGACGCCTTTGTCGTTGCCGGCCACCAGCACACGACCGAGCGTGCTGGACCCTATGTCGAAGTGGATTTGTGTGTTCATGGCGCAACCTTATGGCTGCGGCCACGACGAAGCATTCCGCTTCTTGCTGAGTTCAGGCTTCCGCGGCGGGCGCGAGCGGTTCCGTGATCGTGGTCGATTGGCTGACGGGGACCGGCGGCGGCACCACGGGTGCGAGCGGCACCAGGCCGCGCAGGATGCTCGACTCGATCTCGAGATCCACGCTCGGGGAATAATTGGCAAACCGGTTCACGCTGATTGCCTTCGCACGCGAGCCGCTCGGCTGGTGCGTGACGAGGAACGCGTGATATTCCCCGGGCTTGGTGGCCGCAAAGCCGAATGCGAGATTGATCTTGCCGTCCCGCATGGTGTCGGCGGTGTTGATTCTCTCGTCGCACACCACGAAATAGCTCTGCTCACCGGTGCGGCCGGTGAACGCGCCCTCGGCGTACAGCGAGTCGAGGAAGGCCTCGACCTGGGCGCGCGCCATGATCCAGGTTGCCTGCGCATTGCGCTCGAACATCATCCAGCGCGTGCCGCGCTCGATACTCGTCATGATGAAGAGCGCAAGGCGTCGCGCTGACAGGTAACGCCAGTCGCTGACAGCCGCCGAGCCACTCGCGAGCGTGCGTGGGCTGGCCGCAAATTTCGGAGCGATGCGCACCGACTGCAACAGGTTGATGCCGGCATTCACCAGCCGTGGGCGATCGGCATTCTGGATATTCCACGCCGGCCGCAGGCCCGGGCGAAGGATGGCGTCGTCCCCCTCGGCTGCCGCCCACACCGGCCAGTTTTCATCGCAGCGGGCGATCATGCCGGCGGCCACGCCGCAGGGCGCGAACATCTCGAATCGACCGCGCAGCCGGTCGAAGGCCACGATGCGCGGAAAGAACATGGACGCGTCTTCGCTGCGGAACGGCCAATGCCGAATCCCGTCGAGCGCTGCCGCGCTCGACGCCCAGGACGAAGGCGGATCGACGATGAGCATGGCGCGCCGTTCGCGGGCGAAGCGCCCCGCGACCAACAAGGTCGAGAGCCCGACGTCGTGATCGCGCGTCAGCGGCGGAATGCACAGCAGATTGATATCCGGAGCGGCGTGCAGCGCGAAGATTCCAGTGCCGCTTTGCGCCGAGCCGATGACGTCGTAGTCGGTGATGGGGCCACCATCATCACCGTCGGGATTTGAGGGCGTGTAACCGATGACCGCGCCGGTCGCGGCAGCCGGGGTGCGCAACGGACGTTCCATGGGCACGCTGCCCTGTACCCGGACCAGGCGCGACTCCAGCAGCGCGTCGGCAACGAAGCGATCCGCTCCGGGGGTGATGGACAATCTTCTCAGGATCTCCTGCTCTTCGATCTGCTCGGAGCCGGCGGTGCGTACGCGCTGGACGACCAGATTGAAGCGATCCGATTCGCGCGCTTCGATGGCGTCGTAGTCGACCGAGGCGCGCAGGAATTCGCGCGACCCGGCGCCGACGCCACGGAGGATGAGCTTGCCGCTGGCAGTGGGCAGCGTGAGCGTGGGTGGGCGAGCCCCATTCACGACGCGCACGATGACGGCGCAGCGGCCGCCATTCTCGAAGAACTGCTCGACGGCGTAGCTCAGCGTGGAGGGTTGCCACAGGCCGCCGAACACTCGCGTGTAATCGGCAAAGCTGCGAATGGTGACTGGCTCATTGACCGGACCCTTGAGTGCACGGCCGACGAAGGCCGCGATGTTGGTCGCGGCGCGCGCAATGACACGTATAGAGCCGGGAATTTCGGCGGTTGGGACTTGCGAGTCAAACGGCTCGGCCAATCAACTCCCCACGATGAGCCCCATCAATCTCGGGCCTCGCAACACGCGCGGAATGTAGCAGCGTCTCAGTGACGCCGCCACAACGGAACGTGGCGACGTTTGAAAATTGTGACGAGCGCGAGGCCGGCAATGAACCCGCCGATGTGTGCGCCGAAGGCGATGCCGCCCTGGGATTCGCCTACCGCCTGCGCTGCCGAGATGCTGCCCATCAGGAGTTGCAATCCAAACCACGCCGCCAGCACCCAGATTGCCGGGAATCGTCCAAGTTCGACGATCAGGAAGCCGACCGGCAACCCTAACAACACGCGCGCACGCGGGTACAACAGCAGGTACGCGCCGAGCACGCCCGAAATGGCGCCGCTCGCGCCGACGATCGGAACGATCGATCCGGGATTGGGCAGTACCTGCGTGAACACCGCGGCGATTCCGCACACGACATAAAAGATGAAGAAGCGCGCGTGACCCATGGCGTCTTCGATGTTGTTCCCGAAGATCCACAGGTAGAGCATGTTGCCCGCCAGGTGCCAGAAGCCGCCGTGCATGAACATGGACGTGAGGATGGTCGCCCAGGCAGGGATCACGGCGATATCGAGTGGCAACACCTCTCGGCCGGTGAGCACCGCGGGCACCAGGCCAAAGGCGTACACCGCCTGCTGTGCGCCGACCGAAGACAGCGTCAGGTGCTGCCAGATGTACGCCAGCACGCAGGCAATGAGGATGCCCGCGGTGACGTAGGGCCGGGTGGTGGTCGGATTGTCGTCGTGCAGCGGAATGACCACGGATCAGGACTCGAGCACGATGACATCCGGCGTCGCGGTGGCGCTCGCGTGATAGTTAGGCTGGGCGCACGCACGCCCGATGGCGGCCGACCTCTTCATGGTTTTCATGGCGTGCACTCTGGAGGGGCCGTGGTCATCACGGCGGTTTGCACCGGACCCACGGGCACGGCTGCTTCAAGTAGCCCGCGCCGCGCAAACGCAGACTCTTTCAGTTGGCGACGGGCTTCGTCGTCGGCGCAGGCGCGGCAGCAGCAGCCGCAGACTCCACGGACGACTCGCGATCGGAGACCAGTTCCTGGAAGGTTTCTTCGTCGACCGGGAGGTCGGAAAGGCCGTCCCAGGTTGCGCCCGGCGCCACCTTGTTCTGAACAAGCGTCGCGGCCGCAACGATGTGATCGAGCTGATCAGGCCCACCGGACACTGACACAGGAATGCCGCGTGGATCGTGCGAGAGCTGTGAGACGGCTTCCCAGTCGATCTTTTCCTTGCGCGACTTGAGTTCCTGCTGGATGCGCTCGGCCATCGCCTTGTTGAGCAACTTGGCCTGCGCCTTTTTCCAGTCGCGCGGATCGTCTTCGAGCACGTCGAAGGCCTGGATGTGCAGCGCGCCGTCGTGCCAGCCGAACAGGAAAGGTTGATTCACGACGCGCACCTGCGTGCCGACGGGCGCCATTTCGAACAACTGGGCGATGTCTTCCGGGTACAGGCGAATGCAGCCGTGGCTCGAGCGCAATCCCACGCCGGCAGGCTTGTTGGTCCCGTGGATCATGTACGTCGGCCAGCCGAGGTAGAACGCGAAGCGGCCGAGCGGATTGTCCGGGCCCGGTCCGATGACCGGATCCAGCTTCTCGCCGCGCTCTTCGCGATGTTCCTTGATGATGGCCGCCGTCGGCCGCCAGGTCGGGTCCTTCTGCCGGCGCGCGATTTTCGTCGTGCCCTCCGGCGTCTTCCAACCCACCTTGCCGATACCGATGGGATAGGTGTGCACCACCTGCGGCTCGCCCTTCTTCACCTTCGGGTAATAGAAGAGACGCATCGCCGCGGCATTGATGACGATGCCCTCACGCGGCGCGTTGGGCAGGATGAACTGCGAAGGGATGACGATCTCCCGGTTCTCGCCCGGCAGCCAGGGGTCGACTCCCGGATTGGCGCGCACGATTTCCTCGTAACCCACGTTGAAGCGGCGCGCGATGTCGGTGAGCGTGTCTTCCTTGGTGGCGGCGGTCTTCTGCACCACACCGACGATGTCGGTGGTGGGCTCGATCACGAAGCGATGAGTGGGAACCGGTTCCGGCAGTGTCGGCACGGCATTCGCCGATTTCGCGGCATCCCGCTTGGCTCCCCACCCGGGGCCATCACCCAGCAGCGAACATCCGGAAAGCAGCGCGAGCAGGAGCGCCGTGGCGACGATGGGCCGCAACGTGGCAAGGGTTCTCATGTCCAAAGTATGACACCGCCGGCAAGTTTCAGGCTGTCGGCATTCTGCTACAGAAGCGCCGGCTGGTTCGGAATCTCATCACGATTACCAGCTCGGCACGGGAACTCGCGCACTAACAATCCGCCCACCGCTTCGACTCCCGCGAGGGCCCCTTCCCTGAATCGGCCTTCTCGAAAATGGCTTTCCATCAGCCTGCACGCCGCTTCCCACTCGATCGGGGAAATCCTGGCCGCCGCGCCGCGATCCGCGACGATCTCAACGTCCCGGTCCGCCATCAATACATAGATGAGTACGCCATTATTAAGTTCGCTGTCCCAAACGCGCAGTCGCGCGAATGCTTCATGCGCACATTCACGCGGTGACTTGTCCGCCCATAGCGCGGGAAGCTCGAGCGCCGTGTCGACTGCGAAACGGATTTCGCCGCTGGTCCTGCGCTCGATCGTTGCCACGGCCTGCTCGATCGCCTCGGTGACTTCGCCCGAAAAGCGTCGCCGCGTGCCCGCGCGAGTCGCACACAGGTGTTTCAGCATGCGCGTGATGGACATGGGCTAACTACCAGCGGCCGGTCGCACCGCCGCCTCCGCCCATTCCGCCACCACCACTGAAGCCGCCACCGCCACCGCCAAAACCACCCCCAAAGCCGCCGCCGCGCGAAACGTCCCGAAACACACGTCCGCCAGGACTCATCCCGCCCAGGCCTCCGCCAAAACCTGTTACGAGGACCAGAAAGAAAAGCCCAAAGCCGCTCAGCAGGATGATGGGTATGCCGGCATTGAGCCACCAGGCTGCTCCCGCCCCCAGCAGGCCCGTGAGCAAGGCTGTCGGAGCGCGGCCGATGATGTTCCGCAGGAAGGTTGAGATCACCAGCGCGAAGATCAGAATCTTCGAAAGCGAGTTGCCTGCGCGCCCACCCTTCCAGGTTTGATCCGGTTCGGGCAGCGGCTCGCCATCGACGACTTTGAGCATCTGATCCACGCCCGCGCTGATACCGCCGGCATAGTCACCCTGCTTGAACATGGGGACGATGGTGTCGTTGGTGATGCGGCTGCTGATCGCATCGGTTAGCACCCCCTCGAGCCCGTATTGCACTTCGATGCGCACCGCGCGATCGTCCTTCGCGACGATGAGCGCGGCGCCGTCGTCGACGCCCTTGCGGCCGAGCTTCCAGGACTCGAGCAGGCGCACACCGAATTGAGCGATGTCTTCGGGCTCGGTCGTCGGCAGGATCAACACCGCGATCTGCGCGCCCTTGCGTGCCTCGAATGCGGCGAGCTTGTCTTCGAGCGCGGACTGCTGCGCGGCCGTGAGTGTTCCCGTGAGATCGGTGACGCGTGCTTCGAGCCGCGGCAGGGGAATCTGCGCGTGCGCCGCAGGTGCATGCCCGGCGAGCAGCACCGCCACCAGGAGCCACGCAACTTTCATGGATCGCGTTTTCAGTTCGCCGGCGGCGGCGGAGCGGGCGAGGGAGAGCCTTCGACCGGTGTTGCCGATTGCGCCGGGGTGGAAGTATCGAAAGTCACCGCGGGCGCGGTGGAGATAGCGGCTTCATTCTGCACGCTGAAATTCGGCTTCACATCGAAGCCGAACATGCCGGCAGTGAGGTTCGTGGGGAACTCGCGCACCGTCACGTTGAACTCCTTGACCGTCGCGATGTAGCGATTGCGTGCCACGGCGATGCGGTTCTCCGTCCCCTCGAGCTGCGCCTGCAGATCACGGAAGTTCGCGCTGGACTTGAGGTCCGGATAATTCTCGGAGATGGCGATCAGCCGGCTGAGCGCACCGGTCAACTGGGATTGCGCGGCCTGGAACTGTTCGAACGCCTTTGGATCATTGAGCAGCTCCGGCGTGGCCTGGATGGAGCCCACTCTGGCGCGTGCCTCGGTGACTTCCACGAGCACGCGCTCTTCCTGCGCGGCATAACCTTTCACGGTCGCGACGAGATTCGGAATCAGATCCGCGCGCCGCTGGTATTGGTTCAACACCTCGGACCAGGCGGCCTTCACCCCTTCGTCCTGGTTCTGCAGCTTGTTGTAGCCGCAGCCCGCGAGATTCGCACTCGCTAGCACGACGATCAGAGCGATCAGCATTTTGCGCATGGAATTCCCCTTCACCAAATCTTGACACGCTCGTTGGGCGCCCGATACATGCGGTCGTCCGGCTTCACGGCAAATGCGTCGTAGAAAGCGTCGATATTGCTTGCAGGACCATTCGCACGAAACTCGCTCGGGCTGTGCGGATCGGTGACCAGGCGCTTGAGCAGCTCGGCATCGCGATACTTGCGGCGCCACACCTGTGCCCAGCCGAGGAAGAACCGCTGCTGACCGGTGAAGCCGTCGATCTCGGGAGCGGCCTTGCCATTCAGCGAGATCTGGTAAGCCCTGAACGCCACCGCCATGCCGGACAAGTCTCCAATGTTCTCGCCGAGCGTGAGCTCGCCATTGATATGGCGATTGTCCAGCACGGTGTAGCCGGAATATTGCCGGGCGAGCTCGGCGGCACGCTGTTTGAACTTCACGCCATCGTCGGCCGTCCACCAGTCGCGCAGGTTTCCATCGCCGTCGAACTGCCGGCCGGAATCGTCGAAGCCGTGGCTGATTTCGTGCCCGATCACCGAACCGATGCCGCCGTAGTTCACGGCGTCGTCAGCCGTCATGTCGTAGAACGGCCAGCGCAGGATGGCGGCGGGGAACGTGATCTCGTTGGTCGTGGGGTTGTAGTACGCATTGACGGTCTGCGGCGTCATCAGCCACTCGCTCTTGTCCACCGGACCGCCTGTGCGCGTCACGTATCGCTGGTGCTCGAACGCCGAGGCTCGCAGCAGATTGCCGACGAGATCGTCGCTGCGAACACTGAGTGCGCTGTAGTCGCGCCACTTGTCGGGATAACCGATCTTGACGGTGATCATCGACAGTTTCTTCTTGGCCTCGGCGCGCGTTGCCGGGCTCATCCATTCGAGCCCGTCGATCGAACTGTCGAACGCCTTGAGCAGGTTGCCGACCAGCCCCAGCATGCGCGCCTTGGCCTCCGCCCCGAAGTGCGATTCGACAAACATGCGGCCGATGAGCTCGCCCATGTTGCTGCCCATGGAGTCCACTGCCTGCCGCCAGCGCGGAAGCGGTTCGGGAATGCCGTTCAGTGTCTTCTGATGGAACCCGAATTCGAGGTCCGCGAACTGCGCTGACAACGCCGGCGAGTAATCGTCGAGCAACTGGAACTTGAAATATGCGCGCCAGTCGGACACGGGCACGGTCTTGACCAATTGGCCGATGCCTTTGACGAACGAAGGCTGGCTCACATCGAGACGCTGCACCGGAGCGCCCATCCCTTCGAAGAACGCCATCCAGTCGAAGCCCGGCGCCAGCTTCTGGTACTCGGGCAACGTCATCGGGTTGTAGGTCTTCACCGGGTCCCGGTTCTGGACCTTGGTCCACTGATAGTTCGCGATGCGCGTTTCGAGTGCCGCAATCCGCGCGGCCGCAGAGCGGGCATCTCTCTCACCGGCGCGCGCCAGCATCTGCTCGACGTACTCGGCGAACTTCGCGCGGAACTGCGCGTACTTCTCGTCGGGAGACAGGTAGTAGTCGCGGTCGGGCATGGTGAGCCCGTTCTGATAGATCGCGCCGAGGTAGACGGTCGAATTCTTGCTGTCAGGTCCCGAGAACCAGGCGAACGGCTGTGCAACGCCGATGCGCTGCGAGTAGCCGATGTAACGCGCCACGTCGCGAGGCGTGGCGATCGCGTCGATGCGCGCCAATTCGTCTTTGAGCGGCGAGATCCCGAGGCTTTCCGCGCGAGAGATGTCCATGTAGGCGAGATAGAAGTCGCCGACTTTCTGCGCATTCGACCCCGTGGGCCTGTTGGCCTGGGTGGATGCCGCGACGATGAGCTGCTTCACCTCCTCCTGGGCCTGATCATCGAGAATGGCGAATGAGCCGTAATTGGAGCGATCGTTCGGTATCTCGGTTTTGGCGAGCCAGGCACCCCCAACGAAGCGATACAGATCGTCCTGCGGACGAATGCTGCGGTCGAACCCTGTGAGATCGAGGCCGGATTTGAGCTGCGGTTCCGTGGCAACCACCGGCGCAGGTGCGGTAGCCGCAGGCTTTGGCGAAGAGCCAGCGCACGCCGTTAACGCGGCTGCGGACGCCAAGGCGATGAGTCGACTGATCATGGATCTCCCCGGAAGAATGGTTTCGAGGGGACCAAGTATAAAAAAAGCCCCAAGCTTTTGGGGCCTGGGGCTTGAGAAGGCGGACTTTCGATGAAGGGAAAGAGAGTCCGCTAGGGGATTCGGAAAATCAGTGCAATCTTGCGACCTGCAAAATCTTGATGTCCTCGGCGTCGATCTCGAAGTTCGCGGCCAGCAGTCGGCGCAGTTCCTTCGAATCGCGGCGTTCGCCGAGCGGGTGTGTCAGCTCGATGACCCCGCTCCATTCGCTCGAGTGCGCGGGTTCAGCGCTCGTGACAAAGTGCGTGTAGTAACGGGCTGCCATGGGTAGAAAGCGTAGATTGCA
>Ga0070675_100005012_pt1 | contig 10110 bp, 8 predicted proteins | sample KBSM43metaG_FD_65343 | JGI IMG/M metagenome (GOLD analysis project Ga0070675, IMG submission 65343) | Miscanthus rhizosphere microbial communities from Kellogg Biological Station, Michigan, USA - KBS M4-3 metaG | ecosystem: Host-associated > Plants > Roots > Rhizosphere > Soil ...
CTGCTGATGGGCGTCGCCTTGTTCAATGACATTTCCGGCATTGCCGCGCGTCCGTAAAAAATAATTCAGGGGTTCATCTTGATCACGAGGTTCGCGAGTCTTTGTGTTGCCAGTGCGCTTCTGCTGGCGGCGCCACTGCATGCCCAGGAGGGGCCCGCGTTCACTGTCGGCGACATCCGTGTCGAAGGTCTGCAGCGCGTGACTGAAGGAACGGTCTACAACTATCTACCGATCAACATCGGCGACACCCTGTCGGCGCAACGTGTCCGCGAGGCGGTGCGCGCGCTCTATGACACCGGCTTCTTCCGTGACGTCGAGTTGCGCCGTGATGGCAGCACACTGATCGTGGTGGTCAACGAACGCCCGACCATCGAGAGCTTCGAGCTCAAGGGCAACAAGGACATCAAGGACGAAGACCTGCACAAATCGCTGAAAAATGTAGGCCTCGCTCAGGGCAAGACTTTCGATCGCTCCGTGCTGGAGGACGTCAAGTCGTTCCTGCAAGACCAGTACGGTGCGCGCGGCAAGTACGCCGCGCGCATCGACACCACGGTCGAGGACGTGCCGGGCAACAAGGTCAAGATCAAGATCAACATTGTCGAAGGCAAGAGGGCCAAGATCCGCCAGATCAACATTGTTGGAAATCACACCTTCAAGGAAAAGGACATCCTCGAGGCCTTCGCGCTCAAGACGCCCAATCTGCTCTCGTTCTACAAGCAGGACGATCGCTATTCGCGCGAGTCGCTCACCGGTGACCTGGAAAAGCTGCGCTCTTTCTATATGGACCGCGGCTACGCGAACTTCGACGTGGAATCCACCCAGGTCGCCATTGCCCCGGAAAAGGACGACATCTTCATCACGGTGAACGTCAACGAGGGTGAGGTGTTCAAGGTCAAGGAAGTGAAGCTCGCCGGCACCTTCTCGGTGCCCGAGCCTTTGCTGCGCCGATACGTGCTCGTGCAGCCCGGCGATACCTTTTCGCGCAAGGTCATCACGGCCACGCAGGAACTACTGCAAAACCGACTCGGTGAAGACGGGTTCGCATTCGCCAAGGTCGATCCGGTGCCGACCACCATGGGCGACCCCAAGAACAAGGAGCTCTCGCTCACCTTCTTCGTCGATCCGGGCAACCGCGTCTACGTGCGCCACATCATTTTCAACGGCGTCACCAAGATCAACGACGAAGTGCTGCGGCGTGAAATGCGCCAGCTCGAGGGCGGGTGGCTCTCGAATGCCGCACTCGATCGATCGAAGCAGCGCCTCGAGCGCTTGCCGTACATCACAAAGGTCGAATCGGAAACCAAGCCGGTGGCTGGTTCCACCGACCTCGTCGACGTCAACTACGAGATCGAGGAAGGTCCGTCGGCACAGCTGGGCGGCGGCATCGGTTACTCGGAGTCGCAGTCGTTCATTCTCAGCGGCAACTACGCCGATGCGAATTTCCTGGGGACGGGCCGCCGGGTCTCAGTGGACCTCAATTCCGGGGCATACAGCAAGGTGTATGGCATGTCGGTGACCGAGCCTTACTTCACGCCAAACGGCGTGGGGCTCACTGGCAACGTGACCTATCGCGACCAGACGCAGTTCGTCTCGGCCTCGTCTGACTTCTCATCGGAGACCATCGGCGCCGGGTTCGATGTGGGTTATCCGATCGGCGAGAACCAGGGCATTCGCATGGGACTGCAGTTCCAGAAGTCGAGCCTGCTCACCAGTGAAGGCAGCAGCGCGCGCCAGTCGATCACCTGGGTGGCATTGAACGGCGATTCATCACACGAATGTCTCGACTATGACCCGACGATTCCTTCATGCGACGTCTCGTTGTGGAGCACCGAATACAACACGATCGAATTCAACACATCCTGGAATTACGACTCGCGCAATCGCTCGTTGTTTGCGGATCGCGGCATGCGGCACTCGTTCGGCATCGCATACGCGCTTCCGGGAGTGAGTGACGTGGAGTACTACGTCGCGAGCTACGAATTCATCAAGTACGTGCCGCTGTTCGGCAGGTTCACGCTGCAGTTCGGCGCCGATCTCGCCTACGGCATGGACATCGGTGAGACTACGGCCTTGCCGCCGTACCGGCAGTTCTACGCCGGTGGTCCTGAGACGGTGCGCGGATACAGGGAAAGCCGCCTGGGTCCGAAGGACGATTTCGGCCGTCCGTTTGGCGGCAATCTGAAGGTTACAGGCAGGGCCGAAGTGATCATTCCGCTGCCGCAGAAATTCCAGTCCTCAGCGCGCCTGTCGTGGTTCTACGATATCGGCAACGTCTTCTCGACGGGCGATCGTTACTTGTTCCTCGGCCGCGGTGGTCAGCCGACCAAGTACGAGTTCGAGTATGATAAATTGAAGCATTCGACGGGCATTGCAGTTCAATGGCTCGCACCGCTGGGTGTGTTCCGCTTCAGCTATGCCTTGCCGCTGAACGCCTACAAGGGCGATTTCAACACCTATCCGGACGAGACAGAAGAATTCCAGTTCTCGGTCGGTCAGGCTTTCTAAGAGGTATCTCCTGTGCAGGTTTCTTTCCGCAAAATTTTTCTGGGTTCCCTGATCGCGGCAACGTTTGCCATGCCCGCCGCCGCCGAGATCAAGATCGGCGTCGTCGACATCGCCAAGTTGTTTGCGGAGTCGCCGCAGGCCAAGGTCGTACAGGAAGGCCTGCGCGCCGAATTTCAGCCGCGTCTCCAGCAGCTGGTCGCGCAGGAGCAGGCGCTCAAGACCCGCAACGACAAGTATCAGAAAGATCTGGCCACCATGGCAGCGGATCAACGCACCAAGGCCGAAAAAGATCTGCGCGACAGCGCGCGCGAGATCGAGCGCAAGAAGGCCGAGCTGCAGGACGACTCGAACGCCAAGCGCCAGGAAGAAATGAACAAGCTGCAGCGCCTGCTGTTCGGCGAAGTCAGTGAATACGCCAAGGCGCAGGGCTACGACGTCGTGATCGCGGAAGGCGTGCTCTACGCGACTCCGGCGGTCGACATCACTGCGGCCGTGCTGAACGTGCTGAAGACGAAGCCTGTCGCTGCCGCGGGAGCAACTGCCCCGGCTCCCAAGCCACCCGCGAAGCCTTAAGAGAACGTTCCCTTCGGGGCGTTCGCCGGCCGCTACCCATGACGCTCGGCGAGCTGGCGGTCCGTTTCGGGTGCGAGCTGCGCGGCGATCCGTCCGCGGTCGTGGACTCCGTCGCGGCTCTGTCGCAGGCGGGGCCGCGGTCGATCACCTTCCTCGCCAATCCCAAGTACGTCGCGCAATTGGCGGGGACCCGCGCCGGCGCCGTCATACTCGACGCCAAGGCAGCCGGCTCCTCGCCGGTACCGGTCCTGATAGCGACCAATCCCCATGCCACTTACGCGCGTGTCGCGATGCTGCTGCATCCTGATCCGCCGCTCGAACCTGGGGTCCATCCAGCAGCGACGGTCGCGAAGGGCGCCCACGTCGACGCTTCGGCGCAGATCAGCGCGCAGGCCTGTGTCGGTGAGGGCGTGCGAATCGGTGCGCGCTGTTACGTTGGCCCGGGCGTCGTCGTCGAACGCGGTGCTGTCATCGGCGATGACACACGCCTGGTCGCGCGCTCGTTCATCGGGCACCACGTGGTGCTGGGGCGCCGCTGCATCGTGCAGCCGGGCGCCGTGATCGGCGCCGATGGATTCGGTTTCGCGCCCGAGAGAGGCACTTGGGTCAAGGTGCCCCAGATCGGCAGCGTGAACGTCGGTGACGATGTCGAAATCGGCGCCAACACCACCATTGACCGAGGCGCGCTCGAAGACACCGTCATCGAAGAAGGCGTCAAGATCGACAACCTCATCATGATCGCGCACAACTGCCGCATCGGCGCCCACTCCGCGCTGGCCGCGGGAGTCGCCATCGCGGGGAGCACCGTTGTCGGGAAGCGCTGCATTCTCGGTGGCAGGGTGGGCCTCACCGGTCACATCACCTTGTGCGACGACGTGGTAGCACTCGGAACCTCATTCATCTCACACTCCATCTCGAAGCCGGGCGTGTATTCTTCCGCGCTGCCGAGCGAGGAGGCGGGTGTATGGCGCAGGATCGTCGGCCGCATCAAGCGCCTCGACCTGATGGCCAAGCGGCTGCGCGCGCTCGAGAAACACACGGGCTTCAGTGCGGCGGACAAAGATTCTTCCGAGGACTAACTAAATGAGCGAGTCGATCTCACTCGACCACATGAACGTCAGGCGCCTGCTGCCGCATCGCTATCCATTCCTGCTGGTCGACCGCGTACTGGAGTGCGTCAAAGGCGAGAGCATCAGGGCGATCAAGAACGTCACCGCCAACGAACCTTTTTTCCCCGGGCACTTCCCGCATCGGCCGGTGATGCCCGGCGTAATGATCATCGAAGCGCTCGCGCAGACCGCGGGTCTTCTGGCGTTCATCACCGCCGACGTGGTGCCGGACGATTCCACGCGCTTTTTCTTCGTCGGCATCGACAAGGCGCGATTTCGCAAGCCGGTCGAGCCGGGTGATCAGCTGATCCTCACCGCGAAGCTCGAGCGCGCCATTCGCGGCATCTGGAAGTTCACCACCGTGGCCTACGTGGGCGACAATGAGGTAACTTCCGCAGAAATGATGGTTGCACCCGAAACCAACAAGACGTCGGCAAAGGCAACGCCCGCGTGAGCGGCATCGATCCACGCGCCATCGTGTCGCCGCAGGCGGAGCTTGCGCCCGATGTCTCGGTGGGGCCGTTCACCGTCATCGAAGCGGGAGTGCGCATCGGCGCCGGCACCTGGATCGGGCCGCATGCGGTCATCAAAGGCCCCACGACGATCGGCGCCGACAACAAGATCTTTCAGTTCGCGTCCATCGGTGATGCGCCGCAAGACCTCAAGTACAAGGGCGAGCCCACGCGGCTCGAAATCGGCGATCGCAACGTGTTTCGCGAGTTCACCACCATGAACCGCGGGACGGTGGGCGGCGGCGGCGTCACCGTCATCGGCAACGACAATCTCTTCATGGCTTTTACGCACGTTGCGCACGACTGCCGTGTCGGCAGCAAGTGCGTGATGGCTAACTACGCCACGCTCGCCGGGCACGTGGTGCTCGGTGACTGGGTGATCATGGGTGGTTATGCCGGCACGCACCAGTTCACCAAGATCGGTGCGCACGCCTTCCTGGGCAACAATTCCGCGGCGACGCGCGACGTGCCGCCCTATGTGATGGCCGTCGGTACGCCCGCAGTCCCGCATTCGATCAACTCCGAAGGCCTGAAGCGGCGAGGTTTCACGCCCGAGCAGATCCGCAATCTCAAGAACGCCTATCGCGTGCTGTACCGTTCCGACCTGAAGCTCGTCGACGCAGTGGCCGAGCTCCAGTCGCGCGTGCCCACGCAGCCTGAGCTCAAGATCTTCGTCGACTTCATCGGCGAGTCCACGCGCAGCCTCGTGCGTTAAGCCTGCAAACCTGGGAGCCGGCTTTGCGCATCGCATTGGTCGCGGGCGAGACTTCCGGTGACACCCTGGGCGCCGCGCTCATCGACGCGCTGCGCCGCCGCTTCCCCAAGGCCGAATTCGCCGGTGTGGCGGGTCCGAAAATGCGGGCCGCCGGCTGCACGGCCTGGCACGACATCGACGAGCTCGCGGTCATGGGGCTCACGGAAGTCATCACCCACCTGCCGCGGCTCATGCGCCTGCGCGTAAAATTGCGCTCGCGGATCCTCGACTGGCGCCCCGACGTATTCGTCGGCGTCGATTACAAGGAATTCAATCTCGGCCTGGCGCGACAACTCAAACGCGCAGGTCTCGCCACAGTCCAGTATGTGAGTCCGCAGGTCTGGGCCTGGCGCCAGGGACGTGTGCGCACGATCGGCGAGTCGGTGGATCTGGTGCTGTGCCTGTTCCCGTTCGAACCGGATTTCTATCGCGAGCATGGCGTGCGCGCCGCGTTCGTCGGTCATCCGCTCGCCGACCAGATTCCGCTCGAGGTGGATCGCGCCGCGGCGCGGGCCGAGCTCGGCCTTCGCGCGAGCGATCGCGTACTTGCGGTGTTGCCCGGCAGCCGCCGTAGCGAAGTCGAAAAGCTTGCGGACGTATTCGCCGGCGCTGCCGAATTGCTGGCAGTCCGCGTGCCCGGATTGGTCAGCGTCGCGCCCATGGTCACTCCATCCCTGCGTGACTTGTTTGCCGGGCGCTGTGCAGAAATCGCGCCCACGGCCCGCGTGCGCATGCTCGACGGGCAGGCGCGACGCGCTCTTGCGGCAGCCGACGTGGTGCTGGTGGCCTCTGGCACCGCGACGCTCGAAACAGCGCTGTTCGGGCGTCCCATGGTCGTTGCCTACAAGCTGGGCTTCATCACCGCCTTCCTGTTGCGTACGCTCGGCATGGTGAAGATCCAGCATTTCTCCCAGCCCAATCTGCTCGCAGGCAAGGAGCTGGTGCCGGAGTTTTTCCAGGAGGCGGCGAGCGCCGCGAACCTGGCGAATGCACTGGCACGCTGGCTGGATCATCCTGACGAAGTGATGCACGTACAGCGCGAATTCGCGGCGATCCACAAACGCCTGCGCTGCGATGGCGCCGAACGCGCCGCAGCCGAAATCGGCGCACTGTTGGAAGCACGGGCGGCGCAGCCATGAAAGTGCGCGTGCGTCTGCGCGTGGCCGGTGTCGACGAGGCGGGGCGCGGGCCACTCGCGGGCCCCGTCGTGGCGGCGGCAGTCATCCTGAATCCATCGCGGCCGATTCGTGGACTTGCGGACTCCAAAGTTCTCGAGCCCGAAGAGCGCGAGCGACTGGCATTGCTCATCCGCGAGCGGGCGCTGTGCTACTCGGTCGCCTGGGCCGACGCCGAAGAAATTGACAGCATCAACATCCTGCAGGCGACCATGCTGGCCATGCGCCGAGCTTTGTTAGGTCTCGCCGTGCCGCCCCAGCAGGTGTTTGTGGATGGCAATCGCTGTCCCTGTCCGGACGGCCTCGGCTTTGAATGTCTCTTCAAGGCCGTGATCAGCGGCGATGCGCTGATGCCATCCATCAGCGCGGCCTCGATCCTCGCCAAAACCACGCGCGACGCGCTCATGCGCGATCTCGACGATCGTTATCCGGGCTTCTCGCTCTCCGGGCACAAGGGATATCCGACGCCTTCGCACGTGGCCGCGCTCAATGCACTGGGGCCGAGTCCGTTACACCGGCGCAGCTTCGCACCGGTCCGCGTGGGCGCGATTTTCCACGCGGTGATGATCGAAGAGTAGTTCGGCTTTCAGCGCGTGGCTTTGGCGACCAGCGGTGGGTCAGCCGCCTTGGGACACGGGAACCTGCCCGCGTTGCCGCGAATCCACGCCGCCAGTGCGCGCGAATCGAGCGGCCTGCTCATGAAGTAGCCCTGGGCATCGTCGCAACCCAGCGTTCGCAGCATGTTCCACACGGCCAGGTCTTCGACGCCCTCGGCCACCACCTGCAGTCCGAGGTTGTGCCCGAGATCGATGGTGGAGCGCACGATGGTCGAGATCTCTCGGTCGGTCGCCATGCGCGAGATGAAGGACTGATCGATCTTGAGCTCCTGCACCGGCAATTTCATGATGTAGGACAGCGACGAGTATCCCGTGCCGTAATCATCGATGGACAGTTTCACGCCGAGCTCGGCCAGTAGGTCGAGAACCTTCTGCGCATGACCCGGGTCGTCCATGAATCCGCTCTCGGTGATCTCCAGGCACAGCAGGCCCGGGGTAACGTCGTGTTCGGCGAGCAGCTCGGCCACGTGTTCGGGCAACTCGCGGTTCATGAGATCGCGCGCCGAGATGTTCACCGACACCTGCAGCGCAAGTCCCTCGCGCAACCATTCGCCACACTGCCGTATCGCCTCTCGCAGCACCCAGCGGGTCAGTAGTTTGATATAGCCGGTGTGTTCGGCGAACGGAATGAATTGTGCCGGTGAGACCAGGCCGCGCGTCGGATGCTCCCAGCGGATCAGCGCTTCGACCGCGCTGACGTGTGACGACCGCAGTGAAACCTTCGGCTGGTAGTACAGGCGCAGCTCGTTGCGCTCGACGGCGCGCCGCAGTTCGCTGAGCAGCGACAGGTGCTCCTGCTGGCTGGTGTCGTAGTGTTGCTCGTAGGTGGTGAAGCCGGTCTTGTTGCGCTTGGCGGCGTACATGGCGATGTCGGCGTTGCGCACCAGCGTTTGCGCGTCCTGCCCGTGCTCGGGGAAATGCGCGATGCCGATGCTGGTGCCGACGTCGAGCGGTTGCCCCTCGAAGAGGATCGGCGACTCCAGCGCGGCGATGATCTGCCGCGCCGTCGCGGCGAAGTCCATGTCGCCCGCGTGCCGCACCAGGATCGCGAATTCGTCGCCACCCAGGCGTGCGATGCATTCGGCGTGTTTCACCGTGTCCTGCAGACGCGTGCTCACTTCGCGCAGCACGTGATCGCCCACGCCGTGTCCGAGCGTGTCGTTCACGTACTTGAAGCGGTCGAGGTCCATCATGAGGATGGTCAGCTTGAGTCTGCCGTCGCGTGCCTGCGTGATGGCGTGTTCGAGTGCGTTCGAGAAACGCGAGCGATTGGCGAGATCGGTGAGTGGATCCTCATAGGCGAGCTTGAGAATGCGTTTTTCGCGATCGGCGATGCTGCCGCGCATGTGATTCAGGCTGGAGGCGAGCACACCGATCTCGTCGCTGCGCCGCACATCGACCGGTGCGCCGTAGTCGCCTTGCTCGATGCGTGCGGCGGCGCTCGCGAGGGTTTCGAGAGGCCGCGTAATATTCCGCGCCACCGCAATGCTGCCGATGATGGAGAGCACCAGGCTCAAGGCCGCAAGCACGATGAGGGTATTGCGCAGCCGCTCGAATGCGGCCAGCGCGTCCTCGAGCGAGCGGTGCAAGACCGCGACGATGCGTCCGTCGTGCTTGTCGGCGTTGAGTGGAATCACCAGCGCCTGATGGTCGATGCCCGCGATGTTCATGACCAGGTGCGACGCTGACTCGGAACGCACAGGCATGTTGTGCAGCAGCGCCTGCTGCGCGCGCTCGTCGAGCGTCGAGGCCAGCATGCGCCGGGCCGGCGGCGCCGCCTCGAGCGTGAACGACACTTCGAGCTCGGTGAGCTGGCGCAGATCGCGCGCCAATGCATCGTCGACCGGGAATCCCATCACCACCCAGCCGATGGGCAGCGGTGCGAGCACCGGTACCGACACCAGCTGGAACGCGTCGCCGTCGAGGACTTCCAGGCTGGCGCCAAGCGCATTCTTGCCAAGCAGCTCAGGGAATTCGAACGATCGCGCGAAGCCGCGCGGCTGCTGGAGCGTGTCCGCGACCACCACGCCTTTGAGATCGACGAATACCATGGCGGTCGCGCCGATTCGTGCGCCATGGTTGGCGAGCACGGAGGCAATGGTGCCGGTGTCGTGCGTGGCGATTGCTTCGCGAAACGCGAAATCGCCGGCGAGCACCCTCGCGGAGAGCTTGAGCTTCTCGGAGTTCTGATCGAGCAGGCGCGCGAACACGCGCTGACCGACGTTGAGTTCCTCGGCGACCTTGGTCTGCGCGTTGCGTGAATTGGCGGCGTTGACGAACCAGAAAGCCGCGATCTGCACCAGGGCGAGCAGTGCGACAAAGAACACGATGATGCGCGTCTGAAGACGCTGAATGCGCATCAAGACACGGCCGTCGGCGGCAAAGCCATGAAGGTCCCTGGAACACGCTCGGAAATAGACCGAAATTATCGTGGGTTTCGGGTTCTAGGCCGTTGAAACAACTCACAAGTTCACAGAACCTCGAGCGTCGCCGCAAGCGGGAGTGTGATGCCTCTCCCACTTTGGCATGTCGATTCTCAGGGTGACCCTACGCGTAACCGGGCGGGGAACCGGAGTGGGTTTCGCCTGCATCTCGTTGAATCTTTTTGCCAACACGATTAACGCGCGGGTTCGTGTGTAAACTCGCGCGCCATGTCGTCCGCCCGTTTCGTACACCTGCGCCTGCACACCGAATATTCGCTGCAGGACAGTGTGGTGCGCATACCGGAGCTGGTGGAACGCGTCGCCGCGCTCGGCATGCCGGCGGTCGCAGTCACCGATCAGAACAATCTGTTTGCGATGGTGAAGTTCTATCGCGAGGGATTGAAGCTCGGCGTCAAGCCCATCATCGGTGTCGATGTCCTGC
>Ga0070675_100005015_pt1 | contig 10108 bp, 9 predicted proteins | sample KBSM43metaG_FD_65343 | JGI IMG/M metagenome (GOLD analysis project Ga0070675, IMG submission 65343) | Miscanthus rhizosphere microbial communities from Kellogg Biological Station, Michigan, USA - KBS M4-3 metaG | ecosystem: Host-associated > Plants > Roots > Rhizosphere > Soil ...
TCGCGGTGACCCCGGGTATCGCTTCGCTCAACCCGGGGCTAATGTCCGTGCAGCCCTTCCGGGCTGCTGGTTTGCACGCCGGAGGCGTGAAGGAAATTAGCCCCCGGTGAGCGAAGCGTAGCGAGCCACCGGGGGTTGGTGAGTCCTGGAGAAACGCACGCTGGAGGCGTGCGAGGAGAAATTGGCGGTTCAGCAACAGGCCCGGCCAGGAGGGGCAATACCTACGCCCGGCCGGCAACCTCGCCCGTTTGCGTGTTGACCCGCACCGATTCCCCTTCTTTCATGAACAGGGGCACTCGCACCTCGAGACCCGTCTGCAGCTTTGCAACCTTCGTGGCGCCGCCAGCCGCGGTATCTCCCCGCAGTCCCGGCTCGCAGTAGGTAATTGCCAGTTCCACGTACTGGGGCATTTCCAGAGAAACCGCATTGCCGTTGTACTTAAAGATCTGCAAGTTAAGCCCGTCTTTGAGATAAAACCGGTCGTCGCCGACGTTGTCGGCAGAAAGGGAAAACTGCTCGTAACTGGATTCGTCCATGAAGTGAAACCCATCGCCGTCGGAATACAAGAAAGACACGGACGCAATCTCCACGTCAGGCTCCGGAAACTTCTCGCTGGTTCGAAACGTCTTCTCGAGAACCGCCCCGTTCAGGAGATTCTTCAGGCGAGTTCGAACCATCGTCGAGGCGCCTCGCGCCGTCGGCGTCGCGAAGAAGACCTCCAGCACGTTGAAAGGCTGGCCGTCGACTTCGATCAACATTTTCTTCTTCAGTTCATTCGCTCCAATTAATGCCATTCCTGCTCCAAAACACCATTCGGCAGCGTGATCCGGAATGTGGCTCCCGGTCCTTCGCTGCTCTCCAAAGTCAGTTGCCCACCGTTAACTTCGACAGCCCAACGCGCAATCGATAGTCCCAGTCCTGTTCCTCCACCGTTCTCACGCGACCGCGACCGGTCCGAGCGGTAGAAACGGTCGAACACACGGGGCCGAAGATCCACCGGAATGCCGGGACCGGTGTCGGTGACATCGAGCACGGCCATACCCTCGGCGGACATGGCGACTCGAACAGCGATCCGGCCACCCACGGGGCTGTACTTGATTGCATTATCCACAAGGTTAAGCAGCGCCTGGCGCAACACCATGCGATCGCCGCGGCAAGGTGTCGGGCCTGCCGCCTCCACAGTCAGGGATTGCCGCTTCTCTTCGGCAAGAACATCCAGTTGAGCGGTGACTTCTTCGGCAAGCTCTGCCAAATCGACGCGATCCCTGGACAGCACGGATTCGCCGCTGTCGGCGCGTGACAGCGTCAGCAGACGATCGACCAACAGGGACAGCCGGTCGACTTCCTCGAGCATGCTGCCTATGATCTCTCGATAGTCGGAGGCTTCGCGCTTGCCGCGCAATCCAATCTCCCCAACGCTGCGCATCGCCGTGAGGGGCGTCCGCAGTTCATGCGACGCATCTGCCGTAAACCGACGCATCTGGTCGAAGGAGGACTCCAGACGCATCAGCGTCTGATTGAAGACGGTCGCAAGCCGGCCAAGCTCATCCTTGGGATTGTCGACCGGGAGTCGCTCTTTCAGCCGTTCTGCCGTAATCAGCCGCGCCTGCTCCGCCATGCGGTCAACCGGCGCAAGGGCGCGGCGAGCCAGCGTATATCCGCCAAGCCCTGCAATCGCGACGGCAATGGGCAGTCCGAGAAGAAGAATTAAAAGGAGGTCTTGCAAATTCTGCCGCATCGCCGCTTCCGATTCGGCGACCTGCACGACCAGGGTGATACTCCCGACCTGTGTCGTCCCCGTCAGGATGCGATGCGGAGGGACCATCTCTGAAAGCGTATGGATCTTTCCGTCCGGGTTCTTCGCCAGCCCGGCTGCGACTTCGATCGGATTTCGGCGAGCTTCATACGTTCCACCAAGGAGCTTTTCGCCGTTCTCGCTCCACAGCTGCATCCATTTGCTTTCGTCGTTTTCGGTCTTATCGAACGGCAATTCGCCACTGATCAACTGGCGGATCGTCGCCTCATTCATCATGGTTTTCGGCCATGTGAAGTCGTCCCGAAGCGCCTGGTCGAGCGCCTGAGACAGCGTGCGCTGGACGGACACGTATACAACTCCGGCGTAAACCACCAGAACCCCGAGCATCGCCGCGACATACGCGACGGTGAGCCGCATGCGAACACTTCGAAAGTATTTCCGCAGAATCATGGCTCCCCCTGCTTCAGCATGAATCCGACGCCCCGAACCGTGTGGATGAGCTTCTCAAACGGCTCGACATCCACTTTTCGGCGAAGCCTTGCGATATGCACGTCGATGACATTGTTCAGCGGTGTTCCGCGCGCCGTTTCCTTCCAGACATCACGCGCCAGCATATCCCGCATCACCACCTGTCCTTCATGGCGGATGAGGTACTCGAGAAGCTCAAACTCGCGGCCCGTGAGATCGACAGGCTTGCCGCCACGGGATACTTTTCGGGTCACGATATCCATATCCAGATCGGCAATCCCGAAGCGCAGCATGTCCACGGTGCGGCCCCGGCGAAGAAGGGCTCGGATGCGCGCCAGCAGTTCCTCGAAAGCAAAGGGCTTCACGAGATAATCATCTGCCCCGCTGTTGAGACCGTTGACCCGATCCTCAAGCGAATCCCTCGCGGTGAGCAGCAGGACTGGAGTCTCGAGGCCGCGCTTCCGGATGGTGGTCAGAATCTGCAGGCCGTCACGGCCGGGCAGCATCAGGTCCAGGAGAATGAGATCGAACTTTTCCGTATTGACGCAGAAGAAGGCGTCTTCGCCGGTCGGCGCAACTGTAACCTCGAAGTGTTCTCCTTCGAGTCCTTCGCGCAGCGCATTGGCAACCTTCTGTTCGTCTTCGACAACCAGGATTCTCATCAGAAGCTATCCATTTTAATCCAACCGGCCTGACAATCCCTCATCCGGCCCCTTCTCTTGATGCCCCACCTTCTCCCGGCGGGCGCTTTGCACAAAAACTCCAGGGCGGTCATAGACCGCCCCTACAGCTTGCGGCGTGTGACTGTAGGGGCGCTCTATGAGCGCCCTCGAGACTTCAAGAGATGTTGCGAACCAGAGCGTCCCCGAATTCACTCGTTGAAGCAGAACCTCCGAGGTCACGCGTCCTGATGCAATCGTGATTCAACGTTCGATCGATCGCTTTGCGCAGCCGTTCCGCCAGATCGTGGCAGCCCACATGCGCGAGCATCATTCCAGCGGCAAGAATTAATGCCAGCGGATTCGCAATCCCCTTTCCCGCAATATCCGGCGCCGACCCGTGGACGGCTTCAAAAATCGCCGCATTATCTCCGATGTTTCCGCCCGGAGCCATTCCGAGTCCGCCAACCAGGCCGGCAATTTCGTCGGAAAGAATGTCTCCGAAGAGATTAGTGGTGACGATCACGTCAAACTGCCAGGGATTCAGGACCAGTTGCATGGCGCAGGCATCCACGATGCGGTCTTCTGTTTTGACGCGGCCTTCGTAGGCCTTTCCCACTTCGCGGGCCGTCTCAAGAAAAATGCCGGTCAGCGCCTTCAGGATGTTCGCCTTGTGCACGATCGTCACCTTCTTGCGTCCGTGTTTTGCGGCGTAGTCAAAGGCGAACTCGGCAATGCGGCGGCTTCCTGCGCGCGTGTTCACTCCCGATCCGATCGCAACCGCGTGAGGATCCCCGTCGATCGGAATGTAGTGCTCAAAACCAACGTAGAGTCCTTCGAGGTTTTCGCGCACGGTGACCAGATCGATGTTCTCGTAGCGGCCTCCGGGCATCAGCGTCATCGCGGGACGAACGTTGGCGTACAGTCGAAACTCTTCGCGCAATCGCACGTTGGAGGATCGATAGCCGCCGCCAACCGGTGTCTCGAGGGGCCCCTTAAGCGCAAGGCCTGTGCGCCGGATACTGTTCAGCGCTTCAGCCGGGAGGGGATCGCCGCATTCCTGCACACTCTTCTTGCCGGCTGTCTGAACGTCCCACTCGAAAGGCGCGCCGAGGACGTCGAGAATGCGAAGCGTAACGTCCATGATTTCGGGGCCGATGCCATCGCCGGGGATCAGGGTCGCGGGGATCTTCGGGCATTCAGAGGTCGGACTCACGCCGCTATTATCGGACAAAGGTCCGTGGACAGACGAAATAGATTCGGGGTCAGACTACTCGAACCCCAAACTCTGAACTGCGAGTTTGGGGTTCGAGTAGTCTGACCCCGAATCTATTTGCCCCGAATCTGTTTCTTGGGACTTAGTGGATGACGGCGATTCCCTCTCTATCGAAGTCGAAGGTATAACCGCTTGCCCGCGTATCGAGCGGCGCAGTACCGATCAAATCAGCACCAAGAGAGCTGTTGAAGTAGTCCTTGATGCCGCTAAACGTATGCGGTCCGTTCGTGGCTTCCAGCAGGCGAGCGACGATGCCGGTGACGTGGGGCGTTGCCATGCTCGTCCCGTACATTCGCGTTGTCCCGCCGCCCAACTTAAGAGAAAGGATGCCCACGGATTGGAGATAACAGTTTGCGCCCCGCCCAAAGACATCTGACTTTTCCTCACCGGGCGCGGAAATCGTGACTCCCAGTCCATCGGACGTGAAGTACGAAGCCGAGTCCTTCTTTATCGTGATGTTGCAGGCACTGGCCCCGTCGGTTGCCGTGGTACTGGCGACGGTTAACACAAGACCCGTATAGGCCGCAGGCACCTGCGCGTTCACATCCAGGTTCGGATCATTGCCGGCGGCAACAACTACTATCACACCAGCTGCGTGAAGCCGCGCGACAGCCTGCCGGAACTCGGAATCCGTGTCCGATCCCGGGCCCCCGAGGCTCATGTTGATGACCTGAACCCTGGGCTGCTCTTCATTCCACAGCCAATCCAATCCATCGATGACACCAGACCAGCTACCCTGGCCCGACGCATTTAATACTTTCACGCAATAGAGGGAAGCTGCAGGTGCCACGCCACGGACGTCGATGGCATTGTCCAGAGCTGCAACGGTTCCAGCCACGTGAGTGCCGTGACCATTGTCGTCCTGACAGTTGGATGTTCCATCAAATGCGTTGTATCCCTCAACAACGGCGAGATCCTGGTGGTTGAAATCAACGCCAGTATCCACGATCGCCACCTTAATACCCTTGCCCGTGGACGTTGCTGTTGGTTCACCCACTCGCAACACACCGGCCGGCGTAACTTGCCCGGGAGGTGGAGGAGGAGGCGGAGTACTCCCGCCAGGCTTTCCCTTACCTTTCTCCGAAGCCCGGTCCGACGCGTTCGCCGACTGGCTGGCAAAGACGGGAAAGTCCGGAGTGACGCTTTGGACACCGGCTTCCTGTGACAGCGCACGAAGAGCGTTCTCGTTCGGGACGGTGACGGCCATCGCATCGATGATGCCGTAGTTGTACCGAAGCACCGCGCCGTGACGTCCTGCGGCGGCGGCTCTCGCGGCCCTGGTCGTCCCTCGCTGAAACGACACGATGTAATCGTTGGATTGCGCCGCGGCCGGTAATGTGAAGGTGAAAAGAACTGCGATCAAGGCAAAACAGAAAACAATCAAGCTTCTCAGTCGGTGGGTCATTCCTTTGCTCCTATCGGTAGGTCATTCCTTTGCTCCTAAACGATGGCAAACGATAGGATGTCGACGTCACTCTGTCAATCATTCGATAGGGCCTGAAAGGCCGTGTTAGCATGAGGCCTTTCTACCGAGGAAGGAGTTCGCAGATCATGGCAAACGTTGCATTTATCGGGCTGGGCGTGATGGGCTATCCGATGGCTGGGCATCTCGCCAAGCGAGGCAACCACAGCGTGACCGTATTCAATCGCACCGCAGCGAAGGCGGAGAAATGGGTCGCTGAACACGGAGGCAAGGCGGCCCCGACGCCGCGTGCCGCCGCCGAGGGTGCGGACTTCGTATTCACCTGCGTGGGCAATGACGACGATCTGCAATCCGTAACAACCGGCACGGGTGGCGCCTTCGAAGGCATGAAGAAAGGCGCGATCTACATCGATAACACGACTGCCTCCGCCATCGTGGCGCGCGAGCTTGACGCAACGGCGAAAGCGCGAGGCTTCGGCAGTCTCGATGCTCCCGTCTCCGGAGGACAGGCCGGCGCTGAAAATGGCCAGCTCACCGTGATGGTCGGAGGGGATCCCGAGGCCTTCGAACGCGCCAAACCCGTCATCAGTTGCTATGCGAAGATGGTCGGCTTGATGGGACCTGCGGGTTCCGGACAACTGACAAAGATGGTGAACCAGTTGTGTATCGCAGGCCTCGTTCAGGGGCTCGCAGAAGGCGTTCACTTTGCAAAAAAGGCCGGGCTGGATGTCGAGCAAGTGATCAGCGTCATCTCAAAAGGTGCCGCACAGTCGTGGCAAATGGAGAACCGCTACAAGACCATGGCCGCGGGAAAGTTCGATTTCGGTTTTGCGGTCGACTGGATGAGAAAGGACCTCGCCATCACGCTTCAGGAAGCTCGGAAGAACGGGGCTAAGCTTCCCGTGGCGGCTCTCGTCGATCAGTTCTACTCAGAAGTACAGGCGATGGGCGGCCGTCGATGGGACACGTCCAGCCTCATTGCACGATTGGAACGAGAATAGATTCGCTTATGCGCCGCCTCACTCCATTCTTCCTGCTGTCGATTCTGCCTGTCCTGGCGTTCGGCCAGAGCGGAGCGGGAACCCTTGCTGCTCCTGCCGGGCAGAGCGGCGTGTGGATTCCTCCGAATGCCGGAGACGAACGTCTTGTCGAACTCGATATCCCGCCTTCCTTGAATTCATTCACGATCGAAGCAAATCCTCTGCTGCGCATACCTCGCGTAGCGGCAAGCACTGCCGACCCCACGTTCAAGAAGCTCACGATCGGCGAAGTGCCGCTGCAGCCGTGGGCTCGAGCCTTGTATGCCTACCGTCAGGAGAACCAACTCGAGCCGCACACGCGCTGCAAGCCGTCGGGCGGCCCACGTCCGTTCTACACGCCCTACGGGGTGGAGATCCTCGAGATGAAGGATCTTCAGCGTGTTCTCATCGTGGATATCGGCGGGCCCCACTCGATGCGTGTCGTCTACCTGGATGGCAGACCGCATCCGAAAGGACTCCCCGCGGATTATCTCGGACATTCGATTGGCCACTGGGAGGAGAAAACGTTGGTCGTCGACACGGTTGGCTTCAATGAGCGGTTCTGGATCGACCGGTTTGGATTGCCGCACACTGCCCTGCTGCATGTCATCGAACGCTTTACGCGCCTGGACGAGACGACGCTCAAGTATGAAGTGACCATCGACGATCCCGGCGCCTATACCGCGCCGTGGACAACCGGCTTGCTCCTGCGGTTGAATCCCGGCCAGGAGCTTTTCGAATACGTCTGCCAGGACAACAACCTCGCCCCCCAGTTGATGCTGGGCGCTGCAGAGTCGGTGGACCGCACCAGCGTCATTGCTCCGTAAATGACTACGACGATCGTTCAAAGTATTTCTCTCTATCCGATCAAGTCCCTCGATCCGATTCTTGTCGAATCTGCCCGACTGCTGCCCAGCGGAGCGCTCGAGCATGATCGGGAATTCGCGCTGTTCGACGAGCAGGACAAGGTGATCAACGGAAAACGGGAGGCAAGGATTCACCGCGTCCGCGCCGGATACGATCTGGAGAAATTCTCAGTCACTTTGAATGACTCGAAGGCCTTTCATCTCGTCAACGACAGACGGGAGATCGAAGATTGGTTCAGGGATTTCCTGGGGATGGGTGTCTCGATGAAACGGAATACCCAGACAGGATTTCCAGACGATTTGGAATCGCCGGGTCCGACGATTGTGAGTTCAGCCACGCTGCGGGAGGTCAGCGCGTGGTTTGGGATCGATCCTCAGGAGACCCGCCGCCGGTTTCGCGCCAACATTGAAATCGCGACAGACGAAGCATTCTGGGAAGACCGACTGTTCGGAGACGCCGATTCAACGTTGGAGTTTCGGATCGGCGACGTCACGATTCTCGGCGTGAATCCCTGCCAGCGCTGTGCGGTGCCGTCTCGCGATCCTTCAACCGGAAGCGTGACTCCGGAATTCCAGCGAGTGTTCTCCGAGAAACGCGCGGAAGGATTACCGCCATGGGCGACGAAATCGCGCTTCAATCACTACTACCGTCTTGCCGTGAATACGCGCATTCCCTCATCCCAGTCCGGCAAGCTGCTGCGCATCGGTGATGCTTTCGGGAATTAGGGGAAAATCGAATCCCGGGCGGTCATAGACCGCCCCTACAGCTTGCCGTGTGCGACTGTAGGGGCGCTCTATGAGCGCCCGCGAATTCGATTTTCCCCTAATTCCCGAAGTGGTCCGTGGCCATTTCGGCGATCGCGGCGCCAATCCTGAGCGAGGACGTCGCTGCCGGAGACGGCGCGTTGAGCACATGAATCATGCGCGGCGCTCGCACGACATGAAAGTCATCGAGAAGCTTCCCTGAGGGATCCATGGCCTGGGCGCGGACGCCGGAACCGCCCCGCATGACGTCTTCCGGACGGAGTTCCGGGAGCAGACGCTGCAGCGCCTTGACGAAGGCGTGCTTGCTGAAAGACCGCCAGACTTCTCCCATTCCCGTCTTCCAGTTAAGCCGGGCCATCTTCCAGAAGCCGGCATAACCCAGGGTGTCTGCCAGGTCCTTCATCCGGAAGTCTGTCTTCCGATAGCCTTCACGCTTGAAGGCGAGAACGGCATTCGGTCCGGCCTCCACGCCGCCCCCGATCATGCGCGTGAAATGAACGCCGAGAAACGGGAAGCTGGGATCGGGGACCGGATAGATGAGATTTCTCACAAGAGAAGCTCGGGCCGGGAGCAGTTCGTAATATTCACCGCGAAAAGGAACGATGCGCACACCGGGATCGACGCCGCATAGACGCGCGACGCGATCCGACTGCAGGCCCCCGCAATTTACCAGCGCCTTACAGCGAATCTCATCCGCGTAGGTTCGCAGCAGCATTCCTGCGGCGATGTTACGAAACCCAACGACGCGGGAGGCCACCTTCAGCGTGCAACCTCGATCCTGCAAGAGGCGCCCAAGACGGCTCGCGACCGCCTTGTAGTCGACGATGCCGGTTTCGGGAACGTGAAGACCACGAAGGCCGGAAGCATGAGGCTCGTATTCCTTGATCTGTTCCGCGGTCAGCCAACGGATTTCCTTGAGCCCGTTGGCTACTCCTCGTCGATGCAGTTCCTCGAGTTGAGGGAACTCGCTCGGATCGGTCGCGACGACAATCTTGCCGCAGCGTTCATGCGCGATGCCGTACTCGGCGCAAAAGCGATACATCGCTTCCCTTCCTTCAACGCAGTACCGCGCTTTCATCGAGCCGGGCTTGTAGTAAAGGCCGGAGTGGATAACGCCGCTGTTATGCCCGGTCTGGTGCGCGGCGAAGCGGTCTTCCGCCTCCAGGAGAATCATCCGCGAACCGGGCCGGGCAGTGAGCAGCGCACTTGCTGTAGCAAGTCCAACGATGCCCCCACCAATCACTGCAATGTCATACATGGTTTCAGCCATAACGAACCGTTGATTCTACAGGATGCGCCGAGGTATAGCTTTTGGCATCGAAGGACAGCCGTGAAACACGCCGGAGCAGAAACCATCAAAAGACTTGAAGGACTCCTGACCGAACTTCGACAACGAACGCTACTGAAGGAGAAAACGCCCGGTACATTCTATGTGAAGTCCAAAGCATTCCTGCACTTTCACGAGGACACAACCGGCATTTTTGCCGACGTGAAACTGGATCTGCAGGACTACTCCAGATATCGGATCAGCACGGCAGCCGAACAGGCAGCACTATTAAAGAAGATCGACAAATGCCTGGCAGAACAACGCAAGCTTTGAAGGGACCTATTGCCCCTCCTGGCCAGGGGTGTCTCTGGCACTAAGAAAGAAGACGCGCCAGCGACCTCATCGCCAGAGACGGGGTGGTGGCTCAAGATCGAAAAGATTCTTTGAAGTTGAACCACCACCCCGTCCGCTCCATCAAAGGAGCTTCGCGATATTTCTCTTGATGTCGCGTCCACCCCTCCTGGCCGGGCCTGTTGCTCAACGGGAATCTCCTCGCACGCTTTCAGCGTGCGGTTGCGTAGAGGGTCGCGGTAACCCCGGGTATCGCTT
>Ga0070675_100005017_pt1 | contig 10106 bp, 5 predicted proteins | sample KBSM43metaG_FD_65343 | JGI IMG/M metagenome (GOLD analysis project Ga0070675, IMG submission 65343) | Miscanthus rhizosphere microbial communities from Kellogg Biological Station, Michigan, USA - KBS M4-3 metaG | ecosystem: Host-associated > Plants > Roots > Rhizosphere > Soil ...
TGTGCCCGGTCACCCAGCCGATGTCGGCCGTGCACCAGAAGACGTCGCCGGGCTTGAGGTCGAACGTCCAGCGCATGGTGAGGATCGCCCACAGCAAATATCCCGCGGAGCTGTGCTGTACACCCTTCGGCTTGCCGGTAGATCCCGAGGTGTACAGGATGAAGAGCGGATGCTCGGCTCCGACCCACTCCGGCTCGCAGGTTTCCGCCTGCTTCGCCACGAGCTCGTGCAGCCAGAGGTCGCGCGCCGGCGAGAAAGCGACGTTGCCTCCGGTGCGCCGATAGACGATCACTTTGCGGATGCCTTCGCACCCGCCCATGCCGAGCGCCTCGTCCACGATCGCCTTGAGCGGAAGCGCCTTGCCGCCGCGCTGCTGCTCGTCGGCCGTGATCACCGCCACCGCGCCCGCGTCGATGATCCGCTCCTGCAGCGATTTCGCCGAAAAGCCGCCGAATACCACCGAATGGGTCGCGCCGATGCGTGCGCAGGCCTGCATCGCGACCACGCCCTCGATCGACATCGGCATGTAGACCAGCACGCGGTCGCCCTTCCCGATGCCGAGCGAGCGCATGCCGTTCGCGAGTCGGCACACCCGGGCGAGCAACTCGCGGTACGTGACCTTGGTGACGGTCCCGTCGTCGGCCTCGAAGATGATCGCGACCTTCTCCGCGTTGCCATTCGCGATGTTCCGGTCGAGGCAGTTGTAGGACACATTGAGCTCGCCGTCCTCGAACCATTTGTAGAACGGCGCATCGGATTCGTCGAGCGTCTTCGTGAACGGCTTCTTCCACAGCACCTCGTCGCGCGCGAGCTTCGCCCAGAAGCCGGGGTAATCGCGGGCCGCGCTCGCGTTCAGTGCGTCGAAATCGGCCTTTTTGACGTTCGCCTGGGCGACGAACTCCCGCGGCGGCTCGAAGATCCGGTGTTCGTTCGATACCGATTCGATCGTTGACATGTTGTAGTTTCCTCCTGAAGACCTCGCGCGAGCCGAAGGGATCGCTGCCTCGCTGCCCGGTGCAGTCTAACCAAACGGCTGCGGACGCCGCAATCGGCGCCCGCTGATATTTTGCGCCACCTCAAATGGCGCGGCCGCACGGCGCGTTCACCGACGGAGCAATGATAAACTTGCATTCCCGTTCAATGCCTTAGCGGCCCCAAACATGCCTCAGTCGCAGTTGAGCCCCATCGCCAACATTCTCTTCTTCAGCCGCTGGCTGCAGCTACCCTTGTACCTCGGGCTCATCGTCGCGCAGGCCGTATACGTCTGGTACTTCATGGTCGAGCTGACGCATCTCGTCGAGGCGGCGTTCGGCAGCAAGGACGCGCTCGAGCTCATCCTCAAGAACGTCACGCCCGCGGGCGCCGAGACCGTCAAGGCGCCTCCGGAGACGCTCGTGATGCTGGTCGTGCTCGGGCTCATCGACGTCGTCATGATCTCGAACCTGCTGATCATGGTGATCGTCGGCGGCTACGAGACGTTCGTATCGCGGATGCGCCTGGAAGGTCATCCGGACCAGCCGGAGTGGCTGTCGCACGTCAACGCGAGCGTGCTCAAGGTCAAGCTCGCGACAGCGATCATCGGCATCTCGTCGATCCACCTGCTGAAGACCTTCATCAACGCGCACTCGTACGACGAGAAGGTGCTGATCGCGCAGACGGTGATCCACATCACGTTCCTGCTGTCCGCGATCGCGGTGGCGGCGGTCGATCGAATCCTGCCGCAACCGGCACCGAAGGTTGCCGGCGAGCAAGGCGCTCACTGACAGGGAAAGCTCGCAATGGCCACGATCCGGCAGGAAGACTTCATCGCGAGCATCGCCGACGCGCTGCAGTTCATGTCGTACTACCACCCCCAGGACTACATCGAAGCGCTGGGCGAGGCCTACAAGGCGGAGCAATCGGCGGCGGCGAAGGACGCCATCGCCCAGATCCTCACCAATTCGCGGATGTGCGCCGAAGGCCACCGCCCGATCTGCCAGGACACCGGCATCGTCGTCGCGTTCGTCAAGGTCGGCATGAACGTTCGCTGGGAAGGCGCGTCGATGTCGATCGCCGACATGGTGAACGAAGGCGTGCGGCGTGCGTATCTCCACCCCGACAACAAGCTCCGTGCGTCGATCGTCGCCGATCCGGCAGGCGCGCGGAAGAACACGCGTGACAACACGCCGGCCGTCGTCCACTTCGACGTCGTTCCCGGCGACACCGTGGAAGTGAAGATCGCGGCCAAAGGCGGCGGCTCGGAGAACAAGGCCAACTTCGTCATGCTCAATCCGTCGGACTCGATCGTCGACTGGGTGCTCGAGACCGTTCCGGAGATGGGCGCCGGCTGGTGCCCGCCTGGAATGCTCGGCATCGGCATCGGCGGCACCGCGGAAAAGGCGATGGTCCTCGCGAAGGAGGCGCTGCTCGATCCTATCGACATCCACGAGCTCAAGCGGCGCGGGCCGAAGAGCGCGACCGAGGAGCTGCGCCTCGAGCTCTTCGAGAAGGTGAACGCGCTCGGCATCGGCGCCCAAGGATTGGGCGGCCTGTCGACCGTGCTGGACGTGAAGGTCCTCGACTACCCGACCCACGCGGTGTCGAAGCCGGTCGCACTGATCCCCAACTGCGCGGCGACTCGGCACGCGCATTTCGTTCTCGATGGCTCCGGCGTCGCGAAGCTCGATCCGCCGGACCTTCACAGCTGGCCCGACGTTTCGTGGACGCCCGCGCCCACGTCACGGCGGGTGAACCTCGACACGCTGACGCCCGCGGAGGTCGCGCAGTGGAAGCCAGGCGAAAGACTTCTGCTTTCGGGCAAGCTTCTCACCGGGCGCGACGCCGCGCACAAGCGGATCGCCGATCTCCTCGCGAAGAACGAGCCGTTGCCGCCTGGCGTCGATTTCACCAATCGCGTGATCTATTACGTCGGACCGGTCGATCCCGTGCGCGACGAAGTCGTCGGCCCCGCAGGACCGACGACCGCGACGCGAATGGACAAGTTCACCGACATGATGCTTTCGAGGACGGGGCTCGTCGCGATGGTGGGCAAGGCGGAGCGCGGACCCACGGGCGTCGCGGCGATCAAGAAGCACAAGGCCGCCTACCTGATGGCGGTCGGCGGCGCCGCCTATCTCGTCTCGAAGGCGATCCAAAGCTCGCGCGTGGTCGCATTCGCCGATCTCGGCATGGAAGCGATCTACGAGTTCGACGTGAAGGACATGCCGGTCACCGTCGCCGTCGATTCGAACGGCACCTCGGTGCACGAGACCGGGCCGCGCGAGTGGCAGGGTCGCATCGGCAAGATACCGTTGACGGTGGCATGATCGGATGAGCCCGAAGGGCCGCCCCGAGGGTGAATTGGCCCCGAAGCGCGCAGCGCGGAGGGTAGTCCATTGAGGCTCTTCCGCAAGCGCTCGGTGGCCCATGCGACCGATTCCGCTTCGACGCTTTCCCTGCCGCGCGTGCGGATGGGGCTCCTGACCAAGCTCAATCTCCTCACCATCGGCCTCATCTTCCTGACCGCCATCGGGACCACCGGCTTCTACGTGTGGCAACAGTGGCGGGACGAGACGGCGGATTTGCGCCAGCGCGGCGCGAGCGCCCTCGCGATGCTCACTGAGCTATCGGAGTTCGGGCTCTACAACAACAACCGCGCCTACCTCGAAGCGATTCTCGCGAGCCTGTCGACCGAAGGCGATATCGCGTATGCCGCGGTCGTCGATCGCAAGGGCGAGACGATGGCGGTGCGGCGCATCACGGACGCGCTCGGCCCCGCGGGTCCGCCGCCCACACCCGCCGATGTGCCGCTGCCGGCCGCTGGGAGCACCTCGGCCGCCGACGTCACGATACGCGGCCGGCGGTACATCGAGTTGATCGCCCCGGTGAGCGGCACGAAGATCGTCACCGCAATGGGCTTGACTGAAGCGTCACCTGATGCCTCCGGAACCGCGACAGCCCTGGCCCAGCCCGTCACCGGCAATACGCTGGGCTACGTCCGGCTCGGGATGACGTTCGATCGCCTGAATCAGCAATTCCGCAAGCACCTGATCGGCGCCCTTTCCGTGATCGCGCTCCTGATCGGCCTCACGATCGGCGCGACGTTCCTGCTGACGCGCGGCCTCGTCGCACCCATGCATCGGCTGATGCGTGCGGCGCGCGCCGTCGGCGCGGGCAAACTCGACGTGTTCGTTCCGCCGCGCTCATCCGACGAGCTGGGCTCGCTGACCCACGCGTTCAACCACATGACACAGCGGCTTTCCGAATCGCAGGCCGAGGTGGCGAACTACCAGCGCACGCTGGAGGAAAAGGTCGCGCAGCGCACGCACGAGCTCGAGATCGCGACCGCGCACGCATACAAGCTCGCGCAGCACGACATCCTGACGGGCCTTCCCAACCGCGCGCTGCTCAACCAGCGCTTGAAGCAGATCCTCGCGCTGTCGCAACGCAACGGCGCGCACGTCGCCTGCCTCTTCCTCGATTTCGACCACTTCAAGCGCATCAACGACACGCTCGGCCACGATTCGGGCGACCAATTGCTGCAGGCGGTGTCGCAGCGTCTGCTGACGGCGGTCCGCGAATCCGATACGGTCGCACGGCTCGGCGGGGACGAGTTCGTCGTCATCCTGCCCGGACTCGATCCCGCCCACGCGACCTTCGAGACGATGACGGTGCTCGCGCGCATCCGCGAGTCGTTCCTGACGCCGTTCAAGCTCGCGGACCAGACGCCCACGCTCACGTGCTCGATCGGCGTCTCGATGTTCCCGCTCGACGCGAACGACACGGTGACGCTGATCAAGCAGGCCGACACGGCGATGTACGCGGCCAAGGAAGTCGGACGCAACGCGTACCGCTTCTACACCGCCGACATGAACGCCCGCGTCCAGGCGAGGCTGCAGCTCGAGACCGACATGCGGCGCGGGTTGCTGCAGAACGAATTCTTCCTCGCCTACCAGCCGCAAGTGGATCTGCAGACAGGGCGCACTCGTGCCGTCGAAGCGCTGTTGCGCTGGCGCGATCCTTCGCGCGGGGTCATCCCGCCGACGGAGTTCATTCCGATCGCCGAGGAATCGGGAATGATCCACGCGCTGGGGGCGCGGGTGCTGCGCGACGCCTGCCGGCAACTCGTCGCGTGGCACCGCATCGGCATGATGCTGCGGCTCTCCGTCAATCTGTCGGTGCAGCAACTGCAGCACGACGGCTGCCTGGCGGTCGTCGACGAGGCGCTTCGCGCAAGCGGCCTCGCACCCCAGTATCTCGATCTCGAGATCACCGAGAGCGTGATCATCAGCCATCCGGAGAAGGCGGTCGCGACGCTCGTGAAGCTGAAGGAGCGCGGGATTTCCATCACCATAGACGACTTTGGGACAGGTTACTCAAGTCTCTCTTACCTTGCCCGATTGCCGATCGAGGCTATCAAGATCGACCAGCGCTTCGTGCACGGCCTCGAGCACACCAGCAACGACGTCGCGATCACGCAGGCGATCATCGCGCTGTCACACTCGCTCGGCTTGCGCGTGATCGCCGAGGGCGTCGAGACGCGCGCGCAGTACGCCTTTCTCAAGAACCACGGCTGCGAGTCCGCGCAAGGCTTCCTGATCGGGCGGCCGCTCGAGGAGAAGGATTTTCTCGCGTGGTGGAAAGCCCAGCAGGAAGAGACGCGCAGCGGAGAGCTTCAGCCCGACATGTGGCAGCCTGAAGGCAGCGCCTGATTATTGACCGCCTCTCAAGTTCCTTGAGAGCGGCGATACCGAAAAGCCGCAAGACCCTTCGTTAGACCTGCTTAACCCTCGTCAATCGGCCTCAAGCAAATGGGTGTACGATCAAATCGCTCGACGCAGCGGTCAGAGAGTCTTCCTCCACCGCCCGATGCGGCATCACGCGACCGATCCGACGCGGGCTGGAAAGAGATATACGCTGACGCCTAGGCTCGCGGGGCGAACGAAGAGGTCCCGCGAAACAGACTCCGAAAGTATCTCGATGACGACGTTGTCGGCGCCGGTTATCGGGCCCATAGCCCATTAGGAGATCGATCATGCTCATGCAAGTGACGAAGGCGTGGCGCAACTTTTCCGGCGCCGCCTGGCAACGCCAGATCGATGTGCGGGACTTCATCGTATCTAACGTGACGCCGTACACCGGCGGCCCCGAATTCCTCGCAAAGCCCACCCAGCGGACGCTCGCCGTCTGGGGAAAGCTTCAGCCGTATTTCCGCGAGGAGGCCAAGAAGGGCGTCCTCGACGTCGACGTGGCGACTCCCTCGTCGCTGACGTCACATGGACCGGGCTACATCGATCGCGACAATGAAGTGATCGTCGGCTTGCAGACCGACCAGCCGTTCCGCCGGGCGATCATGCCCACGGGCGGCTGGGGCATGATCGAGAACGGGCTCAAGGCGATCGGCCGCGAGCCCGACTCCGCCGTGCGCGAAACGTTTACCAAGTATCGCAAGACGCATAACGCGGCCGTCTTCGACATGTACACACCGGAGATCCGCGCCTGCCGGCGCTCGCACATCATCACGGGGCTGCCGGACGCCTACGGGCGCGGACGCATCATCGGCGATTATCGGCGCGTCGCGCTGTACGGCGTCGACCGCCTGATCGAAGCCAAGAAGGCCGAGCGCACCGAGATTGACGCGCGCTGGCCGTCGGAAGACGTGATGCGCCTGCGCGAGGAGATGGCCGACCAGCTCCGTGCGCTCGCCGATCTCAAGACGATGGCGGCGTCGTACGGCTGCGACATCGGGCCACCGGCGGCGAACGCACGCGAGGCCGTCCAGTGGACGTACTTCGGCTACCTCGGCGCGATCAAGGAGATGAATGGCGCCGCGATGTCGGTGGGCCGTCTCTCGACCTTCTTCGACATCTACATCGAGCGCGATCTCGCCGATAAAACGCTGACGGAAGCCGAAGCGCAGGAGCTCGTCGACCAGCTCGTGATCAAGCTGCGAATCGTCCGCTTCATGCGCACGCCGGAGTACGACGCGCTGTTTTCGGGGGACCCGTACTGGGCAACCGAGAGCATCGGCGGCATGGCGCAGGACGGCCGCACGCTGGTCACGCGCTCCAGTTTTCGCATGCTCCAGACCCTCGCGAACCTCGGACCGGCGCCCGAGCCCAACATGACTGTGCTCTGGTCGAAGAATTTGCCGGACGCCTTCAAGCGCCAGTGCATTCTCACCAGCCGCGATACTTCGTCGCTGCAATACGAAAACGACGACCTGATGTTGCCGCAGTTCGGCGACGATTACGGAATCGCGTGCTGCGTCTCGGGAATGCGCCTGGGCAAGCAGATGCAATATTTCGGCGCGCGGGTCAACCTCGCCAAGTGCCTGCTCTACGCGATCAACGGCGGGCGCGACGAGGTGAGCGGCGTCCAGGTGGGACCGGCATTCCGTTCGGTAGCAGGCGACCTGCTCGACTACGATGACGTGATGGCGAAGTTCAACGACATGATGGACTGGCTCGCGCGAACCTACGTGCACGCGATGAACTGCATCCATTACTCGCACGACCGCTACAACTACGAGCGACTGATGATGGCGCTGCACGACCGCGACATCGTACGCACGATGGCCTTCGGCATTGCCGGTCTGTCCGTCGTCGCTGACAGCCTCTCCGCGATCAAGTACGCGAAGGTGAAACCGATTCGCGACGAGAACGGCCTCGTCGTCGATTATGAGACGACGGGCGAGTTCCCGGTGTTCGGTAACAACGACCCGCGGGTCGATGACATCGCGGTCGATCTGGTGAAGCGCTTCATGGATTACCTGCGGAGGCACCCGACCTATCGCGGTGCGATCCACACGCAGTCGGTGCTGACGATCACCTCCAATGTCGTCTACGGCAAGGGCACCGGCAACACGCCGGACGGCCGGCGCAAGGGCGAGCCCTTCGCCCCTGGCGCGAACCCGATGCACGGTCGCGACTCGCACGGCTGGCTCGCGTCGTGCCTGTCGGTCGCGCGTTTGCCCTTCGACGAGGCGCAGGACGGCATCAGTTACACGCTTTCGGTCGTCCCGTCGGACAACCGCCAGGGCGAGGCGGCGGCGATCACCCGGGCCACCGCTGCGCTGGACACGTACTTCGGGCAGGGCGGGTTCCACCTGAACTTCAACGTTCTCAGCAGGGAGACGCTGCTCGACGCGATGGAGAACCCGGACAAGTATCCCCAGCTGACGATCCGGGTGTCGGGGTATGCGGTGAACTTCATACGCCTCACGCGCGAGCAGCAGCAGGATGTCGTCAATCGCAGCTTCTTCCACGCGCAGATCTGAGATGACCACGATCGACGTGCCGGTGGTCGCTGCCACCGAAATCCCGCAAGGCAATCGTCACGATCTCCGCCACGACCTCTCGCCGGACGCGCCGGAGCTCGAGAACTATAGCGAAGGCGACGGCGCATTCGGTTACGTGCACTCTTACGAGACCGGCTCACACCTCGACGGACCTGGTGTCCGCGTCACGCTCTTTCTGTCCGGCTGCCCGCTGCGCTGCCAGTACTGCCACAACCCGGACACCTGGAAGCTGAAGCACGGCACGCGCATCCCGCTCGAACGCATCATCACCCGGCTGGGACACTTCGCCCCCGCGCTGCGCTCGCTGAAGGGCGGGCTGACCCTCTCCGGCGGCGAGCCGCTGGTGCAGCCGGCGTTCTCGCGGCGCATCTTCGCCGCGGCGAAGTCTTTCGGTCTGCACACGGCACTCGATACGTCCGGCTTCCTTGGGGAAAGCGCGACCGATGAGTATCTTGAGAGCGTCGATCTCGTCCTTCTCGACATAAAGTCGTGGGATCCGGAAACGTATCGTCGCGTTACCAGTCAGGATATCGCGCCGACGTTGCGCTTCGCCAAGCGTTTGGCCGCAATGAACAAGCCGGTGTGGCTGCGCTACGTACTCGTGCCTGGACTGACCGATGACCCGGCCAATGTGGAAGGCGTCGCAAGGTTCGTCGCACCGATGAAGAACGTGGAATGGGTGGAGGTGCTGCCCTTCCATCAGCTCGGCGCGTTCAAGTGGAAGGCGCTCGGGCTCGAGTATCAGCTTGCCGATACGCTGCCGGCATCCCCCGAACTTCTGGTCCGGGTGCTCGAACAATTCCGCGCCGCGGGTTGCAACGCGCGGTAAATGGGCCGCAGGAGCATTCATGGAAATGATCCAGACCTTGCTCGTGCAACAGCCTTTGATGGCGCTGTTTCTGACGATCGCCATCGGTTATCTCGTGGGGGAGATCAACATCAAGGGGTTCTCCCTCGGCGTAGGTGCCGTGCTCTTCGTCGCGCTCGCCATGGGCTGGTTCGCACCGAAGTCGGCGCCGGCGCCGATGGTGGGGACGCTGGGCCTCGCTCTCTTTCTATACGGGGTAGGCATCCAGTACGGCACGCAGTTCTTCGTCGGACTGGTCAGCCCCGCCGGCCGCAGGGCGAACCTGATTGCCCTGATAGGCGTGCTGTCGGCGGGCCTGGTGAGCCTCGTGTTCGTGAAGGTGATGGGCCTCAATCTTGGCTATGCGCTGGGCCTCTTCGCGGGCTCGGGTACCAGCACGCCGACGCTGCAGGCGGCAATCGCGACGCTCGGCAACGACGACCCGGCGGTAGGCTATTCAGTCTCCTATCCGTTCGGCGTGGCAGGTCCGATTCTGCTTCTCTACGTCGCGTTCATGATCTTGAAGCCAAAGATCCAGGCGCCAACGTCCGGCGGGCTGGAGACGCTCGAGATCGCGGTAGGCAACCCGGAGCTTGGTGGCAAGCCGCTTGGTGAAGTGATGGCCGCGCTGCCCGCGGGGGTGCAGATCGTTGCCGTGCGTCGCGAGGGCCGCAACGAGCCGGCCTCCGCCAACGCCGTGGTCGCCGAGAATGACGTCCTGTTCGCCGTTGCTTCCACCAAGGAAGCGCTCGCGCAGGCGGCCACGCTGCTGGGAGCGGCCGCTCACGGCAGATTCATCAAGGACCGCCGGGACCTCGACTATCTGCGCGTGTTTGCCTCACGTCCATCCGTCGTGGGCAGGGCGCTCGGCGATCTCGACCTGCCGGGGGAAAAGGCGTCGGTGTTGATACAGGTGCGCCGCGGCGACACCGACATCCTGCCGCGCCCGGATCTCGTGCTCGAGTTCGGCGACCGCGTCGG
>Ga0070675_100005018_pt1 | contig 10106 bp, 7 predicted proteins | sample KBSM43metaG_FD_65343 | JGI IMG/M metagenome (GOLD analysis project Ga0070675, IMG submission 65343) | Miscanthus rhizosphere microbial communities from Kellogg Biological Station, Michigan, USA - KBS M4-3 metaG | ecosystem: Host-associated > Plants > Roots > Rhizosphere > Soil ...
TGCCCACCGAGACTGGAGGCGAAGGTCTCCAGTTCTCTTACTAGTGCGTCGGGTCCCGAATAGAACAAGTTGAACCAATCCTGCAGAAACTGCAGACCTGCTTTCTTCGCCCTTGGAGAGTCGTCAACACTGAGCAAGTGGCGAACACACCAAGTCAGTGCAAGAAGGAGCGATGTCAGTGCCCGCTCGCTGTTGTGATTAAGGCTGGAAAGGTTTCCAATTCGATAGTAGCACTTCGAATCAGGAATGAACTCCACTCGATCCACCTTGGTCAGCATCCTACAGATGTATTCCCCATCGTCGGCCCCTGAAGGCGAAAGGCGGACATCCCAGCCACCCGCGAGATCGGCAACGGTTCGGCTGACTAACCACGAGGTCGGATTCAGCCAAGCTCTTTCCATGAATTTCGTGATCATCCATTCAGAAGCTGAAAGATCCTGCCACAGACCGGTTGGAGAAAACTGCGCCTTCGACGGACGAAAGTAAAAAGAACCAAAAGCCGCTGTCCTGATGCATTTCGCCCGTGTACCATCGGGAATCCCTTTCATCTGGGCTTCGATCTTTTGAGGATGTAAAAGGTCGTCGGCATCGAGCCATTGAATGTAGGCACCCTGGGCCAGAGAGTACGCGTTGTTCCGTGCAGCGCAAGCGCCCTGGTTTTCCTGAACAACAACCTTCACCTGAGCCGACTCGAATTTTCGAATTACATCCAGAGTGCGATCCTTCGATCCATCATCAACAATGATCAGTTCCTTGTTCTGCCAGGTCTGTGCCAGGGCGGACTGAATGGTGTCCTCAATCCAGGCTTCCTTGTTGTAGGCGGGCATCAGGATCGAGACGAGTTGGTTAGCGTCCATAACAGCTTTATGACTACGTTCCTAAGCGTTCGGATACATGATGACTTGCGGAGGTAAAGGCGGTCGAGCTACCGCTCGAATCCCGTGCGGAAACGTTAGGAATGCCAGCTTTCGATTGTCCATCCCTAAGAATTTCTGTCAAGCAATGCAGCCTGCGCTTTATCGGCGGTCGGCGGTGTTCTTCTGGAGTTCTTCTCGCTCAATTTTCTTCTCATTGGACGACTGAATTGCCTCGAGAATTTCCGACGGATCCAGGCGTTTCAGCAGTTCAATATTCGGCATCACGCAGTGTCCACCGATGACGCCTGGAAAGTACTTTACTGACGGAAAGAATCCGATCTCGTCGTAGAAGGAAACGATTTCCTCGTATCTGACTCCCACGCGGTCCGCATAGCGTTCGACCTCCTGCGCCCACGCGATCATCAGCCCGAAATATGTGGTTTCGGTGAGCTTTGCCAGTTCTGCAGCCTCCGACGACGATAAGACGTTTGTTTTTAGGCCGACGGATTGGAAATGAGCCGAAGTCTCCTCCGCAGCCGACGGACTTGTGGCTCCAATGAACTTGGTGTATTTGCGCAGGTCGTCCAGCATGCGCGCATGTTTCCCGCGCACCGGACTATAGGCGACGTCGACCCCTGACTTCTGGGCTACCTTACGCGTTGTTCCGACTTCCACGGTGCTATTGATAACGGCCAGTTTCGGCCTTATCAGATCGATATAGCGCGCCGCTTCACCCACAAAATCCTTAACCTGAAACGGAAAGCAGAGATGGAGAACATCCGGCTCCCGCGGGTCTTCGTCCGAAGGCGTGATATCCACTCCAACAACTTTATGATGTTCAGAAATGAGCTGCATAAGGGGCTTTCCCACCTCACCGAGCCCGACAACTACGACCTTTTTACCTTTATTCATTCAGAGCTGCCTAACCTGATCTTGAGTCTTGGACTCAAGAGTTTTGAAAACGAAACTCCAGCCGATTACTAAGAATGGTATCTGTATAACTAATCTCGGAAACATCGGACTCTACGACAAACGCTTGCGTAGCCGGGGGGCGATGGCACCTTAAACGCAAACCTGGCACAGCCCCACCGTGCTCTGCCGAAACCTTAACGCACACCTCGCCATCAATGGCAGACTTTTCGAAAATCGCAGATCTTCTCATTTGAAACCACGCGACCGCCTGTGCAGCCGTGCAGAACAAGGCCCCCTTTTGGGTTAACTCGCCCAGAAGTCTGACGTAGAAACCATCCCACAGGCGTTCAGGCGCGATACTGCGATCATGCCAGTTGACGGTCAGAGCGCCGCCGTAGCGAACGCCATGATCCAGCAGAGGTGCCAACCAAGCCGAGGCCTCATCATCGGTAAGATCAAGGTAATCAGGGTAAAACAGTGCGGTATCCATAACATGGAGTGGAAGTTCCAGAAGACGTCTGGCGCGGAGGGGCTTGAACACCTGCGCGGTTCCTGCACGATACCCTACGGTTTCGTTGTAACCCACTGTGGAATCATAGGAGAAGTCGGCCTCCTCCAAAACTGAGGGAGATTCCTGATCGCTGTATAGCCAGTGCATTCGAACGCCTGTTGTTCGTGCAGCGGACACATCCGAAATCCGCTTCGCTTCTTCAAGCGCCTTCTCTGTGTCGTTCCAGGCGTCGATTCCGTGAAGCGCGATCTCACAGCCCGCTGCAGCCAATCGCTGAATCTTCTCTGCAATATCAAAGACGTCGTACCCCGCACTCCGCGTAGCGGGCACATTGCCGTTAATCGCATGCTCAGGCCGCTTCGCACCCGGCCGTCCTGCAAACGGTATAACGAAAAACGTCGACGGACGGCCGTCTTCCAGGTCCAGATATCGATCGAAGCCGTACCAGAAATCCTCCGCCAGGCCGAGGTATACAAAAGGCAGCTTCGCGGCCGCGGCCCAGTTCGTCATGAGCTGTCTCAAAGACAGACGGCCACGTGCCGTGCTGACGGCTGACGCCACCGTTGCGCGGTACAAAAACCCGAACATCGTTGAGTCGAATTTGTGTCTTCGGATGGAAGCATGATCCAGGTCGTGCGTGAGGCACGCAATGAACGAATAGCCGGCGGGAACAGGAGGGATTTCGATGAGCGGCAATCCGCAGCCGATGATCAGGTTCCGAAGAAGAGCAATGTGTAAGTCAAGCGCCGGGATAGAGGCGTTCGCCGCAGGTTGGCCCTGAGTCAACAGGGTTTGGACTTCATAAAACAAGTCGTACCCGATACGGGCAAACCATTTGTCCTCAAGCCGAGCGACATAACCAGCTGGCTCGCCCGACTGACAGTTCTCAAGGACACTGACGCCGGAGCGGGCAAATGTTAGTACGGAACCATAGAGAGGAATTGTCGTTCCGGAAGACGAGACGTTTCCGGACTGTGTCCGGGCAGCAACCGGAACATCATGCTTGCCACCAACCGAAGTGCTGTCAGCCCCATATGCGATCAAAAGCCTCGCGGACACTACCGCAGGTCTTGACGCCCCGGCGCAAAGGACGACGTCATATTGTCCGGCGTCGCGAAAGAACTCCCACGGGGTCTTAAACAGTTCAAAGAACTCACGGACAATGCCTTCGTCCGATGGATTGGCAATGACTCCGATCACCCGAAGATTCTTGCCTCAGCGTCCCCGCTGATCGCGTTGAGGCGCTCCAACCGCAGAAGGCATCCGCTCGAATTGATCGCTGAGAAGCTGCGCCACGTGCTCCATAAGAGTCGACCTCTCGGCTTTCCAGGTGTGTGCCAGATGGATCTGCCTTGCGCGCCGGGTGATTTCGGCCACTTCGGCGGGATTATGAAATACATATTCGATTCTTCGCGCCAGATCGTCCGCATCGCCCAGCTCAAAAAAGATCAACGAGTCTTCATTAAAATAGTCGGTAATACCAGACGCTCTCGGAGCAATCACCGGCTTTCCCAGCGCCAGGTACTCGAAAATGCGGGTCGGAGTGTTGAGTTCGGTGAATATACTCCGCTTGTTGGGAATGACCCCAACGTCGCACGTCTCGATCGCGTCAACAATCTCTTCCAGTGGTTTCTGGCCCATGTAGTGAACAGAATTCTGCAGGCCACGTTCTCTGACAGTTTCCATCACTTTTTCCAGGAAGGAGTTTCGCGCACCGTAGACGTGAAGCTCTGCTGAAGGAATCGATTGGCGAGTCTTTGCAAACGCATCCACGGCCAAAGCCAGGCCGTTTCGTTCGACCAAAGACCCATGATACATGACGACAAAAGGCGATCCCGCAGTCTCGGATTTTCTGGCGGTGGCTCGCCTTCTGGGAGAAAAGATCATTTCGTCGGGCGAATTCATGATCACCGTAATCTTTTCCGCAGGGCAACTGCGAGCCGCGAAAATCTTTGCGCAGGCACGATTGACTGTAATGACAGAATCCGCAAGGCCGAGGCTCCACTTCTCTACCCACTTCAAGAAGCGAACGCTATTCGCCGTTGGAGGAAGACCGAAAATCGTTTGCATTAACTCGGGCATGGGATCGTGAAGGTCCAGAATGACCTTGGCTCCGAAGAGTTTTGGCACCAGCCCGCTCAGAACGAGGAAATCCGGCATGTTGTGGACGTAAACGAGATCGTACCGTCGACGAAAAACAGACCGCGAAACGATGATGCAGGAGGAAGCCAGGAGGAATGCCAGATATTGATAGAGGTAGCCCAGTATGCCACCTCTTCGACGAGAGATTGGGACCCGACGAATCTCAACGCCATTGTGACTCTCGGCCTTCAGATCCTCGGGATCCTCCCTCAAGCAGATCAGATCTACAGCCATTCCGGCGTCTGCAAGCGCCTCTGCCGCGCGTCGAGGTCGAGGATCCGAAGGATAGTAGGAAAACAACACCATGGCGACGCGCTTTCGCCGAAGAGTCCCCTTAACGTTAGGGGTGGGATCCACGCTTACACTGGCGCCTGACATTGTCGTCACCGAGAACTACTGCTTACAGCCGGTCTCTCGCAAAACTCCTGAATGGTTTCCACCACACGCTTCTGCTGTTCATGGTGAAGCTGAGGGTACATCGGCAGGGAAAGGATTTTCCCGGCCAGGCGTTCTGTGTCCGGTAGTGAACCTTCTCCGCCGCCAAGGTATGCATATGCGGGTTGAAGGTGTAACGGGATAGGGTAGTGAAGACCGGTGCCTATACTTCGCTCTGTGAAATGCTTCTGCAGGTCGTCGCGTCCTTGCGCGCAAACCACAACGTAGAGGTGGTAGTTCGCGCGACTCCAGCGCGGTTCAAACGGCGTCTTTACGTCATCCCTCCCGCTTAGCAGCAGGTTGTAATTTTCGGCAAGCTCCCGACGCTTTCGATTCCACTCATTGAGGAATGGCAGCTTCACGCGAAGGAGAGCCGCCTGCATCGCATCCAGCCTTCCATTGTAGCCTTCGACCTGATGTTGGTATTTCCGGCTCTGACCGTGGTCCCGAATCATCCGCATGCGGCGAGCGAGATCTTCGTCGTCGGTTGTTACGGCACCGCCTTCTCCGCATGCGCCCAGGTTCTTTCCTGGATAAAAACTGAACGCTGCCGCTTTTCCAATCGAACCCGCTCGTTGCCACGCATTATGGCGGTCCGAAAAGTACTCGCTTCCGTGAGCCTGGCAGGCATCTTCAAACACCATCAAGCCATACTCTTCGGCCAACTCCATCAAGGAGTCCATGTTGCAAACTTGACCGTAAAGGTGGACTGGCATGATCGCCTTCACGAGCCGTCCGCTGGGGCGATGCACTGGGTAGCGTCCTCTTGCGGGCCGGTCACACTGGGTGTGAAGAAATCCTCGAAGGGCCTCGACACTCATGTTGAAGGTCAGTGGGTCGATATCCACAAAGTGCGGAATTGCACCGACCTGAACAATGGCTTCAACTGTTGCGGCGAACGTGTTCGCCACGGTTATGACAATTTCTTCTTTTCCGACCCCTGCCGCCATTAATGCGAACCTTAGAGCGTCCGTCCCACTACTCACGCCCACGCAGTATTTCGCATTGGAGAATCTGGCAAACTCCTGCTCAAATTGCTCCACCATCGGACCACCAACAAACATCCCTGTTGTCAGCACGCCCTTAACGGCGTCCATAAGCTGCTCCTGCAATTCAAGGTGTGGAGCAACCAAATCCACAAATGGGATTCCTTTCCCTGATGTCATCCTTTGAATCTCCTTTCGGTGCCTATGACTTTTTATCTGCTAGCGGGCTCTCTGAAGCATTTGCTGTAGAGAAGCCGCGCGAGCGGTTAGCTTGGGAAACCGGCAAAGGTAGTTGTCCCGCACTTCGGTAAGATATCGTCTGGCCGTGACTTTCAGACGATATTTCGTGCTCTGCTCGAGCTGTGGTTTAACCGGAACGGAGCTGCGCGCTTCTATCGTCACCGCTTCCCTGTTGGAGCTCCTGATGGCGAACTGGATGTCGCCATTAACGGGCTTCGCCGCGACATGCATTCCATCGACGAAGACCTCCACAGTTTCCGGGTCTGTTTCGGCCTTCGAAACGAGGAGAGTTCCGACACCTGGGGGAATAAACAACGTACGGGAGCTGTACACTCGGACACCGACGCCTTCCCCGGCTCCTGCACTCACCGAATACGTGGAGAGAATGCCGCGTTCCAAGTTGGTCCAGGTCAACTCCGGTTCGAGGCCATTTAGAGTTTCCACTGCGGATCGAAGTGAGTTCAGGCCATTTTCAAAATATTGATGATGAGTCACGATGAGACAGGGTTTACCGAGTATCAGATCCAGCGCGAAGTTCGCCGCCGTTTCTTCTGCCGGACGTCTCATGAACAATGGGAACCCGCCGAACGACATGATTGCTGGTTTGAGAAGTTCCCCGCCCTTGACGCCCTCACCGGTTTGGCAATCCAACAATTCCGTGTTTACGGCGGCCAGCATTTCGCTTGCGCGAAGAGCGCGCATGGCCTCTCCGGAAAACCGTCCCTGAGGGAAAACCATCACACGCTCCCACCCCAAAGCAGTCTCCGCCTGCAGCCGACTCATGCGTCTCATTGCAAGATCAATCAGGGGCATCGCAGCCGACATTGTTTTTGTGGAGAATTCTGATCCCGTGTGGTCGCATCCATGCACACAAATCGAGAGCTGCGGCCAGTTGTCCTTGAACAAGTCGACAATCTCTCGTGAAGTGCGTTTGTGATTCCAGGGGATGAAGGCAATGCTCGCCGCGGCTCCAGTTTCTCGGACGCAATGGACAAGTCCCTTGAGATCCAGGAAGCCATATCTCGGGCGCAGATTCGGATCGTCGATTACCCAGTGCGCCCACCGCAATGGACTGGCAGGCAAGCTGATTTGGCAGTGTCGCAGAAAGAAGAGAAGCGGCACCAGTCCCGAGAAGCACTGAGTAATATCAAGGTTACGCAAGTGTTCGGCTGAAATATCAAACACAGCGCGCGACGACAGAACGAAGAGGTTGACGCCGGCCAGATCGAACTTTGTAAGAAGACTGCCGACATTGTTGGTTACGATCGCTTCTGACGGATATGCGGCGCCTTCGACGCGTAGGGCCACATCCTGACCACACAGAACTCCCCTGATTCGAAGTCCGGCAAATGGGCCGCACACGCTTCGCGAGGATGCCACAACATAATCGGTGCTTGCGCTGCTCGACATTGCGGCGACCGAGACCCGCCCACCGACGAGACTCTGAAGAGTCTCCACAGCTTTCGGGGTCCCGGAAAAAGGATAGACGAGAATGTTCGCGAAACCAGGTGCGAGTTCCGCAAGCGATCCTGGTCGCGAACCTGCTTCGCACAACTCCACGAATTGCGACTCGGACAGCAGCAAGGCACCGGACGAGTTCTCTCCCTCGACCAGGCGTCTCTCAAGCCGAGAAGTCGCAAAACTGGCTCCCAGAGCAGCCATCAGGTCACAGACGGGGCTACTCTGGGACGATTCTGGAACCACTAATTGATTCATGAGCGAATTGATTCGTCAGGCAGGCTTTCGTCCTACGACGAGTGAACGCATGGCGAGCGGTGAGCAGCAAACATCGAGCACCGGGCCGAGCGTTCGGCAGACTTTTAGCAGATTCGGATTGGCAGAATGAGGAATCCAGCAGAAGTTTCGCGATACTTTGACTTCAAAACCGGCGTCTTTGAACGGGCGTGTATATTCCTTGAGGCTTGGAATATAGGATCCATCGCCTTTTTGTGGAAACCCTTCTCTGACTCTGCTGCGGAAGAAGGGGAAGTACTTGTTCATGTCGATCATGATCGTCTGTCCCCCCGGCCGAAGGAGAGCAAAGATATCCTGCGACAACTCTTTCTCTCGCTGGAGCCGGTGCGCATAGCGCGTCGTATTGACGCCGACGATCAGATCAAACGTTCCGCTCAAGTCCTTGCGCGAAGACCGCAACTCGCGGCAAAGATCAGACATGAGATTCTCATTCCCCGCAACGGCATACGTCAATTTAGAGTTCAAGTCTGCCGGAAGGTGCTCCATGGCCTCCTTCCTCGCCGCCTCTATCATCGGCGGTGAGAAATCCACCCCGTAGGCGCGTTCCAACCCGGCATTCTGGGCACGCAGCAATTCCGCGATCCTCAGAAGGTTCATACCACCACCACAGCCATACTCCATGACGCGGAAGCTGTGGCCCTTCGGACGGGATGAAATAAGTTCCCGGATTGAGCGCAGGTACACTGGCGCGTAGACGTGCTGCAATATGTAGGCGATACCTGCGCCGGCAGTATCACTGATGTACTTCGCGATAATGTCATCTCTGGTGTACTCCTGCATGTAAACATCAATGCTCACCTGCGAATTCATTTACCCTGCTCCTTCGAATTGAGATAGCGAAACACTCTTGCCGGATTTCCGGCCACCACAGCATTCGCGGGCACATCCTTTGTGACCACGCTGCCAGCACCCACCAGCGCATTTTCACCCACCGTGACGTTAGCCAGGATCGTCGCACCGGATCCGATCGAAGCACCCTTGCGGATCACGGTCCGTTCAACACTCCAATCGGCTTCCGTTTGCAGCTTGCCATCGCCGGTCGTAGCACGGGGGTAAGAGTCATTGATGAACATCACCCCATGTCCGATGAAGACGTCATCCTCGATCGTTACGCCTTCGCAGATAAAGGAATGGCTGGAAATCTTGCAGTTCTTTCCAACCGACGCATTTTTCTGAATCTCGACAAACGTACCGATCTTGGTGTTATCTCCGACGGTACATCCATAAAGATTGATGAACCTGGCAAGCTTCACGTTCTGACCGAGCTTTACGTCGGCCGCGATGCTGACCAGTTCCGGTGTAGCACTCTCCAATCTGACCTCCATTCTATCGACGCGTGATCCCCAGCTTTTGAATCAGCTCATAAAGGCTCGGGCGGCTGATTTCGAGTTCAATTGCAGCACGAGATAAGTTCCCCTTGTTCCTCGCCAGGGCGGCTTCAATCATCTGCCGCTCCACGGCCTCGCGCGCCTTTCCGAGGCTTTGGCCCATGTACTCCGTTGTCGCGGAATTCAAGCCAAGGTCCTGATGAGTAATTCTGCCGTTCTCTGCCATGATGGCCGCTCTCTGGATTCGGTTCTCAAGCTCGCGCACGTTGCCTGGCCAACCATGAGATTCAATCACCTGAAGCGCCTTCGGAGTGAACACCAGGTTCTTCTGATGTCTGGATGATTGTCGTTGGAGAAATGCCTTGGCCAGCAGAATGCTGTCCCCATCGCGCTCGCGGAGCGGGGGTATGGCCACGTTGACGACATTCAAACGATAGTAGAGATCTTCTCTGAACCGCCCTTCAGCCATTGCCCTTGTGAGATCTACATTGGTGGCTGCGAGAACTCGAGCGTCTACCGCTATGAGCGATCGGCCGCCTATCCGCTCGATCTGATGATCCTGCAGGAAGCGCAAGAGCTTGACCTGCAAAGATCCCGACAGTTCACCAATCTCATCCAGGAACAGCGTTCCGCCCTGGGCCATCTCGACTCGCCCCTGGCGCTGCACGTGAGCTCCAGTAAAAGATCCCTTTTCGTGGCCGAAGAGTTCGCTCTCCAGCAAACTCTCGGGAATTGCGCCGCAATTGATTGCGATAAAGGGCTTGTCTCTACGGGGGCTGCGCCGGTGGATCGCGTGAGCGACAAGTTCCTTTCCAGTCCCGCTTTCCCCAGCAATCAATACCGGCACATCGGCGCCTGCGACCTTCTCAATCGTGCCAAAGACCTTCTGCATTTGAGGGCTGGACCCCAGAAGGTCATCGAAGGAGTCGTATGTGCTCTT
>Ga0070675_100005026_pt1 | contig 10093 bp, 10 predicted proteins | sample KBSM43metaG_FD_65343 | JGI IMG/M metagenome (GOLD analysis project Ga0070675, IMG submission 65343) | Miscanthus rhizosphere microbial communities from Kellogg Biological Station, Michigan, USA - KBS M4-3 metaG | ecosystem: Host-associated > Plants > Roots > Rhizosphere > Soil ...
AAGATCTGGCTCCGTTTCCCGGATCCCAGATCCAGATCACGATTCCAGAACGGATACCTCCGCGGTGATCAACCACATCGATGTGAGCTCGGTGCTGAGACGCACCGTGTGCGACCTCTACTCGAACCTCGTGACGCGGCCCACGGGCGCTGCCGTGCGGACCGAGATCGAGAATCTGCTGGCGGCGTGGCGAGGGCCGTCGTTGACGGTGATCGACTTCTCGCACGTGAACCTGCTCGACTTTTCCTGCGCCGATGAGGTGGTGGCGAAGCTGCTGTTGCGGTTCGAGGGTGACGCACCGCCGCAGGATGCGTACTTCCTGCTGCGTGGCGTCCGCGAGGACCATCTCGACGCCATCGAGGCGGCCCTCGAGCGCTACCAGCTCGCACTCGTTATGCAGGACGAGCATGGGATGTTGCTGCTCGTGGGAACGGTGAACGATGCCCAGCGGCGCGCCTGGCAGGCGTTGCGGGAGCTCGGCCGCGGCGCCGCCGACGAGCTCGCGACCGCGCTCGGGGAGGCGCCAGCATACGCGGCGGCGTTGCTCACGACGCTCCACGAGCGACGCCTCGTCATGCGGTTCGACGATACCTACGTACCGCTGGGGGCGACGCAGTGAGTCAGGTCTACAACCCACCGCTCCAAGTCGTCGGTTTCATCGCGACGCGGTCGGGTGATGAAGAGCGCGGGCCGCAGGTCCGGGTCCGCTCCGACGACGCGCGATTGCGAGGGCTCGTCGAAGGAGAGCTGGTGTGGATCTACGGGCCGCGACGTCACGAGCTGGCGCCGGTGAGCATCGACGACGCCATCCCGCGCGGCGGCGTCGTCGTGCGGGACATTGCCGGCCTCACCGTGTCGGAGATCGTGCGGCTCGTGAAGCCCAACCTCGACGCCCGTCCCGACCGCGGCGCCTACGCCTAACGCAGCCGGACCTCATGCCTCGACCGCCACGCCGTCTCGGTCTGTCCACACTCGCCGTCACCGGCGGGTCGGCGCACGGCGAGGCGGATACGCCCGTCGTGCAGCCGCTCGTCCAGTCGGTGAATTTCATGCAGGAAGTCGGCACGGCCGACGGCCTCCGCTACCCGCGGTACGGCAACGCGCCTAACGCCGAAATCGTCCAGCGCCGGCTCGCGATGATGGAGGGCGCCGAAGCGAGCCTCATCCTCGCGAGCGGGATGGGCGCAACCGCCTGCGCACTGCTCGCCCTTCTCCGGCCCGGCGATCATCTGCTCGCCAGCAGTTGGATCTACGGCGGGACGCGGCTCCTGTTCACGCAGGAGTTCGCGACCATGGGCATCGACGTGACACTCGTCGATCCCATGGAAACGCGTGCCTGGCGCAAGCGCATGCGCAAGGAGACGCGCGCGATCTTCGTCGAGTCGCCGGTGAATCCCTCGTGTCGTGTGCTGGATCTTCGACCGATCAGCTACCTCACGAAAGAGGGCGGCCTCGCGCTCGTGATCGATTCCACGTTCGCCAGCCCGGTCAACTTCCGCCCCATGGAGCACGGTGCCGACGTCGTGATCCACTCGGCGACGAAATACCTGAATGGGCACCATGACGTTCTGAGTGGCGTCGTGTTAGGCACCGCGCCGTACATCGAGGAGGTGCGGCAGAAGATGGTCGTGTGGGGCCAGGCGCCCGACCCATTCGCGTGCTGGATGCTCGAACGCGGGCTCAAGACGCTCGACGTGCGCGTGACGCGCCAGAACGAGAATGCGGGGCGCATCGCGGAATGGTGCCACTCGAGGAAGGAAGTGCGGCACGTTCACTATCCTGGATTGGCCGACCATCCCGACCACGAAGTGGCGCGCACGTTCCTCGACGGCTTCGGCGGGATGCTCGGCCTCGAGCTCATGGGTGGCGCAAAGAGCGCGGAGCGCTTCATTCGGCGCCTGCATCTCATCAAGCACGCGCCCAGTCTCGGCGGCGTCGACTCGCTCGTCTCCGAGCCGCGCTTCTCGTCGCATTCACATCTCACGAGCGAAGAGCGCGCGGCGCTCGGTATTCCCGACGGATTCCTTCGCCTGAGCATTGGCATCGAGAACGCCGACGACCTCATTGCCGATATCGAGCAAGCGCTGAAATGAGCGTCGCCCCGGTTCCGACGCAAACCGGCCCGGACGATCGACGTCGCGACGAACGGCGGCTGAATTCACGGCTCGCGGATCTGTCGGTCCCGGAGTTCCGGCGTATCGGGCTCACGTGGCTGTTGACCGTGATCGTGGTGCTATTGTTCCTGTGGATGGTGCGGAAGGTGCTCATCGCGGGTATCCTCGCGATCATCATCGCCGCCTACCTGCGCCCGCTCTATAAGTTCTTTCTCAACCGGCTGAATCGGCGCATGGCGAGCGCCGTCCTGACGCTGCTCGTCGTCATCGTCCCGGTGCTCGGCGCCCTCGCCTACAGCTACCTCGAGCTCGTCGACGTGCTCGGCTACATCTCGGCGCACCAGTCGGAGGTCGCGACGCAGATCGACGAATCGATCCGGCGTCTGCCGTTCCTCGCGAACTTCAACGCGGCCGAGACCATACGACGATACGTCCTGCTCGTCTCGGACTACGGCACAAAGATCCCAGCCGTCATCAAGGAGGCCGTCGTCGAGCTGTCCGTCGCGGCAACGATCTTCCTGTTGACCGCTGCTTATGTGTTTACGGATGCAGACTCGATCGTCAGTTATGTGAAGAGCAAGGTTCCGCAGCGCTATGACCGGCTGCGCGAGTCGTTGGTGACGAACGTCACGGGGGTGCTGTACGGGGCTATCTACTCGACGCTCCTGACGCAGGGCCTCAAGACGCTCGTCATCTTTCTGTTGAACCTGGTCTTCGGGGTGCCGCTCGCGGCGGTGCTGGCAATCCTCTCGTTCATCATCGGGTTCTTCCCGATCGTCGGATCGTGGAGCGTGTACGTACCGGTCGCGGCCTGGCTTCTCGTTTTTCGGGATAGCCCGATAAAGGCTGGATTGATGGTGCTGGTTGGGTTCCTTCTGAATACACTGTTCATCTCGACGTACCTGCGCCCCAAGATCGCGGCTGAGCGTTCTGGGGTACTGAACTTCTACTGGATGTTCGTTGCGCTCGTGACGGGGGTTTACACGTTCGGGCTCGCCGGCATCCTGCTCGGTCCCATTCTCATCGGCTTGCTCAAGGCGGTTGTGGACTCGGTGACGTCCCAGACCAGCTGGCGGCTTCTGGACGCTGAGGAGGGTGCCGGGTAGCCGAAAGAGAACGAGGAAGAGGTGTATCGGTGATTCGGTTCCAACACGTCTACAAGGAATATCCGCGCACTGGCCTGGCGCTTCAGGACGTGTCGCTGTTCGTGGGCAAAGGCGAGTTCGTATTCCTCACGGGCCCGAGCGGCGCCGGCAAGAGCTCGCTGCTCAAGCTGGCGTACATGGAGGAGCTACCCACTCGCGGTGACATGTGGGTGAGCGGTGTGCGCGCAAAGGGAGTGAAGCGTCGTGACGTGGCGAAGCTTCGTCGCAAGCTCGGTGTCGTGTTCCAGGACTTCCGGCTGCTCGAGGACCGCACGGCTGAAGCGAACATCGCGTTCGCCCTCGAGGTCATCGACACGCCCCGGTCGGCGATTCCCGCCAAGGTCTCGCGAGCACTCGCGCAGGTCGGCCTTTCCGCGAAAGCGACCAGTCTGCCGAGCGAGATGAGTGGAGGCGAACAGCAGCGCGTCGCGATCGCGCGCGCGCTGGTGAACGATCCGTTCGTTCTCATCGCGGACGAGCCCACGGGCAACCTCGACGAGCGCGCGACGCGCGGCGTATTCCAGTTGCTGCGCGACATCAACGCGTCGGGAACGGCCGTGATGATGGCGACACATAACCTCGAGCTCGTGCGACGCGCCGGCTATCGCACGATCGAGATCAACCGTGGTCAGGTCGTGTTCGACTCCGCGGACGCCGACGCCAAGAAGAAAGCGGAGAGCCTCGCATGAGACTCGCCCTTCGCGAAACGATGATCGGCTTCCGGCGCGCGCCGATGCTGAGCGTGCTGAGCATCACGACCATCGCATTTTCGCTATTCGCATTCGGTCTCTTCTCGCTCGTCGCGCTGAACATCCGCAAGACGCTGAGCGACGTCGAGTCACGCGTCGAGATCCGCGCGTTCCTCGCCGATGGCACCTCAGTGGAAGTCGTGTCGGCCGCCATGAGCGATATCGGCGTGTTCCCCGAAGTGAGCCGCGTCGAGTACGTCTCGCCCGATTCCGCGCTCGCACGTGCACGCTCGGAGCTCGGCGAATTCAAAGACGTGTTCGAGAGCGCGTTCCTGCCTGCGTCCATCGACGTGCGCCTGCGTGAGGGCCATCGGGATCCCGTCGCCGTTCGCGCGGTGGCCGCACGGATCAAGTCGTTCGAGTTCGTCGACGATGTTCGGTACGGCGAGGATTGGGTCGACAAACTCTATCGCATTCGCAACATCGCGACAGCAGCCGGCATCGTCCTCGGGCTCGCGTTCGCCGCAGTGGCCATCATCATCATCGGCGCGACCATTCGTATGGCCGTGATGGCGCGAGCACGCGAGATCTCGATCATGCGGCTTGTCGGCGCGACAGACGCATTCATTCGGCGACCATTCCTGATCGAAGGTTTTCTGAAAGGAATACTCGGCGGACTGCTCGCGCTGGCGCTGACCTGGTTCGCGAGCGTCGTCATCAGCCGCAACTTCATCCAGACGGAATTCTTCTCGCGCGGACTCGCATCGCTCGGCATTCTGGGCGGCGCCGTGATCGGCGTGCTCGGTAGCTCACTCTCGGTGGGACGCCACCTGCGGAAAATCTGATGCGGGGCGCGCGTCTCGTTTGCCTGCTGGCTCTGCTCCTCGCGCCCGTCGCGATGCGCGCGCAGCAGCCGCCGCCGAGCGGCGAAGCGAAGATTCGCGCGCAGCGCGATGAGCTCGCGCGCATCCGCCGCGAGCGCGAAGAACTGCAGCGCAACATGAGCGACCTGCAGTCCAAGGCGCACGACCTCGGCGAGGAGGTGACGAACCTTCATCAACAGGCGGACGCCACGGCACGCGTGGTCCGCTCGCTCGACGTTCAGCTCGAGACGATTACCACCGAGGTCGACGGCACCACGTCCAGCCTCCTGCGAGCCGAGGATGAGCTAGCGGTGAAGAAGGCGGTGTTGCAGCGCCGGCTGATCGACATCTACAAGCGCGGCCCGCTCTACACCACACAGGCGTTGCTCGCCGCCCGCACGTTCGGCGAGCTGCTCGGACGCTACAAATACCTGCACGAGCTCGCGGTGCGCGATCGGTCCCTCGTCACGCGCGTCGAGGATCTGTACGATCAGGTAGCCAAGCAGCGACAGCAGCTCGTTAGGCTCCGTGAGGAGTTCGAACGTAGTCGCCAGGAGAAGCAGGACGAGGAGGGCCGACTGCGCACGCTCGAGGAGAATCGCGCGAAGAACCTCAGCGTCGTCAAGCGGTCGGCGAAGGAAACGCAGGCTCGGCTCGCCGCCATCGGTCGCGACGAGACTCGCTTAACGAACGTGATCGCCGCGTTCGAGGAGGCTCGGCGTAAGGCGGCGGAACGCCCGAACGCGCCGGCGGTTCTCAGCAGCAGCACGCTCAAGACGAGCGACTTCGGCAAGCTGGATTGGCCCGTGGACGGCGACATCATCTACCGTTTCGGCCGAGCGGTGAACCCGAACAACACGACGGTCCGGTGGAATGGCGTCGGCATCGCAGCAGCGAGCGGTGCGTCGGTCAAGGCCGTCGCGGCTGGCGAGGTGATGGTGGCCGAGCCGATCGGGACGTACGGACTTACTGTCATCGTGCAGCACGGCGGCGGCGACTACTCGGTGTACGGCTCCCTCTCTCGCGCCGACGTGCAGAAGGGTCAGCAGGTGATCAAGGGCCAGGTCATCGGCGCGGTTGGAATCTCGGACCCCGAGTTGGTGGCGCACCTGCACTTCGAGATCCGCCCCAAGGGTCGCGCGATCGACCCGCTGGTCTGGCTGCGCGGCGAGCAGAAATAGTGGCGGTGCATCGATGCTCGACGTGCGGCCGCTTTCGCGATTATGCCGAGGGCGATCGATTCTGCCTGGTGTGCGGCAATGAGTCCATCGAAGTCGGCTGTGCGTGCGGCCGCAACTTCGACTACGCGCTAATCGAGGATGGGGACCTCCACTGCCCTCGTTGTGGCGTGCGACTGAGGGGCCGCTCGACGGAATTCGAGGCGTAGTGTTGGCCGAACACAGCACGACGCTTTCATTTCCGAGTGCCTCGTTCCAAGCGGACACCAGTCCCCAATCCCCAGCCGCCAGTCCCCCAGTTGCTCTTGGGAGCCCACACATCCATCGCTGGGGGCACCCACGAAGCCCCGCCCCGCGCCAAGGCCATCGGCGCGACCGCGATGCAGATCTTCACGAAGATGGCGAACCGGTGGGCCGAGCGTGAATGCGAGGCACCTGAGCTCGATCTCTTTCGCTCGGCGCTCGCAGATACCGACCTCCGCGCGCTGAACGCGCACGATAGCTACCTCATCAACCTCGCGTCGCCAGACGAGGTCCTGCGCGCCAAATCCATCGAGTCGTTCGTCTGCGAGCTCCGCCGCTCGCAGGCGTTAGGCCTGGGCGCCCTCGTGTCGCACCCCGGCAACTACATGGACGAGCGCGCCAGCGGGGTCGCGCGCAACGCTGACGCCATCACTCAAGCGCTGACGTGCGTGCCGGGGCCGCTCAAGCTCTTGCTCGAGACCACCGCCGGGAGCGGCACCGCGCTCGGCGCGACGTTCGAGGAGTTGGCCGAGATCATCGCGCGCGTACCGGAGCCGCTCCGCCAGCGAGTCGGCGTCTGTATCGACACCGCGCACATTTTCGGCGCCGGCTACGATCTCGCGAATGCGTACGACGACGTCATCTCGCGATTCGACGCTACGGTTGGGCTCGACCGGCTCGGTGCCATGCACCTGAACGACTCGAAGGTTCCGCTCGGGTCACGCCGCGATCGCCATGAGCTCATCGGCGAGGGTGCGATCGGCGAGGGTGCCTTTCGACGCATCATGACGGACGACCGCCTCACTGCTGTGCCCAAGCTGATCGAGACCCCGAAGCTCGATGATCCCGAGACGACCGACCGTCGCATGCTCGAACGCTTGCGCGAGTACGCCAATGGCTGACCACGCGATGCGCGTCCAGCGACAACCTGTTTCATCACGTGGACCGGTGGCCGTGGCATCAGTGGCGCCCACCGGATAACGTTTGTTCATGCGCCGAACGACGGGCCTCATGCGAGCGCTGTGGCGGGTCACGATCCTGCTGCAACTCCTGCTTCCGACTTTCGTATCCATCGCGGACGCGAAGGCCGAGCGCGACGCTATGAGCGCGCGCGCCTATTCGCACGTCGAGGCGACAACTGGCAAGGACTGCGCGCGTGCTCACAAGCCAGACTGCGCGCTCTGCCAGCATCTGACGGCGCCAGTGATCAAAGCGGCCAAGCCTGCGCCGCCGTTGTACGCTGTGCGGTGTGCGTCGCCCGCCGTCGAGCGCAGCGTTGTTCCGGTAACAGCGAGATGGCCGCGACCTACCCTCCCGCGCGCGCCGCCACAGAACTGAGCGCATCGCACCGCCCGGTGCGACGGTACCGAACATCCGGACCACGCCACCCCTGAAATCGCACGGCCTAACGCGTCGTGTGGCCGTCGGGAGGCTCACCGCGCTCAGGAGCATTGCTCAACATGAGATTCTTTCCCGCGCCACTGGCGCGCGCCCCTGGCATCCGCGCGATGCTCTGGGCGGCAGTTGTCCTGCTTGCCGCTAGTGCTGGGGCGGCGAACGCGCAGCAACGCGATTCGACGCGCCGCACGCCGCGAGACTCGGTTCGCGCCGATAGTGCACGCGTCGCGGATTCGATCGCCGTCGTTCGCGAGCTGGAACGGTTGCAGAACGAACCAAAGACGCCGAGTCCTGCGCAGCAACCCGGCCAGGGTGGTCCCACCAACGCGCGCCTCCTTCCGGATATCAGCGCGGTCGGCGACCTCGTGGCCGACCTGTCGCCGAAAGGCAGCACGCAGGAAGGTGGTGAGCGGTTCGCGATTCGGGAGGTCGAAGTCGCGATCCAGGCCGCCGTCGATCCGTATTTCCGCGGTGACATTTTTCTCGGGATCTCGGATCTCGAAAAGATCTCGATCGAGCAGGCCTACCTCACTGCCACATCGCTGCCGTGGGGCCTCGAGGTCCGACTCGGCCGCTATCTGATGCCTGTTGGAAAGCAGAACACAACGCACCGGCACGACCTGCACACGGTCGATTACCCGTACGTCATCCAGCGCTTCTTCAGTGAGGAGGGGCTCAAGGGGACAGGCGTGTACGCGTCCAGGATCTTTGCCCCGTTTGGCTTCTACCAGGAAGTCATCGTCACGGCAGTGGACCGCTTCGGCGAGGCGCCCGAGGGACTCACAACCGTCGATCCGGTCAACAAGCAGCTCAGCGGCCTCGGTTACTCGGCGCGACTCCGGAACTATTGGGACCTCAACGAGGCGAGCAACGTCGAGCTGTCGTTTTCAGGAATTACCGGGAAGCGCGAGCAGCCCGTTTTAGGCGACGCTGCATCTCTTGCGACGCCGGCTCGGCAGAGCGTACTAGGGGCGGACTTCACGTATCGCTGGCGTCCGCTCCAGCAAGGGCTCTACAAGTCGTTCATCCTGCAAGCCGAGTTCATGAAGCAGCTGAACGAGCGCGATCCGCGTCTCATTGTGCCCGATGATGTCTCGTCGGCCGATGTGACTTATGGCGGGCCCAATCGCGACTTCTCCGGCGCGTATGCATTCGCGCGCTATCAGCTCGCGCGGCGCGGGTTCATCGGCGGCCGCTTCGACACGTTCCAGGATGATACCGCCGAAGGGCGAACGTCGACGGCGGTTTCGGGGTACCTGGAGTTCTTCCCGAGTGAGTTCTCGAAGCTGGTGGCCGGTTATGAGCGGTACTCGCCGGCACAGGGCGCCGCGACCAATCGCATCCTCCTGCAGGCTGCGTTCGCGCTCGGACCTCACAAGCCGCACCCATTCTAACATCGTCGGCGCCGCTGGCGCCCAGGAGTATTTGATGGGAACCCATCGACTGTTCACCACGTTCGCGTTGGCCACGGCGCTCCTGTCCCCGGCACCTATCATCGGGGTGTCGACGGCCTCAGCGCAGCTCAAAGTCGTAACAAGCACGACAGACCTGTACGACATCGCCAAGCAGGTCGGCGGGAACAAGATCACCGCTACACACATTGGCGAGGGATATCAGGACCCGCACTTCATCGAAGCGAAGCCGAGCTTCGTCCTGCAATTGCGAGATGCGGACGTCTGGGCGTTCGTCGGGCTCGATCTCGAGATCGGGTGGATGCCACTGCTCCTGCAGGGCGCGCGCAACCCGAAGTTGCAACCCGGAAAGCCGGGCTACGTGGATGCATCGCGCGTGATCACGGTCCTCGACATGGCGCGAGGAAACGTCGACCGCAGCCAGGGAGACGTGCACCCGTTAGGCAACCCGCACTACTGGCTCGACCCGGAGAATGGTCGCCGGATCGCCAAGCTGTTCCGCGATACGTTCTCGCAGCTCGACGCCAAGAATGCCTCGACGTACGCCGCCAACGCAGATGCATTCACGCAGCGGCTCGACGCCGCGGAGCAGAGCTGGAAAGCGGACCTGGCGAAGATCAAGGGACAGCCGGTCGTGGCCTGGCACACGAGCTGGCGCTACTTCGCCGAGTATACCGGCATGAACATCGTCGGCTTCATGGAACCGAAGCCGGGCGTCCCGCCGTCACCGTCGCATCTCGCTGGGCTGATTCAAACGATGAAGCAGACGGGCGCCAAGGTGATCGTGATGGAACCGTTCTACGATCGCAAGACGGCGGATTTCGTGGCGAGCAAGACCGGGGCAAAGGTGCTGGTGCTTCCCCCATCGGTCGGCGGAACGAAAGGGCTCGACGACTACATCCAGCTCATGACGAACGACATTCACCAGCTCGCAGCCACTCTCTAGACATGCCATCGCGAGAAATGCCATCGCTCGTCACCTTCGACCGCGCGACGCTCGGCTACGGACGTCGCGCGGTTCTCACGGATATCTCATTCGACATCCCGGAAG
>Ga0070675_100005027_pt1 | contig 10093 bp, 6 predicted proteins | sample KBSM43metaG_FD_65343 | JGI IMG/M metagenome (GOLD analysis project Ga0070675, IMG submission 65343) | Miscanthus rhizosphere microbial communities from Kellogg Biological Station, Michigan, USA - KBS M4-3 metaG | ecosystem: Host-associated > Plants > Roots > Rhizosphere > Soil ...
GACTGGTCGAACGAGGCAGTCGTTTACCGGTTGTAAAGTGATGAGAAGAGCTCAGACCTCTCCTTTCGGCCTCAGCGGTCTCTGCGTAAACCTCAGCGGTTCTCTGCGTCAGAATTCATTTCAACGCAGAGAACGCCGAGAGGGACGCAAAGAACGCAGAGTTCTTGTCACCTCATTCGGAGGCGATCTAAAGTGTGGACTTGAGGAAATTTAAGAGCAGCGCTCTGGAACTTATGACGCGCTTGCCTCGGCACCTTTTTGCGGAACGTAAAGTATTCGCGAGCAGCTCTCACAGAGGATGATCTCGTCGCCTTTTTTCACATTGACCATGACCTGCGGGCGTAGCTGCATATAGCAGGCGCTGCACGAGCTGTTAACAACCTCAGCGACGGCGATACCGTCGCGGCTGCGCAGCGCAAGCCGATTGTAGACGGACGCGAGCGTTGTCGGCAGTGTCACAAAGGCCTCAGCCCGATGTTTTGTCTGCGCGTCAAATTCTTTTTTAATGGCAGCGGTTTCGACATCAAACTGGGCGAGGGCTGCATTACGCTTTTCGTCAAGACTGTTTATTTCGTCAGCACGCTCCTCGAGCTCTTTCTCGACCGACTCGAGAGCTTCCATGGCTTCTACCACTTGCGTTTCAAATGCCGATATCTGCTTTTGCAGGGCATCGGTCTCTCGCATTGCGGTTTCATACTCTTTCGAGTTTTGGGCGTGCTTGAGGTTCCGGTCGGCTCGTTCGAGATACGTCTTGTTATCGGCGATCTGTTTTTCGAGTTCCGACCGTTTTGCCCTTAGCTCGTCGCCGCGGTTCTGGATCTCGCGTATAGAAAAGGCGTGCTGTTCAAACTCTTGTTCGATCGCTGCACGCCTCTCGTCTGCTGTCTCAAGTGACCGTTTCAGGTGCCTGAGGTTACTATCGGTCTTTTGTAGATCTATTAATTTATCAAGTTCTGCTATCACTAATTATTTCTCCCGTCCTATAAAGCCAAACAATAACATTATCGCATAAGCATCACGAAACCAAAGCGAACGGAGCCTCTAGATCAACCAGAAAGCAGGAGGTCGAGATGCCGGCGAAGCTCGGGACCCGTGATCGGTTCACCCTTACCGCCCACCCATCGCGGAAAAATTTTGGCTTGGACGAGCCGCAGTTCCTCCCCCGAACGGGGCATACCAAAATGCGTAACCCTGGCAAACGCAAGTGCTCCGCCCCGCATTACACCGTCACCGGGTGTTCGCGTCCAACCCGCCTCGATGGTCAAACATCTCACACCGTGACTTATTGAAAGCAGGGAGCCGACCATGTTGGAGTTGCCGTTTTTAAAACTGTGCGGCTCGCGGCGCTCCATGGCAAGGGCGGCGTTTTGGCGAACGGCCAGCCCGGCATGTTCGACAAATGTGTCGAAGAGCCATCTAACGCCAACGGCCCTGATACTGTCATTCGTCGCTTTCAGCCGCAGATAATCTGCGACCGAGTTACGGCCGGAAGCGGCGGCGTTTTTATAAGCATCGCCCAGCATTTCGGACCAGACCTGATCGAGTTCGGTCATATGCCGAGGATAGGACGCACGGCGTCAAAAGGCAATAACGTGGTAAAATCTTGAATATCTGCGACACGTGGTTATGAGATCTTTTGTAATAATCCTGTTTGTTTGTTTGCTGGTCCCTGCAGCCTTTTCTCAAACAAAACCCAAGAAAACACCCGTCAAAACAAATCCCGCTGCGGCACCACAAAAAAAGGCGGCCGCCAGCGAGCAGACCGTTTGGGATAAAGCGATAGGGCAAACCGATCCGGAAAAGCGGGTCGCCGCGTTGAAAAACTTTATTGCTTCATATCCGCGTTCGGCCAGGATGCCAGAAGCTCTCACTACAATTGTCACGGATGAGGGCGGCCTGGGAAATGACAGCCTCGCCGTCGGTGATACTGATGTAGCCGCGGCTTACTTTAAGGCTGCGGCCAAAGATGCTCCAAAACCGATTCCGGATAAGCTCTATACTGATGTGCTTTCTAAATTCCCGGCAAATTTGTTTTTCCGCGGCCTGAGGGAGCCGGGTCTCGAGATAGCCAAAAAGTTAGAAGAAAAGGCTGAGGGCAATGCTGCTCAATTGCTTGACCTCGCCAGTTTTTATATCAGTATCGAAGGCGGCTCCGAAGCAAAACGCCTTGCCGAAAGTGCTTTGAAGCTTGAACCCAACTCGGCGAAGGCATACCAAATGCTCGGGTTGGCAAACCGTGTTGATTTCCAGCTTGAGGAGTCTGCCGCCGCCTATGCAAAGGCCGTCGAGCTCGATCCCGAAACTTTACAGGCGCGGCAAGGCCTGGCCGAAATGGACCGGTCACTTGGGAAATCGAACGATGCTATCGCCCTCTATCGCGAGATTCTGGCAAAAGACGCGACCAACCTGCCTGCAAAAACCGGGTTGATACTCGCCATGTTCGAGGCAGGGCAGCGGGCCGATGCCGAGACCGAGCTGGCAAAGTCTTTAGACGAAAATCCCGGCAACGTTATGCTCCTGGCCGGCGCTGCTTACTGGTATGCGGTCCATGACGAAGGTGCAAAAGCTGTTACCTTTGCCCAAAAGGCCGTCGATGTAGATCCGCGTTTTATTTGGTCACACATCGCTCTTGCACGCGGACTGATCAAGCAAAACAAACCGACGGAGGCAGAACGGGTTTTGCTCGTCGCCCGCCGTTACGGTAATTTTCCGACCGTTGATTATGAGATCGCATCGGCGCGGCTTGCCGCCGGATTGTACCGGGACGCCGCGGATATATTAGCTAAGAGCTTTTCTATAAAAGACGGTGTGATCCAAACAAAACTAGGCGGCCGCGTATCGCGCGAGTCCGGGGTTTTTACCGAGTTGGTCGGCTTTGAACGCAGGGCAAGCATTTTCGCGCCGACCGCGGCCGACGACCCCGGCAGCGCCGCGCAGCTTGCCGCATTGCTTCAATTCAGACAGGAATTAGCAGTGGCTCAGCCGGACACGGGCATTGTCCTAAAGGCAGCCGACGAGTTTGTCGGAGGCGATGATCCGATGAAAATTTATCGACAGCTTTTCACTGCCTCACAGCTGCTCGAGAAAAAGGTCGGATTGGCAAAGGCCATCGGACTAGCCGAAGCGGCACCTCGTTCCCTGGAAGCGGGTTTAAAAATACCCGAACCGGTGATGCCCGTATTGGCCGGGGAATTATACGAAAGCCGCACGCTCGCCCTCGCCCGTGGCGAATATGTCAAAACACCCACGGTGCCCGCACCGATGTTGTCGTCCATTCTTAGAGGGCAAGTTGAGGACGTAACCGGCTGGGCATATTACGAGATGGACAATGCCGAGCAGGCGACCGTTCATCTCAAGCGAGCCGTTAGCGTCCTGCCGACGGGCAGTGCCTGGTGGCGGGCAAGCAATTGGCGACTCGGAAATGCACTGGCCCTGTCCGGCAAAGATAACGAGGCCTTGGACGCATACATCAAAACCTACAAAGCAGGTCCGCCGGATCCTGTTCGGTACAGCGCTATAGAAAGTTTGTATAAGCGTCTCAAAGGATCGACCGACGGACTCGAGGTCAGGTTAGGGGGCAATCCGGCCTCGCCTATTGCCAACGAGGTAGCCGCCTCGAGTACACCGGTATCCGAATCGACGCCGAAAGCTTTGACCGGTTTTTCGACACGAGATCTGAGACCAGGACTTCCTGCTGGCGTACCGGTGGCAACAGACTCACCGGCAGCGATAGCACAGAGCCCGTTACCCACCTCGGAACCAACTGCCGCCGTCGTGGAAACGACTCCCGAACCTTCTCCCGCCTCTGTCGCTACTCCTTTTACCGCACCTTCTCCGGAAGTCACAACAAAGCAGCCGGAAGTAGTGCCAACCGTGACGCATGTCGACGAAGCCAATGTTCAGGCTTCGACCCCGCAACCCACGGAAACTGCATCACCTGAGCCCATCGCGGCGGCTACAGTGAAGGTGACAATGACCGGGCCCTCTCCCTATGCAACGCCCCAGCTTTCGCAGACCGGTTCCAATGGAAAAAAGGAATTGTTTCCACCCGTCATAATCACGATCCCTGCACCGGGGACCGCCAAGGCGATGCCTCCCGAAGGTGCTTCGAAACCTGGCGAGGCAGCAGGGTCCGCTACAGAAACGTCACCTTCACCTGCTCCGCCGGACGAGGTGCCTTCTCCCCCCGCATCTCCGTCCCCGTCACCCGCCGAGCCGGAAACTGTGGCAGAAACAAAGACGACCAAGAGCGATGACAGTGTGCTTGCCGATGGACGGCTGCGGCTTGTCGAGAGTAAACCGGGTTCCATCACCGATATAAAGCCCTGTGTGCTTAGGTCGAGTGAGGACAACATTACGTTGCAAAACGGCGGCGGCGAGCCGGTTATGATAGGACGGGAGGATGAGAGCGCCGATCTCGATGGGTTAACAGGCACGTCGACCAGCCCCCAGAACATTAGCGTCCGCCGCGAGAATCTGGAGGGTGTCAAAACAAGGGCGATCTTTGTCGTCCGGTCGATCAGCGACAAGGTGGGTGTCTATCAGATCAAATTCGAACTTCCCTGTGGAACCAAAGAGATAGTTGTCAAGGTGCGGTAGATCTGTGGCGGCGCCTTGAATGGCCGGAATGCGCCGACTGCACAGGAACCGTGGCGATCGCACACAGCATTAGAAAAAAGAAGGCGTTGGACGGTGTCCGCAGCGGAAAATCAAAAAAGCTGTGGATCAAAATACCAAAGCAGCCCGCCAGTGCTCCAATGGCCGCATCCCGCCGAAAGCCTCTTGCCGAGGCGATCGTCCGCAGCCCTTTTTTAAACAATAGATAAACAAACGCGAACACGCAGACAAAGCCGGCTATGCCTGCATCTGCAAGCGTTTGCAAATATTCATTGTGTGCCTGCTCGACACGGAAGAGCCCATTCCATGTGTCGTGTTTTGTAAACGCAACACCGAAGGCTTCCAGGCCGGCTCCTAATATCGGGTGTTCCAAAAAGATCTTGAGAGCGATCGACCAGAAGTGGGCACGGCCGTTAGAGACACCATCCTGTATTTGGGTAACGCCGATGCCGCGAAACAGTGATTCATTGCCACCCAGCAAAAGGACAGAGCCAAGTATGACCAGGACCAGTGAACCGGCCGCTGCGACCAGGACGATCTTCGGCTGAGGTTCGTTACCGCTCTCTTTGAGAGATTTTTCATCGGACCACCGCCCTGAGAAAAAGTTAAGCATCGTAACAAACGCAAGTACCGAGATGAACGCGAGTACACCGCCTCGCGAGCTTGTAAACACAATGGCGATACCCATTATGACTACGGCAGCGGCCAATAAGACTTTTGTGTTTCGGCCGCTTCGTTTGTTGAACAGAAGGGCGAGCGCCAGTCCCGACGTCATAACCATAAAGGATGCAAAATGATGTTGATTAACGAACGGACCGAACGGGACCGCCTGCGGCGTACCGCGAAGGCCGTAGATACCATCGGGATTGGCTAGTCGCTGCATGATCCCAAAAAACGCCATGGCTGCTCCAAAGACAATGATGAGCACGGAAGTTTTCTTAAGCCGGGCCTCGGTGTTAACAAACGTCAGACAGGCGGCAAAGAAGACAGAGTAAACAGCAAGGTGGATCAAGAAAAACCGCGTGGCATAGGCATCCATCGTCAACGATCTCGACGCCGCGGCACCGAGGGTTCCGCTGTCGCCACCGCTAAGAGGCATTAGTTGTATCAGACCAATAAGCAACAACCCCAGAATGGGTAGCTGCAGTGAACTGGGATTTATTAAAAGGCCGTTGCCTTTCCAAGTTTCGCCAAGCCACAGAAGTATGATCGCCAGCCAAAACACTGAGATCATGACCCAAGTGATAGTGTCTACCCCCCCGAAAAGAATGGTCGAGAAAACAGGCACAAGCCAGACGAGAAAAACGATCCCCGCGCTCAGGTGCGACGACTTCTCGCCCGCTATAACGTCTGCGGCCTCGATCAAAGGTGGTGAAGCTTTTAGCGTTTCGTCCATCTATCTAGAGTCGCCGCAATAGAAAATCATCGACCGATAACTTGCCGTTCATCGGGCAGGACGGGCCGATACAGCCGTCCCGTGCAAGTCTGATTATCACGGCCTCGGTCCCAGGCGGCGTTATAAATCTTGTCTTTACCGACGTCCATTCCGTGGTCGGGACCATTGCGGGTGTACTGGTGATCGCAAAGGTCGAGCTGGCATCTGCTATTTCCCACTTAAGGGTCGGGGCAGTTTTCATGTCGGACCGATAAAACACTTCAAATTCATATTCAGCACCGGGTTCAACCGGCACTGTCTTTGCGACCGACCGAAAGGCCGCCGTCTCGAACGTATTAAAGATCATCCAGAGATTATATTTACCGCTGTGTGCCTGTCCCTCCGCAAGGCCGATCTGCGGTTGGGCACCCTCAGCTATCTGCCATTCGAAAAGACCGGCGTTCTTTAACTTGACGCCATCCTCAAACCCGCCGTTCGTAATAGCCCCTGTGATCGGTTTTTCGGTGGCAGCCTCCGCGAGATCCGAAAGAACATGGGCAGCCAGGCGAAAGCACTTTGCCGTCGCCAGTTTTGCAGCCAGCGAGGTGCCGAATTGTCTTTGATTAATTTGCCTGTCAGGTATTGCTTCCCAGGCGGCAACGGCATCGTCGAATCGCCCTCGTTCGATCAGAATAGCCACGAGCGCTGAATTTGTATTATCGTTATCTCCCAGGTTTTGCCTGATCTTTGCCAGGTCGCCATCGAACAGCAGAAAGGCGAGCGATGCAGCCGGGCCGGAGTAATCCTTGCTCGTGGACGCGGCCTTGCCGACAAGAGCAATCCCATCGTCGACCTTTCCTTGTCTTACGAGAGCGTTGCCCAAGGCCCACTGGACCGACGAGTAATTAGGGGCAAGGTCGAGTGCCCGGCGATATGCGGCGAGAGACCCCTCGGTGTCACCGTTCAAGTTTCGTGCCTTACCCAGGGGCAACCACATCAGGAAATTGTTAGGGGACAGTGCGGCCGCCTGTTCATATTCGCTCAACGATCTCTTTAGATCTTCGGTATCAAATGTTCTCTCAAACACGAGGGCAGCACCGTAATGGGTTTGGGGATCGTCCGGTGCCGTTTGGGTTAGCCAATCGGCCAGGATCCGGGTTTCGGGGCGGCTCGTATCGAGACGCGATGCGATCGTATTCGCAAAATTCCACTTAACAAAAAACCAGCAGACGATCGCAAAAAATATAGCCGCCGCCACAATGATGGTGCGGGCAATTCTCGGATCAGTTTTTATGATCTTTAGCGGCAAGGCAGAGGCATCTTCCTTTCTAAACAAATTCGACCGGTTCTATTTTGATCTGGGCACGTTTGAGGATCACATTGTTTTCACGGCAGATCTCACGCACATTTTTTAGCTGCTCGGGGGACATATTACGGGCTGAGATCAGTATCTCGGCAATATTCTTTTGGCGGCAGATGTCGGCAAGGCGCCCGTTGCCGTCAAATACGGTCAGTCCGTGAATGACCTTGTCCTTTTTCAAGGGATCGTCATCGATAAACCCGACCGGAAGATAATTCCATTCGGGATTGTTATTCAACTCGCGAAGCACCATTTCGCCGCCGTCGCCGGCGCCGTAAATGAGGACCCTGTGGCCGTCAACGGTCACCGGCAGAGGCAGCATTTGCCGTATCACGCGAAAGGCGAGACGGCTGCCGACAACCGCCAACAACAAAAGAATGCCATCCAAAATAAAGACGGTTCGCGAAAAACCCTGAAACCGGTAAGCCAGCAGAACGGCCAAAATGCTAAGCACGGATCCGAGGATCACGCCCTTGGTAATGGTTATCAGGTCGCCCACACTCGTGTACCGCCACAAGCCGCGGTAGATGCCGACGGCGAGAAATGCGCCGAGCTTGATGACTATCAAAATCGGCAGTGTCTTGAGAAAAAGCTCCCAGTTCGACGGATACTCAAATAAGCGGAACAGGGCGAATGCCGAGTAATATGCCAGAGTGATCAGAAAGGCATCTAGAAACACCTCGAACAAACGCCGTTTGTGCGAGACGTTGACCAAAAATGCGAACATCGCGTTTTCCTTGACCGCTTGCTCCTCACCAACGCCCTCGTAAACTTTTACTTTTGACAAATAAACGCCGAGGATCACAAGGCCGATCGTAAAAACACCGATCAGGGCAAAACTCTTGACGGGGCCGATCTGACCGACCATCAAAGCCAGAGTACCGGCAACGACGGCGAAGGTATATAGCATTACCACGGCCCGCCGCTCAGATAATCCCAGAGCAACCAAGCGGTGTGATGTATGGTCGCGGCCGCCCTGTGACGCCTTTCGTCCCCATAGCTTTCGCAAAACGGTAACAAATGTCGTGTCAAAGATGGGAATAAAAAGTATCAGCACCGGGACCGCCAAAATGGCAAAGATACCGCGTGAACGTCCGCCGACCTGATTAAGGAGTACCGAGGCCGACAACAGAAACCCGATGAACATCGAGCCGCAATCACCCATAAAGATCGATGCCGGATTAAAGTTAAACACCAAAAATCCAACCAGAGAGCCGATCAGGGTGCTCGCCAGGAGCAATTCGCTGGTCAGGCCATTTTGAAAAAAGTTGAGTGCGAGCGAAAGGGCAGCGATCGCCGAGATGCCGGCGGCGAGGCCGTCCATATTGTCGAGGAGGTTTATGGCGTTTGTAATGCCGACGATCCAAAAGACAGTCAGCCAGATGTCGACGATCTCAAATCCGGTCAGCGGCACCTTGAGGCCATACAGGACCAGGGCGCCGGCACCGATCAACTGGCCGATCAATTTTTGATACGGGCGGATGCTAAAAAGGTCATCGACGAGCCCGACCAGGAAAAGGAAAGTGCTGGCGACCATAACCACCAGCGATGCATCTGTGCGGGGCACAAACACCAGGTACGCAATGGCCGTCGCCGCAAATATAGCAACGCCGCCGAGCATCGCCGTCGGCCGTTTGTGCCAACGATCGGATTTTGGCTTTGCTACATAGCCGCGTTTCAGTGCGACGGCCCGGACAATATATGTACAGATCACCGACAGGAGCGCTGCCGCCGCCCCAACAAAGATCGGGTTTGTGAATAAGCCCGGCATACGGAAAAAGAAAATTATCGCACAATGCTCAGTTGTTTTGCTTGGTTAAGGTGCCGTGCTTGCTGTCAAACTCACCGACCCGGCCCGCGTATTTTTTCAAAAGCATCTGATAAACATCTGAAATATCAGCGACCATCTTTTCAGCGCGGAAATTGGGGTCAACGTGCCGCCGGCCATTCTCGCCAAACTGTTTCCTCTGTTCGGGGTTATCGAGCAGGTCGGCAATTCGCCGGGCGAGGGTCTCATTATCAAAAGCGTCGACAAGATATCCCGTTTTGTCGTTGATCACGACCTCGCGGGCGCCGTCAATATCAAACGAAACGCAAGGTTTGCCCATCGCCAGTGACTGCGGCAGGACGCGGGCCAATCCCTCACGCAGAGAGGTATGGACGACAACATCCATCGCCGAGATCATCTCAGGAATTCTCGTCCGGTCGATCAAACCGGCAAAGACAAAATTGTCGAGAATGCCGTGTTTCCTTGCCCGCTCCTGCAGATGTTCGAGCAGGATGCCGTCGCCGATCAGGAAAAACCGGACGTTCGGCACCCGGCGAACGATCTCAGGAGCGGCGTCCATTAATTGGTCGTGGCCCTTGAGCGGGAACAGCCGGGCGATCTTACCGACCACCGGTGCGTCCAGCGGGATGCCGAATTCCTCACGCACCTTCCCCGCGTCAAACTTAGCGTTGAGAAACCAATCCAGCTCCATGCCGCTGTAAACGGTTCGAAACTTTTCGGGTTTGTCGACACCGGCGGCGATGGCCTTTTCTGATATCACGTCGGACACGCTGATAAAAAAATCGGTTATAGGGGCGAGAGCCTTTTTAGTCAGCCGCCACGTCCTGTTTACCGCCCAAGGCTGGTAATCGTGAAAGACTAGGCTGTGGAGTGTATGTACAATGATCGGCGTTCCCGCCATTTTGGCGGCGAGGCGGCCGAGAACGCCTGCCTTTGACGAGTGCGTGTGAAC
>Ga0070675_100005028_pt1 | contig 10093 bp, 9 predicted proteins | sample KBSM43metaG_FD_65343 | JGI IMG/M metagenome (GOLD analysis project Ga0070675, IMG submission 65343) | Miscanthus rhizosphere microbial communities from Kellogg Biological Station, Michigan, USA - KBS M4-3 metaG | ecosystem: Host-associated > Plants > Roots > Rhizosphere > Soil ...
CGTTCCTGCTGTTCATCGCGGTCGCCGGGGCGGGGCTCGCGGCCTACGGCGAGCTCGCCTCGCACGCGGCGCAGCGCGAAAAGGAGGCCGAGCTGCTGTTCCGCGGCGAGCAGTACCGCGACGCCATCGCCTCCTACTACAAGAAGGAGCAGCGCTACCCGGCCAAGCTCGCCGACCTGGTGGAAGACAAGCGCTACCCGATGCCGGTGCACCACCTGCGCCGGCTCTACAAGGATCCGGTCACCGGCGGCGACTTCGGGATGGTCGAAGCGCCGGGCGGGGGAGTGATGGGCGTGTTCAGCCGCTCCGAGGAAGAACCGGTCAAGACCGGCAACTTCTCGACGAAAAATCAGGCGTTTAACGAGAAGCGGAAGTATGAAGACTGGAAGTTCGTGCATAGTCCGCCCGGACTACCCGCCGGCGTTGAAAAGTCGGCAGCCAAGTAACACGATGGGAATCGTGTAGGTTGTCCACTACACAGCGATCGGGCTCTGGCCGACACCCTGTTAACAACCCCTCGCGGGTCAAGCACCGTGTAGTCAACGCGATCGCTGCTTGAGAGAGCAGCAAGGAAGCACGGAGGGCGCAGCTAGCGGCTGCGCCCTCTTTTTATGGGCGGGTACTGCCCGCGGCGCCGCTCGGCGCCTGGGCGTGCTCGGTCGGCGGGTTCATCCGCCCCCAGCGGTCGTGCCAGTTGCCGTCGAAGCAGTGCATCAGCTCGTGGCCGAGGGTGGCGAAGCGCTGCAGGTCGCGCTCGTTGCGCGGCGCCGGCGCGTAGATCGAGCACACGCGCGGCGCCCCCTGCGCAGCGGGCTGGCCCCACTGCGAGCAGCCGAGCACGTTGAAGAAGCTCTTGCGGCCGCTCAGCGACTCGCAGGTGGCGTGCGGATCCTCGACCCGGTTCCAGACCACGGCGACGCCCGCGTCGGGCGCGGCGGCCGGCGTGGTCGAGCACGCGGGCAGCAAAAGGGTCAGCAGCAGAACGAGAGACCTCACGCCAGGAGCATGCGGCTGACGTCGAGGCCCTCGGCGTACTTCACGCCGGCCATGCGGCCGCTGAGGCGCGCAAGGTCGCGGTACATCTCGCTGTCGAGGCCGCGCGCGCCGAACTGGCTGGTATGCGCCTCGATCGCCTGCATCTTCACGTCGATGGTGCTGCTGACGTCGATGTAGACGCGCGGGTGGAACTGCGTCGGCACCGGCCGGCACATGGTCGGATTGAAATGGAAGAAGTCGAACGCCCGCAGGCGCTGCGTCGAGAGGCACGCGTTATGCACCGCCACGTGGTCGCGGTGGAACTCGGTCGCGCTATGGGTGAGCACCGCGGCCGGCTGCAGCTCGCGCACCAGCGCGTCGAACATGCCGACCAGCTGGTAGTTCTTGATGTCGTCGATGCGCCGGCATTCGCCGTCCATGAGGAAACGCAGCTCGCAGCCCAGGATTTCCGCCGCGCGCTCGGCTTCGGCACGGCGCGTCTCGTAATCGGCCGGGATCGAGACCACCGCCATCACCACGCGCGCCGACTCGCGCACCAGGCGCGCCAGCATGCCGCCGATCGCGAGCTCGAGGTCGTCGGGGTGCGCGCCGATCGCGAGCACGGTACGCCCGCCGTAGCGCGAGGCGAGCGAGATGCTGCGCGCCTGGAAGGCCTTGGCGGCGAGCGGGGCGTTCACGCGGCCTTGGCGAGCGCGCGCTCGGCGAGCAGCAGCTCGCGGCTCTGCGGGCCGCAGTTGAACAGCATGTCGAGCGCCGACAGGCCGCGCAGGAACGGCGCCTTGCCGCACTGCGCGTACTCGGGATGAGTGAACTGGTGGTAGGTGATGCCGATGCCGGCGCGCTTGAACGCGTCGACGTCCAGGTAGCCGCGCGAGCCGCCGAAGCCGACCATCAGCGTGTCGGCGCCGACCGCGCGGCAGATGTTCAGGATCAAATCGCCGCGCGCGCCCTCGACCGCGAGCGCCGAGCTCTTGACGAGCGGCGTGGTGATGCCGAAGGCCGCGCGCAGCAGGTCGAGCCCGGCCTGGTTGAGATCGACCAGCTTCTCGAAGCGGGTCTCGAACAGCTGCTTGAACTGCGCCTGGTAGGCGGCGAAGAAGCCGGCTTCGCGGTACGCGTGGCGCAGCGTGGCGAAATGCGTCGGCGACCACCACTTGCCCGCGGCCTCGAGGCGGTTGTCCACTTCCTTGTCGACGATGCGCTCCTTCTGCGAGTGCTGGATCACCGGCACGGTGAGCCAGCGCGCCTCGTCGTTCATGCGCACCATGGTGCGGTTCTGGTAGTTGCGGCGCTCGAACTGCACGTGGTCGAGCAGGACGAACGCGTCGACCTGCGCCATGCGATGCAGATAGCCGAGCCACGGCAGGTAGTGCGGCTGATGGATCGCGATGATCATGGAGAGTTGCCGAGCAGCGTACAGAGGAGCGAGGCGACGATGAAACCGCGGCGCTCTAAGCCGCTTGGCGCACGTCGCGCGCGCCGGGACGCGGCGCATCGACCACGGTGGCCGGCGCGCGACGTCGTTGCAGCCCGACGCGGCGCGCCGCGGCGCGCTGCCATTGCGCGGCCAGCCGCAGCAGCGGCAGCGCCGCCACCGCCAGGCGGCCGAGCGCGCTCGTGCCCACGGCGACGCGCTGCACCGTGACGCGGTCCTTCCACACCCGGCCGTAGCTGGTGTTCTCGCGCGCGGTATTCGAGTCGATCCAGCGCGGCCCGGGGGTTTCCATGAACTGGCGCACGTTGTCGACCTCGCCCACGATGCCCGGCGAGCACTTCTCGTAGGTCTCGTCGTACGCGATCTTGTAGGTGAAGGCGCCCTCGCCGCCGAGCAGCATGCAGTGGCGCGCGAGCGGGCGGCCGTCGAGATCGAGGCCGGTGATCGCCAGGCGGCCGCGGCGGAAGGCTTCGGCGAACACCTCGATGGTGAAGCGCCGGTCGTCGTCGCGGCAGGCGAGCGCGCTGCCGCGCCGGCCTTTCCAGCCGCTCGCCTCGAGCCGCATGAATTCCTCGGTCCAGGCGCGCACGTCGCCGCCGGGCGCGAGCCGCACCGGGGTCACTTCGCCCTGCGCCGCGAGGCGCGACTGCCAGCGGCGCAGGTTGTTCTTCATGTTCGAATTGAAGCGCGCGCGCGGATCGCGCTCGCGCATCAGCAGCGCGCGCGTGTAGACGTCGGTGATCGCCCAGGTCGCGCCGCAGCCGTTGGCGGCCTCGGCGAGCGCGCCGTAGAACGCGCCGCCGGCGGACACCCAGTCGAACTCGATCAGCGGCGCCTGCCCGCTCTGCAGCAGCGCCGCCAGGCACTTTCCCGCGCCCTTGGCGCGCACCAGCGGCATGCCCCACAGCAGCATGTTGCGGTGGCGCCAGCAGCCGAGCGAGCGCAGCGGCAGGCCGTGGAAGCCGCGCTGCACGCGCAGCGGAAACAGCCCGAGCAGCACGCCGCTGTCGCGCACCACGAGCGCGCGGAAGTCGCGCGCGCCGTAGGCCTCGAGCGCGGGCAGCAGCATCCAGTGCTCGTAGAACGGGTTGGGCTCGACCGCGTCGGCGGCGAGCGCTTCCCACTCGGGCACCAGCTCGCGCAGCGCAGCCGCGTCGAGCATCTCCACGATGGCGGACATCGAGCCGATACCTTACAAAAGCCGGCGTATTTACCAGGACCGCGCGGCCCGTGCCGGATGGCTCAAGCGCCGCCGTCGAGCCCTGTAGCCATGCGCTATTAGGCTCAGGCGATGACCCCGGTGGTCCTTCTCGGCGGGCTGAACATCGTGCGCGCCCTCGGCATGGCGCGCATCCCGGTCATCATCGCCTCGGCCGGACGGCGCCTGCCTTCGATGGCCTCGCGCTACTGCAGCGGCGTGATCGAGCTGCCTGCGATCACCGAACGCGCCGCCGTGGTGAAAACCCTGATTGAAGAAACCAGGCAATTCGGCCGCGTACCGCTTTTCTACGACAACGACGACCGCCTCGCGCTGGTGCAGGACTACCGCGCGGCGCTCGCGCCGCACTTCGCGCTCCTGCTGAACGAGCCGGCGCTGGCCGACGCGCTGGTGGAGAAATCGCGCTTCCAGGCGCTCGCCGAGCAGCACGGCCTGCCGGTGCCGCGGCGTCTCGACTGGGAGCAACTCGACGCGCACGCCGGCCCGGTGCTGGTCAAGCCGAAAACGCGCACCGGCTGGGATCACTCGAGCGTGCGGCGCCAGCTGTTCGGCGGCGCGGGCAAGGCCCGCATCTTCGGCAGCGGACGCGAAGCGCGCGCCACCGCGCTTGCCGCGCAGCTCGCCGACCAGCTCTCGTTCCAGGAATACGTCCCCGGCGGCGACGACGCGATCTGGTCGTTCCACGGCTTCGCCGCGCCCGGCGGCGAGGTGCTCGAATGGTTCGTCGGCCGGAAGATCCGCACCTGGCCCGCGCTCACCGGCGACAGCAGCTACCTCGGCCTCGCGCGCGACGAGCGCCTGGTCGCGCTCGGCCGCGACCTCGCGCGCCGCCTCGGTCTCGCCGGCATCTTCAAGATGGACTTCAAGCGCAGCGCCGACACCGGGCGCTTCTACCTGCTCGAGATCAACACGCGCTTCAACCTGTGGCATTACCTCGGCGCCAGCGCGGGCGTGAATCTTCCGGAAGTTGCCTACCGCTACCTGCTGGGCGGCAGAAAACCCTCGCATGCCGAAGCGAATACCCGCGTTCGCTGGCTGCACCTGCAATACGACCTGCGCGCGTTTCGGGAATTGCGCGCGCGCCGCGAGCTGAGCCTGGCGCAGTGGCTGCGCTCGCTCGCCCACCGGCCGCTGGTCTACGACCTTTTCTCCTGGAGCGATCCGAAGCCGTTCGTGCGCCACTGGACGGCGAGGCTGCGCTCCGCTTTCACGCGAAGGATGCATCGATGGCTCGCTACGGCCTCATAGCCGACATCCACGGCAACCGCGAAGCGCTCGCCGCCGCGCTCGCCGCGCTCGACGAGCGCGGCGCCGAGCGCATCGTCTGCCTCGGCGACATCGTCGGCTACAACGCCGACCCCGACGAATGCGTGGCGCTGGTGCGCAAGCGCTGCAGCGTCAGCATCGCCGGCAACCACGAGCTGATCGGCCTCGGCCGGCTCGGCTTCAAGCGCTGCTCGAACAACGCCGAGTACGCGCTGCGCCGCACGCGCCGCACGCTCGGCAAGGACACCGCCGCGTTCCTGAAGAGTCTTCCCAATAGCCACGTGCTCGAGCCCGGCGTGGTGCTGATCCACGGCGGCGTGCGCGACGTGCAGCAGTACATGGCGAATCCCGCGCAGATCCAGGAGAACGCGCGCTACCTGGCCGAGGATTTCCCCGGCGCGCGCGTCTGCTTCTTCGGCCACAGCCACGAGCAGAAGGTCTACGAAATCACCGCCGGCGGCGTCGAGGAGGTCGCCATCGATGGCCAAGTTTCACTGCGGAAGGAGAACACGTATTTCGTCAATCCCGGATCGGTCGACGCCTCGCGCAAGAACCGCCACAAGCTCGCCGAGTGCGCGCTGTTCGACAGCGCCTTCGGCACGGTCCAGTTCCTCCGCGTGCGCTACGACGCCGCCGCCACCGAAGCCAAGGCGGCGGCCTTCGGCTACCGCATCGATCCGCTGACCGACCGGCTCTACACCCTGCGCCGCCGGATCGCGGCGAGGTTCTGAGCATGCGCGCCCTGCTCTCGGCCCTTCTCCTCCTGCCGGTGATTGCCCAGGCGCAGTGCGGGCCGGTCGCCGACGCCGACATCATCGGCCGCGCCTCCGGCGCGCTGCCGTTCGCGCAGCAAAGCGGCTACGGCGTGCAGGTGTACGGCAAGCACCTGCGGGCGAACGCGATCCCCGAAGACGGCATCCAGGGGCCCGCGCTGGCCAACGGCGATACCCTGCGTTTCGGCAAGGCCAACAACGCGCTCGTGTTCCAGCTCGACCCGCGCGACCCGGTGACCTCGAGGTCCAAGCGCTCCGAGATCTCGTTCGAGCCCAATATCGAGCCGGACAAGGTCTACTGGATCGCGTTCAGCGTGTTCCTCGAGGACTGGGGCCGGCTGCATCCGCAGGATGCGGCGCTGTTCGGCACCCAGGTGCATTCCGGCGACAACAGCCTCAACCTGAGCCCGGCGTTCAGCCTGTACACCACCGCCGAAGGCCGGCGCTTCAAGGTCCAGGCGCGCTGGAGCACCAGCCCGACGCCCGACCGGCACAGCACCACCACCGCCAACTACGCCGAGCGCGCGCTGCCGTTCGGCCGCTGGATCGACTTCCTGTTCCGCTTCAAGCTGAACACCGCGAACGCGGGCCTGCTGCAGGTCTGGATGGACGGCGAGCGCATCGTCGATCACCGCGGCAACCTCGGCTTCCACACGCCGGCCCACAAGGACTACGTCAAGTTCGGCTACTACAACTGGAGCCCGGTGATGAGCTCGCCGCGCAAGGTGCTGCTGCGCTCGCCCACCATCGTGCTCGATCCGAAGGGCGACCAGTACAGCGCGGCGCAGGTGGCGCGGCTCCTCGCCTGCCAGCGCGACGGCCACGCGTCGCGCCATGCGGACTAGACGGCGCGGCGGCGGCGCCTAACACGCGGCGGCGATGATCGCGTGCTCATGAAAATTCCCAAGCCCAACTTCACCGCGCCTGTCGAGCAGGCCGCGGGCAATGCCGCCACCGGGACCGCGCCCGATCATCCGGTCCTGCGCGTCGCCATGTGGTTCACCAGCATCGCGCTCGCCGCGGTGATTTTCTATCTCCTGGCGCGCCTGTTCCTTCCGCACAACTGGTCCGGCGGCATGCAGACCGTGGCGAGCACGCTCGAGAGCAGCACGTTCTGGACCGCGGTCCTCGTCGGCTTGCTGGCGCAGGCGGTGGATGGCGCCCTCGGCATGGCGTACGGCGTCACCGCGAGCACTTTTCTCCTCGGCATGGGCGCGAGCCCGGCCGTCGCCAGCGCGAGCGTGCACATCGCCGAGATCTTCACCACCGGCGTCTCCGGCATCGCCCACGCCCGCTTCGGCAACGTCAACCGCAAGCTGTTCCTGCGCCTGCTGGTGCCGGGCACCCTGGGCGCGTTGCTCGGCGTGGCCGTGGTCACCCAGATCGACGGCCGCGCGCTCAAGCCCTACGTCGCCGCGTACCTGCTGCTGATGGGCCTCTACATCCTGAGCAAGGCCTTCCGCCGCCTGCGTCCGAACGCGCAGGAGCCGCGCCACGTGGCAAAGCTCGCGGTGTTCGGCGGCTTCGTCGACTCGGTCGGCGGCGGCGGCTGGGGCCCGGTGGTCACCAGCACGCTGGTCGGCTCGGGCCAGGATCCGCGCACCACGATCGGCTCGGTGAATTTCGCCGAGTTCTTCCTCACCTTCGCGACCGCCGCCGGCTTCACGCTGCTCGCGGTCGAGGGCACCTGGCCCGTGGTCGCCGGCCTGGTGATCGGCGGCATCTTCGCCGCGCCGTTCGCCGCCCTGCTCTGCCGCAACCTCTCCACGCGGGCGCTGCTGATCTCGGTGGGCACGCTGATCACGCTGCTCAGCGCCTGGAACGTCTACAAGGCGCTGCTGGCCTAGGCTTGGCCTAGTTCCGTTTTCCGAAGTACTCGAGAAACCTGCCGGTAAAGGCGCCGACGCCTTCCATCGGCAGGTGATTGATCCCGGCCGCGGCTTCGCGGCCGCCGCCGGTTTCGTACTCCATGCACAACGCCGCCGCGCCCGCCGGGCGCTCGAGCGGCGCGCGCACGCTCACTTGCATGCCGCCGGCCGAGTTCGGGCTCAGCATGGCGTGCGCCCGCGCCGGCGCCGAGCGCGCCAGACTGTTCGCCAGCGCCCCGCTCACCCGCCGCGCCCAGCCCTCGTTCGGCAGGACGTAGACCGCCGCGTTTCCGCGCGCAGCCCTGGGCTTGAGATTCTTGGCGCGCTGCATGTCCTCGGCGTAGCCTTTGGCGAGCACCTGGTACGCCTCATCCTCATGGATGAAGGCGAGCGGATCCGCGTAGGGCGCCAGCCGACGGTGCAGCTCGGCCGGCGCAAAGAACAAATCCGCCTCGCTCTCGCCGTACGAGTTGTAATTCAGCAGGGTGCCGAGCTTTTCGAGCTCTTTGGAGTCCTTGAGGCAACGTCCGGTCGCGGCGAGGTTGTCGCCATAGGCGCCTACGGCGGCCCAGGCGCGCTGCGCGCCGCCCAGGTAGCGGTCGACGATGACGCTGGTGCAAATGGTCGGCGCGGTGTCGATGTGCGCTTCCAGCCGCGGATGCTCGGGCAGCTCGCCGGCGTGGTGATGGTCGAAGTAGCGCACGCGCGCGCCCGCGGCCAGCAGGCGCAGCACGGACTCCCGGTTGGTATGGAACGAGACGTCGAGCACCGTGACCTCGTCGCCGGTGCCGGCCGTGACGCCGGCGAGCAGCGCGGTGCGGCGCTTGGGGCCGGTGATCAGCGCCGGGGCCGCAGTGCCGCCCTCCTCGCCCTCGACCAGGTGAAGCTGCTGCAGGGCGCAGAGACCATCCGCATCCCCGTTGAAGGCGAAGAGCCTCACTTCACCGCGCGGATCTTCACCGGCCGGTAGGCGAGATGTTCCTCGACGTAGTCGACCAGCGCGCCGAGGCAGCGCTCGGTGGTCCACTCGCCGCTCTTGATCTCGAGCTCGGGCGCGACCGGCGCCTCGTACGGCGCCGAGATGCCCGTGAAGTCCTTGACCTCGCCGGAACGCGCCTTGCGATAGAGGCCCTTGGTGTCGCGCGCCTCGCACACGTGCAGCGGGGCGTTGATGTAGACCTCGTTGAAGTAGTCGCCGTGCGCGGCGCGGATGCGGTCGCGGTCGACGCGGTACGGCGAGATGAAGGCCGAGATCACGATCATGCCGGCCTCGGCGAACAGCGCCGACACCTCGCCGATGCGGCGGATGTTCTCCGCGCGCTCCTGCGGCGTGAAGCCGAGGTCGGCGTTCAGGCCCTGGCGCGCGTTGTCGCCGTCGAGCAGGAAGGTCTGGTAGCCCTTGGCGAACAGGCGCCGCTCCAGCTCGACCGCGAGGGTCGACTTGCCCGCGCCCGACAGCCCGGTGAACCACAGGATGCCGCCACGGTGCCCGTTCATGCGCGCACGGTCTTCCGGCGCGACGCGATGGCGCACGTGGAACAGGTTGGTGCCCTTCGGCGCGGTATCGCGCCGCTGGTCGGGGTAGTCCTCGGTGCTGGCAGTGCCGCCGCCGACGATCTGGTGGCCGTCGACCAGCACGAAGCGCCCGGTGAGCGCGTTGTCGGCGTGGTGATCGAGCGCGAGCAGGCCGCGCGTGCGCACCGTGACTTCGGCGACGCCGTTCCACTCGATCTTCTCGCCCGGCCCGGAGGCGAGCGTGTTGGTGTCGACCACGCGGTCGATGCGCTCGATCACCGCGGGGGTCTCCGCCGCGCCGCGGCGCAACCGGTACTGCGCGCCCGGCACCAGCGGCTCGCGGCCGAGCCAGAACAGGTTGGCGCGGAACACGTTGGTCACGACCGGCGCGCTGTGCGCATGGCTCGCGACATGGCCGCGCTCGACGAAGATGTCCTCGTCCAGCGTGATGCCGACCGACTGGCCGACCCCCGCCTTGGCGGGCTGCTCGGCGTTCCAGGACTCGATCGAGGCGACGCGCGCGGTGGCGTTGATCGGCGAGAACAGCAGCGTGTCGCCCACGTGCAGGTGGCCGCTTTCGATCCGGCCCGCGATGATCCTGCGCTCGTCGAACTTGTAGACGTCCTGCACCGTGAGGCGCAGCGGCAGGTCGGACGCCGCCGCCGGCTGCGGCACCGCGTCCAGCGCCTCGAGCAGCGTCGGGCCTTCGTACCAGGGCATGGCGCTGCTGCGGCTGCGGATGTTGGCGCCTTCGCGCGCGGCGATCGGCAGGAAGGTGATGTCGATGGCGTTGACGCCGATCGAGCGCAGGTAGGCGGCGACCTCTTTGCGCACCTCCTGGTAGCGCTCCTCGCGGTAGCCGGCGAGGTCCATCTTGTTGACCGCCACCATGATGCGGCGGATGCCGAGCAGGCGCAGCAGGTAGGCGTGGCGGCGCGTCTGGTCCTGCACGCCTTCGTGCGCGTCCACCACCAGCACCACCGCGTCGGCGCCGGCGGCGCCGCTCACCATGTTCTTCAGG
>Ga0070675_100005036_pt1 | contig 10086 bp, 9 predicted proteins | sample KBSM43metaG_FD_65343 | JGI IMG/M metagenome (GOLD analysis project Ga0070675, IMG submission 65343) | Miscanthus rhizosphere microbial communities from Kellogg Biological Station, Michigan, USA - KBS M4-3 metaG | ecosystem: Host-associated > Plants > Roots > Rhizosphere > Soil ...
GCGTTGCGCCGCGGGCGCTGGAGTTTGAACGGCGGTCGGAGTCTGTGTCGCTGACGTCGCCGCGGCCGGTGCAGCCGGCGTGGCGTTCTTCGCGGCAGCGGACCCTTTGGCTGGAGTGCCCTGAGCGAACAGGGCGAACGGCGCTGTGGCGATCAGTGCGAGTACGAGTGAGATGCGGGTAATGCGGATGTGATCTCCGGACGAGGGGATCGGGTGGGTTGGATCGACGGCCACTCGCACGGTGCACCAGCGCCCCTAACGACGGAATGAACGAAGTCCGGGTCACAATTGTAATTGGGGTCAGACTCGAGTCTGACCCCAATTACGTAGGAGATGCCGGCCGCTCAGCTCTTACCGCTTGGTGAGCACCTCGATCACGCCACCGGGATGCCCCGATCCCCATTTCGTCTGCGCTTCCGACGCGCTGAAGTAGCGCAGCGCGGCGATCGATGACGCGGAGATCTGTCGGAGCTGCTCGACGTCGCCCATTCGATTGTTATCCATGTAGACGAGCAGCTCGCCGGTCGCCTGTGCGTTCGCGGATGCGACCTGGCGCGGGCTCAACATCGCGGGACGCAGCTTTTGCACAGCCTCGTAGGCGTTCTGCACGCTCGCCCGCGAAATCTCATCGGCGGTGATGAGATTCGGGTTTCCCTTCGCGCCACCGCTGCCGCCGCCTGAGGACGACGCGCACGCGGCCACGCCAAGCACCACGATCGTGGCGACGCACGCGATGGTGAGTCGCGCGCCGATGTGGCGACTCAGTGATGCACTCGGGACTCGACGACCATCGCCCATCTCACCAGAGATCCCCGGCATGATTTGCTCTCCTCGGCGCTCGGCGCCCGATGCACGCGCTGCGTGCTGGTCTGAACTTGCCACACCTGACAGGCGGGACACCCCCGCCCGGAACGCCCTGACCCTACGACGCGTGCACGACGGGCGCAAGCATGAACGAGAACGGCCGCCGAATCGCTCGGCGGCCGTTCGTTGTGTGCGGGACGATGGCACTAACCAGTCGCCGAACGACGACGTGGAACTTTGCGGTTCTTCCCAGTTCGCTCTTTGCTCTTCTGCGCCGACTGTCCGACGGCGATCGGCACGATGTCCGGTACGTCAACCGGCTCGTTGCCGCAACCGCCACCCTGCTTCGGCTGCTTGTACACGTACCGCTCGCCCTGGTAGTTGCGGAACGTGACCGAGTCCTCGGTAATCTCCTCGACGTACTCCGGCAGCAGCGGCACCTTCCCGCCTCCACCAGGCGCGTCGATCACGAAATGCGGGACCGCGAGACCTGACGTCCAGCCGCGCAGTGCCTTGATGATCTCGAGGCCTTTCTGGACCGTCGTGCGGAAGTGCTCACCGCCCGCGACCTGATCGGCCATGTAGATGTAGTAGGGACGCACGCGCGCTTTGAGCAGCTCGTGCATCAACTTCATCATGATCTTGGGGTCGTCGTTCACCCCGCGTAGCAGCACGGTCTGGCAGCCGAGCGGGATGCCAGCCCTCGAGAGCATGTCGAGCGCCTGACGCACGCGCGGCGTGAGCTCGTCGGGATGGTTGAAGTGGGTGTTCATGTACACCGGATGGTACTTCTGCACCATCTCGCAGAACTCCGGCGTTATGCGCTCGGGGAGGTGCGAGGTGATGCGGCTTCCGATGCGGATGATCTCGACGTGCGGGATCGCGCGCAGGTTCTGGAAGAGATACTCGAGGCGTCGATCGCTGAGCATCATCGGGTCGCCGCCGGACATGATGACGTCGCGGATCTCCGGATGCTGCCGGATGTACTCGAACGCCGAGTCGTACTGGTTGAGTGGAATCTTCTCGGGGTCGCCGACCTTGCGACGCCGCGTACAGAAGCGGCAGTAGCTCGCGCAGACGGGGCTCACGAGGAACAACACGCGATCCGGGTACCGGTGCGTGATGTTCGGCACAGGCGAGTCCGCGTCCTCATCGAGCGAGTCGATGACTCCGTCGACGATGTCGAGCTCCTGAACCGTCGGGACATACTGCTGCCACATGGGGTCGCCGACGCTCTTGATCTGGTCGAGCGCGGACGGCGTGATGCGCATCTGAAAGTTCTCGAATGCCGGACGCAGCGCTTCGACATCGATGACGTCGTGCCCGAATTTTTCCGCCAACTTGTCCAGCGTAGCAACGGCGTCGTCTTTCAGGATCTTCTGCCACTCGCTCATGCAACCGCTCCCCAGCCCTGTCGAGGGCTACCTGCCAACCGTTTGGTGAGGATGATCCGATCGTCTTCGGGCGCGTAGAACTCGCGAACGCGAGCTGCCTCGACGTAGCCGCGTCGGAGGTAGAATCCTCGCGTCGCGGTGTAATCGGATCGGGACGATGTTTCAACGACCAACATCCGAGCGTGCAGCGCTTCCAGTCTGCGTTCCACCTCTGAGAGCAACACGGTACCACACCCGGTTCCCTGCCCAGCGCGATCGACCGCGATCCAGTACAGGTCGAACGTTCGATCTGTTCCCATAGAGGGGCCATAACAGGCGAATCCCTGCAGGATTCGCCCGTGGCCATCAGCCATCAGCCATCGGCCATCGGCTAAGTCGTCGGTTGTCGCCGGCGACTCAGCAGTGACCTCGAACGCGCCGACGAACTCATAGTCCTCGCCGGCGAACGACTCGTCGAAGAGCTCGAGCGCCACATCGACTTCTTCCTCGCGGAAGTTCTCCGTGCCGCGCAGGATCTCGGCGACACGCTCGCGATGACTCGCCGCGAGCGGACCAACGATGATGCGACCGGCAGCGCTCACCCCACCGCCTCGACGCCTGAGAGTCGTTGCTTGCGAGCCCAACGGTCTTCGGACGCCACCCGCGGCTGCGTGAACGCCTGCTCGCAGACGAGCCGCACGAGCGCCGGGTAGTCCATACCGGCGATGCGCGCCATGCGTGCGAGACCCGCGGTCGGCGAGAAATCCGGATTCGCGTTCACCTCGAGAATCCACGGACGCATGGCTGCATCGATGCGCATGTCCACGCGGCCGTAGCCGGTGCCGCCGACCGCGCGCCACGCCGCGAGCGCGATGCGTCCGAGCTCAGCTATCAGCGCGTCAGGCAGATCCGCCGGACAACGCGGCACAGAGCCCATGTCCTCGTCGCTGCCCGTCTCCCACTTCGAGCGATACGACACGATGCGCCAGTAGCGATCGGGCATCGCGGAGAAATCGATCTCGGCGACGGGAAGCACCTGGTCGGCGACGATGCCGACGTTCACTTCGCGGCCAGAGATGAAGCGCTGGACGATGACGTCATCCCATTCCTCGTGCATCTCGGCGACCCGTGCGTTGAGTGCGCGCACGGATCGCACGACGGAGCGCTGCTCGACGCCGAGCGATGCGTCTTCCGCGGCGGGTTTGCAGATCGCGGGGAAGCCAACGACCGGCAACGGTTCACCAACGCGGGCGACGCCCCATCGCGGCACGGGAAGCTTCGCGGCGTCGAGCAGCGTGTTCACGACGTTCTTGCGGAGGCACACCGACGTCGTGAGGCTGCCGCTGCCCGTATAGGGAATGCTGAGCAGCTCGAGCGTCGAGATGACCGCGGATTCGAGCGAGGCCACGCCGTCGATGCCTTCGCAGAGATTGAAGGCGAGGTCCGGCTTCGCGCGGCGCACGCGTTCGATCCAGCGTCCGTCGGGATTCACGGGAACGCGGATCGCTTCGTGTCCGTCACCCGCGAGTATGGCCTCGACTGCTTCAACTGTCTCGAGGATGGCGAGGTCAGGCGACTTTCCAAGCGCCGAGATGCCATCGAAGAGCACGACAACTTTCATGTGGAGCTCCGTCCCAGAATTCCCAAGATTTCGTGTCGACGATCGATTCACCGCCACATCGCAGCGGTGGCGACGCCACTCGTTGCGATGCCCAGCTCGACGCCCTGCCGTTCCGCGGCGTGAAGCAAGCACGCCTGAATGAGCTCGTCGTAGCTCATGCCGGCGGCACGCGCCGCTTTCGGAAAGCAGGAATTGTCCGCGGGGTTGGGGAGAATCCCGGGAAGGGGATTGACCTCGACCACGTTGGGCTTGCCCGCCGCATCCAGTCGGACGTCTATCCGCGACCAGTCACGACAGCCAAGCACGCGGTAGGCGCGGAGTACGACCTGTTCGATCGCACACCGCAACTCCTCAGTGATCCGCGCGGGACATTCGAAAATCTCGAGAGGCTTTTCGGGGCGATCCCAGATCCACTTCGCCTCGAAGCCGTAGACGGGAAGCGCGCCTTCGGGGAGCGCTTCGAAGTTCATGCCGACGATGGGCAGTACGCGTGCGTCATCGTCGTTGCCCAGCACTGCACAGGTGAACTCGGCGCCGGGGAGATACTCCTCGATGAGTACGGGTTGCTGGTAACGCTCGAGGAGAAACTCGACCTGCGCGTGGAGCTGTTCTGGTGTCTCGCAGTAATTCGCTTCCGTTATTCCCTTGGACGATCCTTCGTGTACTGGCTTCACAAACATCGGGAATCGGGAATCGGGAATCGGGAATCGGAACGGCGAGCCGCTCCCAGCGAGAAGCTTCGATTGCCGATTCCCGATTCCCAATTCCCCGAGTCCGGTCACGACGGTGAACCTGGCGGTGGGGACTCTGTGGAAAGACAGAGCCTCCTTCGTTCTCGCCTTGTCGAGGCAGAGTGACAACGTGAACGGATCGCTCGCCGAATACGGAATGCCGTAGAACTCGCAGATCGCGGGGATGTGTGCTTCGCGATTCACGCCGTTCAGTCCTTCGGCGATGTTGAAGACGATGTCGGGTCGTGCGTCGCGCAGGTTCTGCGGGAAGTCTTCGTTCGCTTCGAGGCGAATCACATCGCCGTAGGCGGCGAGGGCGGACGCGACGGCATCGATGGTGTCTGCGCTGTCCCACTCGGCGAACTCGTCATCGGCGGCGGTGGGGGATGCGGGGGCGGCGAAGTCTCCCCCGACGGTGGCCGAGCGTGTGAGCTCGGACGACGCCGGTGCGGCGGAGTTCCGGGACGCGATGGCGTCCCGGCGACTACTGGGAGGCTCGTCGTCGCCGCGTGGCGTCTCGTCGTCGGGACGAGCGATCGCGGTCGACTCGGGCTTCTGGTTATAGGCGAATCCGATTCGCGGCATCCGGACTCCGAAGAGAGCGCAGCTCAGTCGAGCTTCGAGCGTGACACCGACATGATCATTGGTCGGCGGTCGTATCTTCGCGGAGAAGGTCGTCTCTCGCGTCGGGTCGTGTGTGGATCGTCACACTGGTCGGGCAAGAGCGATGCCACATCACGACGACGGCGAATGATAAGAACGGTGAATTTGTCGCGCAATGTCTTTTTGTCGATTTTCACGCTTGCAACGATAGTAAGTGTGCTTATGATAAGTGCGCAGTGTAATATCTTTTCGCTCCCCGCCGATGCCGAAACGTCTCCCACCACAATTCGCCGCGCCCGCCGCGAGCCCAGGCGTTCTCCTCTGGCAAGCCGTGAATCGCTGGCAGCGTGGGCAGCGTCGCGCGCTCCGCGATGCCGGGCTCTCGCATCTCCAGGTGATGCTCCTCGCGAGCGTGACATCGCTCACAGAGCAGGACGAGCCCGTGACACAGGTCATGCTCGCACGCCACGCGCGCACGGACGCCATGACCACGTCGCAGGTACTCCGTACACTCGAGCGCAAGAAGCTCGTGCGTCGCACCGATCACCCGTCCGACTCGCGCGCGTACGCGCTTCGCCCGACGGCGGCGGGTCGCCGCCTCGCTCGCCAGCTCATCCATCTCGTCGAGCGCGCCGATCAGGAATTCTTCGCGGCGCTCGGGGGAGACACCACGAGATTCACAGCGATGCTCCGCGAACTCGGGACTGGGGACTAGGGACTGGGGGAAACGACGAACCCTCGGGATGTCACTCTCGCATCGAGAGGCATCCCGAGGGTTTTCCCAGTCCCCACTCCCTTGTCCCCAGTCCCTAAGACATCAGATCTTATGAAAGCCCAGCCGCGCTGCCTCACGCCGATCCTCGGCCGTGTAGATCTCGAAGTCGGAGAACATCGCCGGCGCTTCCGCCTGCAGGAGACGCAGCGCCGTGATCGCGAAGCGGCGAATCTCCATCTCGGCGCCCTCGCTCGACCGTAGCTCGAGCATCGTACGCCATGCGCGAATGTTCGCCGTCGCGACGATCTTCGTCTCCGTCGCATTCGGCAGCACCGCACGCGCTGCCTCACGCGCCATCTTCCGGCGGTGGACCTTGTCGGCGACCCACGCGTAGCGCTGCATCAACTCATCGACGAGCGACACGTAGCTTTTCTGCGCGCTCTCGACCTGCGTTCTCCACGCCGTCTCGAGGGATTCGTCGCCGATGATCGCCGGCGGCATCACGAAGTCGGCAACCGACTCGTCGACGTAGCGCTGACTCAGTTGGCTGTACGCCCAGCCCGCGCGATGCCGCACCAACTCATGCGTGAGCGAACGACTCACACCCTCGATCAGTACCGAGTAGTTGGCGTGCTCGAGTACACTCCCGTGTCCCTGGCGCTTGATGTTCTCGAGGTACTCGCGCGTCGTGCGGTTCGCGGGATTGCGCTGGCTCATGTAGCAGAGACGGCCGGCGAACTCCGCGAGCCGCTCGCCATCGGTGCTCTCGCCAAGCCAGTTCACGGGAAGATGCGACGGCTCGGCGAAAGCGGGACGAGAGAGAACGCTCAGACGAGGCTCGAGGTAGATCAAAGTCGGGAACCGGGAACGGGGAACTGGGAACCGATGACAGCTGCTCTCGCGCGCAAAGTTATTCGGTCTGGTCTTCGCGCTCCAGCATCGCGAGGCGAAACTCCGCGTACGCGCGATCGCGCTCGACGCGCGCGAGTACGCGCGCCGACGGGGCGGGCAGAGGCGCGAGCGCGGGATCGTATTTGATGTCGCCGAGTGGCTGCTGGCCGGGCAGAGGAACCTTCACGCCAGGGTTGAGAAGCGTCATCGGATCGAATGCGTGCTTCACCCTGCGCGCGAGCTCGAGCACTTCGGGGCTCGTGGTACGGGCGAGCAGCGGTGCGCGTAAGGCACCGTCACCGTGCTCCCCCGAGAGCGAGCCGCCGAGTCGCGCCGTGAGATCGACGACGTCGCTCAGCACGGCGGCGACTCGATCGCGCCAGCCGTCACGCCGCACGTCCACGAGCGGATTCACATGCACGTGCGCGTCACCCGCGTGTCCGAAGATCACGCCGGGCACATCATGCGCGGCGAGGGCGGCGCGGACGCCACGCACGTAGTCAGCAAGCCGCGCCGGTGGGACGACGCCATCCTCGATGAACTGCATCGACTTGAGCGACGGGTCGAGGCGCGAGAGGATCGGGCTCGCTGCATGGCGCAGCTCCCAGAGACGCTCTTCATCCGCGCGACCGAGTCCGAGTGTGACGTGCGTCGCGCCGGTGTCTTCGAGCTTCGCCGCGAGACCACGAGCCGCCGCTTCTGCACTGGGAGCATCGTCGGCTTCGAGCTCGATGAGCAACACCGCCTCCGTTCCATCGGGAATGGGCAACGGCGCGCCTCTCGCCGCCACGTCGAGGAACGTTCGGTCGAGCAGCTCGCACGCGCTCGCATTCCCCTGCTGCGCTTCCGACGCTCCAGTGACGGCGGCGTCGAGCGACGCGTAGCTCGCGAGCAGGCTCGCGGTCGCGCCAGGCAACGTGGTGAGCTCGAGCTCGATCTCGACGATGATCGCGAGCGTGCCCTCGCTGCCGACGAGCAGGTCAATCAGCTCTCCGCTGTCGGCATAGTCGGCGAGCGCGTAGCCCGACGAGTTTTTTCGGAGCGTCCGATTGTGCAGCGTCGCACCGGCCAATCGAATCGACGGGGCGACGTCGGCGAGAAACGAATCGACTACCACCACGCGCGGCGGCGGGACGCCGCGACGAATCGTCGCGCGCGAGCCGTCGGCGAAGACGCAGTCGAGCGCCGTCACCCAGCGTCGCGTCGACCCATAGCGAAGCGTGCGAGCGCCCGCGGCGTTTGTCGACACCATCCCGCCTAGCGAGCAGAACGCGCCGCTCGACGGATCGACCGGGAAGCGAAGCCCGACCGTCTTTGCCCGGGCGTCCACCCGATTCCGGATCGCGCCCGGTCCCACGACAATCCGCCGCGCCTCGTCAGGCAGGCCGATCGCGTCGATCCTGCTCAGGTCGACGATCACGCCGGTGCCAATCGCTCCACTCGGCATGCTGCTGCCCGAGCCACGCGGCACGAGCGCCACTCCTGCCGAGCGTGCCCACGCGACCAGTCGCACGACATCGTCCGCACCCGACGGGACGGCCACCGCGTGAGGCATGACGCGCGCGATACCTGCGGCCTCTGCATACACGGCGCGCGCGTGAACGTCGTCGCGGTAGGCGCCCCGGAATTCCGGGCCCGGTCCATGGGTGTTCGACGTCATTGCGGATCGGTGCACATCAGCGGAGGATGTCCGGACACGCGGTCAGAGACAAGCGCTCTCGCTGCGGTCGTTGACACGACCGACCGCTGGTCGTCATCCATTCAGCATGCCGAACACCGTAGACTCACCCGCGTCCGATTCCCCCGCGCCGCAAGCGCCGCCTTCGCCGGCAGCTTCGCCATCAGCCTCGGTGCGTGAGTTGGGCCTTCTCGTGAAAATCGAGACGGATCGCCGACTCGGACACGAATGGGATGAGTGGAATGGGCAGCCGCTGCCAAACGCGGGTGACTTCCGCACAACGGCCGGGAAATATTTTCTCTTCACCTCGCTCGGAATAGGCGCGATCGTGATCACCGGCGCGGCCGCCATCTATCTACTGACGCCGCGTCTGGCGCAGCTCGCGACGTGGTTGCCGCGCGCGCTCTACGTCGGTGACGCCGTTCTCGCCGCGTTGGGCGCGCTCTGGTTGGCGCTGATCGGGCTCTCGTACGCGACCGACCGGGCATTGCTGCCGGGTCGATTCGCCGAGCGCGGTCTACTACTCAAGACGCTGCGACTGTCGTCGCGCGTGGGCGAAGTGTTCGGCGTGCAGCGCGACTGGACGGACAACGCGGCGCTCGCGGTCTACAACCGTCTCGCCTGGGCGCGCGAGTGGCGCGTGCGCGCGAACGAGCTCCTCATTCTCATCCCGCGCTGCCTGTCGAGAACGGCGCTCGACGGCGTGATGGACATCGCGAAGCGCTACGATGTCGCGACGTTCGTGGCGACGCGCGGCGCGTACGCGCGTCAGGCGATTCGCGAGCGTCGTCCGAAAGCGGTGGTCGCGGTTGCTTGCGAGCGCGACATGATCAGCGGCCTGCGCGACGTCGCGGGAAGACTCCCAGTCCTCGGCCTCACCATGCAGTTGCCCAACGGGCCCTGTAAGGACGCGTCGCTGGATCTGGTGAAGATGGAGCAGTTTGTGAGGAAGTACCTGCGCTGAGCCACCGTGTCATCCCGAGGAGCGCCAGCGACGAGGGACCTTCTGTGATGGCATCGTAGCCGGCCTGGCCACGAGTACTTCACACGAGATCCCTCGCTGCCGCTCGGGATGACATTTACTCCGCGTTCCCTCGCGCGACGACCACGGTCACGTTGTCGCTGCCGCCGCCCTCGAGTGCGGCGTCGATGAGCGACTGCGCGGCTGTCTCCGGATCGTTGGTGCCGAGTACCTGCGCGATACGCTCATCGGCGACGTGCTTGGTGAGGCCGTCGCTGCAGAGCAGCAGCGTGTCGCCTTCCATGAGATCGACGACGCCCACGCTCGGCACGAGATCACCGCCAACGGCGCTCGAGAGCACGTTGTACAAGCCTGCCTTCTGCGCGTGCTGCTCCGTGACGGCGCCGATGTCGACGAGGTAGTCGCCCATCGTCTGATCGCGCGTGAACTGCTTGAGCGTCCCGTTGCGCAGGTAGTAGCCGCGACTATCGCCGACGTGCACGACGTAGGCACGCGGCCACACGACCGTGACCATCGTGAGCGTCGTGGCGGGGCCACCGTGCGCCTGGAACATCGCCTTCAGCCGATCGTGCCCGCGCTCCACGGCGCGCGACAGATGATCGAGGAACGTCTGCTCGCGATCGACATCGAAGTCCTGCACGCAGCCGACGGCTTCGGCGAGATATTCGACGACCGACCGCACCGCGAC
>Ga0070675_100005037_pt1 | contig 10085 bp, 8 predicted proteins | sample KBSM43metaG_FD_65343 | JGI IMG/M metagenome (GOLD analysis project Ga0070675, IMG submission 65343) | Miscanthus rhizosphere microbial communities from Kellogg Biological Station, Michigan, USA - KBS M4-3 metaG | ecosystem: Host-associated > Plants > Roots > Rhizosphere > Soil ...
GAGCATCCCGCGCTGACCGCCGTTCGCAAGAGCGGCAGCAGCAAGGTCAAGGTCGCGGTCAGCGACATCGACGGCATCCTGCGCGGCAAGTACCTGCACCTCGACAAGTTCCTCGGCGCGGCCGAGCCGGCGCCGGCTGGAGGCTTCGGCTTCTGCGACGTCGTCTTCGGCTGGGATGTCGCCGACCAGACCTACGACAACACCACGCTCACCGGCTGGCAGCACGGCTTTCCCGACGCGCTCGCCCGACTCGACCTCTCGACCCAGCGCAGCGTGCCGTGGGACGGCAACGTGCCGTTCTTCCTGGGCGAGTTCGTCAACCCGGACCACACGGCGTCGCCGATCTGCCCGCGCCAGACCCTGAAGCGCGTTCTCGCGCGCGCCGAGAAGATGGGCTTCTCGGTGATGGCGGGGATGGAATTCGAGTGGTTCAATTTCCTCGAGACGCCGCAGTCGTGGGACGCCAAGCGCGGCGTCGGCCCCGAGCCGATCACCCCCGGCATGTTCGGCTATTCGATCCTGCGGATGAACCGCAACCGCGAGTTCATGAACGCGCTGATGGACGAGATGCTCGCCTTCGGCGTGCCGATCGAAGGCCTGCACACCGAGACCGGGCCCGGCGTGTACGAAGTCGCGATCGCCTTCGGCGAGGCGCTCGAGCAGGCGGATCGGGCGATCCTGTTCAAGACCGGCGCCAAGGAGATCGGCGCCCGCTTCGGGATCATGCCGAGCTTCATGGCCAAGTGGCACGCGAAGTACCCGGGCTGCAGCGGCCACGTCCACCAGAGCCTGAAGGAAGGCAAGGACGGCAAGACCAATCTCTTCTACGACGCCAAGTCGGAGCGGAAGATGAGCCCGCTGTTCGAGAGCTACGTCGCCGGCCAGGTCGCGTGCCTGATGGAATTCGCGCCGATGTTCTGGCCGACGATCAACAGCTACAAGCGCCTCGTCGACGGCTTCTGGGCCCCCGTCAAGCCGACCTGGGGGATCGACAACCGCACGGCGAGCTTTCGCGTCCTCGCCGGCAGCCCGAAGGCGACCCGGCTCGAGACGCGCTGTCCCGGCGCCGACGTCAATCCGTATCTCGCGATGGCGGCGGTGATCGCGGCCGGGCTGCACGGCATCGAGAAGGGGCTGAAGCTCGGTGCGCCGATCACCGGGACGAACGAAGGATCGGAAGACGTCGCGCGCGCGCCGCGAACGCTGATCGAGACGACCCGCATCTTCAAGGCGTCCAACGTCGCCCGTGATTGGCTGGGCGACGCCTTCGTCGACCACTTCGCGGCGACCCGGGACTGGGAGTGGCGCCAATGGCTCGACGGCGTCACCGACTGGGAATTGAAGCGCTACTTCGAGATCATCTGAGTCGACACCGCCAATGGCCATCACCAGGTTCTCCTTCCCGACAACGATCCACTTCGGCCCCGGCGCCAGGAAGCTCGTGGGCGCGCATCTGCGCGAGCGCGGCATCCAGCGCCCGATCGTCGTCACCGACAAGGGCCTCGCGGCCTTGCCGCTGATCGGCGAGCTGCGCGCGGATCTCGCCGCCGCGGGCCTCGACGTCGCGGTCTTCGGTGGTGTCTTCGGCAACCCGACGGCGAGCCAGGCGATGGCCGGCGCCGATGCCTACCGCGCGCACAACGCCGACGCCGTGGTCGGCATCGGCGGCGGCGCTGCGCTCGACGTTGCCAAGATCGTCGGCGTGATCGCGACTGCCGGCGGCGAGGCGCTCGAATACGCCTATGACCACCCGAAGGTGCGCGCGATCGGCGACGGCGTCCCCTGGTTCGTCGCCCTGCCCACCACCTCGGGCACGGGCAGCGAGGTCGGCCGCAGCGCCGTCATCAGCGAGGACGACACGCACATCAAGCGGATCGTCTTCTCCCCCCGCATCCTGGCCAAGGTCGTGTTCGCCGATCCCGAGCTCACGCTCGGCTTGCCGCCCGGAGTCACCGCGGCGACCGGCATGGACGCGCTGACGCACAACGTCGAGAGCTATCTCTCGCCGGCGTATCACCCGCTCTGCGACGGCATCGCCCTCGAGGGCACGCGCATCGCCGCGCGCGCGCTCGTCACCGCGGTCCGCGATCCCGGCAACATCGCCGCGCGCGGCGACATGATGATGAGCTCGATGATGGGAGCGATCGCGTTCCAGAAGGATCTCGGCGCGGTCCATTCGTGCGCGCACGCGCTCGGCACCGTCTGCGACCTGCACCACGGGCTGGCCAACGCGCTGATGATCGACACCGTGCTCGCCTGGAACGTGCGCGCCGCGCCGGAGAAGTTCGCGGAGCTGGCGCACGTCGTCGGCGCAAGCGGCGGCGCCCAGGGCTTCATTGCCTGGCTGAAGCAGCTGAAGCAGACCATCGGCATCGCCCCGGGCCTGGCCGGCGCCGGCGTCAGGCGCGAGTCGATCCCGCGCCTGGTCGAGGTCGCGGTGGCCGACATCTGCCACCAGACCAACCCTCAGCCGGTGACGGCGCAGGACTTCGAGCGCCTCTTCGCGGAGGCGATGTGACCGCGCCCGGCCGCGAGCGCATCAAGGTCGGCATTTCCGCGTGCTTCTTCCACGCCGATCCGGCGCGGCCGATCTTCACCGGCAAGACGCTCCAGTATGTCGAGCAGTCGATCGCCCACTGGGTGATGTCGAGCGGCGCGATCGCGGTGATGATCCCGAGCCCGGAAGGCGACACGAGGAAGGGCGACGTCGCGCTCGCCGACTATGCCCACTGGCTCGACGCGCTCGTCCTCGAGGGCGGCTCCGACGTCTCGCCGACGAGCTACGGCGAAACGCCGCTGCAGCTGCGGTGGAGCGGCGATCGCATCCGCGACGACTACGAACGCGGCCTGCTCGCGGCATTCGCCCAGCGCGGCAAGCCGGTGCTCGGCATCTGCCGCGGCTTGCAGCTGATGAACGTCGCCTTCGGCGGCACCCTGCTCCAGGACATCGGCACCCAGCGGCCGGGTGCGCGCGAGCACCGCAACGCCGAGATCTACGACCGCAACGTTCATCCGGTCGAGTTCGTGCAAGGCACGCGGCTCGCCGAGCTGTTCGAAGGGGTCGCTACGCCGGTCGTCAACAGCGTTCACCACCAGGCGGTGAAGGACCTCGCTCCCGGCTTCGTCGTCGAGGCACGCTGCCCGAGCGACGGCATGATCGAGGCGATTCGCCGACCCGAAGGTTCGTTCATGGCCGCGGTGCAATGGCACCCCGAGTTCCACCGCCGAGGCGAGGGCACGCTCGACGACCGCCCGCTGCTCGATGATTTCCTCGCCGCGGCGCGCGCCGCCCGCACCGCATGAACCAGCTCACGATCATCAATCCCGCCGACGGCTCGCTGATCGCCGAGGTGCCGGCCGACGACGCCGCGAGCGTCGCTCGAAAGGCCGAACGTGCGAGGAAGGCGCAGCCGGCGTGGCAGGCGACACCGCTCGCCAAGCGGGCGATCGCGATCGCCCGCTTTCGCCTCGCCGTCGCCACCGAGCTCGAGACGCTCGCAGCGACGCTGACGCAGGAAGTGGGCAAGCCGCTGGCGCAGTCGCGCAACGAATTGAACGGCTTTCTCGCCCGGATCGACTTCTTCCTCGCCGAGGTGGAAGCGGCGACAGGTGACGAGACCGTGTTCAGCGAAGGCGCAATGACCGAGCGGATCGGCCACGACCCGCTCGGCGTCGTCGCCAACATCTCGGCCTGGAACTATCCCTATTTCGTCGGCGGCAACGTTTTCGTCCCGGCGCTCTTGACCGGCAATGCCGTCCTCTACAAGCCGTCGGAGTTCGCGACGCTCACCGGCCTGCACATCGACCGGATGCTGCACGCCGCCGGAATCCCGGCCGACGTCTTCATCACGGTCGTCGGCGCCGGCGACGTCGGCGGGGCGTTGCTCGATCAGGACGTCGACGGCGTCTTTTTCACCGGCTCGGTGGCGACGGGAACGAAGATCGCCGCGGCGATGGGCTCGCGCATGGTCCGGCTGCAACTCGAGCTCGGCGGCAAGGACCCGACCTATGTCGCCGACGACGCCGATCCGAAGGCCGCCGCCGAGTCGCTCGCCGACGGCGCGATGTACAACACCGGCCAGAGCTGCTGCTCGGTCGAGCGGATCTACGTCCACGAGCGCATCCACGACGCGTTCGTCGCTCAGTTCGTCGCCACGGTGACCGGCTTCAAGTCGGGCGACCCGACGGCCGAGGGCAGCTACATCGGCCCGCTGACGCGACGGCCGCAGCTCACGGTGCTCGAGGCGCAGGTCACTGACGCGCTGTCCAAGGGAGCGAAGCTCGAGGCCGGCGGCAAGCCGATCGATCGCCCCGGGAACTGGTTCGAGCCGACCGTCCTGAGCGGCGTCGATCACACGATGACGGTGATGCGCGAAGAGAGCTTCGGGCCGATCATCGGCATCCAGAAGGTGACGAGCGACGACGAAGCGCTCGCGCTCATGAACGACACGCGCTATGGCCTCACGGCGGGCATGTACACGCGCGACGAGGCGCGAGCGAAGAAGCTGCTTGCTCGGGTCAACGCGGGCAGCGTCTACTGGAACTGCTGCGACCGGGTCAGCCCGCGGCTGCCGTGGTCCGGCCACGGCGACTCCGGCGTCGGCGTCACGCTCTCGGCGTACGGCATCCAGGCCTTCACCCGGCCGCGCGCCTGGCACCTGCGGTCGGCTTGAGCGACCGGGGTCCGATCACGACGGCGTCGCGGCGACTGGCGCTGTTCGACCTCGACGGCACGCTGCTCACCGGCGATACCGACGTACTCTGGTGCGCCTTCCTGATCGACGAGGGCGTGCTTGAACGTGCCGCGTTCGAAGCCGCCAACGCGGTTGTCGCCGAGCGCTATGCGCGAGGCGAGATCACGCCGGCCGAGTTCTGCGCCTTCTACGCGGCGACGCTGGCCGGGCGCGGCGCCGCCGACTGGGCGCCATTGCGCCAGCGCTTCGTCGCGGCCGTGATTGCGCCGCGTCTCGGCGCCGAGGCCCTGGCGCTGGTCGAGCAGCACCGCGCCAGTGGCGACCGGCTGGTGGTCACGACCGCGACCGGCCGCTATCTGGCCGAGCCGATCGCCGAGCGACTCGGCATTGCCGACCTGATCGCCAGCGAGCTCGAGGTCGCGGCCGGCGTGTTCACGGGCCGCAACACCGGTGTCCTCAACATGCGCGAGGGCAAGGTTGCAAGACTGAAGGGGTGGCTCGAGGCCGAGCGACTGAGCGAAGCCGCCTTGTCGGCTGCGATCTTCTACAGCGACTCGATCAACGACCTGGCGCTGCTCTCGGCCGTCGGCGAGCCGGTGGTCGTCGATCCCGACCCGCGTCTCGCGGCTGAGGCGGCGCGGCGCGCGTGGCCGATGCTGCGCCTCGACCGGCGCTTGCCCGGCGGCGCAGTCGAACCCTAGCCGAGCGCACGGACGAGGAGCGACACGCCGCTGACGATCAGCAAGGCCCAGACCGCGCGCGCCGCGTGCGCCGGCGTGAGCCGGCGGTGCAGATGGCTGCCGATGAAGTAGCCGGCGACGGCGCACGGCAGCAGCACGATCGCGAGGCGCAGCAGCGATGGCTGGAAGAAAAGTCCGGTCGCCGAAAAGAGCGCCAGCCGCGCCCACGCGGTGCAAAAGATCAGCACCGCGACGCTCGCCCGCAGCCGCCTCGCTTCGCCGAGTCGGCGCGCTAGGTAGACGGTATAGATCGGTCCGCCGGTGCCGTACATCGCGGTGAAGGCCCCGCCGACAATTCCCGCCGGCGCCGCCCACGCACGGCCGATCGTTCGTGCCGCGGCGCGGCGCGCCAGGCTCCACGCCGCGTAACCGGCGACGAAGGTACCGAGCAGCGCGAGCAGCGCGCGCTCGGGCACGTGGACCAGCGCGGTGATGCCGATCAGCATGCCGACGGCGACGAACGGCGCGAGTCGCAGCAGCTCGGCGCGGTCGACGTCGCGCCGGTTCTTCAGGCCCAGGAGCAGGCCGGCGCACAGGTCGAAGACCAGCATCATCGGCACGCAGAAGCGGATCGGAAAGAAGTGGGCGAGCAGCGGCACGCCGACGATCGCCGCGCCGAAGCCGGTCACGCCGAACACGGTGTACGCGAGGACGACGATCAGGGCGGCGGCGACGACGCTGGCGAGCGGCAAGTCGGGCATGCGGCCGGGCCGTCGCTCAGGCGGGCAACTTCATCCGCCGAGCATATCGTCGCGCTGTCGCATCGAAGCAGCGCGACCCAGAGCTCAGGTCTGCGTCACCTCGCCGATCGGAATCAGGTTCATCAGCGCCGATGCTGACGCCGGCTCGTCGAGGACGATCGGCGCCGGCTCGCGCGCCAGCGGCATCGTGTCGTCGCGGCGCGACTCCGCACGGCGGCTGACGAGCGCCGCTTCGGCGCGACGCAGCGCTTCGGCGATGGTCTCGTTCGGCTGCATCTGGATCGAGCCGACGTTGAGCACGACGCGCATGATCCGCGGCGCGACCTGGCGGTCGTCGAGGCGCGAGACGATGCGCGAGACGACGAGCGCCGAGTCGGCCAGCCGCGTTCGCGGCAAGACCACGGCGAAGTCGTCGCCGCCGAGCCGGCCGGCGACGTCGCGGCGGCGCAGCGTCTCGCGCAGGACCGTGCCGATCTGGCGCAGCGCCTCGTCGCCGTTGGTATGACCGAGCAGCTCGTTGACGCGGCTCATCCGGTCGACGTCGAAGACGATCATCGTCGCCGCGTCGCGCGCCGCCTCGACGGCGCGCTCGGCGAGCTCGTGGAAGTGGCGCCGGTTCGGCAGCTTGGTCAGCGTGTCGACGTCGACCAGATGGCGAAGTTTCCTCTGCGAAGCGACCAGGTGGGCGATGCGGCGCTCGTGGTTCATGACCAGCGCGAGCTGGGTCATGAGAAGCGCGACCGCGGCCATCGTCAGCATCGCGCCGAGCGCGGCGTCGGCCGCGCCGACCACCGGGCCGAGGAAGGCAATCGCCACCGCGAGCCACGTCGCCTGGACCAGCGCGCCGGCGACCAGGCCGAGGCGCAGCGTCTTGAGCGTCGAGCTGGTGGCGAAGTCCTCCAGGCGCGAGACGGCGGCGGCGACGTAGAGCGTGAGGCCGAACGACGCCGCGGCATAGACCTGCGCCGGGGTCGCGACGTCGATCGGCGCGAGCCAGGTGCCGATCGTCGCGAGCGCGGCGACGACGAGCGCGACCCGGTCGGCCCACTCGGGCACGCGGGTCGCGCCGCGCGAGTAGAAACGGCGGATCCCGGCGAGCGTGACCACCGGCCACTGGAGTGCGAAGAAGGCCGCGATCGGCGCTCCCGGACCCTCGGGATCGGCGAGCGCCTGGATGATCAGGGCGGCGGTGAGAAACGCGTTCGATGCCAGCCACCAGTGCGCGCCGCGGCGGTTTTGCTGCTTCAGCGCGAGCGACCCGGAAGCGCCGGTGGCGAAGAAAAGAATCGCCCCGAACGCGATGAGCAGGGTCGGCGGATGTAACGGCATGCTCAAATTCTAGGCAGCGGCCCGTGTGCGTAGGGGCCTGTCAACAGGCCCTGCGCGGCGTGCTTGGCGAAAGCGTTACGAGTTGGCACGGGTGCGACGGGACGTGCCGCTCCGATACGAGCGGCAGCGGCGCGGCACCGGCCACGAGGCCGCTCTTACACTTTGCTTTCCGGCTCCAGTCGCCGCGATGCACGCCGATACTCGCCCGCCGCCAGCACCCATGACCGCTCGGATTGAAGGCACGCGCCGCTCGCCGAGCGGCGAGCTGCTCGACGCGTTCTGGCGCGCCGCCGCGTACTGCCTCCATCCAAAGGTAATCGTGCTGTCGCTGCTGCCGCTCGCGATCGTCGGCGGCAGCGTCGCGGCCCTCGGCTACTTCTACTGGGAGCCGGCCGTCGACGCGGTGCGCGCGACGCTCGAAGACTGGTCGCTGCTCGATTCGCTGTTCGCCTGGCTGCGCTCGATCGGCGGCGCCGGCTGGACCAGCTTCATCGCGCCGCTCGTGATCGTCGCGCTGGCGGTGCCGGTCTTCGTCGTCGCTTCGCTGTTCGTCGCGGCGCTGCTGATGACGCCGTCGATCGTCGCTCTGGTCGCTGCGCGCCGCTTCCCGCAGCTCGACAAGCGCCGCGGCGGCGGCTTCTGGAGCAGCCTCGGCTGGTCGCTCGGCAGCACCGCGGTGGCCCTGATCGCACTCGTTGTCAGCATTCCGCTCTGGTTCATCCCGCCGCTCGTGCTGGTGCTGCCGCCGCTGATCTGGGGCTGGCTCACCTACCGCGTCCTGGCCTTCGACGTGCTGGCGCTGCACGCCAGCAGCGCCGAGCGCACGCTGCTCTTGCGCGCCGAGCGCTGGCCGCTGCTGGCGATCGGCGTCGTCTGCGGCGCGCTCGGTGCGGCGCCGTCGCTGCTCTGGGCGGTGAGCGCGCTGACCCTGGTTCTCGCACCGCTCCTGATCCTGGTCTCGATCTGGCTCTACACCCTCGTCTTCGCTTTTTCGTCGCTCTGGTTCGCGCACTATCTGCTCGCGGCGCTGCAGCGGTTGCGCGACGTCGAGCACGACGGCGAAGTGCCGGCGCGCCTTGCGCTGCCGCGCTCGCCGTCACCCGACGCGCAAGGATTCGCCGCATGAAAATCGGTCTCATCATCATCGGCGACGAGATTCTCTCGGGCAAGCGCGCCGACAAGCATCTGCCCAAGGTGATCGAGCTGCTCGCCGTGCGCGGCCTCGAGCTCTCATGGGCGCGCTACGTCGGCGACGATCCGGTCCGCATCACCGCCGACCTGAAGGATGCGTTCGCGAGCGGCGAGCTGGTGTTCTCGTGCGGCGGCATCGGCGCCACGCCCGACGACCACACGCGCCAATGCGCCGCCGCCGCGCTCGGCGTGCCGCTGGCCCTGCATCCCGAGGCGCGCGACTTCGTGATCGAGCGGATGAAGGACGTCGCGCGCGAGCAGGGAACGACGTTTGATCCCGACCGCGACGACAACCGCCACCGCCTCAACATGGCGGTGTTCCCGGTCGGCGCCGAGATCATTCCCAATCCGTACAACAAGATCGCCGGCTTCGCGGTTCGCTCGGGCGACGGCGGCGTCTTCTTCGTCCCCGGCTTTCCGGTGATGGCGTGGCCGATGATCGAATGGGTCCTTGATCACCGGTTCGGCCACCTGCATTTGGCCCAGGCGACGCGCGAGCGGTCGGTGATCGTGTTCGGGGCGATGGAGGCAGCGCTGACGCCGCTGATGGAGTCGATCGAGTCGAACCATCCCGGTATCAAGGTGTTCAGCCTGCCGAGCGTCGACCACCCCGAGTGGGGCCGGCACATCGAACTCGGCGTCAAGGGCGATCGCGATTCCCTCGCGCCAGCCTATCGCGAACTGCTCGACGGCTTGAAAAGCCAGCACGCCGAGCTTGGCCCTGAGTTGGTGCGCTAGCTCCATCAGCGTGCCTTTTCGGTGCAATCGAGTGCGTCTCGGCACCTCGTGACGCCCGGCGTGGTCACTGGCACGGTTTCTGCTAAATTCCGTGCGCGATTTTGGGGCCCCGCTGCGGGGCCTCTTTGCTCGCGCCCCTTACCGAATTCCAAGCCTGGGAGATTGATTGATGGCCAAGAGCGTCGCCGACGTGATGAGCATGGTGAAAGACAGCGAGGTCAAGTTCGTCGACTTTCGCTTCACCGACACCCGCGGCAAAGAGCAGCACGTGACGGTGCCGATCTCGGCCTTCAACGAGGAGAAGTTCACCGGCGGCCACGCCTTCGACGGCTCGTCGATCGCCGGCTGGAAGGGGATCGAGGCGTCGGACATGCAGCTGATGCCCGATCCGGACACCGCCAACATCGATCCGTTTTTCGAAGAGCCGACGCTGATCCTGACCTGCGACGTCGTCGAGCCCGGCGACGGCAAGCCCTACGAGCGCGATCCGCGCTCGCTCGCCAAGCGCGCCGAGGCCTACATGAAGGCGTCGGGCCTCGGTGATGCGGCCTATTTCGGCCCCGAGCCCGAGTTCTTCATCTTCGACAGCGTGCGCTGGCAGGTCGACATGTCGGGGTGCTTCTGCAAGATCGAATCCGAAGAGGCGTCGTGGAACTCGGCCAAGGAGTACGAGCATGGCAACTCGGGATATC
>Ga0070675_100005039_pt1 | contig 10084 bp, 9 predicted proteins | sample KBSM43metaG_FD_65343 | JGI IMG/M metagenome (GOLD analysis project Ga0070675, IMG submission 65343) | Miscanthus rhizosphere microbial communities from Kellogg Biological Station, Michigan, USA - KBS M4-3 metaG | ecosystem: Host-associated > Plants > Roots > Rhizosphere > Soil ...
GCCCCGCAACGGCATCGTCGCCGGGCGATCTGGCTCGGCCGGGTCTTCACCTAAACGTGCCTGCGATCGATGCGGCGCCAAACGTCGACGAAACCGCTTATTTCTGCCGAGCCGATCAAACCGGTAGACCTACACGCGGCTGATCTTGCCCTGCGCCGCATCGGCCATGAGCCGATGGAGATTCTCGCGGCCTGCTAGCGCTCGTCCCGTGCTCGCTTCGTCGACGTAAGCCGCCAGCGCTTCACCTGCCCAGCGCTCGCATTGTTCCCGCTGAACGTCAATGCTCGTTGAGTCGCGCTGCCTTCGCTGCTGTATCGATAGTAACCGACAGCCTGCCTGCTAGTGTCCGCCATCTCAGCTTCCTTTCGCATCCCTGCACTACTTCTTCTTTTTCGCGAGGTAAGGCTTCAGGTCTACCGGCTCAATAACGTAGACCGTGTTAGAGGCTCCCAATGCCGTTCGGTATTGCGTTCGTCCCGATACGCGGAAGGCCGTCAGCCCGTCTTCACGACCTCGTCATTTGCCTTGGTGTGATCGAAGCCTTTGACCCAGACGAGCGTCCGCGAACTATCGGTCAACCAAATGGGCGCGTAGGCCATGAAGTTTTGATCGTCGACTACTTGACTGATCTGCAGAATGCCGCTGTGCCCTTCTTCGTCAACGGCCGATGTACCCGCACCAATGAACAATCGGTTGCGCAGCCGTCCTAGCTGCCCCTCTTCCAGCCTTACGAGTTCTGAAGTGTACGGATTCTGCTTCCGCGTCCATGCCAGCTCAGCTTCCACTTGCTTACGCGCCCCTCCAGTCCTTCCTCGTCGGCCTGGGCGACAGCGGCCAACTCCTGCTCCGCGGCGGCCGCGCCCTTCTCGTCCACCGTCAGCTTGACGATTCGCGGCTCGTAGTAGATCGGGACGCTGGCTCGGCGCCGGTTGCGTGCGGACAGACGGCTCGTGCTGCCGCGCCGTGTGCACGGCTTGGACGAGCGAGAACAGTGGGGCGTTGATCGGCAGCGTGATCGTGCCGGCGTCGGCGTCGACGAGGAAGTCGCTGGCTGAGCGCTCTGCGGGGACGACACGGATGGTGTAGACGCGCTCTCTCACCGTCGCGGCGACAATCGCGTCGTCAGGGGCGGTGACGTCCACCCAGCGCCCGGGGCTCGACATGACTTCATCTAGCACATGTTCGCCGTAGAGCCGCTCGATATCGTCGAGCGGGAGTGCAGCCGGGGTTTAATGTGCAAAGCCCATTTTGTCGGATAATTTCGCTTGACACCCCGGCCGGCGCGGGGAAAATGAAAGCGGTTACAAGCCCTGTTTCCTGCCAGAAGAGCCAGATGACATCGCCCACTCACGTCCGCAAGACGCAGCCGACATTGTATGACGTGAGCCGGGTGTCGGCCGTGTCGTCTGCAACCGTGTCACGGGTGTTCAGCGGCACAACTCGCGTGAGCGACGAAGTCCGCAAACGCGTAATAGATGCCGCGCACCAGCTTGGTTATGAGCCCAGCCATGCCGCCCGGGCCTTGGCTGGTCGCCGAACCCAGACCCTGGGCGTGATCTTCCCCGAGATCGCCAGCGGGTTCTATGCCGAGGTCTTGGCGGGAATCGACGAGGTAGCCGCTGAAAGCGGATTGGACGTTCTTGCCTCCTTCGTTGGCCATCGCCGCAAAAGGCCCGAGCTGGTCAGAAGATTGCTGAGACAGGGGCGCGTCGATGCGCTGCTTTTGCTGAATCTGGACAACAGTACCGACCTGACGCCCGAATCTGTGGATCAATTGCCGATCGTGCTGATCGACCGCGAAATCAGTGGCTCAAGTCTGCCCGTAGTCGGCATAGACAACGTCGGCGGCGCCGAGGCGATGATCTCTCATTTGGTCGAGCAAGGCCATCGCCGCATCGCAGTGTTGGCCGGACCAAACGGGAACTACGATTCCGATCATCGCCTGCTCGGCTGCGGTCGCGCGTTTACCAAGCTGGGACTGCCGTTCGACCAAGGTCTCATCTGGCATGGGTCATTCACGTTGGCCAGCGGAGTTCGCGCGGCGCGAGAACTCCTGGACTCGAAATTGCCCATGCCAGATGCGATTTTCTGCCTCAATGATGCAATGGCGATCGGAATGCTCAGCGAACTGCAACGCGCGGGAAGATCGGTGCCGGGCGATGTGGCACTGGCGGGATATGACAATGTTGAAGCGGCCGAGCATCTGTCTCTAACCAGTGTGGCATGCCCATTGCGCCTCATGGGGCAGGTGGCGGCGCGAAGGGCGTTGGATCTAATCGCTGGGAATGAACGACCCGCCGGGCACCGGTTGCCAGTGCGGCTTGTCGTTCGCAATTCCTCGGCAGGCAAAAGGAGCATGCATTTGCTCCCTGTAGCCGCATTCAATCCCGCTACCTGCATGAAGAGTCCAGATAGCGGGCGCGACAACGCGACAGCGGGATAGGCGGCGGCACGAATTTCCGAAGCTTCTCATTACTCGGATTTCGTGGCGAGCCTGAGGTGCCGTTACCGCGACCATTGCTGACGGGAGTAACCATGTTGCACTTGGAAATACCCGATCGTGCGCCCCGCACCCGACCGACCCCCCGCCGTCCAGGGCCCGGGGGCTTTACATTGATCGAACTCCTGGTCGTGATCGGGATCATTGCGATTCTGGTCGGCATATTGCTCCCGGCGTTATCCCGCGCCAGAGAAAGTGCGTCGCAGCTCAAATGCATGGCCAATCTCAAGCAGATTGGCGTGGCGATGTACATTTACGTTCATGACAATAAAGGATCGCTTCCGTACGGATTCGTCGGGAACAAAAATCCAATAGACGGAAACCCACAATACTCTGGGGAGACTGCCGATTGGACGACCTTGGTCCTCGACGTCCTCAACAGAAAGGGCGCTGGCTACGGAACGGGGCAAACGGTGGTGGGCACCGCCAACCCGGCGCTCCGCGCGCTGTTTATATGCCCGACCGTGGGAATCGAGCCAAGCACCCAAAGCTTCATAACCCATTACTCGTCTCACCCGCGCATTCTCCCTGATCTCAGCACGACTAATTTCCACGCGGGTACCGGAAAGTTAAAGGGATACAAGCTGGCAAGAATCAAGCGGTCGGCAGAAATGGCGATTATCTTCGACGCCTCGGTGTCTGACCCCTCGGCGAGCGGACAATGGATCTCCTTTGCCGTCGCCTTTGCCCTTGACAAAGTTGGCAATGCAAACCCTCCTTATCTGACCGATTCATACGCGCTGGCGCCCACGTTGAACGCCAGCCAGCCGGTTGATCTCACTCCGAAGCGAAAAACCGGATTCGGTCCGCCCCAAGACATCAATACCGACGGTGATAACAACCTCGGAAACATTCGCTTCCGGCATGTCAAAGACACCATCGCCAATGTGCTCATGGTGGACGGTCATGTGGAAACTTTCAGGTACAACAAAGGCAAGAAAACCACTGACCTGCTTCTGAAGAATGTCTACGTGAACCCCTGAACGGGGGCACGATTGCTGAAGACAGACCCGCGTGACAGCAGAACTGCACCCCAATAAAGTGCCGTCCTTCAGGTGGTTGACGGCGCTGATGCTCGCCTTTGGGGTGCTCGGCGCGGCACTGCCGCAGCAAACGCTCGCGCAGGGCGCGCTCGACAAGGCGTTGCAGTCGGCCGTCGAGTTGGCGGCAGAGAACCGCCGGATCGCCGATCCTTCCTCCGTGCCCGCCAAGGGCGTACTGACCACTGACGATGAGAAGTTCCTCGATGATCTGGAGCGCCGCGGCATTCAGTTCTTCGTTGACGAAGCAGATCCGGTTACTGGGCTCATGCCCGATCGTGCCAAAGCGACAGGTGGCGCTTCGAATGACGTCGCCAGCATCGCTTCGGTCGGTTTCGGCTTGACGGCGTTGTGCATCGGCGAGCAGCGGGGGTGGATACCGCGCCAGGTTGCCTACGATCGGTCGTTGCGCGTTCTCCGGTTTCTCCGCGAACAGGCTCCTCAGGAACATGGCCACTTCTATCATTTTCTGGACATGCACACCGGCAAGCGCGTGTGGGACTGCGAAGTATCCAACATCGACACGGCGCTGCTGATGGCGGGCGTGCTGACGGTGCGCCAGCACTTCGCAGGCACAGAGTTGGCGACTCTCGCCAATGAGCTGTATGAGCGCGTCGAATGGCCCTGGCTGCTCAGCCCCGACGGCACGCTTCGTCATGGATGGAAGCCGGAGAGCGGATTCCTCGATGCGACCTGGGGTGCGTTCAGCGAAGGCCCGCCGTTGATCCTGCTGCTGGGACTAGGCTCGCGCACGCATCCGCTGCCAGCTAAGTCGTGGCGCGCCTGGCGCCGGGAGCCCGTGATCACCTATGCGGGCTTAACGTTCATGCAATGCCCGCCTCTTTTCACGCACCAATACCCGCAGTGCTGGTTCGACCTGCGCGGCCAGCGCGACGACTTCGCCGACTACTTTCGCAACTCGCAGCTTGCGACGCTCGCACAGCGGCAGTGGTGCATGGATGAACTGAGCAAGCGCTTTGCGACCTATGGCGCGGACATGTGGGGCATAACCGCCTCAGACGGTCCTGGTGGATATCAAGCATGGGGCGGGCCGCCCGCGCAGGGCCCAATTGATGGCACCGTAGTGCCCTGCGCTGCGTCAGGAAGCCTGGTTTTTCAGCCGCGTCTTTGTCTCCATGCGCTCAAAGCAATGCGCGCGCGCTATGGCGAGAAAGGCTACTTGAAGTACGGCTTCGTGGACGCGTTCAATCCGGTAACCGGCTGGTACAACCGCGATATCCTGGGGATTGACGTCGGTCCAACGGTGCTGATGGCGGAGAACTGCCGCAGCGGCTTTGTCTGGAAAACGTTCATGTCGAATCCAGAGGCCCGAGCGGCGCTCAAAGTCGCGGGATTTCGACCGCTCGACCGCAAGGATTTGGGTGCATCTACGACATCGATGTTCAACCGCACAACGCAGCCATCGGGCACCGGCAATCGCCGATAGCCGGAAGCACCAAACGAAAAAGGGCACCTGCCGGGTCGGCAGGCGCCTTTAGTTTTCCGAACTATTATCATTTTTAGCGGCGCCGTCGCAAAGTCGCCGTTATCACGAAGCTTAGATCGAGGCGCTCCTCCGCCGCAGACCTACCAGACACACAACGCCCATCAAACTCAATGTGATCGAAGCGGGCTCGGGGATCTGCGTGTAGGCAATGTTGTTGAAGTCGGTGGAAACGAACTCCGACGAGTTGGCGAGATTGGGCGAACTCTGAGTGTACATCGCCAGATTGTAGCTGAGCGGCCCACCTTCAACGTTGCTCCATGCAAGCGGACCGCTTGTCTCCACGCCGCCTGGGCCGGTACCGTCACGATCAATGAAGTACTCGATCGTATTCGCTCCAGGGCCGGCGCCGTCACCGGCGCCGATCATGGTGTAGCCCATCAGAATCTGGGTTCCGGGAACGTAATCGGGCTGTCCGCCGGAACTGAATGAAAAGAACGGGGCGCCGCCGCCAAAGGCCACGATTTCGCCAGCGTCGGAGTTGACCAGGAACAGAGCGTCGCCGGTTACTCCGCTGTTCATACGAAAGCCGGCTTCCTTGCGCGGTGCGTTGGAGCCGGCGGCCAAGGTCACCAAGGCGCTGACTGTGTATGAGGCGTCGATGTTGAAGACCTGGTTGGTGGCGCCAGCGTCGCCCGAAAGGGCGAAGTCATGGCGGTTGGCAAAGTTTCCGCCGGCCCCGTCGTCCGTCCACGCCGTCTCGTCGATTGCAACCGAGCTCGGAGCACCCAGGTTCACGCTGTTGCCGTTGACGATCGACAACGTCGTCGTCGAAAAATCGTTGAAGACCCGGGCATTGGTTTTGATCCCGTTGATAGGTGGCCCCGGTGGGGCCGCCGCCTGGGTGCTCGAAACCAGCGCCAGAATCAGAATGCCGCCAATGTACAGAGAATACTTCTTCATGTTCCTCTCCTCCCCACTGAACAGCCTTAGAAATGACGCCGCACGCGCTTGTGACGACTATAACGATTCGATTGCAGCCGTTGCAAGCGGTTTCATGGCCGATTATCGTAATTTTGGTGTCCTCTCGCACCACCCACCCGCCGGAAAAGTTCCCCAGCTTTCCAGCAGGTCGGACCCCTTGTTCTTGCGTTTTCGGTCGAGTTTTGCGAGGTCTTCACGCGTCGGCGGCCTCGATCCCGCTCTGATTGGCCGACTCGGTTTGGCCAGGTCGGTGAGGAAGTTCTGGTAGCTCTGCCAGTTGTCGCGGCGGACGATAGAGCGCAACGCCGCGTTGGCATCCAGCGTCGTGCTTTTCACGCCGATCGGCTTGCCCTCGATCAGCTCGTGGTTTGCCAGGATCTTCAGCACATACTCGAAGACTTCCTGGTTAAATGCCGCATCGATTTATGTCATCGTTCAGCACCAAGGTATCGACCGCCATCAAAACGCTGATCGTCGTCGTGCTCTCGGCGTCGGCGTTGCTGCTGCTGGCATTCGGGCCGCGGGCCGGAGAGGAGTTGCCCAAAGACTGCGTGATCGTCGATTACTGGGAGAAATGGGCAGGCACCGAGGAGGCGGGAATCAGGCAGATTGTTGACGACTTCAATCAGACGATCGGCCGCGAGAAGCGCATTTACGTTCGTTGTCTTTCGACCAGCGGCGTCATTGAGAAGACCCTCGTCGCCACTGCCGCCGGCGCGCCGCCGGACGTGGCAGGACTTTACAATCAGAACATCCCACAGTTCGCTGCGATGGATGCGCTGGAGCCGCTCGACGAGATGGCCACCGCTCACGGGATCACGGCCGATGCTTATAAAAAAGTGTTTTGGGACGAATGCCATTACGACGGGCGCCTGTATGGGCTTGTCAGTACCGCGTACGATTTGGGACTTTACTACAACAAGGACATTCTACGTCAACGCGCGCTGCCGCTGCGCGCGCGGGGTCTGGATCCAGGTCGAGCCCCTCGCACGATCGCCGAACTCGACGCATACGCGCAGGCGATCGATCAGGTGAATGCGTCGGGCGGCATCGATGTGGCCGGCTACATTCCGCTGGAGCCGGGCTGGTATCAGAACTACACGTGCATTTGGTTTGGAGGGAGCTGGTGGGACCGGAAAAATAAAAAGTTCACGTTCACCGATCCCGGCGTGGTCCGCGCGTATTCGTGGATTCAAAGCTATTCCAAGCGATTTGGTTCGCAGTCCGAAACGGCATTCCGCTCGGGCCTGGGAACCTTTGATTCGCCTCAAAACGCGTTTTTAGCAGGCAAGGTGGCAATGGAGCAGCAGGGGACTTTCTTCGCCAACTTTATTGAAAAGCAAAAACCATCCATGATGGGGAAGTGGGCGGCGGCCCCGTTTCCATCCTTCGATCCGAATCTGAAGGACGTCACCTACTGCAATTGTGATGTGCTGGTCATTCCTCGCGGCGCCAAGCATAAGGCCGAGGCCTTCGAATTCATCGCGTTCGTAAACCGCCAGGACGTGATGGAAAAGCTGGCTAATTCTCATTGCAAGATTTCGCCCCTGGCGAAGGTCAGCGAGCAATTCCTGGATCATCACCGCAACCCCTACATTCGCACATTCGATTCACTGGCCGCAAGTCCTAATGCGCACCCCACCGAGCCAATACCGATTCTGCCGGAGGTAAACGACGAGATGAATAACTTTGTGCAGCGGCTGGTGATGCTGCAAGTCACTCCAGAGCAGGGCCTTCAGGAAATGCAAGACCGCCTTCAACAAAAGTATGACGACTTCATGGAGGAACAGCGCAAGCGGCGAAACGTCCGACGCTAAATGGCGTCCATAATTCTCGAGAATCTTGGACTCCTATGTCGAGCGGGACACAATGACAAAGTTTCGGCATGAAGCTTGGGCGCTGGTTCGTGGCTTGGCCTTTCTCTCCCCTTGGCTGACCGGCTTTCTCGTATTCACCGTCGTGCCGGTCTGTCTGTCGCTGTATTACAGCTTCTGCGACTACTCCCTTCTGCAACCGCCGCTGTTCAAAGGATTGGCCAACTATCGGATGCTGTGGCACGACCCGGTCTTCCGGAAGGTGCTTGGCAACACAGTCGTCTATGGGCTGCTGGCGCTTCCTTTGGGAATGCTGGCAGCATTGGGCGTGGCAATGCTTTTGAATTCGAAGATCCGCGGCGTGTCGATCTACCGCACGATCGTCTTCTTGCCGTCGCTGGTCCCGGCGGTCGCATCGGCGATGCTGTGGCTCTGGCTTTTCAACTCGAAACTCGGATTGATCAACACAACGCTGAATGCATTGGGCGTCGCCAATCCGCCGGGTTGGCTTTCCGACGTGCGATGGGCAATGCCCGCCCTGGTGCTCATGAGTTTTTGGGGCATCGGAAATTCGGTTGTCATTTACCTGGCTGGCTTGCAGGATGTTCCGCGAGAGTTGTACGAGGCGGCGGAGATCGACGGGGCGTCATCCCTCCGTCAGGTGTGGCACGTGACGTTGCCCTCAATCTCGCCCGTGATCTTCTTCAACCTGATCATGGGCATCATCGGCACGCTCCAGGTTTTTGCCACGCCCTTCATCATGACCGGCGGCGGACCGGCTCGAAGCACCTACTTCTTTACCATGTACCTGTATGACAACGCGTTCACTTATCTGAAGATGGGCTATGCCAGCGCCATAGCCTGGATACAACTCTTGATGGTGCTCGCGCTGACTGCTTTGGCCGCGTGGTCGAGCAAACGCTGGGTTCACTACCAAGGGCGGTAATGTTCTCACGGTAAATGTCCACCATGACTTCCGATACGCAACATTCCGAGACCGGTTTGGCAACGACCGCGCTTCAGACCAAACTGGCCGTCGCGATGTTGCCAATCGCGGGCAGAGGCAAGAAGCGCAGCCAGGCTGGAAATCTGTTGCGCCACGCCGCGCTGATCGCCATCTGCGCTTTAGCGATCCTCCCCTTCCTCTGGATGCTCTCGACGAGCCTGAAGTCGCTGGATGCCACGCTTGAATTCCCGCCGCGGTGGGTGCCTGATCCGATCCAATGGCACAATTACCTGGATGTCTTTCGCCACGAGAAGGCGAACTTCTTGCTTTGGGCCCGCAACACACTGGTCATCGCCGTTCTGGGTGTCGCCGGCACGACGCTCTCCAGCGCATTGGTCGCCTATGGATTCGCGAAGCTCCGTTTCTTTGGGCGGGGTCCGCTTTTTGCGCTGATGCTCGCCACCATGATGCTTCCGTTTCCCGTGACGATGGTGTCGCTGTTTTCCCTGTTTAGATGGCTTGGCGACAATAGCGGTATGGCCTGGCTGGGAACGTTTAAGCCGCTTTGGGTTCCGGCATGGTTTGGGTCCGCTTTCAACATATTCCTCCTGCGGCAGTTCTTCCTGACCATCCCGATGGAACTGTCCGAGGCAGCGCGGATCGATGGATGCAGCGAGATGGGCATCTTCTGCCGGATCATTCTTCCCCTGTCCCGCCCGGCACTGGCGGTCGTCGCGCTCTTCGCCTTCATGGGAATCTGGAACGATTTCCTCGGCCCGCTGGTTTATCTCCAGAGGCCAGAACAGTTCACCCTGGCGCTAGGCCTTCAAAACTTCCAGAGCAAAGCGGGCGGTACGTCGTGGCATCTGCTGATGGCGGCAAGCACGCTCGTGGTGTTGCCAGCGATATTGCTTTTCTTCCTTGCGCAGAAGACGTTCATTGAGGGAATCGCGACGACGGGGACAAAGGGGTGATCGATCGACCTCGCGCAGCGTGCGGCCGCCCCTGGCGACGCTGATCAGCTCACGCCGGCGGCGAAGGCTGCGGCGAAAGAGTTGCTCGACGGCGCGAACATCTCCAACGCCGAGGTCGCGAATTGGGCGAACGAGGTTCGCCGCCAGCGACGCGACACCGCGCCCTGGCACTAAGTCAACATCCCGCACGACGCCGTCGGCTTCGACGCCAAGCGTGACGGGCGTGACGGCGACAACGTCATCGACGCGGTCGAGCGGCAGGCAAAGGTTCTGGCCGATAGGACGCAGCCGCGCGAGAAGCGCGTGGAGGCGTTGAAGTTCGTCGTGCATCACCGTCGCCGCGACAACGGCATCGTCTGGGCCCGTTACGTCGACCCAGCAG
>Ga0070675_100005040_pt1 | contig 10082 bp, 6 predicted proteins | sample KBSM43metaG_FD_65343 | JGI IMG/M metagenome (GOLD analysis project Ga0070675, IMG submission 65343) | Miscanthus rhizosphere microbial communities from Kellogg Biological Station, Michigan, USA - KBS M4-3 metaG | ecosystem: Host-associated > Plants > Roots > Rhizosphere > Soil ...
AGGAGGGCAGCTTCACTACCATCGACGGCCCTGGGGCCTCATCCACCGCGGCCCAGGGTATAAGCCCTCTGGGTGACATCGTTGGGACGTACTCTGCCGGGGGCATCACCCACGGGTTCCTGGCACGATAGTGCACGGTCGCGGTGGCCGGCGACGTCCACCCAGTCCTTGACGCCGACCCCAAGATCCCGATGGTCAACGAAGCACGAGCGGAATACGCACACCTACAGTGAACCCGCGTCGCTGGTTCAGTCGTCAGACGACCATGCAAGCAGTCAGGATGACTGCTTGCATGTCGGCAATGTGTAGCGGTGAACGAGTGGTTGAGCGCTCTTCATGAATAGTGGAGGCCACCCTACTGCAGGCGGGCCAGCTCCTGATGCGCTTCACCGACAAACGCGATGTCCGGGTCCGCGTCGCGCCACGTGCGGAAGAACTCTTCATACGCCCGCCGAGCGTCGGGTATCTCGTCGGCAAGGACCGCGGCGCGGGCAGCCCCCAAGTGAGCGAGCGCCACCAACGGCGAGAGCGGCGCTTCGCCGGGATGAGCGAGGATCGTGTTGAACGCATCCCGGGCAGATCGCGGTTCCTTCAACTGAAGGTGAGCCAACCCTCGCAAATACCACACCCAGTACTCCGACAGTGGCGAGTGCTCGTAGGGGCGCGCGATCTCGAGCATCGCGACTGCGCCAGGCGCGTCGCCCTCCGCCAGTCGGAGTGCAGCTTGCGCGATCGGTATCGCAAGACGCATCGTCAACGTGGCCTGTGAATACCGGCGGCTCAGCTCGTCGACCAGCACGGCGGCCTCTGACGTCCGACGGCACAACGCGAACACGAGCGACGCCCGTTGCAGCGCGAAGTTGTCGCGACCCAGGTTCGCACGCAGGCCCTCGCGCACTCTGGGTACGGCGACCCGGCACTGGCCGACGATGGCGTGGATCTCGGCATCTTCGATCGCGAGCTGTGAGGCGACTTCCTGAAAACCATTCTGCGTGGCGACGCGAAACCCGTCGCTGAACATTCGTCCGGCATCGTCGAGACGTCCACGGGCTGCCAGCTGCCAGGCGCGCCAGCCATATGAGGCGCCGAATGGTGGTCGGGACGCGGCTGATTCGGCGATCGCTCGAGCGCCCTCGACATCACCGTGTAACGATGCCAGGTAGAACGACATCCGCTGCAGCGAGCCGATCCGCCGCCTGACTGCATCCCCGATGACCTCAGAGGCTCGATCGATGCGGCCGGCGGCCATGAGGGCACCAGCGAGGTTTTGATACGGCGGTTCGAATTTCGGATCCAAAGCCAGCGCTCGCCGAAAATTCGTCGCGGCCTCGTCGAAATGCCCGAGGCGCATCTGAGTCAGGCCCAGACTGTTGAAAGCAAACGCATCTCTCGGGTACGCGTCTGCCCAGTCGCGCGCCACAGCCATCGACGCATCCCAATCCTGCGCAGCCGCACTGTGATATCGAAACGCGATCACATGGCGTTCGTGTTCGCTGACGCGATCGCGAAGTTCGAATGCCTTGCGCGCCGACTCCGATGCCAATGCCGAATTGCCGGTATTGGTGTAGACAGTGGCGAGCAGCGCGTGCGCCAAGGCAAAGTTCGAGTCCAAGTCGAGCGCACGGCGAAGGTGCGGAATCGCCTCCAGTCTTGGGATCACACGACCTTCATCGAGCGCAGCGGAGTAGGCCTCGAGTGCCGCAAGGGAGGGGGTCGTCGCTCGAGCGAGCGGTACGTTGAAGCGCTGGACCGTGGCCAATGACTCGCCCAGTTGTTCTCGCAGGCGCGCGACCGCGTCGTCCAGCGCCATCAAGACGTCTTCCTCGCGCCGCGCTTCGACCTGCGCGCGCGCGATCACGTCGCCGCTTTGCGAGTGAACGGCTTCGAACGACAAGACGAACTTCCGCCCGAGACTCGCGATCGAGGCGCTGAGCACCGCCGTAACCTGCTCGCGTTGCGCAATCTCGCGTGCCACCGCTGGCGTGATCGACGCGTCCCGCGAACGACCCATGAGTTGAAGGGTGTCGCGCGCACGGTTCTCCGGAAATGCCTTCAGAAAGGGCGACTGCTCGACCGCGACGGCGAGCGCCACCGGAAGGACGCGGTCGAAAGCGGCTTGTCCGGTGCTGTTCGACCAATCGGCCAGCACGATCGTGTCTTGTGCTGTGAATGCAGGCGGGCCGAGGCGACTTCGCACCGCAACCACGCCAGCAACGCTTACCGCGGCGACCGCCGTCACCCAGACGGCTACCCGCTTCCATCGCACCGGCCGGTCAGAGGGGCGAACCGCGCGAATGTCGGCGAGCACGTCCGATGCGCGCTGGTAGCGATCGGCAGCGTTCTTCTGGAGCAACCGGAGCACGACGCGCTCGAGCGGTGCCGGAATCGAGGGATCGACGGTGCACGGCGCCGGCGGCACCACGGTGTGGATCTTTTCGAGCACCTCAGCGACCGTTGGACCGTCGAACGCCGGCCGCCCAGTCAACATCTCGTACAGCACGGCACCCAGCGAGTACAGGTCGGACCGCGCGTCGACCGATTCACCACGAGCCTGCTCGGGCGACATGTACGGGGCCGTTCCAAGTATCACGCCCGCGCCAGTCTTGGGAGTGGGAGACGCGATCGCTGACATCAGGTCGCGGAAGTCGGGCACCTCTCCCGCCTTACCCACCCAACCACCAGCACTACCCGGCTCCTCAGCCGTGAACTTCGCCAAGCCGAAGTCGAGAACCTTGACCGTGCCGTCGTCCCGAACCTTGATGTTCGCTGGCTTGAGATCGCGATGGACGATGCCCTGGCGATGGGCCACTTCGAGCGCCTCGAGCACTTGAGTCGCAATCGCGATCGACTCGGCCACCGACAGCGGGCCACGGGCCAGCCGGCCGGCAAGCGTCGGTCCCTCGACGAGCTCGAGCACCAGCACGGGCAGCCCGTCGATTTCTTCCAGTCCGAAGATTGCGCCGATGTGTGGATGATTCAGCATCGCGAGGATCCGCGCCTCGTGATGGAATCGGGCCAGCTCATCGCCGTCGGCCAGGAATGCGGAAGGGAGAATCTTTATCGCGACATCGCGCCCAAGGCGATGATCGTGAGCGCGATAGACTTCGCCCATGCCGCCGACGCCCAGTTTCTCGACGACGTGGTAGTGGGACAGGGTGTGACCAATCGGTCCGTCGTTGCTGCCTGGCCGCCCCTCGAGGGCGTGGCCGGCCATTACTGCGGCAGCGACCTCGATCGCCGGCGCCGACAGAAACCCTTCCGCCTGGCGCGCTGACCGCAGCAGCGCGCGGACGTCCCGCTCCAGCGCATCATCGCCGGCGCAACTTCGCTTCAGGAAGGCGTCGTGCTCGTCAGGCGGAAGATCCAGGGCTGACTGGAGCAGGACCTCAACCCGTTTCCAGCGTTCCGCGTCCATCATTCTGCTCGCCAGTCAACTCTTGGTAGAGCCAGGCTTTCGCCGCCCGCCAGTCACGCTTGATCGTGCCGGTCGAGACTTTGAGCACTTCGCCAATTTCTTCGACCGTCAGCCCGCCGAAGAAGCGCATCTCGACGATCTGCGCTTTCCGCGGATCGACCTGCGCCAGGCCGACCAGGGCCTCGTCGAGCGCCACGAGATCCGTGTTGGATTCCTCGACAGGGGCGACGACCACCACTTCGTCGAGCGCCACGTGCTGGACGCCGCGTCCACGCTTGACATTGTGACGTCGCGCATGGTCCACGAGGATCCGACGCATGACCTGAGCGGCCACTGCGAAGAAGTGTGCGCGATCCTGCCACTGCATGCGCTGGTAATCGGCCAGGCGCATGTAGGCTTCGTTCACCAGGGCGGTGGCTTGCAGGCTGTGGCCTGACCGCTCGCGACGCATGTATTGGCGTGCGAGACGGTGGAGCGCCATGTACACGATGGGCGTCAGCGCCTGAAGCGCGCTCCCGTCGCCGTTGCTCCAAGCGCGGAGCAGCGCGCTGACGTCACGGTCCGCGGCCGCCTTGAGACCTGATGGCTTTTCCGTGAGGGTCAAGCTCGACTGATCCCTTCGGTCCGGATTCTACGCCTTATGTGGGACTCAATGGTTGAACGGCAACGTACGGAGCGCCACCACGGCAATCACGGCAACGCGTACACGGCCAACGTATCGGTGGCGACAACGGCGACGTACTGCTTGCCGCTTCTTCCCTGATAGGTAATCGGGTCGGCGTTGCCGCGTTTTTCGAGCATCGCCACCCAGAGCTCCCTGCCCGTCTTCGAGTCGAGCGCGCGGAACCGATTGTCGTCGGTGGCCGCCACGAACAACACGCCGCCGGCGGTGACGATCGGTCCGGCGAGCGCCGGCCGTCCGGTTCGCTGCTTCTCTGCGGGCAGTTGCTCCGTGATGCCAAGCGGAATCTGCCACGCCACGTCACCGGTGGTCGTGTCGACGGCGGTGAGGCGGCCCCACGGTGGCTTCTGGCAGGGCCACGCTGACTCTCCGATTCGGACGTCGAAGGTTGCACGCCCCGGCGTGGTCTTCTCGAAGGGGACCGGTGAGCCCGGCTTCGTTCGCTCGATCGACCCCAGCGCGCCCACATCCTGCGTAGTCACGAAGACGTAGCCTGTCTCCGGATCGAATGCGGTGCCGCCCCAGTTCGCTCCGCCAAGCCCGCCAGGAAACACGAGCGTGGTCGCCGACGCCCGGCCATCACCGCGAAACCGCCATGGAGTAAACGGACCCGAGTTCACGACGCCGCCGACGCTCTCGATCAGTTCGGCACAGGCGCGTGCGTGCTCCGCCGTCGTGTCGGACGCCGTGACGAGATCGGCAGGAACGTAGCTCGCCCGCGCAATCGACGCAGGCTTCGCCGGGAACGGTTGGGTGGGAAAGGTCGACTCGCCAGGTACGTCACTCGACGGAACGGCTCGCTCTTCGACGCCGAAGATCGGTTGGCCGCTTTCGCGGTTCAGGATGAACATGTAGCCCGACTTGGTTGTGAGCGCAAGGGCGGGCGTCGTGCGCCCGTTCCGGACGATGTCGAAGAGCGATGGCGGAGCCGGTGGGTCGGCGTCCCACAGATCGTGATGAATGGTCTGGAAGTGCCATTTGTAAGCGCCGGTTCGCAGATCCACGGCAACCACGGAATTTCCAAACAGGTTGGCGCCCTTTCGGTCGCCGCCGTAGTTGCCGGGAATCGGCGACGCGAGGGGCAGGTAGAGCAGCCCACGCGACACGTCAGCGGTGAAATAGAACGGCCAGCCGTTCACGCCCAGGCGCCCCTTCCAGCTGTCACCTTCCCACGTCTCGTTGCCCTTGGTTCCTGGCTGGGCCACCGAGCTGAATTCCCAGAGCTTTGCGCCGGTGCGCGCGTCGAACGCCCGTGGATTGCCGATGCCACCCGACGTGCCGGGAGGGGTATTCGCGCCTACGACCACCACGTTGCGATACACGAGCGGTACGGAGTTGTACGGCACGCCGAGGTCCACCTCGCCATTGCTGCCGAACCCCGCCGATGGCTCGCCTGTCCGTGCGTCCAGCGCGAGCAGGCGTCGTCCGGCCGTGACGATCAGGCGAGGAGCGGTGGTGTCTTCACCGGGCCAATACGCAAGCCCTCGACGAGACGGAGCGCCTCCGGCGATGACGTGTTCCCAGACGCTCTTGCCGGTCTCTGGATCGAGCGCGACCACGCGATTCGCCGCTGGAAGATACATGACGCCGTTCACCACGATGGGCGTCGCCTGCGAATTGATGCGCCCGGTGCCGCCGCCTCTGCCCGCTGCGTTCGTCGCACTGTCGCTGGTGCCCTGCAGATCGTAGGTCCACACTCGAGTCAGCCTGCCGACGTTGGCGGCGTTGATCTGACGCAACGGCGAGTGTCCTGTGCCCGCATCGTCGTGGCGGTACGACGGCCAGTCCGTGGACGAGGCCGCGTTCGGCTGTTGGCCGTCGGCCGTCTGCGCAAGGAGCACGGTGACCGCCGCGGCCACGAAAGCCGAAGTCATCCGACTGCGTCGCATATCGATCACCCTCCGCTCAGTGACCCAGAGTACACGCATCGGCATCGCCTGCCTCGACCCAACATAAGGACCCGCGACAGCAACCTCGTGCGGCGCGGGGAGCCGGCGAACGCCTGACCGGGGCAGGCGTCGTCCGCTGCCCCCGTCGCTCGTCAGGGCGAGTCGGGTCAGGCTGAGATGCTCGCCTCGAGGTCGCGCGGCAGTATGCGCCAGTGGCGGTGCGGCTCCTGCGCCATCGCCTCGTGCAGGCGCGCCAGCCGCGACTGCAGGCTGCGCATGATCGAGGCCCCGGTGGGATCCAGCGCGACATGACTGGCGTCGTTCATCAGCCGGTTGGTTGCCGACGAGATCAGCAGCTCGAAATTGACGACGGCCTGCACCTGTCCGACCGATTCGCCACGGCCGTCGGCGCGCACCGTGGCCGGCAGAAACATGGCGTAGTTCCACATCGTGTTGTCCTCGTGCTCCACCGACACCGTGTAGAGGAAAAGCGCGCAGAGCCGAATCAGCGCCGGGCGGGTCAGCTGCGGCACGTAGCCGCTGATGCCACGGATCACCTGCCGATCGAGACTCGCATACCAGGCCCGCAGATGCTGATCCTCGTCGAACGAGCGGTCGTCCGGATAGTAGTGCCGGATGTATTCCTCGACGTAGGAGACGAAGAGATCGAAGTAGCGTGCCGACTGACCGAGGTAGGGATAGTCGAGATCACTGCCGATCTCGCGCCGCGCGGAGTCCTCCCGTGGATCGAGGCGGCGAATGTCGAAATACCGTACGCCATCGTCGTAGTAGCGGAGGATCGTGTCGTAGTCGAAGCTGAAGCCAGTGACGTCGAAGCCATTGCGCCGCAGCGTCAAATGGGTATGGTGGTTGGTGGACAAGGTGTCGGCGATGTGCGGCGCCAGCAGCCGCGTCAGCGGATGGTTGGGCGGCAAGGCGTGCGTCGCAGTGGCGAACGGCGCGACGCCACCGACGTGATACTGCATCCCGTGACGCCACACGGTGGTGTGCGTGGCCAGGGAGCAGAGCGCCACCCGTTCCGCCAGCGGCCAGCGCGTATCGGCGGGCGTGACCAGCCGTCCTTCGAATTCCACCCCGGTTAGTTTCACTGCCGTGTCCGCATCGGCGTAGCGGACGCGGCAGCCGAGCTGCTGCAGGCCAGCGCGAACGGGATACCCACGGAGATAGTCGAGATCAATCACGTACTCGCGCCGCCCGGAGCGCTCCAGCAGTTTCGCGAATGGTCCGCCAACGGCGAGCACGTCGAGCAGCCGGCCGCTGCGCCGGGCATCCGCCAGCTCGGGATGCCACGCCGGTGGCGTCCGCACCAGCCGGAAGAGCCAGGGATACGCCTGCACGACGCGCTCCGCGGGATCGGCGGCCGCCTCCGGCTGATACGAGCTGACAACGGGATAGAGGTCCTGAAGCACGTGCAGCAACTGCACGAGGATCCCGCCGGGCAACGACATTTCCGCGAGCGGCATGTCGGAGGGCACAACCAGCGACGGACTCTGGAAGTCGGCGTAGGTGTCGGGCGCCGTTACCAGCCGGATCGGCACGTCCGCACGAGGCACAGACGTCTGGCGCGGCCAGAGCCGGCTGACCACGATGAACGACCAGACGGCCGCCCAGATCTGCTGACGAACAAACCAGGCGATGCGCTGCAGGCCAGGGCGATCGCGCAACATCGCCGCGCGCAGCCGCGCCACCCAGGCGAACATCCGCCCGAGGCGCCGCGCCAGCGGCAGGCTGTCACCCGTGAGCGCGGCGCTGAAACGGGCCGCCAGACCCTGCAGCGCCAGCGGCGCCCAGCGGCGGGGCGTGAGCACAAAGTCCACGAACGCCACGGGCCGCATCAGCCACGGGATCCGCTCCTGAAGGGCTTGAATGGTCAACTCTGGCAGCTCCTTGGCTGCGGGCTAGCATCCGGACACCGGACGAGTCCATGAGGTATCGCGGTCCCACCAGATGGACCACCCTTACAACTCGAGCGTATGAGCAAGCCGCTGGGTCTGCGCCGCGTCCTCGCGGGCGTGACTGAGGAAGATGTTCGCCATGCTCGCGGTGGATCCTACTCTGCCTCGATGCCCATCGTGGCGGTGCCAGTGCGTCGGCCACGCCGTACTCGAGCATGTGCAAAAGAACATAGCGCATCGAATGCCGCAACGACCTGACGCGCATGTGCCGACATTAGGCGACGCTCCATCGCGAGCGAGAAGCCGTCATCCGGGTCCTTGAACCGCCCGCTCCGCAGCACCCTCACCCCGCATCGGCAACAATCCCTTCCAGTATCAGGTCATCAAAGCACGCGCCAGGCCGCACACCTGCGCGATCTAAGGCAGACTGGAGCGGGAGCGGAACAACAGGAGGACCGCATGTCCGCGCAGATCCTGGAACTCTACCCGCACACGGGAACGACGCGCGAGCTGGACGGTACATATCTCGCGCACGATTTGCGCGGCCTCGGGACGTCCGAGCAGCCGTTCGTGTATGCCAATTTCGTCTCCAGCCTGGACGGCCGCATCGCCGTCGTGGAGGCGCAGACGGGCGAGTCCTACGTCCTGGAGGACCTCACGAGCGGTCACGACTGGCGGTTGTTCCAGGAGCTGCAGGCGCAAGCCGACTGCATGGTCACGCACGGCGGCTACCTGCGCGCACTCGCAGCGGGTAAGTTCGAGGACATACTGCAGGTCGGTCTCACCAAGCACGCGCTGGATATCGGCGGCTGGCGCAGCGAGCATGGCCTCACACGCCAGCCGGCCATCGCGATCGTGAGCCGTTCGCTGGACTTTCCGATTCCGCCCTCGCTCGAGCGGCACGAGCAGCCGGTGCACATCATCACGGCCAACGGCGCGCCGGCAGACCGCGTCGCGTTCTGGCGCGAGCACGGATACGAGGTGGTGTTCGCCGGCCCTGGAGCATCGGTCGAGGGCGCGCCCATGATCCGCACGTTGGGCGCGCGGGGCTACGCACGGCTATATCTCCTGGCCGGGCCGCAGATGCTCGAGACGGTGCTGAGGGACGGGGCGCTCAGCCGGCTGTACTTGACACTGACGCACCAGGTGATCGGAGGAGAGATGTTCCACACGTTGACCGCGGGCCCGCGGCTGGGGCGTGCGGGGCGGCTGGAGCTGCAGACGCTCTACTACGACGCCGTGGCGCCCAAAGGGACGGGGCAATGGTTCGCGTCGTTCGACGTGCGGAGAGAGGCGTGATTGGCGAACGGCACTACACGACGCCGCTCGAGCCGGGCATGTTGCTGAAGTGCAGCAAGTGCGACCAGTGGCATACCGTTCACGACGGCCGGCGCACGAGCTCGACATCAGCAGGTTTTGCTCGGCCACGTGTAAAGGCAACTCCTCGGTGCCGTGCCTGAGGTTCACCGCGCGAGGGGAACGCGCCTCTGAGCCCTGGAGCCGTCCTTGCACCTTTTTGAAGGATCGGAGTTGGCTCAACGGAAGGAGGAGAACGCATGGCTGAACAGCGCACCGACCTCACACCTCAACGGGACCGCGGGGTTGCGCGCCCGTCATCGTGGAGCGGCCATCCGTTCGGAGTACTGCAACGTCTCGCGGATGACATGGACCGCTTCTTCGACGACTTCGGATTCGGTCGCAGTGCGATCGGATCACCGTATGGTCGCAGCACGTTCGGCGAGTCCTCGTGGGCGCCTAGTGTGGACGTCCAGCAGAAGGGCGACCAGCTGACGATTCACGCGGACCTGCCCGGCCTGTCGAAGGACGACGTGTCGGTTGAAGTGACCGACAGCGCGGTGACGATTCACGGTGAACGCAAGCGCGAACACCACGACGAGCACCAGGGCTTCTATCGGAGCGAGCGGAGCTATGGCAGCTTCGCCCGCGTGATTCCGTTGCCCGAGGGTGCCATCACCGACCAGGCCAAGGCCAACTTCCGCGACGGCGTCCTCGAGATCACGATCCCGGCGCCGCCCGCGTCACGCGGTCGGCGGCTGCAAATCGGCAGCGAGACGCGAGCGGAAGCGAACGCCCCGGCGCACAAGAAGTAAGGGCGTCGGAGTGATGGTCGAGGTGATGAATACCGCGCGGGGCTCCGGGCCCCGCGCGGTATTCATCCT
>Ga0070675_100005043_pt1 | contig 10079 bp, 4 predicted proteins | sample KBSM43metaG_FD_65343 | JGI IMG/M metagenome (GOLD analysis project Ga0070675, IMG submission 65343) | Miscanthus rhizosphere microbial communities from Kellogg Biological Station, Michigan, USA - KBS M4-3 metaG | ecosystem: Host-associated > Plants > Roots > Rhizosphere > Soil ...
GGTCTACCAGGAAATGGCGACCGCCATGCCGCACGACCTGATCAACGCGAAGCCGGTGATGGCCGCGATTCGCGAGTTCTTCGGGTCGTCGCAGCTGTCGCAGTTCATGGACCAGACCAATCCGCTGTCCGAGATCACCCATAAACGGCGTCTCTCGGCGCTCGGACCGGGCGGTCTGTCGCGCGAGCGCGCCGGATTCGAAGTCCGCGACGTCCACCCGACCCACTACGGTCGCATCTGCCCGATTGAAACGCCGGAAGGTCCGAACATCGGCCTGATCTCGTCGCTGTCGTGCTACGCGCGCATCAACGAGTTCGGCTTCATCGAATCGCCGTATCGGAAGGTGAAGGACGGCCGGGTTACCGACTACGTCATCGTCATCAACGCCGCTGGTACCAAATACAAGGCCGGCGACATCGTCGAAGCGGACGAAATGGTGAACGAAGAGGGGCGGGCGAAGAAGAAAGGCGTCGAAGTCGAGCCGTACTCGTTCTATCTCTCGGCGTGGGAGGAGGATCAGTACATCATCGCGCAGGCGAACTCGCCGGTCGACGACGACATGAACCTCAAGGACGACCGCGTCAGCGCGCGGCAGGCGGGCAACTTCCTGCTGGCGCCGCGCGCCAACATCCAGTTCATCGACGTCTCGCCGAAGCAACTGGTCTCGGTCGCCGCGTCGCTGATTCCGTTCCTCGAAAACGACGACGCCAACCGCGCCTTGATGGGATCGAACATGCAGCGCCAGGCGGTGCCGCTGCTTCGCGCCCGGGCGCCATTTGTCGGCACCGGCATGGAGTACATCACCGCCCGCGATTCGGGCGCAGTGATCGTCGCGCGCCGGTCGGGTACCATCGACTATGTCGACTCGCAGCGCATCGTGGTGCGCGTGGAGAGCGAGACGGAAGACGGCAAGGAGATGGGCGCCGACATCTATCCGATGACCAAGTTCAAGCGGTCCAACCAGAACACCTGCATCACGCAGAAGCCGATCGTTCGCGTCGGCCAGCGTGTGCACAAGGGCCAGGTTCTGGCTGACGGACCGTGCACCGAGCTGGGCGAGTTGGCGCTGGGACGCAACGTCCTGGTCGCCTTCATGCCTTGGCGCGGCTACAACTTCGAAGACGCGATTCTGGTGTCCGAACGGATGGTGAAGGACGACTACTACACCTCCATTCATATCGAGGAGTTCGAGATCGAGTCTCGCGATACGAAGCTCGGTCCGGAAGAAATCACGCGGGACATTCCGAACGTGTCGGAAACCTTCCTGCGCGACCTCGACGAGAGCGGCATCATCCGGATCGGCGCCAACGTCAAGCCGGGCGACATCCTGGTCGGCAAGGTCACGCCGAAAGGCGAGACGCAGCTGACCCCGGAAGAAAAACTGCTCCGCGCGATCTTCGGTGAAAAGGCCGGCGACGTCCGCGACGCCTCGCTGATCTGCCCGCCCGGCATCGAGGGCATCATCGTCGGCGTCAAGATCTTCTCTCGCAAGGGCATCGAGAAAGACGATCGAGCCAAGGCGATCGAGCAGGAAGAGCTCGACATGATGGAGAAGAACCTGCAGGACGAGATCCGCATTCTTCACGACGAGGTGAAGAAGCGCGTGATCCTGATGCTGCGGGGCCAGGAGCTTCGTTCGGACCTCTTCGACGAGTACGGCCGCGAGCGGCTCCTCAAGAAGGGGACGCAGCTCACCCAGGAGATCCTGGACGAGATGCCGTACACGACGATGGTCCGGCTGAAGATCGCCACCGACGATGCGCGGCTCGAGGACGAATTGCGGGACCTCGAAGAGCGCACCGAACGGCAGGTCGAAGTCATCCGCAACGTCTTCGAAGAGAAGAAAGAGAAGATCCGCCGCGGCGACGAACTGCCGCCCGGCGTCATCAAGCTGGTCAAGGTCTACGTCGCGATGAAGCGCAAGCTGTCGGTCGGCGACAAGATGGCCGGCCGGCACGGCAACAAGGGCGTGATCGCGCGCATCCTCCCGGAAGAGGACATGCCGCATCTGCCGGACGGCACGCCGGTGGAAATCGTCCTCAACCCGCTCGGCGTTCCGTCGCGTATGAACGTCGGACAGATTCTCGAAACGCACCTCGGCTGGGCCGCGCACGCGCTCGGCCTCTACTTCGCGACGCCGGTCTTCGACGGCGCGACCGAGAGCGAAATCAAGAACTGGCTCGACCGCGCCGGGCTGCCGAAGGGCGGCAAAACCAAGCTGTATGACGGCATGACCGGTGATGCGTTCGAACAGGACGTCACCGTCGGCTTCATCTACATGCTGAAACTGTCGCACCTGGTCGACGACAAGATTCACGCGCGTTCGATCGGGCCGTACTCGCTGATCACCCAGCAGCCGCTCGGCGGCAAGGCGCAGTTCGGCGGACAGCGGTTCGGAGAAATGGAGGTGTGGGCGCTCGAAGCCTACGGCTCCGCGCACATTCTCCAGGAACTGCTGACGGCGAAGTCGGACGACGTCACCGGCCGCGCGAAGATTTACGAAGCGATCGTCAAAGGCGACGCCTCGTTCACCGCCGGCCTGCCCGAATCGTTCAACGTGTTGATCCGCGAGCTCCAGTCGCTGTGCCTGGACGTCGAGCTGATCAAAACGAAGAAGAAAGTCATAGAAGCGGCTCCTCAACCTGTATTGGAGGAGGTGTAAATAGATGAGACCCTCATTCCACGAACGCGGCGCCCTCACCAGCGATTTCGACGCCATCCGGATTTCTCTCGCGTCAGCGGAGAAGATCCAGTCGTGGTCGCACGGCGAGGTGACAAAGCCCGAAACCATCAACTACCGCACGTTCAAGCCTGAACGCGACGGGTTGTTCTGCGCGAAGATCTTCGGACCGATCACCGACTGGGAATGCTTGTGCGGCAAGTACAAGCGCATGAAGCACCGCGGCGTGATTTGCGACAAGTGCGGTGTCGAAGTCACCCAGGCGAAGGTCCGGCGCGAGCGCCTCGGCCACATCACGCTGGCCACGCCGGTCAGCCACGTCTGGTTCTTCAAAGGCCTGCCGAGCCGCATCGGCCACCTGCTCGATATTTCCCTCAGGGATCTCGAGCGCGTCCTCTACTTCGAGGCCTACGTCGTCGTCGACCCAGGCGACAGCGACCTGAAGCAGAACGGCCTGCTGAACGAAGAGCAGTACCGCAAGGCGCGCGAGGAATGGCAGCACCGCTTCAAGGCGCAGATGGGCGCCGAGGCGATCAAGGAGCTGCTCAAGCGCGTCAACGTCGACCGGCTCGCGATCGAGCTGCGCGACAAGATGAAGACCGAGACATCCGCCCAGAAGAAGCTGAAGTTCGCGAAGCGTCTGAAGGTGGTCGACTCGTTCCGCAAGTCGAGCAACCGCCCGGAGTGGATGATCCTCGACGTCATTCCGGTCATCCCGCCGGAACTGCGTCCTCTCGTTCCGCTGGACGGCGGACGGTTTGCCACGTCGGACCTGAACGATCTCTATCGCCGCGTCATCAACCGGAACAACCGGCTGAAGAAGCTGATGGAGCTGAAGGCGCCGGACGTCATCATCCGCAACGAAAAGCGCATGCTCCAGGAAGCGGTGGACGCGCTCTTCGACAACGGCCGCCGCGGCCGCGTGCTGCGCGGTGCGAACAACCGCCCGCTGAAGTCGCTGTCCGATACGCTCAAGGGCAAGCAGGGCCGGTTCCGCCAGAACCTGCTCGGCAAGCGCGTCGACTACTCTGGCCGTTCGGTGATCGTCGTCGGGCCGGAGCTGAAGCTCCACCAGTGCGGCCTGCCGAAGAAGATGGCGCTCGAGCTGTTCAAGCCGTTCATCTACAACAAGCTCGAAGAGCGCGGGCTGGTTCAGACCATCAAGCAGGCGAAAGAGATGGTCGAACTGCAGCGTCCTGAAGTGTGGGACGTGCTCGAGGAAGTGATTCGCGAGCATCCGGTGCTGCTGAACCGCGCCCCGACGCTGCATCGTCTGGGCATCCAGGCGTTCGAGCCGGTGCTGGTCGAGGGCAAGGCGATTCGCATCCACCCGCTGGTCTGCACGGCGTTCAACGCGGACTTCGACGGCGACCAGATGGCCGTCCACATCCCGCTGTCGCCCGAAGCGCAGATCGAGGCGTCGGTGCTGATGCTGTCGAGCAACAACATCCTGTCGCCGGCGCACGGCGCGCCGATCGCGATTCCATCGCAGGACATCGTCCTCGGCTGCTACTACCTGACCAAGGCCAAGAGCGGCGCCAAGGGCGAAGGACGAGCGTTTGGCAATCCTGATGACGTGATGCTGGCGCTTGAAGCGGGAGAGCTCGAAACGCTTTCGCCGATTCGCTTGCGCTACACCGGCGATCTGCAGGACCTGACCGCGGCGCGCGACGATCAGGACGTCCTGCACACGGAAGTGCAGACGGTCCAGAACAAGATCATCAACACGACCGTTGGCCGCGTGATTCTGAATCAGCAGGTACCCAAAGAGATGCCGTTCGTCAACGGCCTGCTGAAGAAGAAGGGTCTGCAGCAGCTGGTCCAGAGTTGCTACCTGAAGTTCGGCCTCGAGAAGACCGTCGAGATGCTCGACGCGCTGAAAAACCTCGGCTTCACCTACGCGACCCGTTCGGGCCTGTCGATCGGCATCGACGACCTGATCATTCCGAAGGAGAAGGCGGCGCTGGTGACCAAGGCGCGCGACGAAGTGATTCGCGTCGAGTCGCAGTACCTCGAAGGTGCGATCACCAACGGCGAACGCTATAACAAGGTGATCGCGATCTGGTCGGAGGCTACCGAAGAAATCGCCAACGCGATGTTCGGCGAAATGGAAGCCATCGACAAGGAAGGCAAGACCTTCAACCCGGTCTACGTGATGGCCGACTCGGGCGCACGAGGCTCGAAGCAGCAGATCCGTCAGCTGGCCGGGATGCGCGGCTTGATGGCGAAACCATCGGGCGAAATCATCGAGACGCCGATCACGGCGAACTTCCGCGAAGGCCTCGAGGTGCAGCACTATTTCATCTCGACCCACGGCGCGCGCAAGGGCCTGGCCGACACCGCGCTGAAGACCGCGGACTCGGGCTACCTGACGCGCCGTCTGGTGGACGTCGCCCAGGACGTGATCATCTCCGAGCACGACTGCGGCACGCTCGACGGCATCGAAGCGCGGGCGATTGTCGAATCGGGCGAAATCATCGAGCCGCTGCGCGACCGGATCATCGGCCGGGTCACGCTCGAGAGAATTACCGACCCGTTCAGCGGCGAGACGATTGTCGACGTCAACGATGAGATCGACGAAGAGTTGTCGTCGGCGATTCAGGATGCGGGCATCGAGAAGGTGAAGATCCGCTCGGTGCTGACCTGCACGACCCGCCGCGGCGTCTGCGCGAAGTGCTACGGCCGCGACCTCGCCACCGGCAAGACGGTGGAACTCGGTCAGGCGGTCGGCGTCATCGCGGCGCAGTCGATCGGCGAGCCGGGCACGCAGTTGACGATGCGCACTTTCCACATCGGTGGAACGGCGTCACGCGTCAGCGAGCAGTCGACACTCGAAGCGCGTCACGACGGTGTGGTCCGCTTCCAGAGCCTCAGCGTCGTCGAGGCGAAGGACGGCGCGCTGGTGGTCATGAACCGCAACGGCAGCGTCGTGGTCCAGGACAACAAGGGCCGCGACCGCGAGCGCTATCCGATTGTTTACGGCGCGCGGTTGAAGGTGAAGGAAGGGCAGAACGTCCAGCAGGGACAGGTGCTGGTCGAGTGGGACCCGTACACCTTCTCGATTCTCACCGAAGAGGCCGGCCAGATCCGCTTCAAGGACATCCTCGAAGGGATCACCGTTCATGAAGAAGTGGACGAGGTCACCGGCCTGTCGCGGTTGATCATCGTCGATTCGCCGGACGAGAAAAAGCAGCCGGCGATCGAGGTCCGCGGCAAGAATCCGACACCGCGCAAGTACCACATGCCGGTCCACGCGCATCTGATGGTGCAGGACGGCGAGAACGTGTCGGCGGGTGACGTGCTGGCGAAGATCCCGCGCGAAACCACCAAGACCAAGGACATCACCGGTGGTCTGCCGCGCGTGGTGGAACTGTTCGAAGCGCGTAAGCCGCGTGAAACAGCGGTGATCACCGAAATCGACGGCATCGTCAAGCACGGTGGCATCGTCAAGGGCCAGCGGAAGATCATCATCGTCCCGGACGAACCCGGTGCGGAACAGCGCGAGTACGCGCTGCCGCGCGGCGTCCACGTGAACGTGCAGGAAGGCGAGCGGGTTCGAGCCGGCGAGCCGTTGATGGATGGTCCGTCGAACCCGCACGACATTCTCAACGTGCTCGGTGAGAAGGCGCTGCAGGCCTACCTGGTGAACGAAATCCAGGAGGTTTACCGGCTGCAAGGCGTGAACATCAACGACAAGCACATCGAGACGATCGCCCGCCAGATGATGCGGTGGGTGAAGATCGAAGATGTCGGCGACACGGAGTTCCTGGTCGACGAACAGGTCGACAAATTCCGCTTCCTCGAAGAGAACGAGCGGGTGATTTCGGATGGTGGCCGTCCGGCGCAGGGCCGGCCGCTGCTGCTCGGCATCACCAAGGCGTCGCTGTCGACCGACAGCTTCATCTCGGCAGCGTCGTTCCAGGAAACCACGCGCGTGCTCACCGAGGCGTCCATTTCCGGCAAGGTCGATCACCTGCGCGGCTTGAAGGAAAACGTCACAATGGGGCGGTTGATTCCGGCGGGCACCGGGTTCGAGTACTACCGCAACGTGCGGATCCCGGCGGACGAACCGCCGCCGCCGCCAGCCCCGATCCAGCCGACCGACGACGAGTTGGAGCTGGAGCGGGATATGGAGTACTTCGTCGAGCCGGACGAAGCGCTGGTGCCGAAGACACCGGAGATCAGCGAGTCGTAAATCTGGTGATCTAGTCACCTGGTCATCTGGTCATTGGAGGGCGGCGATCGAAAGATCGTCGCCCTTTTTTTCGACCAATCGGCGTGAAATCGAGAAGACGGAGGCACGGGATCAACGCGGAGCAACGGAAAAACGGAGAACAACCAATAGTTCGCTCTGTTACCCTGTTGCTCCGTGTTGAAGCCGTTTCTCCGTACCCTCCGTTACCTGATAGGTTCTGAGATGCTGATACGACGTTGGAGCGCCGGCACGGTCGTCGGCCTCGTGCTGATACTCAACGCCGGCAGCAGCCTACGTCTGGACGCACAAAGCCGTTCGTCGCGCCCGCCGCAGGCGATTGAAGCACTCGGTCGCGACATCTTGACCGAGTTGGTTGGCATCAACACCACCGCCGAACATGGTTCGACTGCTGCGGCGCAGGCCGTCGCGGCACGAGCCCGTACCGCCGGATTCCCTGAGCGCGACGTCGTCGTCGTCACCCCGAGTGGCCGTTCCGACAAAGCCAGTGTTGTGATTCGGCTGCGCGGCCGGACCAGCGCACGTCCCGTCCTGTACATCACGCACCTCGATGTCGTCGATGCGCGGCGCGAAGATTGGACCTCGGACCCCTTCCAGCTTGTTGAGCGCGATGGTTGGTTGTACGGCCGCGGCACGATCGATATGAAGGGCCCGCTCACCGCCGTTCTCACCAGCCTGCTGCGAATGAAGCAAGAGGGCTACGTGCCAGGGCGAGACATCATCGTGGCGTTTACACCCGACGAGGAGACCCGTGGCGAATACGGTGTCGCGTGGCTTTTCAAGGAGCATCGCCCTCTAGTCGACGCCGCGCTGGTGATCAATCCTGACGGTGGCGAGGCGGGCCTGAAGTCGGGCAGGAAGTTATATGTCGCAGTGCAGACGAGCGAGAAAATATTCACCACATTTCGGCTCGAATCGACGGACAAGGGTGGGCACAGCTCTCGCCCCACGGCCGAGAATCCTATTTATCGCCTTGCGGCGGGCCTGGAACGGCTGGAGAAGCTGCGTTTTCCCGTCCATCTGACAGAGACGACGAAACTTTATTTTGCAGCGCGCGCGGATTTGGAGAGCGGTGCGATTCAGGCAGACATGCGCGCGATGCTGCGCGCCACGCCAGATCCGGCGGCGGCCGAGCGTCTGTCGGCTGCGGTAGAAACGAACATTCAGCTGCGAACGACGTGCACGACAACAATGATCGACGGCGGACACGCCGAAAATGCCCTGCCGCAACGGGCCAGAGCGACCGTGCAGTGCCGGGTTGTTCCCGGCGAGTCTCCCGAATCGGTTGCTGACGCGATTCGGACGGTGATTGCGGATCCGCGGATCACATTAAGCGTCGTCACGCCGGCGATCGTCGCCCCGGATTCGCCGCCCACCACCGACATCCTTGGGATGGTAAAGGACATATCTCGGTCGTTGTGGCCGGAGGTAATCGTTCTGCCCGAAATGAGCGCTGGAGCGACCGACAGCGTCTATCCACGCTCGCTCGGCATTCCGAGCTACGGCATCGACGGCACATTCGACGATCTCGACGACGCCCGCGCACACGGGCGCGACGAACGGATCAGCGTCGCAGCATTTGCCGAAGAGCTGGAGTTCGCGTATCGATTCATGCGGGCGATTGGTGATGCTCGTTGAACATCGCCTGAAACAGAGAAGACGGATGTACGGGATCAGCACGGAGCAACGGAATAACAGAGAAAAAACTAAAGGATTACTCCGTTGCGCCGTTGCTCCGTGTTGAACCCGTTTCTCTGGCCCCTCCGTTACCTGGTTTTTTGGACAGTTCATGTCGGTCTGACGTGCGCCAATTTCGCGCAGCAAGGAGAAACATGAAGAACGTCGCAAACGCCCGATTCACCATCAAAAGCTGGGACGAGAAGCCATACAGTGAAGGCGAGGATCTACCAAAGTTGACCCGAGCCGCGGTCGCCAAGACGTTCGCCGGCGATATCACGGGCGACGGGCATGTCGAGTATTTGATGATGTACCGCAGTGACGGCTCGGCCACGTTCGTCGGCCTCGAGCGGGTCGTCGGGCAGGTGGCAGGGAAAGCCGGCAGCTTCGTGCTCCACCGCACTGGAGTATTCGAGAACGGTACGGCGAAGGAATCCTATTTCGTCATCCCCGGCTCCGGCACGGGAGACCTTCGGGACCTGCGTGGCGAGGGCACGTCCGCTGTTGGACACGGGATTGAGCATCCTCTAACGCTGAACTATGAGCTAGGCTAGCGCGCGTTGGAGAAACCTGAAAGGGCCATCGATCCGATGAGCGCCATGCCGGATATCGTCAACGAACTCGTCGACGAACTGATGGCGATGTCGGGTGCCGTCGCCGTTGTGCTCGGCGGCTCGCGTGCGCTCGGAACTGGCGACGATGAGAGTGACTGGGACCTTGGCGTCTACTACCGCGGCGCGATCGACCTGAGCAGGCTCGCGGCGCGCGGGCCTGTCTACCCCCCAGGCTCGTGGGGACGTTTGATGAACGGAGGCGCCTGGCTCCGCTGCGACGGCACGAAGGTCGACGTCCTGCTGCGTGACCTCGACGCCGTCGAGCATTGGGCCCGCCGCACCGAGCAGGGGGAGTTCGAGATTGACGCGCTGCTCGGGTATGTTGCGGGGGTTCCGACCTACTTGCTCAGCGCCGAACTTGCCTCGTGCCGATCGCTCCGCGGTGAAGTTCCGGCGGCATCGTTTCCCGAGAAGCTAAGAGCGGCCGCGCCGGCGAAGTGGCGATTCTGTCGGTCGTTCGGCCTGGACTACGCCCGAAGGCACGCGCGTCGCGGCAACGTCGTGGGGGCGACCGCGCAGGCAGCCAAAGCCGTGATGGAGGAGGCGCATGCGGTCATGTGCGAGCGGGGGCGCTGGGCCTGCAACGAGAAACAACTGATTGAGGCCGCGGGCCTGAGTGCCGTGCAGGCAAGCTTCGGGCTCGTCCCCGTCGAGCCTGCGAATCTGCTTCGATGGGTCGACGGAATCGCGGGTCAGCTGCACGTACCTGAACGCACCTGACGGCGCCGTGCCACGCCCCGAACGAGTCACGCAGCCTAACATCCAAATGCACAGAAGGAGTCAATGACGGGGTCCATCAATCAGGCATCAGGAGACAAACCAATGCGCCTCGGAAACTTCTCGGTGAGTCTTGCGGTCAAGGACATCGGTGCGTCGCGCGCGTTCTATGAGAAAC
>Ga0070675_100005048_pt1 | contig 10076 bp, 9 predicted proteins | sample KBSM43metaG_FD_65343 | JGI IMG/M metagenome (GOLD analysis project Ga0070675, IMG submission 65343) | Miscanthus rhizosphere microbial communities from Kellogg Biological Station, Michigan, USA - KBS M4-3 metaG | ecosystem: Host-associated > Plants > Roots > Rhizosphere > Soil ...
AGGGAATGTAGCCGGGGGTTGAGCGAGCATAGCGAGCGATACCCCCGGTCATCGTTACCGCGAGTTTCCTCGCACGCCTGCGGCGTGCGACGATTTGGGCGATCTCCTTCACCGGGGGTTGCGCGCTTCGCGCTTACCCCCGGCTACATTCCTTACACCGCTCCGCGGTGCCCACCGCGGAACTACTTCGGTGGCGCAGCCGTCCGGCAAGGTGCGGGCGCCCACTTCGAGCCATCCCTTTCAAGCTTGAACTGGGTGCTGGTATAGAAGGGCTGTGTCAGGTACTTCGGGTCTTCGACGACAGTAATCACGAGCAGCCAGGTATCCTCGCCCGCCTCTGACGGCAACCGGTGGACGTATTCCGTAATCGACGCGTTCTCGCTATAAGGAACGCCATTCTTCCGAAGGTAGCCCTCGCGGAAGTTCGTGGTGACAATCTTCAGCGATCCACCCTGATTGATCGAGCTGGCCAGAGCGGGGCCGCCTCGCTGTCCCCTGCCGCCGCCCCCTGGAGCAATGGGTCCCGTGCTGTTGCCAAGTTGTGCGCGAACCGGAGCGCCGCCGCGTCCTCCGCCTGGCCCTTCCCATTGTGCGACCGAAAATCCCTGCCACGTCTTCTCGCCGGTTGCCTGCTTCGTGCGATCGAAAGTCAGCAGGCGTGTCTGAGTTCCGGCATCGAATTCCATCTTGAGGGTGTTGTCATCCTGCCAGGTGATGTGCAACCGTCCCGGCTGCCGGGCTATTCCGCCAACGCCGTACGCTTTGCACTGCAGGCCCGCGGTATCATCCTTCGCGAGATCCCATGCATTTGCCGTTCGTGTCCCTTCGCCATTCAATGGCACGCTCTCGAAATCGCCCTTCTTCGGCGTTTCCATCCGGTGACGCCAGTCCTCGCTGACAACCGCCACCCAGTAGCCCGTAAGGTCGACAGGGGCCGATCCTCTACCGCCACCACCTCCCCTTCCGCCCTGGGCACTGAGGCTGGATACCATGCACGACCAAAGGAGCGCGGTCACGACAGCTGTGCAAACCCTGTTTCTCATTTCTTCACGCTCAGAATCTTGTAGACGGCCTCAATAAACTTCGCTCCGCTCTCCGCGCCATAGCGTCCTTCATAATCGAGGGCGGGACGGGCCGCTTTGACCTGCTCCAGCGTCATTCCCTTCTTCACCAGATCCTGGATGCGGTCCCGAATAATCACGACCATGTCGCGAAACTCCACGACATCCGCTTCGTCGCTGATTCGACCGTGACCCGGAATTACATACGTGCCGCCTTCCTGCAGATACTTCGGCACGGTAATATCGAGCGTCTTGTTCAGGCCTGCAATCAGACCATCAACGCTGCCTCCAGCTTCAATGTCGATCGTGGGAAACGTTGTCGTCAGGAACATGTCGCCGGTCACGACAACATCGGAGCCGCGAAAGTAAACGATCGAGTCACCGGCGGTGTGCCCGTTGAAGTGATACAGAAGGACCGCTTCCCCGTTAAACGAAAAGTCTCTGCCCTCTTCGAAGTAAGTCTTCAGCGGACGCTCGGTGATAGACCTCGACAGTTCGGTCATGCGCGCGAGCACAGCCTCGTGAGCAATGATGTCGGCGGGGTTTCCGTTCACCGTGCTTCCCGCCTGAGACACCGTCTCATTGCCCCCGGTGTGATCTGCATCCGCGCTCGTATTGATCAGCCAGCGAATAGGTTTTGAAGACAGCTTTCGGATCGCGGCAATAACTTTCTCGCGGGAGGCAGCAGCGCCGGTATCCACAACGAGCACGCCCTCGTCCCCAATCTGGACGGCGACATTCCCTCCGGCCCCGACAAGCATGTAGACATTGCCCTGAACGCGCACCGTCTCAATCTCGCTTCGGACGTCGTTCGGACGAACCGGTGGTGGCGGAACGTTTCGCAATGTCGTCGCAGGATTGCCCGCATTCAGCTTCGCCATATATTCCGGATACGTCGATTCCGCGCCGCCCCAAACGCCGGCCAGAGGAAGTCCAAATTTTTTCGAAAACTCATCGACGAAGGGATGCGCTCCGGGCAGGTAGTGCGGGACCTTGTTCTTGTCCATCGGCACTTCCATCAGGTACTCGCAGTTGTAGAGCCAGTTCTGATTGCCACGATCCATCAGCACGAATTCCTGGCTGTTGACGAACGGCTCCGTGAGGTAGATGGGATCGTTGATGATCAGCACGTGCGACAAAAGATTGCCGTGGCGAATATAGTGCTCGACAACGGTGGTCTGGTCACTGCTCGGGAGACCGCTGCGCCGATAGAACTCCTTCTTGATGTGGGTCGTCCTGACGGTCAGGACATCCCCGTTCCACTTTCCGGTCGAGAAACCCATGAAGGTGTGGGGCGCGTAATCGGGAGGATGCGGCCGGCCATCCATCCAGATCGTCCGGTACTGCATGTACGTACCGATGTACTGCTTGTATGCGAGGACTTCCTGGGTCGCCGGGTCTTTCTCCTCCCAGACTCGGAACTGCAGCGGGCCGCGGTAGATGTGCGGAAGGTTGTAGGGCTGGCACTGATGCTCGAGAAGATTCACGCGCCGGACATCATAAGATTCCGCGTAGCGTCGCGCGGCGTCGTTGATGGGCACCCCGGTAAAATCGCCCTGGACATCGCCCGGAACGCGATCGCCCTGATCCTCGTGATATCGGCCGGCCCACTCGCCGACGATGCTGATCTGGCCGTAGGCAGGGGTGACGATCAGGATTGCGAACAGTAGCCCGTACAACCCGCGAGGCATCTAGTTGACAACCTCGCCCGGACGCTGTCCCCAACCGAAATTGTCGGACTTGCGCCGGAGCGAGAGCATTCGAATGCGGTGATCATTCGCGTCGCGTCCCGGATTGCCGATGATCGTGACGATATCGCCGTACTTGAGCGTTTCATTCGTGACGCCCTGGCTGCCCAGTTGCGACGCTCCACCCCATTCGATGGACCATCGGACGACCTGCCCACTCTCGTCCTTAGCCTCTAACTGAATGAACGAGTGGGGATTCCGAAACTGGAACTGCACGAGCTTTCCTTCAACCTGGGTTGTCCTGTCTTCGAAGTAAGTCGCCGCAAACGAATGGTGCGCGCGGGCCTGACTGGCAGCCAACAGCCCAATGGCAAGGACCGCGGCAAATAGTTTGGGTTTCATCGTGTGTTCTCCTGAATGATCGTTCGCTACACTAGCGCGGAATGCCGTCTGAACTCAAGAAATCGGAGAGGGGGCGGACTAGCTGGAGATCCCTCATCCGGCCCTTCGGGCCACCTTCTCCCGGTGGGAGAAGGGTAGACCGCAGGGTTGTCCTTCTCCCACCGGGAGAAGGTGGCCCGAAGGGCCGGATGAGGGATCTCCAGTTCCCACAAACCCCGACCTACGCTTTGAGTAACCCCAACGGGTCGCCGGGTTTATAACCTGGGAATACCGACTCTGCAGGCTGGCCCACATGACCGCGAACGAGTTCGCTGAGGACAGCCCGAAAATCTGTCGTTACTTCCAGGTCGCGTTTTTGGAAAAGCTGCTCGGGTTCCAGGCCGGGCCAGGTACCGAACACCTTCCCACCATTCACCGGGCCACCCAGCACGAACATGGCGTTGCCGTGACCGTGGTCGGTGCCCGCGTTGCCATCCTCGGCCGCCGTGCGGCCAAATTCCGACATGGTCACCAGAACGATGTCCTGCATCCGATCGCCCATGTCGCGAGCGAACGCAGCCAGCGAACTGCCGAACTGATTGAGAAGGCCGGGTAGCTGTCCATTTTCGTTGCTGTGATGATCCCACCCTCCGATATCGGCAAAGGCCACCTCCAGGCCGGCATCGGATTTGATCAGTCGGGCAATTCCGCGCAGCGCATTGCCGAATTCCCCGACGTACTGAGCACCATTCGCAGGTGTGTAGGGCGTTCGATTGATGGAGTCGATCATCTTCATTGCATCGAAAGTTCCCTTGCCCTGGGCGCTCATCTGGGCGTCGGAACTCGATGCATACATGCTTTCGAGAATTGAAGCGACGCCCTGGTCCCGCGCCTGAAACTGCTGAAGATCGCCGATCGCGATGGCGTTTCTGTTGCCGCGAAGAGTGCGCGGCATCTTCGCGCCCATGGCAACAGCACGGACCGGAGAGGTGGAGGGCGTGGCGGGCTGAAGCGCGCGATTGAGCCATCCATCTTCCATCGTCCTGCCGGGCGTCCCTGATTCCATCTGGTCCTGCGCCTCAAAGTGAGAGCGATTCCCTTCCGGCGACCCTGCGGCATGGACAATGGCAAGCTGACCGCTGTCCCAGAATGGCTTGAGCGGTTGCAATTGCGGATGCAGCCCGAAGCGACCGTCGAGGTCGATCGCGCCGTTCTGTTTTCCCGGAGCAGGCACAGCAATGCTCGGCCGGATGTCGTAGTAACGCTTCTCGAAAAACGGAACGACGATGTTCAGGCCGTCTGCCGCGCCTCGCTGGAAAATCGAGATGAGGATCTTACCCCTTCCCTCGCCCGGACCGGCGGCGCGAGCAAGCCACGATGGAGCCACACCAAAACCCGCCATGACGACCGCCGATGACTTGATGAAGTAACGTCGTGTAAGCATCGGTTACCTCCGCTGAAACTCAGGAGAACTCAAGACAATTGTTGCCAACATCGAGGGCGTCACTTCTTTTCCTTGAATGCCCTTCTCAATCGATTCGATTGTGGCCGCTGACGGTGCTGAGCCGAGCAACTCGGTTGCAACCACAGCCGGCAATTTGAAGTTGAACCGGCTCATGTCCGGCTTTACACCGGGAACGCGCCCTGCCGTGAGATCCGTCGCGAAATTGATCCGCCCCAGAATCCCCGCCGTGCTGGCCCAGCTCTCGCCCGTATTGGGATAGCCGGTTGGCTCCACCTTCCCATAGAGAGGTTGCCCGAGATCGGCAATACGTTGAGCCAACGCGAAGGTATCCACGGCATCGGCATTGAGCGCTCGCACGGAACTCACAACGATCTCCAGCGGTGACTTCAGCTTGGATTGAGCGGCGGCTTCGGAAGAGAACTCAATAGAAGAAAACATTGTCTGCAGGACGGCGCGAAGATCGCCATCCGTTCTGGTGAACGTCGCGGACATCCGGTCAATCAGGGACTGAGGCGGATCGTCCGCGACAAAACGCTGCGCCAGCTTCTTCGAGATGAACTTCGCGGTCGAAGGATGATGCGCGAGGATGTCGATCACGTCTATGCCGTCCTGTTCACCGCGTCCCGGCGGCAACTTGTGCTCGAGAACGATCTTCTCTTTCCGGTCGTGCATATTGCCGTTGAAGTTGAACTCGGCGTATCTGGCTGGTTCGGCGACTGTCCAACCTGTGAACGCCCGCGCGACGGCGACAACATCGTCCTGCGTGTATCCGCCGTCGACGCCCAGCGTATGAAGTTCCATTAACTCGCGGCCATAGTTCTCGTTGAGGCCTGGACGTCTCGGGGGCTGCTGATTCGGTGCGAACGGGAGAGATGCGTCATCGCGCGGCGCCTGGGAATTGATGTTATCCAGGTAGATAAGCATCGCAGGATGCCGCGCGGTCGCAAGCAGCATTTCCTTAAAGCGGCCGAAGACGTACGGACGAATCGCGTCTCGTTCGTAACTGGTCAACAGAATGCGCCCCTGTGCTTTCCCGTTGTACACGTTGAAGTGATTCAACCAGAAATCGACGAGAACTTCTTCGAGCTGATGATTGGAGTATATTGCGCGATAGAGTTTGTTCTCAATCAGCTCCCCATTCACGAGGTCCTGAGGTCGCGCCAATGCCATCGCTTCCCGTCGCAGTGCCGGCAAACCCTGCAGGAGGTTCTGTTGCCCGAGAACCCGCAGCACCTGCTGACGCTTCTGTGGATCCAGGGAATTGATGATCGCCAGTTTCTCCTGATCGGTTCCGCTCCTAACCTGCCGTTGCTGATCCGGCGTCAGCAATTCGTTCAAAGGGGGGTTCAGGCGGCGTCGCTCCGCCTGTTGTGCCTGTTGCTGGGCCGTGCGCGCCTTTGCCGCTTCGTCCTGCAGTTCCGTAAGGCCTTCGATCGCCTGCGGAGGCAAAGTCAACAACAATTCGCCGCGAACATCGGGAGCCAACGACATCAATATTTCGCGCCGCTCTTCAACTGTTCCGCCGTCCCTCAGCTTGCTGATCTGCAACGGAGAAAGGATTGACGCCGGTTGAATAGGCCGGCGGATCGAGATGGGCTGAGGAGGAGCGTATTTCTCATTAATCTCCCAGGTTTGCAGCTTCAGGCTTGCGAGCGGCTCGACCCTCGCTTCCAGCACCGGATTCTCGGGAATCCGCTCCGGGTGCAACTGCAGATCAATCCACCGTTCGACGCCAATCCGACGCACCTCGGACGCGTCGCCTGGACGCGCGCCGAACGTCAGGCGGTTGAGAACGTGAACAATTTGCTTATCGGGTGTGAGTTTGACGTCAAAACGACGCGTGGTCTGCCCCAAAATCAGGACAGGCACAAGCAAGACGACCACGGACAAAACGCGGGGCAAGCGCTTCATACCGGTTCTCCTTAATATAGTTCTGCAACTACTTATACAACCGGCGGAATACAAAGGTTTAAAAGAAAACGTTCGCTTACTTGGGAAGATGGCGTCGAAAACTGATCGAATCAAAAATCTCAGGCATGGACAGAACCCTCCGGCGCTCAGGCTACATTACATTGCTCGCAGAAAGTAGCGTAGACAGCGCGCAGAGTAGCTCAGCGCCTTCCCGTATCGATGATTGATGCGGAAGTGATCTCCTTCAACGAACGAGCTCCGCATCCGACCATCGCAAGCCGGAGCTCATTGTTGAGAATATCAATCACGCGCTCGACACCCGGTTGCCCGAAGGCGGACAAGCCCCAGATGTAAGGTCGGCCGATACCCACGGCATTGGCGCCGAGAGCGAGCGCCTTGTAGATGTCGGTGCCACGACGAAATCCACCATCCACGATCACCGGAATGCGCCCGCGAACAGCCTGGACGACCTCCGCTACACACTCGATCGTTCCGCGCCCCGTTTCCGTGGCGCGTCCTCCGTGATTGGAAACCACGATGCCGTCGGCGCCGTGCTCCACTGCGAGTGCCGCATCCTCGCGTGTTTCGAGACCTTTGATAACGACCTTCATCTTCGTGACATCTTTCAGCCGCTTGATGAAATCCCAGGTGAGCGACGGCGAAGTGAGACCCAGGCCCTGCGTGTTGACGCCGTTGAACATCGGTTTTGATGCGCTGACACCGCCGCCAACTCGAGGATTGGCGAGAGTTCCCGTCGCGTCGCTATGGCAACTGCCGCAGGCTCGCGTATCCGCTCGCTGGAACCGCTGCATGGTGGGTGTATTCCTGCCGGCCGGCAGATCGACCGTCACTGCGGTAGCCGTACAACCCGCAGCTTCCGCTCTCTTGACGAGCTTCGTCGTTACTTCGAAGCTATCGGTGGTATAGAGCTGGTACCAGATGGGGCCGCCACGAGCCTTGACCACGTCTTCAACAGAGTAAGACGTCTGCGTCGAGAGCATCTGCACGTTCCCTTTTGCTTGTGCCGCGCGTGCGACTCCAGCCTCGCCATCGACGTGGAATGCTTTCTGGCTCCCAACAGGACAAAGAACAATCGGCGAGTTGTACCGAGCCCCGAACAGTTCCACCGACATATCCAGACGGCTGACATCGACAAAGCGGCGCGGGCGCAACTGGTAGCGCGAAAAGCCATCTCGATTTGCCTTGAGCGTCTCTTCCCCATCAACGCCTGTCGCCATGTAGCCCCAATGAGCGGGTGGCAGCGCTTTCTTCGCGAGCGCTTCAAGATCAAAAACGTCGAGAGCATCCGCGGCCTTCTCGATTTCCATTTGAGCCAGCGCCAGCAGCCTGGACGGAACTACTCCTGCGAGCAATGGACTTCCCGCAAGAAACTGCAGGAAAGCGCGACGATCGTGCATACGAATCTCCTTCCGCTCTTCTCGATTGGCAGGAGTTTTACACCACAAGGCAGTTCGTTGTCGCGACTAAGTTAACTATCCTCTGATGGCAGGGCGCTATCCAGCTTATGAGAAAGCTCATCCACCCTGGTTTCCTTGAGCAGCTCCGCGAGGTCCTTGGTTGCAGTCCCCTTCAAGCCGAGATGGAGGGAAATGTCATGAAGGATTCGAAGAATCATCGTGTCTTCCCGTTCGGCCAGAAGGTTTACCTGAAGATCAAGTTCTGCTCGCCGATCGGCTTCATGAGACATGCGATTCTGGGCAATAAGGACGAACAGGGTAAGGAAGATCGCTTCAAGAGAAACAATCGTAGTGAGCAGGCTGAACGGATACGGATCGAACGGTTGAAGGTCAAAGAGCCCGAGGTTTGCGGCAATCCATAGAAGAAACCACACCACATGGATGACGAGCGCAGCCCCGCTCCCGGCCTTGCGCGTGATCGATGTTGCCATGCGATCCACGAACGACCTTGTTTGCTGGTAGTTCCTTTCCAGTTGCGCGATATCCCGGATGCCGCGATCGGAAGGCTCCAGATCGCGGCTTTCCGGTCCCGGCGTAGGCTCCGATCGCCGGGTCTGCGATGTCGTATTGTTGAAGTGCCTCGATTTCAAGGCCAACCCTTACGGAGCCTTTTCAACTTCCAGGAGGTTGTCGACGCGCGTCACGCCTGCTACCTGTTTGGCTTTCGCCTCAATCGAGGATTTTTCCTGTTCGCTCTTCACAGGGCCTCTCAAGGTGACGATCCCATTCGCAGTCGTGATCTTGACGTTCTGCGCGTTGACCGAAAGCGCCTTGTCGTCGACAACGGCCTTTCGCACTGCGGCGGAAATTTGTATATCCGCTTCAGTCTCGCTTTGGTTTGTTACATCCGCGCCCGGAGTGCCCGCGTTGCGTGCGGTATTGTCGGCGTCTGTTGCGGGAGGGTTCGTACTCGGGGTTTCCGTATCCTTGATCGTGTCCGTGCCGTTACTGCAGGCGGCTCCAAAACATAACAAACTCATCAGCAGCACCCATGTCACGTATCTCACGATTTCACCTCGTCTGTTCAATATTCGAAATCAGTCCTTCTAAGGGCAGTCGCCTTAATCAGCGACCGCCCCGAAGGCAAGTTTAAGTGCCCGTCTTGTGTCGAGGACGGTCAGAGGCCTCTACATCGGAAGAGGCTTCTCCGGTCGACGAGACATCCTTTGCACCCATGTTCTCGAGGATCTGCTTTGCCTTCTTCGTCCATTCAGAGTTGTCGCAGTGGACGGAGAGAAGAATGCCTCCGTCTTTCACACGACCTTCATACCTCTTGGCTTCGTATTCAGGGATCCCAAAACCCACGAGAGCTCCTGTTACGCCGCCAACCGCTCCGCCCACTCCAGCGCCAGCCAGCGCTGCGAGGATCGGGCCCGCTGCGATGAAAGGTCCGAGACCGGGAATCGCCAGTGAGCCGATACCTGCCAACCAGCCGAGCGCTCCGCCCAGAACTGCGCCTGTCACGCCACCGGTCGTCGCGCCTTCCGGCGCTTTACTGGCTTCTTCGTGCGCCAGATCCTTCGTTCCCACATTCAGAGGATAAAGAACGGAAATATCCGTATTCCGAAAACCCTCTCCACGAAGCGCATCAACGGTCCGTTCGACATCCGCACGCGTGGCGAAAATTCCGAAAGCTGCAGTGTTTTTTCCGGCCATAAAGACTCCTTTTACTTCTTTTCGATACACTTCAATCACAGTCCCCGTATCGATGGAGCAGTTCGGAAGCCAATATCCTCCTGCTGGTTTCAGTCAGGAGAATATGAACAGAGATATGTCCGGAATTTGGGCAACCCTGCTTCGACGCCTCCTCCAATAAAGAACTTGTGCGCGAGAGGAATTGCGATTCTGCCTCGAATGAGATTTTTCTAGGGAAGGGGGGCAGGCCCGTTATGGCGTCAACTGTGATTGATAATAAGGCAGGTCAGACAGGCTGGGATTGTGCGCCGCAACCATTGCGCCTCCTGGCCGAGCTTGTTGCTCAACGGTAATCTCCTCGCACGCTTTCAGCGTGCGGTTGTGTAGGGGTCGCGGTGACCCCGGGTATCGCTTCGCTCAACCCGGGGCTAATGTCCTCGCAGCCCTTCCGGGCTGC
>Ga0070675_100005054_pt1 | contig 10071 bp, 8 predicted proteins | sample KBSM43metaG_FD_65343 | JGI IMG/M metagenome (GOLD analysis project Ga0070675, IMG submission 65343) | Miscanthus rhizosphere microbial communities from Kellogg Biological Station, Michigan, USA - KBS M4-3 metaG | ecosystem: Host-associated > Plants > Roots > Rhizosphere > Soil ...
CGCGGCATTCCAGGACGCACTTCTGAAGCCCGTTCCCGCGGGAACATTCGAAAGGGTCCTGGCGAGTTTGTCCCTGATGTCGAAACGCTTCAGGTGGTCGCTCGTGCCGAAGCCGACCGCAAGACTGTCCGGCGACCAGAACGTCAACTGCGAACTGCCTTCCGTCCCGGGCAGTAACTCTACCTTCTCCGAGTCCAGAGGCCGCAGCCACAGTTTGGCTTGTGACGTGTAAACGAGATTGCGACCATCGGGCGAGAGGGAAAAAGCGGATGGACTCGCCTCCGGAGGCGTCACAATCTGGAGCCGCATTTCCGTTGGTCGCGCCGGCGATGTCGCTCCGCGTTGCAGAGAGAGCGCCACGACGCCTGCCGCGAGCAGAGCAACAATGGCGATCCATGCTGCGCGTTCGCGTGAGCGACGCACCGGAACTCGCGAGGGCAGCAACGATGGAACAACCACCGCCGCCGGCGATTGCAGGTCTTCAATCTGGAAGCGTGCGTCTGCAATATCACGCAAACGAAGGTTTGGATCCTTTTGAAGGCACCGTTGCAGCAAGGCCAGAATCGCGGGAGGCGTGGTTGCAGGCAATGCTTTCCAATCGGGCTCAAGGTGCAGAATCGCACTTAGAACTTCCACTACGGATTCGCCGGAGAACGCCGTCTTTCCGACCAGCATTTCATAGAGCACGCATCCGAACGCCCAGATATCGCTGCGCGCGTCCACAGTCCGGCCCTTGGCTTGTTCGGGCGCCATGTAGCCGGCGGTTCCCAGGATCAACCCCGGCAATGACCCTGTACCGATAGTAGGGGATTGTGAAGTCACAGGCTCCGCGGAGAGCACCTTCGCTAACCCGAAGTCCAGCACCTTGACTCTGCCGTCTGACGTGAGCTTCACGTTAGCGGGTTTCAGGTCGCGATGGATAATGCCGCGCTCATGGGCGGCTTCAAGCGCCTCGGCAATCTGCCGCGCAATATCGAGAGATTGCGTGAGAGGCAGTGCGCCTTGCGCAAGCCGGTCGGCCAGAGTGTCCCCTTCGACGAACTCGAGAATAAGACACAGGGTGTCCCCTGATTCCTCGAGCCCGTAGATCTGAGCGATTCGCGGGTGATTCAGCGCAGCCAGCGTTTCGGCTTCGCGCTTGAATCGCTCAACCCGGTCTGCATCCTGCGACCATTCGCTCGACAGCACCTTGATTGCGACGTCGCGCTTCAGGCGCGTGTCGCGCGCGCGATAGACCTCGCCCATTCCACCGGCGTCGAGGAACGACGTGATTTCGTAATGACCGATGCGGACTCCAGGCGTCAGTCGTTGATGTGCTGAAATCAGTTCTCGGGCGACTGCGTCGAGCGTCCCTTCCATGAAGTTGCTTGCGCGTGGCTCCTCGGCGAGCAGGGATTCCACTTCACGTCGCAGTTGCTCGTCGCCGGCGCAAGCCTGTTGCAGGAATGCCGCGCGGCCTGTCTCGCCTTGTTCAAGTGCGCGAACAAAGAGATCCTGTATCTGGTCGAACCGCTCGGAGGTCAACGGGGTTCCATCGATGCTGTAGACATTGGCTTGCATTATAAGGGCTCAAAATCATCGCCGGACGATGATCTCCAGCGGCAGCGGAGTTGTCGCAGTCACATTGATACCCACATCCGTGACATCTTCAGTTCCCTGTCTCACTTCGACGGTGTAACCATCGGCCGGCAGGCCGCGAAGCCGAACTTTATAGTCTCCTTCCGCCACCGCACCAATCGTGAACGTTCCGTCGGGCTTTAGCCCTCGGGACACATCCGTCATTCCTTGAATGTTGTCGAATTTCGCGGTGCTTCCAGTGGATTCGAGTTCGACTCGCATTCCCGTCATCAACGCCGCCGCGTCGCCTGGTAACCGGACAATACCGTTCACGGCGACGCTCGGATGAACCGTGAGTCTCACGTTGTTCGCGTCGGCATCGCGTATCTCGACGACGGCTCGCCCCCACGCCAGCGCGACACCGCGCCGGCTCGGCGATCCTCTGGGATCCTGAACGCGCGCGTAAAGATCGTACACACCAGGATCAACTGATGAGACCTCGAAGCGTCCCGTTCTTGAATCGGAGGTGCCAACGTTCCTCGGCGAGCTTTGGTCCAGCGCATCGTGAGGCAACAACATCAGGACGGATGCCGCCGGCACGGCACGCCCCTCTGCGGTAAGGGTGCTGAACACCTGGCCGGAAATCTTGAACGTCTTCGACGTGGGCAGGATCAGCGCCGAACGAAGCGCAATGTCGATGCCGGCTCTTGAGTCACCAGCTTTCAAATCGATGCGAGTGGCCGATCCAACTTCTGTCGCATTTGGGTAGAACGCTTTGAGAGACGAGCCGGCCCGTCCGGTCGCGGATCCAGGAGGCTCGGCCTGAACGACGTATTCGCCGGGTGGAAGCCAGAACAGACGAAACTCGCCTCGATGGTCTGAGAAATCTGTCGCGGCAGGTTTGAGAGTGTCCCGTCCACCTTCGCGTGTGACGGTGAAGGCGCGAACTCTCGCCATCGGCAGCAATTCTCCCAAGCCGTCAATCACTCGGCCCAAGATGACTCCTGCCGGAGCCAGCGTGATGGAAACGTCGGACGCTTTCCCGTCTGCCCCAACCGAGACGCTCACGACTTCTTCTGCATTGCCTTCACTGGATGACGAGAAGTAGCCGTCCCGATGGACCGACACGCGGTATCGCCCCGGCGGTAATGCAGTCACTTCGAAGCGGCCGTCCTGATCGGCTTTCAAATGGACGGTTCTTGATAGGGCCCCCGACGTCCCCCTGTCGCGGGCCGCTTCAACAGTGACGTCGGCGCCAGCCACCGCGTCCGCGGTGCCGGCGCGCTGGACCTGCCCGCGGATCACACCTCGCGGCGCCTCCTGTTCGAGCGCCTGCGCCATAACCAGTGACAGAACAAACAGGAGGCCTTTCATGGCTATCGAGCCTCGGCCGGAATTGCCGTGAGGTCAGCGGGGACCGTAGACTCCTGGTTCACGTAGACCGGGCGGCCGCGGTGCAGATACCTGGACAGGAATCTCTCGTTGTAATAGGCGCCCTCCGGATCGCGCTCCCATGCGAACAGCTGATAGTTTCCGGGAGCAATTCCGGTTACGGTGAAACGACCGACCTGATCCGTGGACGCGGTTTTATACAACGAGCGATTCCCGCGCCTCGATGCCGTCGGCACGAGCACAACGGTCGCTTTCGCCATGGTCTTGCCCGCTGCATCCCTGACTGTTCCGGCGACTGTGGCTGATCCGGATCTCACGACCACTTCGACGAGATTCGGAGTCTTGCCGGCGACAGTTAAGCCCGAGTCATAGATGCTTACGCCTGCCTGCAGAACGTCGGCCACGTAGAATTCCGGCGGCAGACCTTGAGTGACAACGCGAAACTGTCCGGCGGTCACAGCCGGGATCATGAAGGCGCCGTCCTTTGGATCCGCAACCACGGCGCGCATTCCAATGCCCTGGTAGACGGGAACCTTCACTTCGCTGCCCTCAGGCCCAAGGGAGACTCTGGCGGTTACCGCTCCGGGAGCGTGGCCGTCCACGGTTACCTTTCCGAGCACTCGCACGCTGGGATAGATGCGAAGCTCAACTCCCGTGAGGTCCTTGTCGAGAATTTCAACCGGTGTCCGGCCGATGGTGATACTGGATCCGCCATCGGGATTCGATTCACGAACCCAGGTGCTGAGGTCGTAGATTCCGGGTTGGATGCCCGATACTTCGAAGGGGGCGCTCCACACCTGGTCACCGGTCTGAACGACCTGGACCGTGCCCAGGGCTCGGGTGCCGACGCTGTCCGGGATGTTGGAGTCACGCGCGAGAATGTTGATCGTCGCAGTCGTCGCGCCGACATTCGCCCCAACGACTCCCGGCCCGGTCGGCGGCGTAACGGAACTAATGATCGTCCCCGATATTTTGAACGACGAAGTCGCCTGCATTTCGATGTCGAAGCCGGCGCGTTCTTCGCCGCCGCGAATGATGACGGGCTGTGCAATCAGAGTATCCGTGGTGCGTGGATAGTAGGTCGTGACGAGATCCTTCCCATCAGGCGAAGGAGTCCTGCGGCCGCGTGGAAACGTTGCAGCGAGAAAGTACTCTCCGGGTGGCAGCCAGAACAGTTTGTATTCGCCCTGATCGTCAGTTCTGGCCTGAGGGCCGGGCGAAAGCAGCGGATAACCGTCTTGATAACCCAGTACGTATGCCTGAACGATCTTGTTGGACAGCCTTTGCCCGGCGGCATCCGTGACACGTCCGGAAACGACGGCGCCCGGAGTCATCGGGACTTTGAGCTCGTTCATGCTACCGGCCGCGACAGACACGGACAATGAAGGACGGTCCGGATACGAGCCCGGTCCGAAGTGGTCTTTACTCTCTGTCACGACGCCGTAGTTGCCCGGAAGCACGGCGTTGATGAGGAAGTTACCTGCGTTGTCGGTCACCGAGACGAATCGTGAGGCGAGAGCATTCTCAAACGCCCCTATGTTTCTCTGGACCTCGGGATTCATCAGCGAAACGCCATGCTTGGCCGCGGTATCAATAACGTTCTGAAAGTAAGCGTCGTTGGGTTCGCCGGTGGGAAGATCCACAACCACGCCACGGGTTGCAAAGAAGTCGAGCAATGTCTTGAGGGCAGGTCGATCCATCGGGCCGCCGGTAAGCCGGACCGTTACGCCGGAGAGCGGTTTACCCGAACTCTGGCCTACCACGGTTCCCTTGACCGTGCCTTTCGAGGTGTCTGCGGATTGCGCCGGCGCGGTTCCCTGAGCATTTACCGCAACCGTTTGCCAGCAGGCGATAGCAAATATCGCCGTCACCAGGACCGCCCTGGTTGCTGCGCCGATCTCGTGTCTATGTGCGGAAGTCTTCAACATCGCTTGACCTTTCTCGCGGCTCGGGAGGACCGGCCGCGCCTGGGCATTTCTTAGTTCTCAATTCAGAAAGCGATGCGCTGAGGTGAAAACCCGCACCATTCGCAAAGTTTTTCGGGTTTTTCTATAATCCCGTTCAATGCAACGAGATAACGTGACGGCGTTGCTTCAGGGCTGGACCGACGGCGATGATCGGGCCCTTGAAAGACTGACGCCCTTTGTTCAAGCGGAACTGCGCCGCATTGCCGGTCGATATATGGCTGGGGAGCGGGTGGGGCACACTCTTCAGGCCTCGGCTCTGGTCAACGAAGCTTTCCTGAAGCTGGTGGACATTCGCCGCATCCAGTGGCAGAACCGGGCGCATTTCTACGCCATGTCGGCGCGCCTGATGCGTCAGATCCTCGTGGACTGCGCGCGCACCAAAAAGAAGCAGAAGCGAGGCGGCGGGGCGATGCGAGTGACTCTGGATGAGAACCTGAACGTCATCGCAGATCGTACCCGCGACCTCGCCGCGCTCGATGACGCCCTGAACGCCCTTGCGGCCGCGAGTCCTCGCGTCAGCCAGGTCGTCGAACTGCGCTTCTTTGGAGGACTCACCGAAGAGGAGATAGCCGAAGCGCTCCACATCTCCACCGACACCGTACTCCGCGACTGGAAGTTCGCCAAGGTCTGGCTTCACCGCGAGCTTACCCGCGGACCGTCAGAAAGGTAACGAGGTCGTGCGCCGCGCTAGTTCGCCTCCGAAGGAATGATCTTGAGGTCAACCGTGGCCTTACCGGATTCGGCCAATGTGAAAGCTTTCCCGTCGCTTTCGAACTTCCTGATGAAGTCCGCGTCAAAATACGAAAACGGTTCGAGTTCTTCCCACGCAAACGCTTTGTATTCGCCGGGCGTAACCGATGCGATCTTGAAGTGCCCGTTTGCATCCGTGATTGCCGTTCGATAGAGTTCGCGCCGCGCGCGGTACACTGTCGGCACGATTGTCACTTGAACGCCGGCGACAGGCTTCTGCGCTTTGTCGATGAGATTGCCCTCAAGCTGGCCCGCATGAGAACTGACAACAACGTCGAGCGTGCCCTGCACCGAATCCGAAACGACGAGCGCGTTCCGCATGAGATCGGTTCCGCCGAGCATGACGCTTTTCAGGAAAACATCTGTCGGACGTCCATCGATGCGGATGCGATAGGTGCCGGGAAACACATTGACGGCGGAGAATGAACCGTCCGCGTTAAATCGCGCCGGTTGCGGTTGCGTTGTGAGGTCATCGACCGCAGCGAGAACGACGTTCATGCGCTCGAACCCCGGCAGGTCTGCAATCGAACCAAGGCCATCAGCGCGAACGCGGCCACTGATCGAGACTCCAGGACGCGCCGTCAGCGTCACGTTGTCCACCTCGTTGCCCGAGACTGTGACTTGAGTTCGCGCGTCTGCGGCGGGGGCTTGCACTGCAGCGGGGTTCGCTGCGGGGTTCGGCCCACGTCCCCCGCGCCCTCCAACGGCAGATACAACTGTTGCGCGTACGTGATAGGTTCCGGGAATTACATTCACGAATTCGAATTGGCCAAGGGCCCCCGAAGCCGAAAGATTCGTAGCGACTTCCTCTCCGTTGGAGGTAAGCAATCTCACTAAGCCCACTTGAGGTTGTCCGGCGGTGTCGACGAGACGACCTCGAATGCTCCCGAGGGCCTGGCGCAGAGGATTGATGTTGATGCCGCTCGTTTCGCTGCCCGGCTTGATGTTAAGGAGAATCGCGCGGTTAACGTCCGTCGAATTCGGATAGTACGTCGTGGCATACTCCTTCAACGGAACTACTTCGTTGGTGTTCAACAGCGCTGCCGCTTCGAAAACGTCCCGTGCGTCTGGCCGAACTGGCCCGGGCTGGTTCGCATACTGGAATGCGACGGATGAAACTTCGGCAAGCTGCGAATCGATCGTACTGCGGCCGGGCGTGACGGCAACGTAGTACTGGCCCGGAGTAATCCAATACAGCCGATATTCCCCGCGATCGTCAGTCCTTGTCGCAGAAACAGGGCGCATCGTTCGTTTGCCGGTACTGTCATAGGCAACACGAAGCAGGAGGACCGTAGTTCCTGTCATCGGCTCGCCGTTGGGGCTCGATATGCGGCCTGTGATGATTGCAGCGGGAGTGAGCCTGAAGACGACGCCCTTCAATGACTGTCCCGGCGTGATCGTCAGGACGGTTCCTAACCCCAAAAGGGTCTTCTGTGCGTATTCCTGACGCGCATATCCATTGCGTGTCGCATACATGCGATATGTGCCGGGATCGACGCTCTTCAGTTGGAAGTATCCTTGCGCGTCTGTTACCGCCGGGAGAAGACCCGTCGCCAGCAGTTGGGCTCCGGTCGGGCCGGTCGCGCGCATCATCGTGATTTGCGCTCCGGCCAAAGGCTCGCCGGACTCAGCGCGCAACACTGTTCCTTCAACAGTGGCTTTTGGTGGAGGCGCCGTTCCCTGGGCAAGAAAAAGAATCGCAACGACAGTAAGGAGTCTCATATAGCTTACTGACGGAAGCGTCGCAGTTTGTCACTCAGGAAGTCTTACGCGCCACTTCGCCGCTTCGTCGAGACGGCCCGATTCTTCATAGAGGCGGACAAGCCACTCTACGGCTTCGTGTTTGCTGAACAGAACGACTTCGCTGCTCGGAGGCCCATTCGGCTCGACTCTTCCTTTGTAAGACGAGAGCAAGCGCGGTTCGGCGGCCGCATACTTCTTTTGCGCGACCAGGCTAGCCCCGAGCACGCCTTCCCAGTTGTAGCGAATTTCTCCTTCCGATCGACTCGGACGATCAAAGAAGGCGACTGCATCATTGAGTGCCGCCTCTGCCTCCGCGTATTTGTGTTGTTGGAAGAGGTTGTAACCGATATGCGAGATGATCGATCGAACCATCGGGATGGCGGCGCCTGTTCCATCCTGTGGCCTGACGATCAAGCCGCGAAGAGTCCGAAATACCTCTTCGGCGGTACGATAGTCGCCCTGGCTTTCCTTAATAATGCCGAGTTGCTTCCGGATCGCAAACGACTCACGGTCCTCTGTATGAGAAGCGGCGACATAGGTTCTTAGATGTTGCGCAGTTAGTTCTTCTGCTCGCGCCAGAATTTCCTTTGCATGCAGGAACCGGCCACGATCCCGCTCCAACCGGCCCTCCTCGAGATACGTCTGCTCCAATCTCGTTAAAGTCTCCAACGTCGCCGGGTTTGATTCGCCGAGGAACTTTCGCTGCAGAGCCCAGAGATGTGACAATGTGTCACGAGTTCGACAACCGACAATGCCCATCGACGCTCGAAAAGAGTATCCGGCGTTTCGGTTTCAAGTGCTGTCGCATACCACGATTCAGCCTCGACGACGTCGATCGAGATCAGTGTCTTGCCGCCACCGCGTTTTAATGCGTTCGCTTTCTCTCGCTCGTGCGAGAGGAAATGTTTTACCGACGCCAGAAGGAAAGAACGGAAGCGGCCCCGGGTTCGATCTGCGGCTGTCAGATAGTTCTTCTCGATGAGTCGGGCGAAGAATTCCTGAGACAGATCGAGTGCTTGATCGCTGTTGTAACCATTCCGTCGAATGAATGCGTAAACGGGCCGCCAATACGCCTGGCACAGGGTTGACAATGCCTCCCGAGATTCCGCAGTGGGCTGGGCGGCTGCAGCTTCGATCAGCGTCCACGACGTGGTGTTGAATCTGGAACTCGTGAAATTAGTCATGCGGTTTGTGTGAATCTTACCACCGCGAGGGAAGTCGCGTTTAACGCAAGGGAGCCGACCGAATTCGAACAGAGTTTGGCGAATACGTTGCCCGAGATTCATCAAGGCCTCGAGATATCGATCCGCACGAGTTGCTGTCTGTCGCCGACAAACCAGAAGCAAGACACTTCGTAGTGTAGAAAAATAACATGTCGTGTGGTATGTTGCCCCGAAGGAGTCTTCCATGAAAATCCTGAAAGCGTTGCTGGTGCTCGCGGTCCTTCTCTCCCCGCTGGTTCTGTCGGCAAGCGGACCTATTGGGGTATATGCCATGATCGACAAGGTCCTCTTCGAGCCAAACGATCAGTCACCCAATCGTGTGCAGGTCTGGGGCGCTTTCGCGTACGTCGATGGCGGCACGGGTGGCACAAGGATCTCTGAGATCCAACGCGGGTATATGTACTTCGCAACAGATGGACCCGCGTCGGCTGCCGTGCTCAACGAATGGAGAGATCTGAAGACCGTTGCGGGCACAGGCCAGGCTGTTGGCTTTGGTCGCTGGTTATACAGCGGGCCGTTCGAAAACCTCAAACCGGGCGCACCGCCGGAGAATCTGCCCCACATCTTCAGCGGGGCTAACATGACTGACATGCGAGTTCGACCTGCGGGTATGACGCCAGGCACGCCCGCGTTGTATCAGACGAATTCAGGAGTTGTGAAGTTGACGGATTCCGGCTCCCACGCGGACATCGTCCGACGCCTGCAGGCAGCGTTGAAGTAGAACGCGGATCCGCCTGAATACAATCAGGCGCTAAGGCGATTCCAGGCTTCTGATGTGGATGTCGATGCCCTGCAGTTCGGCGCCTGTCCTGACGACCACCTTCGTCGCGGAATTCAGGTGTGCGGCGCTTGGATAAAGCGTCGTGACGTGCGTCGTCGTCGCCGAAGGCGCTGCTCCAAGGTAGTATTCCCCGGGCGGTACCCGGTCGAACCGGAACTCGCCGCGGCGATTCGTCGCTTGCGCACTCACCACGTCGATCGAACGTGCCTGAGCCGTGGCAACCATACGCAGCAATCCGACAACAGCATTTCGCATCGGCTTTCCCGTCGAATCGAAGACTCGCCCGGTAATGGCTCCCGTGGTCAAAGTGTCGGTTTGCGCCGTCAGTGCCGTGGCGCAGGCGAGGCAGATCAGGATCACGGTCTTCATCGTCGGAGATATGGCAAGCCGGCTTCCATCGCGGAACCTGTTGATTTCCCCGGATCCTGTCCCCGCGTCATGTGCCTGACGTTCACACTGTGAAAACCTTCTGCGCGAGAACGGCGCGGCAGGCTATTCGATTGCGGTGACGACAGTGCTGGCTGTCGCGCTCTCAGTGATCGTGATGGCGACGCCTTCACCTTCGAATCGGCGCATTACATCGGCGCTCTGCCACGCGTTGGGCTCGATATCGTTCCAGGCAAAGAGCTTGTAACTGCCGGGTGCGATATTGGCGAAA
>Ga0070675_100005056_pt1 | contig 10070 bp, 10 predicted proteins | sample KBSM43metaG_FD_65343 | JGI IMG/M metagenome (GOLD analysis project Ga0070675, IMG submission 65343) | Miscanthus rhizosphere microbial communities from Kellogg Biological Station, Michigan, USA - KBS M4-3 metaG | ecosystem: Host-associated > Plants > Roots > Rhizosphere > Soil ...
AGCACGGAATCTAACAACCATTCGTTTTCGCACACAATGTTGACGTCGACGAAACGACACCGACCACGGAACAGAGGACATGAACGACCGCAGATCCCGCCCCGCCACAGCCGAGCACCGGCTGGCCACGTACGGAACCTTGGCTCCCGGCCGGCCGAACCACCACCAACTCGACGGGCTCACCGGCCGCTGGCTCGAGGGCCACGTGAACGGGACGCTCGTCGAGGGACCCGGTTATGAACGCGTCACCACGACCGTGCGCACCCGCGCAGGCGATCAGGAGGCATCGATCCACATCCTTCGCGCGCAGGACGGGTAGCGGGGCGGCACGATCAGGTTCGTGGCGCTTCGGAGCCGGTCGGGCCGAGCGCCGCGGTGATCTGGTCGATGGCGGCGGCCTCGCCGGGGCTGACGCTCACGCCATTCTCGCGGTGCGCGGCCGCCGCCTTGTTCGCCACGGCGAGAACGAAGCGCCGGTACCCGTCGACCTCCTCGGCCGTCGCCTTGCGCTCCAGCAGCTCCACCGCGGTCCGCAGGTGCCGAAGGCTGTTGTCGCGCAGCTCGTCGTACGAGTGGTACATGGTGTGGTCCGCCTTGGGCTTGGCGGCCACGATCTCGTCGAGCAGCTCGCTCTGGCCGTGCAGGGCACGCGCCTCGGCGTATGCCTTCCCCATCGCCATCGTCTCGCGGAACGTACCGCCACGAGCCGCCATGATCACCATCATGCCGGCGGCCGGCGGGCCCTCGAGCACGGCCTTCCATTCCTCCGGGGCGAACGCGGCCTTGGTCGTCATCGTCACTCCTCCACTCGTATCGCTCACTGCGGCATCGACAGGTCGTCCACCGCGCGATGCTCGATCATGGCCGCCAGCCGGGCGAGGTCACCGGCCGCCAGCCACGTCTCGTCGAGCGGCGTGCCGCCGGCACGTCGGATCGCCGACGTCAGGGGCCCGGCCCAGAGGTGCTCGATCAGGGCGACGGCAGCCGCGGAGCCGGCCGGCACCGCGTCGGCCAGGGACCACGCGGACATGTCCGAGGGGTCGCTGTCCGTCACCCGGCCCGAGGGGTCGCTGTCCGTCCCCCGGTCCCCGCTGCCGGCCTCGCCGTCGGGCCGGGCGAGAAGCGCGACGGCGAGCCCGCCGAGGCCCGCGTCGACGAGCTCCGGCGCGTTCAGCGTTTCGAGCGTGCCGTCCTCGGCACGCGCGACAAGCAGCAGATCGACGAGCCGGACGATCCCGGCCTGCCGGAGCCGGGTCAGCTCGGCGAGCACCTCGCCCGAGAACGCCGGGTGATCGAAACCGACCACCAGTACCTGTACCGGTCCCATCACTGCCGCACCCGCGCACGAAGGTCCCGGTACTCCTCGGCGGTGATCACACCGGTGTCGTGCAGGTACTGGAGCGCTCCCAGCGGATCCGGCCCGCTGCCCGCCACCGGCGGCGGGGCGGGTGCCGGTGGCGGCGGTGGATGGGATGCGGCGTACGCCTGGGCCGGTGTCAGCCGACCACCGTAGTAGGGCACGTTGCCGGTCATCCCCGCACGCAGCAACTGCCTGGGCACCAACCGCATCGGCGCGCTCCTCCCCGACTCCCCGACGAGATCGAGCGTGGCGCGGGAGTGCCCGGCAACGCCTCATCCTCAGCGGAGGGGTCGACGGATCAGGTCGCCACCTTTCGGACGGCGTCGATGATGGCGACGAGGCGCCGGTCCATTCCGCCCGGGAAGGGGTTCGGCGCATCGGGTGGCCCCGGCCCACCTCAGGCCGCCCGGGTGCGCCCGCTCCGTCGACCCCGGGAGCCGTGGGTGGCCAGCGCCACGGCGACCCGGTCGACGTCGGTACGGGCCCCCAGTTCGGCGAAGCCCCGGAAGGCGGTCGTCAGCAGGTGCAGCCCGGTGGGGATGTGGTCGATCTCGATGAGGCACAACGCCTGCCGTTCCCGGGCGAGAAGCGAGTCGTACGGACGGGGAAGTTTGTCCCACGCGGCAGCCGCGCGTCCGAACGCGGACGCGGTGGCGCGCGTGGGGCCGAGCCGCGCCGCTGCCAGAAGCGCCCGACAGTTGGCGAGCGCGGCCCGGGGCGCGGGGGCGTCGCGGCCACGCAGTCCGCGTGCGAATGCCGCCACGAACCGGGCCGCCTCGTCGACCCGTCCCGCCGCCGTCAACGCCGCGACCCTGGCCGGAGCCAGGTCTGTCGCCCAAAGCCAGATTCCCTTGGCGGACACCGTCCAGACCGGCTCGTCGGTCGCGTCCAGCAGCCGGTCCATCTCGCCGGCGGCCCACCGCACCTGGGCGAGGGCGGTCGCGGCCTCCAGCCAGACGTCGAGCAGGGCGCGTGCCCGTGCCCGGTCGCGGATTGTCATGAGGCGCTGCTCCGCGTCGTCGCGGGTGCCGGTCGCGGCGCCGAGCCGCGCGTCCACGATCTCCGTCACGTCGACGTGGTCGGTCGGGCGCTCCTCGGCGGACCTGCTCAGTTGGGCGATCCGCTCGGCCAGCCCGGTCCATCGACCGGCGAGCCAATCCAGGCGGACCTGCGCGACGAGGGCGGCCCGCCGCAGCCGCGGAAGCTTGCCGGCACCGGCCGGCTCGAGCGCGATCGCCTGCCGGCGGGAGGCCTCCGCATAGCGACCCCAGGCGACGGCGGCCTGGCTGATGTTGAAGTTGCCGCGGCTGACGTGGTGCCGCCCGGCGGCGATCGACCCGCTGGCCGGCGCATCCGCTGACGCGTCCCAACCGGCCGTCACCTCCCAGCCCGCCGGATCGCCCAGCAGCAACATGGCGGCGGCGCGATCGGCGGTCAGCCCGAGCCGGTCCACAGCGGACGGAATGGTCTGGATGACCGCGGCCGCGCGGCTGAGCCAGTCCAGGTGCACGGAGACCGGCCATCGCCAGTTGCACGGAAAGCCGAGGTACGTCATGGCCCGGGCCACCTCGACGGGCCCGCCACCGCGATGGTCGGCAGCATGGTCCGGCTCGGCGGCGGCGTCGTACACGTCGTCCTGCAACAGCAGCTGGCTCGGCCGGTTGCGCGACCCGGCCGGCGGCCGGGCCAACGCAGCGGTGATCCGAGCGAGATCCGACTGGCCCACGCGCGCCTCCCACCGCACGATCGCGCCGGGTCGCATTGCCGGTAGGCAAGGTCCGTCCGGACGAACGAGTCCACCGTGCGTAACAGACTAGGAAACACGGTGGCGCTTTCAATCCAGCGTCAGTCGCTGGTCGGCAGGACGAGATCGACCATCGTGTCGGCGTGCCGGTGGACGATCCGCCAGGCGCCGCGGTCGAAGCGGAACAGCATCGTCACCCGCAGGAAGTGCGGTGCGCGCTCGGTCTGTCCTGTATGCAGGACCTGGGCCCGCTCGATGGCGACCGTGTACGCCAGCTCGCTCCGTACGTCCTTGACCAGGTACCGGAAGTCCACGACGGCGCCGCTGGGCTGAAACGCGCCGGCGGCGAGAAGATAACGCTGGTGAACGGTTACACCGCCGGCCTCCCCCAGCCCGCCGAAGCCGCCGAAGATCGACACCGGATCGCAGTCGGCCGCGAGGGCCAGCCACGATTCCGGGTCGCCGTTGACGAACGCGGTGTTGGCCGCCTCGTACCGGCGCAGGAACGACTCGAAGCCGCCCGACACCTCGTGTTCGGCGTGCGCCGCTACCCCAGGCCCGCTCGACATGGACATCCCCTTCCGCGAGTCAGCGTCGTCATCACAGCCGACGCGGACCGGCGGCGCCATACGCAGTTCTCCGTAGCTTCCGGCACCGCGGCCGACCGGTTGGCCGACCGTCGCCGGGGAAGGTACCCGCGAGATGCTTGAGCCTGCCCTGGGCGGCTGATCGCCGTTCCAGTTCGCACCTGTTCAGGTGCTCGCCTCCCGCGGTCGTTCCAGGTGGTCGATCAGGAAGTCGGCGGCGTCGCTGCGGGACCGGATCTGGTTGTCCCGCTTGGAGAACCCGTGACCCTCGTCCGGGTACACGTCGTACCGGACGGGAACGCCGCGGCGGCGGAGCGTCTCGACGATCTGGTCGCTCTCGTGCTGGGGCACCCGGGGATCGTTGGCTCCCTGGATGACGTACAGCGGCGCGCGGATGTCGTCGGCGTAGGTGACCGGTGAGCGGGAGCGGAGCAGGTCGGCGTCGGCGTCCGGGTCGCCGACCATGACGGCGACCTTGTTCCGCCAGGTCGGCGGCTGGGACCGGGTGAAGGTGACCAGGTTGCTCGGCCCGCACACGTCGACGCCCGCGGCCCAGTTCAGCTCGGCGAGCCGGGCGAGGCAGGACAGCGCGATGAAGCCGCCGTACGAGCCGCCGTACACGCCGATCCGGTCGGGATCCACCCAGGGCTGCGCGCGCAGGTAGGCGACGGCGGCGGCGCAGTCGGCGAGGTCGGTGCCGCCCCAGTCGCGGAAGCTGCTTCGCATGTAGGTCTTGCCGTAGCCCGACGAGCCGCGCACGTTCGGTGCGAACACCGCCACACCGCGGCTCACCAGGTACTGGAACAGGCCGTCGGGACCGTAGTCGGGGCGCTCCTGCGCGGCGGGGCCGCCGTGGACCGACAGGACCACCCCGACCCGGCCCGTCCGGTTGCGGGGTCGGAAGAGATAGGCGGGAACGGTCTGACCGTCGGCGACCGGATAGCGCACCGCTTGGGGCTCGACCAGCCCGGCCGGGTCGGCGCTGACCGGCCGCGACGCCGTCAGCTGCCGCATCGATCCGGTGGCCAGATCGAGCACGGCGACGTTCCACGGGCTGGTCGGCGACGAGAACCCGAACACCAGCTGCCGCCCGTCCGGCCCGACGGACAGCTGGCGGACGCATCCCAGCGGCAGCGCCGGCGTGGTCAGTTGCGCGCCCGAGCACAGGTCCCGGCCGCGCAACTGGCTCGCGCCGTCGACGTTGACGGTCCACAGCAACGTCGAGCCGTCGGCGGCAAGACAGGCCTCCTCGACGTCCCAGTCCGGCGTGTCGATCCAGTGCAGTTCCCCCGTCGTGGCATCGAGGATCGCCAGGCCGGTGAATTCGCGTCCGGCGTCACTGCGCACGACGAACCCCGAACCGTCCGGCAGCCACGGCCCGAGCCAGTAGGTGGCCGGCTCGCCGGTGGCCGGGGTCAGCCGGACCGGGTCGCCGCCGTCGGCGGGCACGACGTACACGACGTGGTCGGTGGTGTCCTCCCGCCAGTCGGCGGCGCTCAGTCGCGAACCGTCCGGTGACCAGTGCCCGGCGTACATCAGGCTGCCGCCGGTGTGGATCCGGTCCACCGTCCCGGATTCCAGGTCCTGGATCAGGAGGTCCTGGACACCCGGCTCGCGGTCGTTACCGGCGTACGCGAACCGCCGGCCGTCCGGTGACACCGGATCGCCGAGGGCGGCCCAGAAGCTGGCGGTGTCGACGTGGGTGAGCCGCCGTGGTTCGCCGCCCTCGACGGGCACCTCGAACAGCTGGGCCTTCTCGTTACCCTGCACATCGGCCTGATACAGCAGGGTGTCGCCGCGTCGGTCCCACATGACCCGTCGCACCGTTGAGTCCACATAGGACGTGAGGTGGCGGACCGGGCCGCCCGTCACAGCCTGAACCGAGATGTTGAACTGCCCGCCCTCGTCGTCGATGTAGGCGACGTGAGTGCCGCTCGGAGCCAGCGCCAACGCGTCCATGAAACGCGGACCGTGAAACCGCCGGCTCGGAATGAAGTCCTGATACGACGCCACGACACCTCCAAAGACGTCGATTCTAGGCTTCAGCCGCGCGCCACCCGCACCTCGGCCGCGACCTTCACCTGGTGATGGCAGGCAGGGGGCCAGTGGTACGAAGAGGTGTCAGCAATGATGGGGCGTTCGGTCGGATGCGGGTGATGATGAAGCGAGCAACACTATTCCTGACTGTAGGACTCCCGTGCACCGGGAAAACCACTGCTGCTCGGCGCATCGAGATCGAGCAGGAAGCCCTTCGTCTCACGAAGGACGAATGGGTGAAGGCCCTCTACGGGCACGACAATCCGCCATCGGCTGGTGACGTGATCGAAGGACGACTCATCCAGATCGGGCTGCGCGCCCTTGAACTGGGTAACAACGTCGTGATCGACTACGGCCTCTGGAGTCGGGACGAGCGCTCCGCTCTGCGGCAGGCAGCAGCAGATCTGGGCGCGACGGTGAAGATGCGCTACTTCGAACTCGCCCCAGCCGAGCAGCGGAAGAGAGTTGATCAACGCCAGGCCGAAGCGCCACACACCACGTGGCCCATGTCAGACGAGGAACTCGCCGAATGGGCTGCCAGCATCGACATCCCGACGCCAGGCGAACTCGACGGCAGTGAACCCATCGATGACCCACCGGTCGGATTCGCGAGCTGGGACGAGTGGCGCAGACACCGCTGGCCGCCGTCGGTCTCCTGACGCCACGTCCGCGCAGCGCTGCCATGACCGCTTGTCGGCACGTCGGCCGCCAGATCAAGCGTGCCGTGCGGCGGCGACACGGTGGCGGGCCGAGCGTCGCTCGGCCCGCCGGATCGTCGATGTTCAGCTGTCAGCAGGTTCGACAGCCTTCCCGCCGGACCCGCCAGGAGAACGTGGTGCGGCCGGGGTTGGCGCCGCTGGCGGCGGTCGCGGTCACCGTGACCGAATAGAGCGCCAGGACGGTGGGCCGACCGCTGATCAGGCCGGTGCTGGAGTTGATCGACAGCCCGGTGGGCAGCCCGGTCGCGGACCAGGTGTAGGGGCCGGTTCCGCCCGACGCGGTCATCTGGAGACTCACGGAGTCGGGGTAGAGCGTCGTCTGTGCGCCCGGGTTGGCCACCACCACCGTCGGTACGCAGTTGTAGTAGATGGCCCCGGACGTCCGATTGATCGTCTCCGATCCCGGAATGTTGCCGGGCGGGTACCAGATGGTGGCCCAGGCCGTCGCCTGGTAAGTGCCGGGCCGGCAGGTCTCGGCCACGATCGCGCCCGCGCCCAGCGTGCCGCCGGTGAGCGCGTCGTCCACGAGGACCCCGTCGCGGTACAGGAACAGCGACAGGTTGATGCCCGAGGTGAAGTCGTTGCAGTTGACGAACGAGTTGGCGGTGACCACTCCCCCGCTCAGCAGTGGCGTGCCGATCGACATGGAGCAGGAGACGGCTGCCGACGCCGGTGCCGCGGGAACGACCACCGAAGCCAGAACCATGATCGTCGCGATCAACAACCCCCGGCGCGGGAGCCATCGTCTGATGTTCATGCCACGTAGTCCCTTCCTGGCGGCGGATGTGCGCTCAGGGTAGGAACGGCCGATCCCACAATCGTCAACGATCGGTATGGCGGCGGTATTCGCCGGCTCCGGACCGGCGCACCGTTGGCTGACCCGCGAGCCGATCATGAACCCGGTGGCCGCCGGCGGAGTGCCGGCTGTGTGAGACTGGGTTGTGCGTCGGCGGCCCGTTGACGTCCCGGGGTGGGACAGTGATGCGGTCGTCGTTGACGAGAGGTACATCGAGCGGGTTCCTCGGCGGATGGCGGCCCGACGGGGCCTGGAACAGGAGTGCCGCGTTCTGCCCGTCATCGCGCCGTTGCTTCCGCTTGCCGTGCCTGTCCCCGCCGAGGTGCCGTCCGACGGGTTCGCGCCGTGGCGGGTGCGGCATGAGATGTTGCCCGGTGCGGCCGCCGAACCGGGGAAGCTGACCAGTGCTGACGGGCAAAAGGTCGGAACGTTTCTGCGTACGCTTCACGACCTGTCCCTCGTCGAGCTCGGCCTGACCGTCGAGCGCGACGATCTGTTCCTGCCGACCGTCGCGCGGATGGAGAGGGAGGTTCTGCCTCTGCTGGAGTCCGCCGATCGGCGGGCCGGGGCGGCGCTGCTCGATCGGGTCAGGCGCCCGGCACCGGCGGTGTTCGCGCATCGCGATCTCGGGCCGGAGCATCTCCTGGTCGCGGGTGGGTGCGTCAGCGGCGTCATCGACTGGACCGACGCCGGCCTCGACGACCCTGCCATGGACCTGGCCTGGGTCGTCCACGGCACCCCTCCACGGTTCCGGGACAGTCTCCTGCGCGTCTATGCGCCCGGCGCCGACGAGCTTGAGCGGTCGCTCGACCGGTACCGGATGGGACCTTGGCACGAGGTGCTCTGGGGCCTCGACGAAGGCGGCACCGCATACGTCATGTCCGGGTTACAGGGCATACACCACCGGCTGCACGCGCCGCGCCCGCACGGAGTTGGACCCTAAGCGCTGACAGATCGGCGTTCACCCGGCACGTCCTGTCGGCACGGCTCGCCGCCGGTCAGGGGCGACACCAGAACCGCCGGCCAATGCCTCGATCGAGCTCGGCAACTGCTCTCCACCGACGGCGCACCGCCGTGCCAGATACGCCACCTCGCCACCTCGCCACCGTCGCCGCGGATCTCGCCGCCTGGGAGGGCAGCCCGGACACCGCACTGTCCACGGGGGTGGTTCTATCAGCGCAAGCGAGCGGACCAGGTCCGGGCGGGTAGCCGCAGCGAGCATCGCCACTACCGCCCCGTACGAGTGTCCGACGAGGTGGGCGCCGGCAGCGAGCAGGTCAACGACGTCCCTCGCGTCGACCTCGTAGTCGCTGGGGTACGGCGACCCCGACAGATCCGGGCTTGCGATGTGGAAGTCGCAACGACGGTCCTGCGGCGGGCGGGCGTCGGTGGCCGTCGGCTTTCTCATGTCACCGTCGGGGTTTCCTCCAGCCACGGGATTGATCAGCCGACACCGGCCCGTCGACCGGGCTTGTCGTCGTGGCCTAGGGTGTTGCGGGACTCAGGCAAGATCCAGCGCACCTGCCGGACCGTCCGGACCGGACGGTCCGCCGTGAAGGAGATGCCCGGATGGATCACGGCGTTTTCCAGTCGCTTCGCACGGCCCGCCGGGACGCCCGCCAGGGGCGGATCGGGAGGGCCCTGGAGATCTACAGCCAGTTCCTGCCGGAGCCTCCGGCGAAATCGAAGCGGTTCTCGACGCCGAACCCGTTCACCCCCGCGAGGCTCGCAGCACTCGCGGAGCCGGTCCGGGCATATGTCGACCCTGTCCTGTCGCTCTGCCGCCGGTTGCCGTCCGGGTGGACGAACACGGGAATTCAAATGGATCTCAGCAAGGGTGACATGACCTCCGCGATGGCGAGTCTGGCCGACGCGTGCCGCACCCATCTGGCCGCCGAGGACCGGCGGCGAAGCACGCCGGAGGAGAACGTCGCGAAGTTCGGCCAGTTCCGGCTCGGCGGACGCCCGGTACCGGAGGATCTGCGTGCAATGCTGATGGCGTACTGGACGGACGAGCCCGAGGTCGGGCGCCTGTTCCACGACTGGGAGTTGGACTTCCTCGACCCGTACGAGGCCACCTGGCTGGACGACCTCGCCGAGGTGGACGCCGACGGCCCGGAGCCACCCCGAACCGCCGACGGCCTCGCCGGCGCCGCGGTCGACGCCGGCTACGCTGAACTCGCCCGCCACATCGCGTTCGTCGGTACCTGGAACAACAACAGTCTTTTCGGGTACTGGCTGCACCCCCAGGAGGAGTTCGGCGAGTTCCCGCCCGTGATCGAGGTCGACTCGGAAGCTGAGATCAGCATCCTGGGCCGGGACTGCAATCTGGCGGAAGCCCTGACGGGCACCTCCGCCGAGGGTGACGACGCGCGTTTCGATCGGCTTGCGCAAGTGTTGCGCAACGCGGGCGTTCCGGTGGAGCGACGCGGGCGGTACGGCAGGTCCCTCGAACTGACGGTCCACCCGGAGGTCGTGTACGAAGAGGCCCGGAAGCGGGAACTGGAACGGCTCACCGCCGAGTTGGAAGCAACGCGGCAGCACGTGGGGCGGTCGGGAACCGCGGTCGAGGCGACCGATCTGCTCGCGGTCCTCGGCAAGGCGGCCGGTGATCCTGCCGTCGCGGACGTGCTGACCACGCTCGGGCTGCCCGCAGCGGTGGAGTTCCGAGCCGACGACATCTCCCGGACCGTCACGGAGCCGGTCCGCGGGGTGGAGCTGACGTTCCAGCGCGCGGATGAGATACGCGACGAACGGGAGTTCGGCGTCCCGGCCGACGACCCGATCACCGCCGTTGTGGCATTCGTCGATGGGTGTACGTTCGCCC
>Ga0070675_100005057_pt1 | contig 10070 bp, 10 predicted proteins | sample KBSM43metaG_FD_65343 | JGI IMG/M metagenome (GOLD analysis project Ga0070675, IMG submission 65343) | Miscanthus rhizosphere microbial communities from Kellogg Biological Station, Michigan, USA - KBS M4-3 metaG | ecosystem: Host-associated > Plants > Roots > Rhizosphere > Soil ...
AGCGAGCTGCTCGAGGATCTCGAGCGCGTGCTGCTCGACGTCGCCAACGGGTCGGCCGAGCCGACACCGCGGGAGATCGAAAGCTGGCGGGAGCGCATCGACCAGCAGGACCTGGTGTTCCGGCTGCGTGTCGTGGGCGCCGAACTGCGGCGCCGGCAAGCGCCCGCCACCCCGGCCTATTGAGACTGGCGGCGCCCAGCGCGCCGCAACGGAGACGGATATGAAGAAGACCTGCATCCCATCGTTGGCGCGACACACCTGCTGGGCGCTCACCGCGCTGCTGGCGGCCCCTACGTGGGCGCTGGCCGGTCAGGGCGCCGAGCCCTCGCGCCGCACGGACCCCCCGCGGCCCTTCAGCGAGCCGGGCGACGGCGCGGCCTTCGACCTGCGCGTGCCGCTCGAGAGGCTGTCGGCTGCGTGGCGCGACGCCCAGGAGCAGTTGATGGCACAGCGCCGCGAGGCCGAGGCGCGGCCGCGCGAGGACCGTGACGATCGCGCCGAGCGCGAGCTCGCCAGGCGGTTCGACGCAGAGTATGAGCGGGCGCGTCAAGCGATCGAGCGGGCGCAGTGGCCGCAGGCGGTGCAGCAGTTCACGGCGCTGGCCGAGGCCAAAGCGCCGCGCGCGGATGCGGCCATGTACTGGCGGGCCTACGCGCTCGACAAGATGAACCGGCAGGTGGATGCGCTGACCGCGGTGGGCGATCTGTTCAAGAGCTTTCCGGCGAGCCGATGGGTGCCGGATGCCAGGGCCCTGGAGCTGCAGGTGCGGCAGCGCACGGGCCAGCCGGTGCCAGTTGACGCCGGTGACGACGAGCTGAAGCTGCTCGCGCTGCAGGGGCTGCAGCAGACGGCCCCTGAACGGGCGGTGCCGCTGCTGGTGAAAGTGATCAGCGACGTCGGATCGCTGCGGCTCAAGGAGCGCGCCCTCTTCGTGCTGTCGCAGAGCGCCGCCCCCGAGGCGCGGGCCACGCTCGAGAAGGTGGCGCGCGGCGGCGGCAATCCCGAGCTTCAGATCAAGGCGGTGCAGTACATCGGGATGAGCAGTCAGCCCGGGCGGGTGACGCTGCTGAACGACATCTACGCCGGGGCGGCTGACCTCGACGTGAAACGCCAGGTGCTGCGCTCCTTCACGATGGCCGGGGACCGCCAGCGCGTGCTCACGGTGGCGCAGACGGAAAAGACCCCGGAGCTGCGGACCGAAGCCGTGCGGCAGCTGGCGCGGCTGGGAGCGAAGGACGAGCTCTGGCAGTTGTATCAGAAGGAGACCGCGGTCGAGGTGAAGCAGACGATCCTGGGCTCGCTGGCCATGGGCGGCGCGTCACCGCGCCTCGTCGAGATCGCGACGACCGATCGCGATGCCGCCCTCCGCGTCGCCGCCGTGCGCCAGCTCGGGATGTTCGGCGGCAGCGGAACCGCCGCGACGTTGACGGCCCTCTACGCGAAGGAGCAGGACGCACAGGTGCGCCGTGCGGTCATCGATGTCCTCTTCTTCCGCAGCAACGCCGATGCGCTGGTGTCGCTGGCGCGCAGCGAGACCAATCCCGCGCTGCGGCGTGAGCTGGTGCAGAAGCTGTCGATGATGCGCTCGCCCGCCGCGATCGACTACCTGACAGAAATCCTCAACAAATAGGGGCCGGCCCCCAGGTCAGCCCGCGAGGCGTTTCACCGCCTCGCGGATCGAGCGCTCGCCCAACCCCGTGAAGCGCACGATGAACTCGTGCGCCGGTGCCTCTCCGGCATAGTAGGCGCGCGTGCTCACCAGGTGCACGCCGCCGCGGGCGGCGCGCGCCGCGATGCCACCGGTGTCGAACCGCACCACCAGATGCATGCCCGAGGCGTCGCCGGCCACCGTGGCGCGGTCGCCGAAGGCCCGGGTCAGCGCGTCCAGGAACGCCTCGCGGCGCCGTTTGTACACGCGGCGCATGCGCCGGATGTGGCGCTCCATGTGACCCTCGCGGATGAAGTCGGCCAGTGCCGCCTGTTCGAGGTGAGCGGTGTGGCGATCGGCCAGCCACTTTGCGCGCTGAAACGGCTCGACGAGATCGAGAGGCAGGACGAGATAGCCCAGGCGCAGCCCCGGAAACATCACGTTGGAGAAGGTGCCGACGTAGACCACGCCCGCCTCGGCGCTGAGGCCCTGCAGCGCCGGCAGCGGTGCCCCGCTGTAGCGGTACTCGCTGTCGTAATCGTCCTCGACGATGACCGCGCGGCGGGCCCGCGCCCATTCGACGAGCTCGAGCCGGCGCGCCAGCGACATCGAGACTCCGAGTGGAAACTGGTGCGACGGCGTGATGTAGACGAGCCGGGCCGAGGGTGGGAGAGCCGAGACCACCAGTCCATCGCGATCCACCGGCACCGGCCGGACCCGGGCCCCGCTGGCCGCGAACAGCTCGCGCGCGCCGAGATAGCCGGGGTCTTCCACTGCCACCTCGTCGTCGGGATCGACGAGCACGCGCGCGCACAGGTCGAGCGCCTGCTGCGAGCCGCTCGCCACGATGATCTGGTCTGGCGCACAGCGCACGGCGCGCGACCGGCCGAGGTAGGCGGCCAGCGTCCCGCGAAGCGCGGGGTGGCCGGCCCCATCTACCGCGTAGTGAAACAGGCTGGGACCGAGCGACTGCAGGTGCCGGCGGACAAGGCGCTTCCAGACGTCGAACGGGAACTGATCGAAGCTGGGACCATCGGTGGAGAGGTTGAGCACCCGTGGGCCGGCAGGCCCTCGCCATTTCACCGGCGCCAGCCGCGCGGCGAAGGCCGACACCTGCATCGGCGGCTGCGCGGCCCGCGGTCGAGCGGGTGCGGCGGCCGCCGCGCCGACGGGGACGTCCGGCAGGTCGCGGCAGACGAACGTCCCTGATCCGTGCTGCGTATCGAGATAGCCCTCGGCCATGAGCTGGTCGTACGCCGTGGCGACGGTGGCGCGCGACACGCGCAGCGCGGCGGCGAGCTCGCGCGTGGATGGCATCCGGTCTCCCGGCGCGAAGCGCCCGCCGAGGATGCCGGCCCGCCACTGCTCGTAGATCTGGCGGTGCAGCGGCGCCGGCAGTCGGCGATCGACGACAATCGGGGTTCGCAAAGTGGCCTGACATAATACATACAAAGTGGCTATTCAGGTCAGTCCACACAGCCGGTATCGTGCGGTCATGAGCGAGGTGCTACCGGCGGTGCTGCCCGTGACCGACCGCACCAGGGTGCGGCGCCATCCCGAGCGCGGCGTCTTCGATCGCGCCGCCGTCTACGCGATTCTCGATGACGGGTTCGTGTGCCACGTGGCCTTTGTGGTCGAGGGGCGGCCGTACGCGATCCCGACCGGCTACGCGCGCCTCGGCGACGCGCTGTATGTGCACGGATCGGCCGCCAGCCGGATGGTGCGGCAGCTTGCGGCCGGCGTGGACGTGTGCGTGACGGTCACCCTGGTCGACGGTCTCGTACTCGCGCGATCGGCATTCCACCACTCCATGAACTACCGCTCGGCGGTCGTGCTGGGCCGCGCCCGGCTGGTCGAGGATCGTGACGAGAAGTACGCCGCCATGCGGTGCTTCACCGACCACGTGGTGCCGGGGCGGTGGGCGGAGCTGCGGCCGATCACCGAGCAGGAGCTCAAGGCCACCGCGGTGCTGGCGCTCCCGATCGACGAGGCGTCGGCCAAAGTGCGGACGGGACCGCCACTCGACGATGAAGACGATCTGGCGTGGCCCGTATGGGCAGGGGTGGTGCCGCTCGTCACGACCGCTGGGGACCTCGTGCCCGACGCGCACGTGCAAACGGGCGCCGAGCCGTTCGATCGCGAGCGGCTGCGCCGGCGTGGACGTCAGGCCGCGCGCTGAGTCAGTTCGAGAGGCACCAGTCCGCCGCGTGCAGGAAGCACGCGTCGGTGCGCGCGTGGGGGCGGCGCGTGAGGCGAGTGAACGGCGCGCCTCGAAGCATCGACGCCGTGAGCTGGGCGCCCAGTGCGTCGTCGCGCAGTCCAACTGCCGAGTAGATCGCGACGTAGCTCAGAGTTCGGGCCGCGAAGTCGCCATCGCCTTCGCCGGTGAGGAGCACCAGCAGCCCCTTGCCGATGTTGGCGGTGGTCATCGGCATAGGCGCGGTGAGCGGGAGCACCATCCGGCCGCGCGGCGCCAGGGCGTCGAGCCAGGCACCCACCGGGTGGGTGACGCCGGCGTTGACGAGGATGGCGTCGAAGGTGTGGCCGAACGGTCCCGCGCCATCGCCCTGCCGTATCTCCACGGGGGCGCCCGGAAGCACGAGCGATTGCGCCCGCGCCGCCAGGCCCGCATCCACCTCGATCGCCAGCACGGATCCGGTGGGGCGAACCATCTCACCCATCACGGCGGTGTAGTAGCCGAGCCCCGGACCGATGTGGAGGACGTGGTGCCCGGGCTCGAGCGCCAGCGCCGCGATCGACCTTCCCAGAAAGGACGGCAGGCCGTTGAAGAGCTGACGAGCGGCGTCGATCGCGATCGATGCGTTCACGTAGACGCGCGCCGGGTCAGCGTCGGTCGTTGTCTGCGGACCAGACTGCCCCTCGCCCCACACCACCCAGGGGCCGGCGTCGAGGAAACGCTCGCGCGGCACGGCGGCGAACGCCTCGACGAGCGGAGTCGGCAGGTTGGCGGCGGCGCCGATCTCCTCGGCGAACCGGCGCCGCCGAACGGCGAGATCTTCGGTCACGACGGCTTCTTTCTCGAAGTACGGGGCGCCTTCCGCTTCTCGTCCATCTCGCGTTTGACGGCAGCGATGTCCGGCCCGAGCAGGGCGGCCCGCGCGGGACGATCCCACGCGTAGGCCTTCTCGCCGGTGCCCGGACGCGCGACGAAGCGCAGCTCGCCGGCGTCGTTGAGCCGTTTCAACGTGGTGTGCACCGCGGCCAGATCGTTGGTGTAGCGGCTGGTGTCGAACCCGAAGGCCTTGAGCCGCTCACGGACTTCCGTCGGGGTCATCGACAGACCGGCCCCGCGGAGCACCAGGCGGCAGGCATCGGTGAGCCCCAGGGAGACCGTCGGGACGATGCCGCAGAGACGCGAGAGCGTGCTCATCGACTGAGCCAGCTCCGCGAGGCGGCGATCGATCTGCTGCCGCTGCTCGCCCAGCGCTTCGTACTCGCGCACCGCGGCCTCGAGCGCCCGCCGGTAGTCGTCGCTGCTCATACACCGATTTGTACATCGTGTGCAAAACGATGTCAAAGCACACTAGAATTCGTCGTGGCTTTCGATTCGTCCTGGGCGCGCCCGATTGCGACGTCGGGCGACGCCGTGATCTGGCTCGCGGACCTCGACGTCGCCGATGCGGGGGAGCGTGCCCTTGCCCTGCTGTCCGCCGACGAACGCGAGCGCGCCGGGCGCTTCGTCTTCGACCTCCACCGCCGCCGCTTCATCGCCTGCCGCGCGTGGCTGCGTGGCCGGCTGGGCGAGCGCCTGGGGCGTGCGGCCAGTGGCCTGCAGTTCGAGTACGGGCCCGTGGGGAAGCCGTCGCTCGCTGGTGGCGCGCTCCGGTTCAACGTCTCGCACTCGGATCGGCACGCCTTGCTCGCCATCGCCGATGGGGCGGAGATTGGCGCCGACATCGAACGCGTCCGTCCGCTGGCCGACTTGGATGCGCTGGCCGAGCGGGTGTTCTCGGCGGGCGAGCGCGACGCGCTGGCCCGCCTACCCGCCGGCCGGAAAGAGGAGGCGTTCTTCGCCGGCTGGACCCGGAAAGAGGCCTACATCAAGGCCGTCGGCGAGGGGATCGGGCGTCTCGGCGCCATCGAGGTGGCGCTGAGTCCGGACGAACCCGCCCGGCTCATCCGCGTGGACGGCCGGCCCGGCGAGCTGGAACGCTGGTCGATTCAGGCACTTAGCCCGGTGTCCGGCTTTGCCGCCGCGGTCTGCCTGGAAGGCCGCGGCCGCCAGTGGACCCCCGTGTAATAACCCGCTGTAACCTTTTGGCCCGCCGACGGTTTTCCCATCCGAACCGACCGTGACTGACGAGTGGCTCATGCGTTCCGTTCGCGAAGGCGACCTGGCCCGGATGGGCGTGCTGTTCGAGCGGCACCACCGTCCGCTCTTCGATTTCCTCTACCGCATGACCGGTGACCGCGGCGCTGCCGAGGACCTGGTGCAGGACGTGTTCGTCCGGATGCTGCGGTATCGCGCCACGTATCGCGACGACGGGAAGTTCGAGACCTGGATGTTCCGGATCGCCAGGAACGTGAGGGCCGACCACTTCCGCAAACACGGCGCCGCCGTCTACGTGCCGGAAGAGGACATGGACTGGGCGACCGACGCGCCCGGCCCGGCGCACATCCTGGAGCGCGCGCGCGACATGGCGCGGCTGAAGCGGGCCCTCCAGGCGTTGCGCGACGACCGTCGCGAGCTGATCGTGATGGTCCGCTATCAGGGGATGACACACGAACAGGTCGGCGCCGTTCTCGGCGTTGACGCCGGCACGGTGAAAGTGCGCTTCCACCGCGCCTTGAAGGAGCTCCGCGACGCCTTCACCCGCGTCCCGGAGGGAGACTGAGATGCAATGCACCGACCTTGGCCCGCAGATGCTCGAGTACCTCGCCGGCACGTTGCCCGACGACAGGCTGGCGGAGATCCGCGCGCACCTGGCGCAGTGCCAGGCGTGCCGCGATGAGGTGGAGGCCACCGCCGAGCTCTGGAACGAGCTCGGCGCGGCGCCGTCGCCGCGTCTGGAGTCGGCGCGCATGCGGGCGCGGTTCGATGCCGCCCTGCAGGGATATATCGACGGACAGACCGAGTCGCGCGTGGTGAGCATGGCGGCTGCGCCCCGTCCCGCGATGCGGTGGCAGCCGTGGCTGCAACTCTCCGGTGCCGCGGCGCTGCTGGTGATTGGCGTCGGTCTGGGCCGGTTCATGCCGTCGGCGCCGCAGTCGAATCCGGACATCGCGCTGCTGCGCGAAGAGCTGCGCGACACGCGCCAGATGGTGACGCTGTCGCTGCTCCAGCAGCAGTCGGCCAGCGAACGACTGAAGGGCGTCACCACGAGCGGTCAGCTCGAGCAGCCGGGCACCGAGGTGGTGACGGCGCTGCTCGAGACCCTTCGTCACGATCCGAACGTGAACGTCAGGCTGGCCAGCGTGGACGCGCTGCGGCGCTTCAGCAGCCGCGAGACGGTGCGCAAGGGGGTGGTGGACGCGCTGCCGCAGCAGGAGTCGCCGCTGGTGCAGATCGCGATGGTGGACTTCATCCTCGAAGCGTCGGGACCCGAGACGCGCAAGGTCCTGCAGCAGCTGGTGGAGGACATGATGTTGAACCAGGCGGTGCGGTCGCGCGCGGAGCGCGGGCTGCGGCAGGTGGGGCTGTGAGGACCGCCGTGGCGAAGGGCATGTGGCGTCCGGCGGCGTGGATGGTGATGGGCGCGCTGGTGGCCGGTTGCACGACGGCGGCGAAGGGGCTGGTGCGCGACGAGCGGCGCGAGACCCGCCGGTTGCAGTTCTCGGGCGGTGGCGTGCGCACGCTCGACGTCCGCACCCTCAACGGGGCGATTCACGTGACCGGCGACGGCGGGTCCGACGTGCGGTTCGAGGCGGTGACGCGGGTCGAGGCCGATGACGACGCGGCGCTGCGCGCCGGCCTGCAGGACCTGAGGATCGAGGCCGAGGAGCGCGGGACCACCGTGGCCGTTACCGTGCGCGACGACGGCCGCAACACCTGCGGCGACCAGAACTGGCAGCGGGGACCGGCCTGGTGGGATCGGCGCCACTACAGCACGTCCACCGACCTGACGCTGCAGGTGCCGCGCGACGTCCGGGTGCGCCTGTGCACCGTCAACGGCGGCATGGTCACGGTGAGCGGCGTGACCGGCGATTTCGACGTCAGCAACGTGAACGGGAAGGTGGTGCTGACCGACCTCGGCGGTTCAGGCAGCGCAACGACGGTCAACGGCGACATCGACGCTTCGTTCACCGCGGCGCCGCGCGCCGAATCGCGATTCAAGACAGTGAACGGCACGATCGCGGCGACGTTCCCGCGCGGCCTGTCCGCCGACCTGAGCCTGAAGACGTTCAACGGCGGGCTGTTCACCGACTTCGACACCACGCCGCTTCCGACCACAGCCGAGCGCACCGAGCGCTCGGACCGGCCGAAGTACGTGTACCGCCGCGGCAGTCTTACCAGAGTGCGCGTCGGCGCGGGCGGCCCCGAGCTGACGTTCGACACGCTCAATGGCGACGTGCGCATTCAGCGCGCGCGCTGAAGAAAGGTGGGCAGGTCTGTAGACCGGCCCCGACGAAAGAGAGAGAACGATGAAGGGTTCACTTCGTGGGAGGGTGTGCGCCGCGGCTGTCGTGCTGATCGGCGCGGGCCTGGCGACGAGCGCGGGCGCCCAGCAGGACGAGCAGGTGGTGCCGTTCAGCGATCCGTCGCGGCCGGGCAAGGTCGAGGTCTCGTTGATCAACTCGGGCGCCATCACGGTGCGCGGCGAGAACCGGCGGGACGTGGCGGTGGTCATGCGGTCCGGCGCGCCGGGCAGGCCGGTGCGGCCCGAACCGGCGGCGCCTCCGGGACTCCGCCGGCTGACGCAGACGCCCGGTTTCGAAATCACCGAGGAGCGCAACGAGATCAAGATCGAGTCGACCTCGATGCGTGGCGGCGTGGGCTCGCTGGAGATTCGCGTGCCACTGCGGACCAACCTCGAGCTCGGGAGCGTCAACGGCGGCACCATCACGGTCGAGAACGTCGAAGGCGAGCTGGAAATCGAGAACGTGAACGGGGCCGTGGTGCTGACCAACGTGGCGGGCTCCGTGGTGGCCAACTCGCAGAACGGCGGCGTCACGGCGACGCTGTCGCGTGTCATGGCCGACAAGCCCATGGCGTTCTCGTCCTTCAACGGCAAGGTGGATGTGACGCTGCCGCCCAGCATCAAGGCGAACCTGAGGATGCGCAGCGACAATGGCGACATCTTCACCGACTTCGACGTCCAGCTGCAGCAGGCTCCCCCGGTCACCCGCGGCCGCACCAACCGAGGAGGCTACAAAGTCGAGGTCAACCGCGCGCTATACGGCACTGTGAACGGGGGCGGCCCCGAGATCGAGCTGCGGTCGTTCAACGGCACGATCTACCTGCGCAAGGGGCAATAGAACGGCGGGGCTGACGCCCCGCCCGACCAGAATGCGCTAGCCCAACCAGGAGCTTGCCCCGGGCGTCTACAGCCGAGACACTCTTGCAGCACATGCGGTTGTTCCTCTTCCGTCGCACGCTCGGGGTCCTCGTCGGGTTGGGAATGGCCGTCACTGCATCAGGGCAGACGCCCGACCGGCCGGCGCCCCGCATCATCCGCGCCGTCCGCACCAGCGCGCCGCCGGTCATCGACGGTCGTCTCACCGAGGAAACGTGGGCGCTGGCCCCGCCCGCCGACGGCTTCACGCAGCGCGATCCCGACGAAGGCCGGCCGGCCACCGAGCGCACCGAAATCCGGATCCTGTTCGACGACACCGCGGTCTACGTCGGGGCGCGGATGTTCGACGCCGAGCCGGCGCGTATCGACCGGCGCCTGTCGTCGCGGGACGGCGATCCGGACGCGGATCGCGTCACCATCTTTCTCGACCCGATGCGCGACAAGCTCACCGGCGCCATCTTCCGCGTGAGCGCGGCCAACGTCCAGCAGGACGCCGTGCTCTACAACGACAGCTGGTGGGACAGCACCTGGGACGCGGTGTGGCAGTCGCAGGTATCTACCGACGAGCACGGCTGGTCCGCGGAACTGCGCATCCCGCTGTCGCAGTTGCGCTTCGCCAACGCCGAGCGTCAGACGTGGGGTATCAACGTCGAGCGCTTCGTCCGGCGCAAGAACGAGTATTCCTGGCTCGAGATGGTGCCGAAGAACGAGAACGGCAACGCGTCGCGGATGCTCGAGCTGACCGGGCTCGACGGCATGCACCCGCGGCGCAACCTGGAGCTGCTGCCGTACGTGGCCGGGCGCGCGGAGCTTGTCGAGCCGTCCAAGGCCGGCAACCCCTTCAACGACGGCTCGCGCGGCTTCGCTACCGCGGGCCTCGACATGAAGTGGGGGCTCACGAGCAACCTGACGGTGAGCGCCACGGTCAATCCGGATTTCGGCCAGGT
>Ga0070675_100005062_pt1 | contig 10062 bp, 5 predicted proteins | sample KBSM43metaG_FD_65343 | JGI IMG/M metagenome (GOLD analysis project Ga0070675, IMG submission 65343) | Miscanthus rhizosphere microbial communities from Kellogg Biological Station, Michigan, USA - KBS M4-3 metaG | ecosystem: Host-associated > Plants > Roots > Rhizosphere > Soil ...
GTCAGAACGCCGTGGCGCTCGAGCAGGACGCGCGCAAGCCCGGCGCGCCGCTCCGTGTCCGTGAAGGCAGCGCCGGGGCCTCGCGACGCCAGCGACCACCGTCCCTCGCTTCCGGGAGGGCCGGCCGCCCTGCGCGAGACGAACTGGCGCGGCCGCGGCCGGCGCTTCTCGCCGGGCGGAGCCCCGCCGCGCAGCAATGACCGCAGCGGCGCGAGCGTGTCGTTCGTCGCCTCGCCGGACCACACGAGATCCCAGAGCGCGGCGACGAGGTCGCCGGCGAACGCGCCGGTCTCCGCCGCGAGATCCGCGAAGAACAGAGCGCCGCGCTCCGCGAGGAGAGTTCGGATTTTCGCGGCGAGCTCGCCGGGCGCCTCGCGCGGCGGCGGTGCGAGGAGCGCCGCCCGGTCCGTCAGGTAGAGCGCGAGCCGCCCGTCGGAGGGTCCGAGGGGCTCGATCCCCCGCCAGGTCACCTCGCCGGCCGCGCAGAGCGTGTCGAGGTCCGCGGTCCGGTACCTCTCGAGACGCGCCGGCAGCACCTCGCGCTCGAGGACGGACGCGGGGATCGGTGCGCCCTGGAGCTGCTCGACGACCGAGAGGAGGGCGTCGAGGCCGGCGCGAGGCCGCGCGACCCCCTGCCACTCGAGCAGGAATCGGCCGAGCGCCGCGGGCTCGACCGGCTCGACCTCGCGGCGCAGCTTCGCGAGCGAGCGGCGCTTGATCGAGCGCAGGACGCCCGCGTCGCACCACTCCCGTGCCCGCCCGCCGCGGAGAAAGTCGCCCTCGAGGACGCGGCCGCGGTCCGCCAAGCGCTCGAGCGCGAGCCGCGCGGTCGCCGGCGGCATGCCGAACCGCTCCGCCGCGTCGTCGAGGCGGAACGGTCCGTGCGTCCGCGCGTAGCGCGAGAGCAGGTCGGAGGCGGGATCGGCGACCGGCGAGAGGAACGCGTCCGGCAATCCCTGCGGAGGCATCGCGCCGACGGCGTCGCGGTATCGGCCCGCGTCCTCGGCGGCGATCCAGCGCTTCTCGCCGCCGACCGCCGCCTGCACGACGCGCCGCTCGGACGAAAGCGCGCGGAGCCACGCGGGGACCTCGTCGGGGCTCTCCGAGCGCTCCCGGATCTCCGCCTCGGTCAGGTCGCCGATCGCGAGGAGCATGTCGTGCAGGTCGTCCGGGCGGCGGGCGCGGTGGCCCTCGAGCCTCTGGAGCGAGCGCTCCAGCGTCGCGATCGCGTCCGGGTCGAGCAGCTCGCGCAGCTCCGCCTCGCCGAGGAGCTCGCGCAGCTGCGCGGCGTCGACCGAGAGCGCCTGCGCGCGGCGCTCGGCGAGGGGCGCGTCGCCGTCGTAGATGAAGCTGGCGACGTAGGAGAAGAGGAGCGAGGCCGCGAACGGCGACGGCTGCCTCGCGTCGACGGTGGCCACGCGGATTCTCCGCGACGCGATGCCCCGGAGGATCTCGACGAGACCCGGAAGGTCGAACACGTCGCGCAGGCACTCCCGATACGTCTCGAGAAGGATCGGGAACGAGCCGTAGCGCGACGCGACGGCGAGAAGGTCCGCCGAGCGCTTGCGCTGCGCCCAGAGCGGGCTGCGGCGGCCGGGGTGCCTCCGGGGCAGGAGCAGCGCGCGCGCCGCGTTCTCGCGGAACCGGGCCGCGAAGAGCGAGGTCTCGCCGAGGCTGCGCACCACCCGGTCCTCGATGTCCTCGGGGTCGGGCAGGAAGCGCGACGTCTCGGGCGGCTCGTCGGACTCGGGGAGCCGGAACACGATGCCGTCGTCGGACCAGATCGTCTCGACCTCTCCGGTCGCCGACTCCTGAAGCTCCGCGCGCACGGCCGCGGCCCACGGCGCGTGCACGCGGGCCCCGAACGGCGAGAGGATGCAGACGCGCCAGTCGCCGATCTCGTCCTGAAACCGCTCGACGACGATCGTGCGGTCGCTCGGCACCTCTCCGGTCGCCTCGCGCTGCTCGCGCAGGTACGCGACGAGGTTCGCCGCCGCCTTCTCGTCGAGTCCGTGGTGCTCGCGGAGCCGTCGCGCGGCGTCCGCCTCCCCCGCCGCCACCAGCGAGCGCGCGAGCTCGCCGATCGCGGCGCCGAACTCGAGCGGACGTCCCGGACGGTCGCCGTGCCAGAACGGCATCTTGCCGGGCTGGCCCGGCGCCGGCGAGACGATCACGCGGTCGTGCGTAATCTCCTCGATCCGCCAGGACGACGCACCGAGGACGAAGACGTCGCCGGCCTGCGACTCGAACACCATCTCCTCGTCGAGCTCGCCGACGCGCCGGCTGCGGCGCGGGTCGGCGCCGTCGCCGTCTCCCGCCAGGAACACGCCGTAGAGTCCGCGGTCGGGGATCGTGCCTCCGTTGACGATCGCGACGCGCCCGGCGCCCTCGCGCGCCCGCAGCGTTCCGTGGATCCGGTCCCACGTGACGCGCGGCCGCAGCTCGGCGAACTCGTCCGACGGGTAGCGCCCCGACAGCATGTCGAGCACCCCGTCGAAGCTGGCTCGAGGAAGGTCGGCGAACGGCGCCGCGCGGCGGACGAGGTCGAAGAGGTCGTCCGCCGCGCGCGACGGCGACGGTCCCGGCGACGCGACGATCGCGACGATCTGCTGCGCGAGGACGTCGAGCGGGTTGCGCAGATAGGACGTCTCCTCGACGCGTCCCTCGCTCATGCGCGCGGTGGCGGCCGCCGCCGCGAGCAGGTCGCCGCGGTACTTCGGGAAGAGGACGCCGCGCGACACCTCGCCGACCGAGTGGCCGGCTCGTCCGATTCGCTGCATGCCGCTCGCGATCGACGGCGGTGCCTCGATCTGGATCACGAGGTCGACGGCGCCCATGTCGATGCCGAGCTCGAGCGACGATGTGGCGACGATCGCCGGCAGGGTCCCGCGCTTCAGGCGGTCCTCGATCTCCGCGCGCTTCTCGCGTGCCACCGAGCCATGGTGCGCGAGCGCGATCTCCTCGCCGGCCGCGTCGTTGATCGCGCCCGCCAGGCGCTCGGCGAGCCGGCGGCTGTTGGCGAAGATCATCGTCGAGCGGTGCGCCCGCACGAGCTCGACGAGCCGCGGATACACGGACGGCCAGATCGAGTGGCGCGGCGGCGGAGCGGCGGCGGGGCCCGACGCAATTTCATCCTCGATGGGCTCGCCGAGACGGGCCATGTCCTCGACGGGGACCTCGACCGTGAGCTCGAAGGCCTTGCGGCTGCCGGCGTCGACGATCTCGACCGGCCTGGGTGTCCACGACGCGTTCTTCCGGCGGCTGGAACCGGGCTCGCCGCCGCCGAGGAGCCTCGCGATCTCCTCGAGCGGCCGCTGCGTCGCCGAGAGTCCGATGCGCTGGAGCGGCGTCTCTCTCTCCGCGATCTCCTCCAGGCGCTCGAGCGAGAGGAACAGATGGGCGCCCCGCTTGGTGGCGGCGATCGCGTGGATCTCGTCGACGATGACGGTCTCCAGCGACCCGAACATGTCGCGCGCCTGCGAGGTGAGGAGGAGGTAGAGCGACTCCGGCGTCGTGATCAGGACGTCGGGCGGCGTCCGGGCGATCTTCGCGCGCTCGGCCGCGGGCGTGTCCCCCGAGCGGATCGCCACGGTCGGTACCCGATGGGGAATTCCCTCCCGCGCCGCGGTCGCCGCGATGCCGGCGATCGGCGCGCGCAGGTTGCGCTCGACGTCGACCGCGAGCGCCTTGAGCGGCGACACGTAGAGGACGCGGCAGCGCGCCTTCTTCGCCGGCTCGCCGGAGAACATGAGCCGGTCGATCGACGCCAGGAACGCCGCCAGGGTCTTGCCGGAGCCGGTCGGCGCCAGGAGAAGCGTCGAGCGGCCGTCGAGGATCGGCGGCCATCCCTTGCGCTGGGCGGCCGTCGGCTCGGCGAAGGCCGACCGGAACCAGCTCCGCACGGCGGGATGGAATGCCTGGAGAGTGTCGCGCGCCACGGCGGCATTCTAGAAGCGGGTTCCGTGCCGCGTTACGATGCCGGCGTGGCCGGGGCCGATTACCTCCGAGGCGCGATCGCCGAGCTGCGAAAGTACAGGCGGCTCGCGGAAGCCGCGATCGCGCAGGTCCCGGAGGAGCACTTCTTCTCGACGATCGGTCCGGAGTCGAACTCGATCGCCATCGTCATGAAGCACATCGCCGGGAACATGCGCTCGCGCTGGACGGACTTCCTGACCGCCGACGGCGAGAAGCCCGACCGGGACCGCGACTCCGAGTTCGAGCGAGAGGGCGGGGACGACTCCGCGGGCGTCCGGCGCAGATGGGACGCCGGCTGGGAGGCGCTCTTCGCGGCGGTCGAGCCGCTCTCCGAGGCCGACCTCTCGCGGACCGTCACGATCCGGGGCGAGCCGCACACCGTCATGGAGGCGATCCAGCGCCAGCTCACCCACTACGCCTACCACGTGGGCCAGATCGTGTTTCTCGCCCGCCACTTCGCGGGACCGGGATGGAAGTCCCTGTCCATCCCGAAGGGGCAATCGAAGACCTTCGACGTGAACAAGAGCGGCGGGGCGTACAGGATCCCGCCGTCCGACGTGAGGCGGCAAACATGAGACGTACGATCCGGATCGCCGTCGCGCTCGCTCTCTTCGCCGCGACTCCGGCATTCGCCCAGCGGCTCTCGCACGCCGGCTGCGCCGGACCCGGAGACCCGGTCGATCCGGCGCTCCTCGAGCGGCCGATCCCGCTGCGCTCCGGGATCGGCCGGGTCCACCAGGAGATCACCGCGTCCTCCGCCGAGGCGCAGGCGTACTACGACCAGGGCCTGACGCTCCTCCACCACTACGTCTTCATCGACGCCGCGCGGTCGTTCCACGAGGCGATCCGCCGCGACGCCGACTGTGCGATGTGCTGGATGGGCCTCGCGCGCGCCGAGCAGGGGCTCGAGCGCTCGGTCGCCACGGCGGCGGCCATCGACAGGGCGACGGCGCTCGGCGCGCGCGCGACGCCCGCCGAGCGGACGTTCATCGCGCTGCGCGCTCAGCAGATCGACGCGCAGGCGGCCCCTCCCTCCGAGGAGAAGGAGAAGCACGCGGCATACAAGGCCGCCCTCGATCGCGCGCTCGGAGCTCATCCCGAGGACGCGGAGCTCTGGATCCTGCGCGGCAACGCGGAGGAGCCCGGGCCGTGGGGGCGCGGACAGTTCGGCGGCGCGGCGTCCATCGCGTTCTACGAGACCGCCCTGGTCCGCTCGCCGGGGCACCTCGGCGCGCACCACTACCTCGTCCACTCCTTCGAGAACGTCGCGCATCACGCGGAGGCGGCCGAACACGGCAAGGTGTACGCCGGCTCGAGCCCCTCGGTCGCGCACGCGCAGCACATGTACGGCCACGTCCTCCCTCGCCTGGGCCGCTGGGAGGAGGCGCTCGCCCAGTTCGAGAAGGCGGATGCGATCGAGGAGGCGTACGCGAAGGCCGAGAACCTCCGGCCCGGCGACGACTGGCACCACCTGCACAATCTCCAGCTCCTCGGCTACGCGTACCTGCGTCTGGGCCGGCTCGACGACGCGGAGAAGACGTTTCGCCGCGCGTTCGACACGCCCGCCCGTCTCCCTTACCGGGGAACGCCCCAGGCGAGCCTCGCCGAGTATTACCTGCTGCGGGGACGGCCCGCCGACGCCGCGGAGGTGGCTCGCGCGCTGCAGGTGCCGACCCGCACCCCGGCGGCGCGCGCCGTGGCGATCGTCGTCGAGGGCGAGGCGCTGCTGTCGCTGGGGCGCATGGACGGCGCGCGAGACGCGGCCGCGCGGTCCACGAAGGCGCTCGAGAGCGCTCGCGCGGAGCTCGGAGCGCAGAGCCGGTACATGGACCTGTTCGTCCGCCCGTACGTGGACCAGCTCGCGACCGAGATCGCGCTGCGGGGCGAGCATCCCGAGGAGGCGGAGGCGGCGATCCGCAAGGTCGCCGACGAGCTCTCCGTGAACCCGCGCTTCGACGCCTGGGGCGAGGGCCTCTTCCGCCTCGACCGCATCGCCGCCGACGCGCGGCGAGCGGGGCGCACACGCCTGGCCGACGACATCGTCGTGAAGATGAAGGCGATCGACGCGGCGTACGTGCCGGGCTCGGCGGCGGCGGCCTCGCGCATCGGGGTCCCCGAGACCGCGGGAACGCGCGGCGCCGAAGCCCAATCCATTAGCAATCGCTAATACGTCAGCGGCCGGCGGCCAGCGCCTCCTCGGCGATTTGCCGCGCCGCCGCGGCCGTCGTGATCCTCCCCTCGTCCGCCAGCGCGAAGACCCGCGTGAGCGTCTCCGCGATGGCGCGCACCGCGGCCTCGGCGCGCTCCGCCGACCAGCCGAGCGCCTCCATGCCCGTCACCGCGATCGCGCCTCCGGCGTTCACGACGAAGTCGGGCGCATAGAGGATTCCGCGCGCGGCGATCTGCCCGGCGTTCTCCGCCGCCGCGAGCGGGTTGTTCGCCGCGCCGACGACCGCCGCGCAGGCGAGAGTCGGGATGGACGCGGCGTCGAGCACGCCACCCAGCGCACACGGCGAGAGGACGTCGCACGGGCGGGCGAGGACTCCGTCGGCCGGCACGACGCGGATTCGCGGGTCGGCGCCGGCTCGCTCGGCGGCCCGCGCGTCGGAGTCGGCGACCTCGACCTCGGCCCCCGCGTCCGCCAGCCGGCGCGCGAGGTCCGCGCCGACGCTTCCCGCCCCCTGGATCGCGACGCGGCGGCCTCGGAGTGAGCGGCCGCCGAAGAGGCGCTCGCACGCGGTCTCGATCGAGACGAACACGCCGAGCGCCGTCCAGCCTCCGGATCCTCCCGCACCGCCGCCCGCCTCGGTCCGGCCGAACACCCACGGCGAACCGGTCTGGGAGATGACGTCCATGTCGCGGGGCGAAGTTCCGACGTCCGGCCCCGTCAGGAAGCGGCCGCCCAGCTCGCGCACGAGCGAGCCGTAGCGTCGCAGCAGCCCGTCGCGCGCCTCCGCGGAGAGACCGTCGGGCGCGTCGATGACGGCCTTCCCGCCGCCCCGCGGAAACCGCGCCGCGGCCCACTTGTAGGTCATCGCCTCGGCCAGGCGCTGCGCGTCGCGTCGCGCCTCGGATGCGCCCGCATAGCTCTTCATCCGCGTCCCGCCGCTCGGCGGACCGAGCCGCTCGGAGTGGAGCGCCACGTGGATGCCGGCGCCGGTCTCCGCGTCCACCCGGGAGACGACGCCGAGGCCGTCCCAGCCCTCGATCCGCTCGACCGCGGGAGCGTCAGCCACGCGCGGAGGCTCCAGGAACGTGCGCGGGCGGCGCGTCCGGCGAAGCGGTCTCGAGCGCCTCGTCCAGCGAGGAGACGAAGTTCGCACGCCCGTATTCGTGGAGCTTCCCCGCGCGCTCGAGCGCGGCGAGCGGCTGCGCCTGCGCGCCGGCGATCACGAAGCGGATGCCCTGGTGGGAGAAGGACTGGAACAGGTCGTCGAGGACGCGGATGCCGGACGCGTCGATCGCCGGTACGTTGCGCATGCGGAGGACGAAGACCCTGGGCTTTCTCGCGACGAAATGCAGGACGTCCTTGATCTTGTCGGCCGCGCCGAAGAAGAACGGACCGTTGACCTCGTAGATCTCGACGCCCTCCGGGATCCTCCGCCGCGCCACGCCGTCCTCGTCGGACACCATCGTGCCGTCCGGCGCGTCACGCCACTCGCGCGTGACCACGGCGACGCTCGTCACGTCGGCCATCCGCTTGATGAACAGGAACGCGGCGAGCACGACGCCGACCTGGACCGCGACCGTCAGGTCGACGAGCACCGTGAGGAGGAACGTCGTCAGCAGCACCGCGACGTCGCCCTTCGGCGTCCGGAAGAGCTTCGCGAACGACCGCCACTCGCTCATGTGATACGCGACGACGGCGAGGATCGCCGCGAGTGCCCCCAGGGGCACATAGCGCACCCATCGGCCCAGGAAGACGAGGACGAGAAAGACCGTGACGGCGTGGATCATCCCCGCGACCGGAGTCCGGCCGCCGTTCTTGACGTTCGTGGCCGTGCGGGCGATCGCGCCCGTCGCCGGGATGCCTCCGAAGAGCGAGGACGCGATGTTGGCGATGCCCTGACCCACGAGCTCGACGTTGGACTTGTGGCGGCTGCCGATCATTCCGTCGGCCACGACGGCCGAGAGCAGCGACTCGATGGCGGCGAGCAGCGCGACCGTCAGCGCCGGCGAGAACAGCTCGCGGACCCGGTCGAGCGACATGTCCGGCAGCCGCGGCGAAGGGATCGTCGCCCGGATCTCGCCGAAGCGCGAGCCGATCGTCTCGACCGGGAGTCCCAGCGCGGCGACGGCGGCCGACGCGGCGAGGATCGCGACGATCGGCGCCGGGACGGTGCGGGAGAAGCGCGGCCAGAGGAGCAGGATGGCGAGCGAGCCGGCAGAGACGCCGATCGCCGCCGGCGACGCCGTCGGAAGCGCGGCCGCGTAGGCCTCCCATCGCGAGACGAACGAGGGGGGGACCTCCTGCATCGTCAGGCCGAGCAGGTCGCGGATCTGGGAGGAGAAGATGATCACTGCGATCCCGGAGGTGAACCCGGTGACGACCGGATAAGGAATGAACTTGATCGCCGCGCCGAAACGCGCGACGCCGAGCAGAATCAGGATGCCGCCCGCCAGCAGCGTGCAGATCGTCAGGCCGTCCATTCCGTAGCGATGCACGATCCCGTAGACGATCACCACGAAGGCTCCCGTCGGACCGCCGATCTGGACGCGGCTGCCCCCGAGGAAGGAGATCAGGAACCCGGCAACGGCGGCGGTGACGAGCCCTCGGTCCGGGGAGACGCCGGAAGCGATCGCGAAGGCGAGCGCCAGCGGGATCGCGACGACGCCGACGACGAGTCCCGCCTGGAGGTCCGCGAGAAACTGCCGCTTCGTGTATCCGGAGAGCGCCGTGAAGGTCTTCGGCAGCCACACGGCGGTCACGGATCGATTCTAGCTGCCGGGCCTCAGCGAGGAGAGCGGGCGGTAGGAAGTCCGCAGTCCGTAGCAGGAATGGGCGCCGACTCTCGGCTGCCGACCGAGCGACGGCTTACTCGTTTTCAGTCGATCGGACGGATGTCCTGCAGGATGTTGTTGTTCAGCGTGATCCGGACGTGCGCGCCCTCCTTGAACCGGAACCACTGGGTCCGGTTGACCTCGAGCTGGTAGCGCGCCGTCGCGTTGCCCTCGTGGGCCTCGAAGACCATGTAGTAGTTTCCCGACCCGGAGTAGGCGCCGACGCCGCCCGAGCCGGAGGGCCCCTCGGAGCGCTCGACGACGACCGCGTCGAGCACGCGGAGCCCGACGCCGGGATCCTTGGTCTTGGAGGTCTTGGAGCTGGAGCAGGCGGACGCGGCGACGAAAGTCGTCAGGAGGGCGGCGGCGACGGCTGCACGGATTCGCATGGCAGACCCGAGAACCGCGTTTCCGCGCCGCCGATTCCCGCGTCCGGCGTTTTGCGTTTGGCTGCCGCCCGGGAGGGCGCCTCGGAGGACGCCTTGACCGGCGCCGTTCCGAACCCGGTCCGCGCCCCGCTTCGGGAGCGCGCCAGCTGGGCGCTGTACGACTTCGCCAACACGATCTTCTCGATGAATATCGTGACCCTGTACTTCGCCGTGTGGCTGGTCACCGAGCGGGGCGCCTCGAACACCGCCTACTCGATCGCGACGAGCCTCTCCTCCGCCGCCGTCCTGCTCGCGGCGCCCTGGGTCGGGGCCGTCTCGGACGCCACCGGCCGGCGCAAGCCGTGGGTGGTGGGCCTCACGCTGGCGTGCGTCGCCGCCACGCTCGCGCTCTCGCCTCTCGCGCGAAACCCGGCCGGCGGAATCGTCGCGCTCCTCGCGTTCTTCGCCATCGCGAACACGGCCTACCAGCTGGCGCTGACGCCCTACAACGCGATGCTCCCCGACCTCGTCCCGCCCGCGGAGCAGGGCCGCCTGTCGGGGCTCGGTACGGCGGTCGGCTACGCGGGATCGATCGCGGGCGTCCTCCTCGTCGCGCCGTTCGTGACGGGCGGCCTCGGCCTCCGCGCGGGCGGGCGCGCGGCCTCCTTCGCCCCCACGGCGCTGCTCTTCCTCGTCTTCGCCCTCCCGCTCTTCCTGT